>Ga0307504_10000172_pt1 | contig 13180 bp, 10 predicted proteins | sample 19_S_MG_FD_194516 | JGI IMG/M metagenome (GOLD analysis project Ga0307504, IMG submission 194516) | Soil microbial communities from Populus trichocarpa stands in riparian zone in the Pacific Northwest, United States - 19_S | ecosystem: Environmental > Terrestrial > Soil > Riparian zone > Trees... | reverse complement strand
CCAAATAGTCCGCAGCCATCTCGACCCCCGCGCCGGCCTCCTCGGACTCTCCACCCTCCTCTCCGACGAAATCTTCTCCCACGAACGCCTCGGCAACCTCATCGATCCATTACGACGTTCCTAGCCGCATCCGCCGGATGTCGGCGTGTTCACGGGCTGGCCGGTTTCGGCAGCAGTGCCGCGACCGCCTCGGATATGTCGCGCTCGGCTCGGGCCTTGTCCAGACCCAGACCGGACAGCGGTCCGGTGCCGTCCTCGAGTTCGAGCAGGGCTAGCAGCAGGTGCTCGGTCCCGACGTAGTTGTGCCCGAGCCGCAGCGCCTCGCGGAAGGTAAGTTCGAGCGCTTTGCGGGCCTGCGCGTCGTACGGGATGAGGTCCGGGACGCTCGCGCTGGCGGGCGGTAGCGTGATCGCCCCGCGAACCGCGTCGAGGGAGACACCCTGCGCGCGCATGGCCATTGCGGCGACGGCGTCCGGCTCGGTGAGCAGCCCAAGCACCAGGTGGCCGACACCGATCTCGGTGTTACCCGCGGCGTGCGCCTCGTTCTGCGCGGCCACGACGACGTTGCGGGCACGTTGGGTGAAGCGGCTGAATCCCTGGCCGGCGTCGAGGCCCGCGTCCGGCTTGGGAACGAATCGCTTCTGTGCGGCCTGTTTGGTCACGCCCATGCTCCGGCCGATGTCGGTCCAGGAGGCGCCGGATCGACGCGCCTGGTCGACGAAGTGGCCGATCAAGTGGTCGGCGACGTCGCCGAGGTGGTCGGCGGCGAGTACGGCGTCCTGTAGCTGGTCGAGAGCGTCGGTGTGGACCTTCTTGATCCCGGCGATCAGGTCGTCCAACCGTACGGGGTGGGTTATCTGAGTCATGCGTCAACCATAGGTTGACCTACTCGCTTCGTCAACCCACGGTTGACGCAACTGCTTGAGCTCGGCGCTTTCGAGCGGCCGTCGTCGCAGCACTGGGTGGCCTCACAACCGGCGCGGTCGTCACCACGTTCGCCACATCCAATCCGAACCGGCCACGGTCACCCTGGTGACCGGCGCCGCGAGCTGAAATCCTCCTACCGCCGAACCGGCGCGGCGCTGTGGGCTGGGTATTGACGCCAGGCGTTGTTGTTCTAACGCGCTCGCCCTGCGTTATGGGGGCCTCCAGCGTCTCGTGAGGAGTGTCCGAATGGGGCATCTGGGCCGGTGTGTCGGCGGGACCGTAAGGGGTGCGCGACCCGGTTTCTATAGGATGGTGCAGACTTCGCGGTGTGCGCGGGTGATCGTACTAGATAACGTTAATCTGCGGTTTAGCATAGAATGCCCTGGCCTGGCTCAGGTCCGCCGTTATGTTGGGTCTGGTTGATTCGCAGTTCGTGTGTTGCAGATCGACGGGAGTCCAGGATGTGGGTCCGGGGCGAGGGTGCGCGCATCGAGGTCACCCCTTCGGGCGAGGCGCCGGAGGTCGAGCGGGTCCGCCACGCGCGGTGTCGGAGGGCCTGGCGGTGAGCGGGTGCCGGTGCGCGCGTCTGCGGTCCGACGGCGGCCTTGTCGAGGTGATGATCTGGATGTGGCCTGTGCGCGATGTGGGCGGCGGGTCACGGCTGCGAGCATCGCGGTGGCAACGTCTGACTGGGCTGGTCGGCGCAGCACGGGCAGGCAACGCATACCATGCGCGACGACGGTCAGGGCATCTCGCAGGAGCTGCAGGCCCGGTGGTGCACTCCGTTCGACCGGCTCGGAGCCGAGGGCAGCGGTATCGACGGGATTGGCATCGGGCTCGCGCTGACCCGTTCGCTGACCGCGCTAATGGGTTGCACGATCGCGGTCGAATCCGCGCCCAGGCGGGGTTCGAAGCCTCAGGCGGTCGGCAGGGAGTTCGCACCGGCCCGGACCCTGCTCGGCAAGTGCCGTTCCACCTCGGGCGGCGACGGTGCTCCATATCGAGGACAACGACCCGAACGTGAAGTTGGTGGAACGCCTTTTGCGGCTGCGCCCGGGCTGGCGGCTGATCCACGCCGGTCCGAAAACGCGGCGTCAGATCACCGACGCGGGCGCGGCGGGGTACCTGACTAAGCCGCTGGACGACGAAGAACTGCTCGGGTTCCTTGATGCCGTCCCTGGCCGCGAGGTCTGCCCAGGTGGCTGAGGCGCTGCGGCGGTACGCGGGGATGAGCGTGCTCGTCGTCGATGACGACGCCAGCAACGTCGCGCTCTTCAAGGCCCTGATCGAGGGGGAGGGATTGCCGCGGGTCGCGACCGAGACCGACCCGCAGCGGGTGCCGCAACGACTGGTCGAGCAGCACCCAGACCTGGTAGTGCTGGACCTGCACATGCCGCACGTCGATGGGTATGCGGTGCTGGCCCAGATCCGGGCTTTCGCGGCCGGCAGTTACCTGCCGGTGCTGGTACTCACGGCGGACACGACCGCCTCCGCTCGGAACCGGGCATTGCGGGAAGGTGCGCAGGATTTCCTGACCAAGCCGGTGGACATCGTCGAGGCGGTGCTTCGGATGGCTAACCTGCTCGAGACCCGACTGCTGTACCAGACTCTGCGTCGCGAGGTGGGGGTGGCGGACCCGACCGCGGTGACGGCCGGCCGGGGAACCCGGGTTCGGATCGAGAAGGTGCTGCTCGATCGCGCGATCCGGCCGGTCTACCAACCGGTCTTCGACATCGCCACCATGGCGACGGTGGGCTACGAGGGCCTGTCCCGCTTTTCCAACCCGGCCCCTGCCGCGCCGGTCCCGGGGGGCCCGGACCGCTGGTTCGCGGACGCCTTCGCCGTCGGCCTCGGAATCGAGCTGGAATGGCTCGCCGCAAAGATGCAGATGCCGTTTCTGGACGCCTGCCCACCACCGACCTTTCTGGCGGTGAACATGTCACCAGCGACCATCCTGCACATCACCGACAACAAGCTGTGCGGCCCCACGGTGTGCCCCAGGATCGTGATCGAGCTCACCGAACACGTCCCGATCCAGGATTACAGCGCGGTGCACCGTGCGCTGGCAGAGATGCGCGGTCACGGCGCGCGGTTGGCAGCAGATGACCTGGGGTCCGGCTACGCCGGTTTCCGGCACTTGATCGCCCTGCAGCCGGACATCATCAAACTGGATATCTCCCTGGTCGCCGGGATCCACCGCAGTCACCCGCAGCGAGCCCTTGCCGCCGCGCTGGTCACCTTCGCCAACGACATCGGAGCAACGGTCATCGGGGAGGGCGTCGAGCATGCCGCGGAATTGGAGGTGTTGCGCGGCATCGGCGTCCGGTGGGCGCAGGGCTACCACCTGGGCAGGCCTGCGCCCACGGCATCGGCGTTCCCCGCCTGGGCGTGACGGAACGGCGGGCGGCGCCGCCGCAGGGTTCAGAGGTGGCTGAGTTCGTCCGAGGTCAGCGGGTGACTCAGGTGATAGCCCTGCGCGGCCGGACCACCCGCGCCTGCTCGAACCGCAACCCGATCCGCCGACGCGGCGACCCGGTCACGTGGATCTCGCTTCTCGCTGAGCAGCACACGACCGCAGACCTCGTCCACGATCAGCGGGTCGTCGGACGTGAAATCGTCGGTGCGGTGCCGTCCGAGCTCGCACGCCTACCCGGGCGACCGGACGGATCCATCGGCGCGAACTTTTGAGGAGACGGCTCACGCGGCTGACGGGTCGCGCGTCCTTAACTTGGAGCGCCGTGTTGGCATATGGCGCGGTGTGCGGGTTCCGGGCGGACGGAGTGGTCCTTGAGAGGATCGCCCGCTCATTTTGCCCTTGATCGCTGGCGCTGCGACATCGACGGTGGGAGTTGCTCGGGAGCGAGCTGGCGGCGCGATGACCTGATGCGGTCAGGGCATATGTGTGTCGAGGAATGCGAAGACGTCGACGACGTCGAGCGGCTTGGTCAGGTACCGCTCTGCTCCGGCGGTGAGTACGCGGTCGATCCGAGCGGGGCTGGCGTCGGCGCTGAGGACGGCGACCGGGATGTCGGCGGTAGCCGGGTCGGCCTTGAGCGCGCGCAGGACGTCGAGGCCCGAGATGTCGGGCAGATGCAGGTCGAGCAGGACCACTGCCGGCCGGGTGGTTGCGAGCGCGAGGCCGGCTCTGCCGGTGCTCGCGTGGATCATCACCCAATCGGGTCGGCGGCCGAGCACGCTTGTGAGCAGGTCCACGTTGGAGCTGTTGTCCTCGACGTAGAGCAGGGTCGACACCGACGTCGCCTGGACCGGCGACGTGGACGTGTCGTGGGCCGAGAGGTTCCCCCGCGTGGGTGGCGCGGTGACGGGCATTGTCACGGTGAACGTGCATCCCCTGCCGGGGCTGGGCTCGACAGCCAGGTGTCCCCCCATGATCGTGGCCAGGCGTTGGGACAGGGCCAGGCCGATGCCCGTGCCCTCGATGTCGGAGGACTCCCGGCCGAGGCGATCGAAGGGACTGAAGACGCGGTGCAGGTCTTCGGGGGCGATACCCATCCCGTCGTCGATGACGGCTATCCGCAGCTGTTCGGCGCCCTGGGCGGTCAGCGCGATGTCTACGGTGCCGTCGGGATAGTTGTATTTGATCGCGTTCGACAGCAGGTTGAGCAGAACCTGCTGGAGCCGCCGCCGGTCGGCGCGCACGTGCAGGCCGGCGGAGGGTTCGGTGTCGTCGAAACGCAGCGTGATCCTGTTTTCGGCCGCGAGCGGCTGCATCAGGCCCATCGAGTCGTGGACGAGTTCGGTGATGGCGACCGGTTCCGGGGAGAGCTCCACCCGGTCGGCCGCGATGCCGGTGATGTCGAGGATGTCGACGATCATCGCGAGCAGGTGCCGCCCGCCCCGCAGGATATGGCGGACCGCGTCCTGCTGCCCCGGTTCCAGCGGGTCCAGTTCGAGTAGCTGGGCGAAGCCCAGCACGGCATTGAGCGGGGTCCGCAGCTCATGGCTCATCCGGGACAGGAACTCATCCTTTGCCGCGTTCGCGTGTTCGGCATCGGCTCGGGCGGCCCGCAGCTCGTCCTCGGCGGCCCTGCGGTCGGTGATGTCGGTGAAGGTGATGGCGGTCCGGTTTTCCTCGCCCTCGGGTGTGACCACCGGGTTGGTGACGATACCGAGCAGGCGGACCGCGCCGTCGGGCCGGATGATGCGCACCTCGCTTTCGACGTGCTCACCTCGATCGTTGGCTGCGGTGTTGGCTTTGGATTGAGCGACATCGTTCGGGTGAACCAGCGCGACCAGGTCGTTGAAGGCGGGCTGCTTGGACGCGTCGATTCCGAAGATCCGGGCCAGGCTGGGGTTCGTGTAGAGAAGCTCGGTCGGAGTCCGCAGCAAGAACCCGACCTCGGTTGAGCGGGCCAGCTGGTCGAAGCGTTTCTCGCTCTCGCGTAACGCGGTCTCGGCGTTCTTTCCCTCGGTGATGTCCTGGACGGTGCCGGCGACGCGGGTGACCGCCCCGGACCGGTCGTGGACCGGGGCGCTGGTCGCCCGGATCCAGCGGATCTGGCCATCGGGGCGGATGATGCGGTGCTCGGACGCGACGGCACGGCCCGCAGCAGCTTTCGGCCAGTACTGAGTGAGAACCCGCTCCCGATCCTCGGGGTGGATCACCGCGGCCACGGCCGGGTCGGCGTTGATGTCGCCGCCCGCGAACGGGGGGACGCCGGTGATGTCGGCGAATGCGCGGTTGGCATAGATCACGCCGGAGCCGCCGAGCTCGCGCAACGTGATACCGACATCGAGGGCATCGGCGAGCTGCACAAACCGATGCTCGCTCTCCTCCAGCGCGGCGAGGGCGTTCTTACGGGCCGTGATGTCCTCGAACAGCGCCGCGATCCGACGCACCACCCCGTCGGGATCGCTGATCGGTGATATCCGTCCCGAAACCCAGCGCAGCTGACCGTCCGGGCGGATGAATCGCCATTCCTGCTCGATCCGCTCGCCGCGGGCGGCGCCGCCGAGGATGGCCGCGGCCCGGTCCAGATCCTCGGGATGGACCTGCGCCAACGACTCGGCCGGGGTCGGCGGCGGCCCGGCGCGGTCGAAACCGAACACAGTCAGATAGGCGGGGTTGTAGTACAGGTATTCGGGCGGGTCGAGGCCGCGCAGCAGAAACCCGACGTCGACGTTGGTGGCCAGTTCGCGGAACCGCTCCTCCATCTGGTCTTCGGCGTGTTTGCGGCCGGTGATGTCCTCAACCTGGGAGACCCCGTAGGACGGCCGACCGTCGGCGTCGTGGACCACCGACACCGCGAGGTGCACCCAGACATCTCGGCCGGAGGCGTGACGGTAGCGCTTGTCGGTGTTCCATCGGGTGGCTGCGCCATCGACCAGGCGCTCCAGGCTCGCGACGGTCTCATCCCGATCGGCCGGGGCGGTGATCGCCGCCGAACCGGTGCCCAGCAGGTCGGCCTCGGTGTAGCCGGTCAGCTCGCAGAACGCCGCGTTGACCCGCAGGAACCGCCCGGCCGTCTCACGGTGCAGGTCGATGAGTGTCATGCCGATCGGGGCGCTGTCGAAGGACACCTGGAACCGTTCATCGCTGATGCGCAGTTCGGCGTCGGCGAGTTTGCGGTCGCCGACATCGCGGATGCTGGCCAACACCGCCCGACCGGTCGACAACGTGATGGCGCTGAGGTTGACCTCGACCGGAACACTCGTGCCGTCTTTGCGGACGGCCACGATGTTCGGGCCGGTGCTCATCGGCGTGGGCCGCTGGACGGCGACGTAGGCGGCGCGGTGGGCGCGGTGCGCCTCGTGCAGCCCCGCAGGGATGAGCCGCTCCACGGGCTGGCCGATCAGCTCGGCGGGCTGGTAGCCGAACAGGGCGACCGCCTGGACGTTGATCAGCTCGATGATGCCCTCGTCGTCGGTCACCACCACCGGGTCGGGCATAGCCTGAAGCAGCCGCCACGCGCGAGCCTCGCTCTCGGCCATCCTCACTTCCAGCGCGAGGTAGTCCGCGGCGGTGCGCCGGTCGGCCGCGGATGCCTCGCGGTTATCCAACGCCGTATCACGGTCCTGACCTGACAACCCGCGCGACCCTGCTCCCGCCACCCGATCAGCCAGCGCCGTGCCGCGATCCGACGCAGCACCGCCCCGCTCAGCTGTCGCCCGACGCCGGTCCTGACCGGCTTCATAGCGATCCGCGGCCGCCAGCTCCCGCAGCGCGTCCAAGCCCGAAAGGCCAGGTAGCTCCGCATGACCGGCAACCGCCTGGGCGGCTGCATCACTCAGACGGGCGTCGCGATCCCGCTGGTCGGCGACCTCGTCGCGGCGCGCAGCCTCCGCATCACGCAGCGCGCCGTCGACGTCGCGGCCATCGGCAACGTCATCACGCCTGTCAGCATCGTCGTCACGTCCCTCGGCGACTATGTCCCGCCGCTCGGTATCCGAACCGCGCAGGTCCCCGCTGGCGCGCCGGACGCCATGGACGGGCTCGGCACCATCAGCCAGGAGACCGTCGTCCTCCGGTTGCGGGTAGGTCTGATGCCGATCGACATAGCCCGAAGGCTTCTCGTCCACACCGAACGCCTCTACGTTGCGTAGGCCCACGAACACGGATCGGAAACCCTCAGCGTAGCCTCCGAAGACAGCGGGCCTTGAATCGTGCTGTCCCGCTGTCCGTCCGTGCACACCGAATTGTCCGTCCCCACCCACTAGAAACCGATGGCGAGACCGCGCGAGCTGTTCATCTCGACCCGGCTGGGGGGTAGGCCGTCGTCATCGATCTGTGGATATCGTCGGCCGTTCACGCGTGGACGACGTCCACGGCGGGTACGTCGTGCAAGCGACGGTCTGTCGTCACGAGCCGCCATCCCTGTTTAGTGGCGTCGAGGTGGGATGGGGCGTGCAGGACGTGTCCGGGGACCCGGTTGCGAACAGCACCGCCCACGTCGTTGGCGAGCAAGAGGTCGACGAGCGCGGATGCCCGTGACCACCTCAGCCATGACGGGTCGCCGGTTCCTCCCGCGGAGTCCAGTGCGTGCAGGGCGCGATCGTGGGCGACGGTGTGGCCCGATGCCGGGGGCAGAATTGACAGCCACGAATCGGTCGAGTGGGCCGCGAGGGTCTGGCGGACGGCCTCTTCGGGACCGCCGGAAGGTTGAGACCCGCTGCTGGGCTGGGCTGCCAGCTCGTCGGGCAGGTAGACGTTCACCCGAGTAAGGCAGATCAGACGAGCGGATGTCCGCCTCTCAAGTCGATGCTGCCCGCTTCCACGCCGATGGGAGCATGGATCAGAAGTGTCCGCCTATCGAGGAGTTGCCTTGCGAACGATCGACTGGGCCGACGGTGCGATCACCGCGATCGACCAGACCCTGTTGCCAGGCACCTTGCAGGTGGTGCGCATCGAGTCTGTCGGCCAACTCATCGACGCGATCCAGCGGCTGGCCATTCGGGGGGCGCCCGCGCTCGGGGCGGCGGGCGCGCTGGGCGTGGCGCTGGCGGCGATGGAGTTCGCCAACCCCGCCGAGGCGCGCGTGGCCGCCCTGAGCGTGCGGGCAGCGCGCCCGACGGCGGTGAACCTGGCGTGGGGCGTTGACCGGGTCTTGCCGCTGCTGGACGCGGGTCCCGACGCCGCGCTGGCCGAGGCGCTCACGGTGCTGGACGAGGACGTCGCGTGCAACCACGCGCTGGGCGCGCGTGGCGCGCTGTGGCTCATCGAGACGTTGGGACGGCCGGTGACCGTCTTGACGCATTGCAATGCGGGCGCCCTGGCGTGTGTCGAGTGGGGCACCGCATTGGGGATCGTGCGCGCGCTCGATGAGGCGGCTGCCGTGTCGCACGTGTACGCCACGGAGACCCGGCCACTGCTTCAGGGAGCGCGGCTGACGGTGTGGGAGTTGGCGCGGATGGGCGTTCCGCACACCCTGGTCACCGACTCGGCCGCTGCTTCGGTGCTGGCCAGGGGCTTGGCATCGGTCGTGATCGTCGGGGCCGATCGGGTGGCGGCTAACGGCGATGTGATCAACAAGGTGGGCACCTACCCACTCGCGCTGGCCGCCGCTCGCGCGGGCGTGCCGATGGTCGTGGCCGCGCCCGAGTCGACCCTCGACTCGGCGACGCCGTCCGGAGCAGACGTCGACATCGAACTACGCGGCAGTGAGGAGCTGACGAGTTGGTGCGGCCGTCTGGTCGCCCCTGCGGGGACGGCGACGCTGAACCTGGCGTTCGATGTGACGCCTTCGGATCTGGTCACGGCAATCGTCACCGAGCGGCGGGTCATCCTGCCTTCGAAGGGCGAGCGTCCTGATGCGTAGCCGCTGGGACGACGACGCGGCGCCGCCCGATCTGCTCGGGCAGTGCGTGTACGCATCACGCCTGCTCGGCGCCGAATCGACGTTGGTGCTGCACGGCGGCGGCAATACGTCGGTGAAGGATGTCGTCGAGGACGTGACCGGGGACCCCGTCGACGTCCTCTACGTCAAGGGCAGCGGCTGGGATCTCGCCAGCATCGAGCGGGCCGGCTTCGCACCGCTGCGGCTGGCCCGGCTGCGAGCCCTGCTGGCCATGACCACGCTCAGCGATCGGCAGATGATGAACGAGCTGCGTTGTGCGTCGCTCGACGCGTCCTCGCCGGATGCCAGTGTCGAGACCCTGCTGCACGCGCTGTTGCCCGATGTCGCGGTGCTGCACAGCCACGCCGACGCCCTCATCGCGCTCACCAACCAGCCCGACGGCGCCGATCTGGCTCGCCGGGTGCTGGGCGAGGACGTCATCCTCGTGCCATACGTGATGCCCGGATTCGACCTCGCCCGCCATTGTGCGGTCGCAGTGCCGCGTGAGCAAACGGCCCGCACGCTCGGCATCGTGCTCCTCAACCACGGCCTGTTCACGTTCGCGGGCACGGTTCGCGAGGCCTACCAGCGGCACGTCGGGCTGATCTCGCGGATCGAAGACTTCCTCGGCGGCGGCCCCGCCCCGCCGCCGGCCGACAAGCCCCGCGTTGCCGGTCTGGAGCTAGCGAGGCTGCGGCGCGAGGTCGCCGACGCGGCCGGTGCGCCGATGATCCTGCGCCGCCGACACAACGACCGGATCGCGCAGTTCCTCGGGCGCCACGATCTCACCTCGCTGGCCGGTCGCGGGTCGGCCACACCCGACCACGTGATCCGTACGAAGCGCGTTCCATTGATCGGGCGCGACGTACCGGCCTACGCCGCGGCGTATCGGGCATACTTCGCCGCGCACGCTCGACCCGGCCTGACGATGCTCGACCCGGCGCCGCGGGTCATCCTCGACCCGGCTCTCGGCCTTGTCACGGCCGGTCGCCGCCCGCGGGACGCCGACATCGCGGCCGAGATCTACGAGCACACGATCGACATCATCACCGCCGCGGAAGGCATCGGACGCTACACCGCATTGCCTGCCGCAGACCTCTTCGACGTCGAGTATTGGGACCTCGAGCAGGCCAAACTGTGCCGAGCCGAACCGCCGGCCGAGTTCACCGGCGAGGTCGCCCTGGTCACCGGTGCTGCCTCCGGGATCGGCAGAGCGTGTGCGGCGGCCCTGCGGCGTCGGGGCGCGGCGGTCGTCGCCCTCGATGTTGACGGGGCCGGGCTCGCCGATGACGCACCCGACTTTCTCGGTATTCAGGCCGACGTCACCGACACCCTCGCGGTGAGCGCCGCACTCGACGCCGCCGCGGAGCGGTTCGGCGGCATCGACGTGGTGGTAGCCGCCGCGGGCGTCTTCCCACCGACCCGCGAGGTCCGCGAACTCGCAATGGAGGACTGGCGGCGCGCGATGGCTGTCAACGTCGACTCCGTCGCCTACCTGCTCTCCCGCGCACATCCCTACCTCGCGCTGGCGCCCCGTGGCGGCCGAGTGGTGCTCATCGCGTCCAAGAACGTCGTGGCCCCCGGGCCCGGTGCCGCCGCTTACTCCGCGTCGAAGGCCGCGCTGACCCAGCTCGGCCGGGTCAGCGCGTTGGAATGGGCCCAGGACGGCATCCGGGTGAACATGCTGCACCCCGACGCCGTGTTCGATACGGGGCTGTGGACACCCGAGCTCCTTGAATCGCGGGCCGCCCGCTACGCGCTGTCCGTGGCCGAATACAAGCGGCGCAACTTGCTGCGAATGGAGGTCAGTAGTGCGGCCGTCGGGGAGCTGTGCGCCGAGTTGTGCTCACAACGCTTCGCCGCGACCACCGGCGCGCAGATCCCAATCGACGGCGGCAACGATCGGGTGATCTGACACGAACGCGCCTCCGCCGCCGCGCGGGGCGAGCGTACGGGTACCGGGATCAGTGATCGGCGTGTCGCACCCGTGTCGGTGGCCCGCCCAGTCCATCGTGCTCAGAGGACCCTTGCCCCCGGCCCTGGCCTGCTCACGAACCAGGACGGCGCGCCGAACCGGTGATGGTCGTAGGCACCCATGACGGCTGCGACGCTGCTGGCGACGCCGGCCGTCTCGACCAGGGCGATGACGCAGCCGCCGAAGCCGCCTCCCGTCATTCGGGCGCCGAGGCTGCCCGCGGCCATCAGTGCGTCGACGGCGACGTCGATCTCGGGGATGGTGATCTCGAAGTCTTCACGCATCGAGGTGTGTGACTCCAGCAGCACCGGTCCGATGTCACGAATGCGCCCGTCGCGCAACAGTTCTACAGTTCGCCGCACCCTCGCGTTCTCGGTCACGACATGTCGGGTCCGGCGTCGCAGAACCTCGTTCGGCAAGCGTTCGAGAGCGGCGTCGAGGTCTGCGCTGGTGATGTCGCGCAGCGCCGGAACGCCTAGTTCCTTCGCGCTCTGCTCGCAGGATTGCCGCCGTTCACGGTATTCACCGTCGACGAGCTGGTGGGGTGCCCGTGAATCGACGACGAGCAGCTGCAGCCCGTTATTGCGCAGGTCGAAGGGAACGGGCTCGACCGCCAGGCTTCGCATGTCGCAGAACAGCACATGTCCCTCCTGGCAGTGGATCGAGGCGAGCTGATCCATTCCTCCGGTAGGGGCGCCGACGAATTCGGTTTCCCCGGTCGTGGCGACCGCGGCAAGTTCGGCCTGTGTCAGCCCCAGCCCGTACAGCTGGTTCAGTCCGACCGCGACCGCGCAGCCAACGGCGGCCGAGGAGGACAAGCCAGCGCCGATGGGCACGTCGCTGTCCAGAGCGATGTCGATTCCCGTCGGCAGACTTTTCAGGTGACCTCGAGCGACCAGCGCCCACGCCACGCCCGCCGCGTACGCTGCCCAGCCGTCGGCGCCCTTGATCCATCGCGCGGCGGGTTGCAGTTGGTCTTGAGTCAGCACGACGCGGTCGCCCCGCTGTGCCGATTCTATGGTGATCGGTTCACCCGCGGTGCGGCCGATATCGACAGTGCAGCCTTGCTCGATAGCGAAAGGCAGGACGAAGCCGTCGTTGTAATCGGTGTGTTCGCCGATCAGGTTCACCCGGCCCGGTGCGCGGGAGCGAGCGCCGGCTGACGGCGGGGCGCCGGTCACACGTCCTCTCTCCGCAATCGGGCGGCGGCGGATTCCGGCGCGATGTCGTTGATCCAGACGGCCGCGCCGGATTCCGAGCCCGCCAGATATTTGAGTTTCCCGATGGCGCGCCGAATGGTGAAGATGTTCGCTGACAGGTGCCAGGAATCTCCAGCCGTCCCGGCGGGAGCCTGCTCCCAGCCAGCGATGTAGGGGGCGGGGGAATCGAATAACGTGTCGAAGCGGTTGAGCACGTCGAGATAGGTTGCCGCCAGGTCGTCGCGTTCATGGGGGGCCAGATCAGGCAGGGACCCGAGGTGTCGTCGTGGAACGACCCGCACTTCATATGGCCAGCGCGCCGCGAAGGGTACGTAGGACACCCAGTGCTCACTGGTTGTGACGACCCGTCGGCCATCGGACGATTCGGCGCGCAGCAGGTCGCATTGCAAGCAGCCGCCGGTGGCCTCCCGATGTCGGGCGAGTGTCAGCGCGGCCCGCTTGGCCCGGGTCGGCACGAACGGGTAGGCGTAGATCTGTCCGTGCGGGTGGGCGAGGGTCACGCCGATCTCGTCGCCGCGATTCTCGAAGCAGTAGATGTATTTGACGCCGGGAACGGTCCGCAGCTCGGCCGTGCGATGCGCCCACGCGTCGATCACGGTTCGCACCCGCCGCGGCGGAAGCGCCGAGAACGAGGTGGTGTGCTCGTCGGTGAACAGCACCACCTCGCAACGTCCGAGGCCCGGGCCGGAGCGGAACGGCAGCTCCGGCTGCGTTTCGACGTACTTCGCGGCGCTGGACGACAATGACGGGAAGCGGTTTTCGAA
>Ga0307504_10000171_pt1 | contig 13290 bp, 19 predicted proteins | sample 19_S_MG_FD_194516 | JGI IMG/M metagenome (GOLD analysis project Ga0307504, IMG submission 194516) | Soil microbial communities from Populus trichocarpa stands in riparian zone in the Pacific Northwest, United States - 19_S | ecosystem: Environmental > Terrestrial > Soil > Riparian zone > Trees... | reverse complement strand
ACCACCCTCGGCCGTTCGGGCTCCAAGCGCGGAGTACGTGTGAGCGGCCTCAGCCCCGGCACCGCTGCGAACCCGGCCCGAGTGGCACAGGCGCGGCGGCGACCGGGAGGACTTGGGAGGCGCGATGTTCGGCATCCTGCTCGCGCACCTCGCGGGCGACTACCTGATCCAGTCACACTGGATGGCGACCGAGAAGACCAAGCGCTGGTGGCCCGCCATCGCGCACGGCCTGACCTACGCGCTGCCCTACGTGTTGGTGACCCGCTCATTGCTCGCGCTCGCGGTCATCGCGGGGACGCACGTGATCATCGACCGCTACCGCCTGGCGCGCTACGTAGTGTGGTTGAAGAACCTCGCCGCACCCCGCGCCTACCGAGCACCGTTCGACAGTCCGACCGGATATCCCGCGGACACTCCGGCGTGGCTCGCGGTCTGGCTCATGATCATCGCCGACAACACGCTGCACTTGGCGATCAACTTCGCGGCCGTGACGTGGCTGCGATGACCGCCACGCACGCCGACCGCACGCGCACCGAGCTGGTGGAGCTGCTCGCGCTGCTCAACGGTGACGCCAAGACCCTCGCGCGACGAGGGCGGATGGGCACCGACAGCGCCAAGTATCGGCTGGTGCACGAGGACATCGACGAGGTGTTGGGGCAGTTGGTGGGGCGGTGAACGAGGCGCACACATGCAGATGGTGCGGGCGGACGTTTCCGGTGGTGAGTCTGCGGGTGTGGCACGAGGAGCGGTGTGACTATCGCGCCGCCTCAACCAACTGAACCAGCGCTTCGAACTCGGGCAGCGCCTTCGACTTGAACGTCAGCGCATAAGGGTCCGAGGCGAACTCCTTATGTGTGTTCCGCGCCTTGTCTGCGAGCGTCCCACCGCCCACGGCGAACCTCACCGCGCGCATCCCCAGGCCAGCCTTCTCCAGCGTGACCGCTTGGATAGACCCGACCGGGATGCGCGTCGAGCCCTTTGCGCGCTTCGTGATGATGACCGTCTGGCCGTCGAAAGCGATCGACCCAAGGTGCCCTCGCACTGTCTGCATGAGGGCAACGTAGACCCGGGCATTGCGAGGTGTCAGCAGAATGGGCGCTAACGCAGGCCGCCGGGGGTCACGCTGGGTCAGGCTCAAGGCCGAGGTCAAAGCAAGACGCGGACCATGCTGCCGCTGCGGTCAGGCCATCGACTACGCGCTCGCCTACCCAGACCCACACTCATTCAGCGTCGACCACTACCCGCACGCCAGAGACACCCACCCTCACCTCGCCGAAGACCCCGGCAACCTCGCTGCCGCTCATCTCGTGTGCAACCAGAGCGCAGGAGCACGCGGCGTTGGCCCCACGCTCGGGACACGATCGCGAGAGTGGTAGGGGGGGTCGGATCTCTAGCACGCGTGGGGGCTGTTCACTTCGCCGATAGTGCTCTATCTATCCACTGGACCCCCACCCCATCCCGCGCGAGGAGGTCGCACTATGGCTGACCTCCGTGACGCCTTCGACCGCAGCGTCAAGGCCAATGCCGAGCTGGCAGGGGACTTGGACGCTGCGCTCATCGAGTCAGGTCGAACGATCGCCGAGCGTGTCGACGAGGCGATCGCGACGGGCGAGGGCCAAGAGGTGACGAAGGCGCTTTACCTCGTCCCACACCTGATGAACGTCCTACGCGAGATGTACGCGACTCCGAAGGCGCGGCATGACGCCGGGCTCGGCAAGGAGGATGCGCGTGGCAAGCTCGCAAGCATCCGGGACATCCGGGACCGCCAAGCGCCCAGCAAGAAGCGGGCCGCAAAGTAAGCGGTTCGGCTCCGAGACTCCGCGCGTCTGGACCCCACCTCTCCGCGATCTGACGCCCGAGACGTCGCTTGGGTTTGAGTGCATCAACTTCGCTGAGGAAGTCCTTGACCTCGACTTGATGCCGTGGCAGAAGTGGTTTCTGATCCACGCGCTCGAGTTGCATCCGACCGAGGTTGGTGAGGACGACGGTGCGCTGTTCCGGTTCCGCAAGGTCGTCCTTCTCGTTGGCAGGCAGAACGGCAAGTCGACGGTCATGCAGGCACTCACCCTGTGGCGCATGTTCGTGGACCGCTGCAACCTCGTCATCGGCACCGCTCAAGACCTCGAGGTCGCCGAGTCCCTATGGGCCGAGGTGGTCGAGATGGCCGAGGAGGTCGACGAACTCAAGGACGAGATCGCTCGCGTCGACAAGGGCTCAGGCAAGAAGGCCCTGCGCCTCAAGTCGGGTGAGACATACAAGGTCAAGGCGGTTTCGCGCCGCGGCGGCCGTGGCCTCTCGGGCGAGCTGGTCCTCCTCGACGAGCTGCGTGAGCATCAGTCGTGGGATGCCTGGGGCGCGGTCACCAAGACGACGAACGCGCGTGAGCGGGCGCAGATCTACGGCATCTCGAACGCCGGCGACGCCGCCTCGGTCGTGCTGCGACACCTGCGCAAGACCGCGCACGCGAGACTTGGTGACCCGGACGGACTGAACGCCGACGAGGCGCCGGATGAGCTGCTGCCCGACGACGCGGACCCGGACGAGTTTGACCTGGGCGACGATGACTCGCTGGGGATCTTCGAGTGGTCCGCGGCCGCTGGCTGCAACATCGGCGACCGGGACGGCTGGGCGCAGGCGAATCCGGCGCTGGGGCATCGCATCCGCGAGGCCACCATTGCGTCGGACGCCGCGAATGACCCCGAGTGGATCTTCCGCACCGAGGTTCTCTGCCAGTGGAGCGACGGCACGCTCGAGGGGCCGTTCCCGCCAGGCACATGGGAGGCGGGAGTTGATCCCGCTTCCCAGATTGCGGACGAGAAGGTTCGCGCCTGCATCGACATGAGCCATGACCGCGCGCGGGTGCATATCGCCTTCTCGGGGCGACGAGCCGATGGCGTGCCTCATGTCGAGATCGTTGCGTCTCGCGCCGGCTCAGACTGGGTCCGACCCTGGCTGAGCGCTCGCCGCGACCTGATCGTGGCCGTCGCTGGGCAAGGCAAGGGGGCTCCCGCTTCCGGGCTGCTCGCCGAGTTGGCGAAGGACGCCGTCGATGGCGAGACGGGCCAAGTCGACCCAGCGTTCCCCGTTGAACTTTGGCAGGGCTCGGACCTCACGAACGGGACCGGCGCGTTCTACGACGCTGTTCGCGGCAACACCTTCCGCCACCTTCCGCAGCCGATCCTCGATGTCGCGGCAGCGGTCGCGGTCACCAAGCCGTCCGGCGATGGCTGGCTGTGGGATCGCCGCCATTCTCCCGCCGACATCGCGCCACTGATCGCCGCAACAGGGGCGCTGTGGCTTCTGAATCGACCAACCGAGGCGCCAAAGCGCTCCAAGTACGAGGACGCCGATCTCGTCGTCGTGTGACCCGAGGAGGCACCGTGGCGCACCGTGACCGACTGATCCGCCAGGCGCTCCGCGAGCGGTTCGTAGTGACCATGCGGACCAAGGAAACGTTCGAGGGCCTGCTGCTCGAGGCGGACGACAAGACCGTCCGCCTGACCGATGCCCATGTGCTCGACGGGAAGACCCGCCTGTCCGTGGACGGCGACCTATACCTGCCGCGCGCTGAGGTGTCCTACATGCAGAGGCCGGGGGTCTGATGATCGTCTCTCAGGGGCAGGCGCTTGACTTCGCACCCCAGGCGCTCGGCGAAACGGTCCCGTCGCTGTCGAATGGCTACTTCTACGCGAACGACGGCCTCACCCTGGCGGGCAAGTTCGCGACCTACGCCGCTCTATACCGGGCCCAGCCGTCGATTTCAACAGTGGTCGACAAGATCGCGAACTCTGCCGCTCGCCTGACCCTCAAGGTCTGGGACACGACCCCGAAGTCGGGGAAGGTCGAGGACGCAGCCTCGGCCTACGCGCGCCTGCTGCAGCGGCCGTCGTCATTCATGTCGGGGTACAACTTCTGGCGGTGGACGTTCTCGACGTCCGAGGTGTACGGCGAGGCGTTCTGGCTCAAGCAGCGCGACACAAACGGCAACGTCGTTGGCCTGATCCCGATGCACCCCTCGCGGACGATGGTCAAGCGGGACGGCGAGGGCCGCACCTTCTACGTTTTCACGATCGGCGTCGGCTCGGCGGGAATCCTGACGGCCGCGGCAGAGGACGTCGTGCCGTTCCTGCGCTACAACCCCGACAGCCTTATGCGGGGCATGTCGCGCCTCGAGCCGCTGCGGTCGACGCTGCTGAACGAGGATGCCTCTCGTCGCGCAACGGGGTCGTGGTGGCTGAACGGCGCGCGCCCCTCGGTGATCCTCAAGCACCCGATGGAGCTCTCCGAAGCTGCCCACTCGCGGATCAAGCGCGGGTGGGACTCGGCGAACGCCGGCGCCGACAACATGGGCAAGGCGGCCATTCTCGAGGAGGGAATGGACGCCACGGTCGTACAGCTCACCGCCGACGAGATGCAGTACATCGAGTCGCGGAAAATGAACCTCCAAGAGGTCTGCATGGTCTTCGACGTGCCGCCTCCGGTGGTCCACATCCTCGATCACGCGACGTTTTCGAACATCACCGAGCAGATGCGCTCGATGTACCGGGACACGATGGCTCCGCGCCTCGAGGACTTCGAATCGGTGCTCGACTTCCACCTGCGACCCGACTTCTTCCCGGACGCCACGCGCGCTGCCCGGTTCTCGCTCGACGAGGTTCTGCGCGGCGACTTCGAGACTCGCGCGGAGGCGACGCAGAAGCTCGTCCAGACGGGCGTGATGAAGCCCTCCGAGGCTCGCCCGCTGTTCGACCTGCCGGACGCCGGGAAGGTCGCCGACCAGCTCTATGGCAACGCTGCCCTGGTCCCGCTCGGGTCGTCGGTACATGGACAGACCGAGGTCGACACGTCAGGCAACCTGATCCCGTCGCCGATGCCGAAGTCAGTCACGCGGTTCGACGTGCGCTCTCTCATGGGCCGCATCGGCACCGTCAAGGCCGCGGGCGGCGACGTGCGTCAGGCACTCATCGAGGAGCACCACAAGGCCCTCACGGACGCATTTGACCAGCAGCGCGCGGACGCAAAGGCGGGCGACGCTGGCGAGGGCTGGGATGGACAGCTCGCGACGCTGCTCGCCGACCTCGGCACGGCGACCGCAAAGGCCATCGGCGCGACCGTCGCCAAGCGTCTCGGCGGCTCCTATGACGTCGACGAGGTTGCGGACTGGATCAAGGAGAACGCGCTCACCTCGGCGAAGGCGATCAACGCGGCCACCATCGAGTCGCTGCGCACGGCCCTAGATGGTGCCGACGACGCGGACGCGGCAATCGACACGGTCTTCGATGGCCCGGTCTCGCAGCGCACGACGTCGATCTCGGCGTCCCGGGTGGCGATGGTCGCTGGCCTCGCGTCGCTGAACTCGGCCGGTCAGAACGGCGCGGCGACGAAGACGTGGATCACTGGCCCGAATCCGCGCGCCGACCACGCCCGCATGAACGGCGAGACGGTCCCGATCGGCGACCTGTTCTCCAACGGCATGAACGCGCCGGGCGACCCGTCCGGTGGCGCCGACGAGGTCGCGGGTTGCAACTGCGACATCGAGTTTGAGTTCTGAGAGGCACCCCATGGACATCATGCACAAGGACGCGACGATCACGCCGACTGGCAGCGACGCGGACTTCCCCGGCACGTTCGAGGTCGTCCTCTCTGCGCCCACGAAGGACCGTGACGGCGACACGCTGCTGCCGGACGAGTGGAAGCAGCCGCTGCCTGACCACATCACCTTCGACTCCGACCACGGCATGTCCGTGGCGACCACGGTCGGCTCCGGCGTTCCCCGCATCGACGACGAGACCGGGAACCTGATCGTTTCGGGCACCTTCTCCAGCTTGCCGCGCGCCCAGGAGGTGCGCACCCTTGTCAACGAGGGGCACATCAAGACCACCTCGGTCGCTTTCATGAGCGAGAAGACCGAGAAGGACGGCAAGACCGCTGCGCAGCGCGAGCTGCTGAACGGCGCGTTCGTTGCGATCCCGTCGAACCGCGAGGCGCTGGTGATGTCCTCCAAGGGCGTCAAGGCCGGCGCGCGAAACAGCGCCGCCGACGCCGCGAGCATCCAGAACATCCACGACGCCGCGACGGGCCTCGGTGCCGACTGCTCGGGCGGGAAGTCGGCCAAGAAGGCCGCCATCACCAAGGCGGTCGCGGGCAGCCTGGAGGCGACCCAGGAGCGCGTCCGCGACGCGCTCAACGACGCCTACGGCACCGGCGCCTGGGTGTGGCTGCGCGCCACCTTGCCCGGCGACAACGGCGGCGTCTGCATCTTCGAAGTGGACGCCAACGAAGGAAGCGACTGCGAGACATACCAGCAGTCCTACACAGACAACGGGAGCGCCGTGACGCTGACGGGCGAACGCGCCCCCGTGGACTTGATGGAAGTCGTCAAGCCCGATCCCGACGAGGACACGAACGCAGAGTCCGCCGCCGCCTCCGACGCCGCCAAGGCCGCCGACGAGACCGCCGCCGAGTTTGCCGACGAGCTCCAGACCCGGGTCCGCGCGCTCTCCCTGAGCGCACACACCTACACCGACTGACCAGTCGGAGAAAGGGGCACGGACTCATGTCCGCAGTGCTCGAGGCGAAGACCGCGATGCGGCAGCTCGCCACCAAGGCTCAGGAGGTCGCGACCGCGGCCGACCTGACCAACTCTGAGAAGAAGACCGCCCTCGACAAGATCGAGGCCGACATCAAGGGCCACGCCGAGACGATCAGCCTGCACGAGCAGGCCCAGCGTCTCACCGCCGGCGGCGAGACCGCCCCCGAGGCCAAGTCCACCGAGCAGTCGACGGGCGTCAAGTCGTTCGCCGATCAGGTCGTCGAGTCCGACGCCTACCGCAACGTGGCCTCGAAGAACACGATGGCCGCTGCGATCGACGTCAAGGCTGCCGCCACCATCGACGAGGGCGCCGCGGCGACCTTCAACGGTGGCGCCGGGCTCGGTGGTCAGCTCGTTGCCCCGCAGCTCCTGCCGGGCATCGTCGGGCTCAAGTTCCAGCCGCTCACTGTGGCGGACCTGATGGCGTCGGGCACCACCTCCTCGAGCGCGGTGTCCTACGTGATCGAGGCCGCGTTCCAGGACTTGACTGCGACTGTGGCCGAGAAGGGCGCGAAGCCGCAGCTCGACCTGACCCTGGCTCGTCGTCAGGACAACGTCACGAAGATCGCGAACGTCGCCAAGGTCACGGACGAGATGTTCCAGGACGCCGAGCAGTTCAAGGCGTACCTGTCCGAGCGCATGGTGTTCGGCGTCCAGCGCGTCGAGGAGAACCAGCTCCTCAACGGCAACGGCACCTCCCCGAACCTCCAGGGTCTCCTGAACCGCCCGGGGATCGCCACCACGGTCACCACTGCCGCGGGCCTGACTGCAGTCAAGGCGATGGAGGGCATCTACAACCAGATCACCGCCCTCCGTGCGACCTCCTTCGTGGAGCCTGACGCCATCGTCATCAACCCGACCGACTGGCAGACCATCCGACTCGGCAAGGACTCGCAGGGTCAGTACTACGCCGGCGGCCCCTTCACAGGCGCCTACGGCAACGCGGGTCCGTCGAACCTGAGCCAGCTCTGGGGCCTCAAGGCGGTCATCACGACTGCGATCGCCCAGGGCAATGTCCTGGTCGGCGGCTTCCAGGAGTGCGCGCAGGTGTTCCGTCGTCAGGGCATCACGCTCGAGATGACGAACAGCAACGTGGACGACTTCGTGAACAACCTCATCACCCTGCGTGCTGAGGAGCGTCTCGCGCTGGCCGTCTACCGCCCCGCCGGTTTCGGCAAGGTCACGCTGACCGCCTGACGGTTAGTACATGGCGAGGCCCCGACTCACGCGGCCGGGGCCTCTGCCATGTCCGCCCGTCAACTCGGATGAAGGAGCAGGCCATGACCACTCACTACGTATCGGACTACGAGGCGCTGACCGGCAACAAGCCGGAGCCCTCCCCTGTCGAACCGATCGCCGAGGCGAAGGTCGTCGAGCCGGAGGCAACGAAGCCGCCCGCGAAGAAGACGAGCGCCGCGAAGACGAAGGGCTGAACCTATGCCGATTCCGGTCCCGTCTGTCGACGCGAACGTGGCGGCAGCCGAGGGGCTGGTGCGGCGGTTCTGCAAGTGGCACATCGGGCCGTCGCTGACCGAGGTCGTCGTTGTTGACGGCAGCGGCGCGGCGGTGCAGATGCTCCCGACCCTGATGCTGACAGATGTCGTCGCGGCCACGTCGGACGGCACGACGCTCAATGTCGCGACCGACTTCGACTGGTCGGCCAACGGCTACCTCGAGATGGTCGACGGCGTGTGGTCGCGGCGCCTGCGCGGCGTCACGGCGACGATCACGCACGGGTATGACGTGATGCCCGACGAGGTCCAGGCGTTGATCGACCGCCTGGCGCAGCGCATCCTTGACGACCCGGGCATGGTCGTGCAGGCCGGACAGGTCCGCTATGGAGCGTCGGGGCCGATTGCCCCGACCGGCGTATTGACCGATGATGACCGACGCGTCTTGCGTCCCTACCGTCTGCCGGGCACGCCGTGAGGTTCGGCAACCAGACCATCGAGATCTTGTCGCCGGGCATCGTCGAGGACGACTACCACAACGAGGTCGAGGACTGGGGCGACCCGGCCCCGGTTTCCGTCGAGGGCTGTTCGGTCCAGCCTGGGGTCGGCGGGAAGTTCTACGACGACCGCGCAGCGACGGCGGTCCTGTTCACCGTGTGGGCGCCCTTCTCGGCACCCGCGACCCCGCAGAGCCGGGTCCGGTACGACGGCAGCGTCTACGCGATCGACGGCCAGGTCGAATCGTGGCCTGGCAGTCACAAGGTGATCCGACTCAAGGCGGTGGCCGGATGACGCGCGTTCGTATTGAGCTCGACCGGGCAGGCGTGCGCAATGCGGCGCTCGCCTCGGCCGAGGTTCGCAAAGTCGTCTCCGAGATCGCCCACCGGATCGCCGACGCAGCCCGCACGCGCACCGAGAGCGAGATCGAGGTCACGGACGCCGGCAAGTCTCGCGCCCGGTCCTATGTACGGATGCTCGGTGCTGACGCTGCGCAAGAGGAGGCCAAGGAGCGCATCCTTGGGTCCGCGATCGACGCCGGACGAGTCAAGTGACCGCCCCGCTAATCACCCAGGCTGACGCGCAGAAGGTGCTGACGGACTACCTCTACGCCACGGCCCCGACGCTCTCGCTGCCGACGCTGGACCTCCCTGACCCATGGAGCGTGGGGACTGTCGTACAGCCCGGCGTGACGCCCACGAAGGCAATCCGCGTCCGCACCATCGGCGGTGTCGACGAGCAGTATGTCGCCGACCGGCCACGGCTGGACGTGCGCGTCTGGGGCGACGGCACCTATCTGACCGAGAGCGACACGGCACGCACCGCTCGCATCCTCCTGGCGCACCTGCGCCGCGACCTCCGCGCCACTGTGGTCGCGGACCCGATCGCCCTGCCTGACCCGGCAGACGGCAGCAAGACGCACGTCATATTCACCGTCGAACTACTCCTCCGAGGGGACCAGTCATGACACGGAAGGTCGAACTCGCGTACCCGTACACGGACGCGGACGGCAAGAATCACGAGGCCGACTCGACTGTCGACCTCCCTGACGAGACCGCTGTCGAGCTCGTCAACTACGGCCGCGCCCGCTGGCCGGAGACCAAGGCCGCTGCGCCGACGAGCAAGGAGAAGTGACGATGGCGAAGGACCGCAACAACATTCGGATCTATGGCGATCTGTCGGACGCCGTCTTCGTCGCCCCCAAGGGCACGACGGGTCCGACCACTCTCACTGCGCCCGGCGCCGGCTTCGTGGAGATCGGTTGGATCTCCGAGGACGGCGTCGAGGTGGACCGCACCGAGAATGTCGCGGAGTTCCGCGGCTGGCAGGGTGGCACGCTGCTGCGCAAGAAGTCGACGAGCGTCGAGGACGCCTTCAAGTTCGTCGCTCTCGAGGAGACCGCACTCACGGTCGGCCTGTACCACAAGGGCGCTGCGCCAGTGGTCACGACCGGCGTTGCAAAGGTGACCGTCACCAACCAGTCCGTCTCTGACGAGCGCGCCTGGGTGGTCGACTTCTACGACGGCGCCGTGCAGAAGCGTCTCGTCGTCCCCTCGGGCGAGGTGACTGGCCGTGCCGCGGTGCCGCACAAGAACACCGACATGACGATGTACGAGTTCACCGTGACCATCTACGGCGACTACTACATCTACAGCAACGCCCCCGCGCTGATCGCCTGACCCACGAACGAGCGGCCCCGGATTCGCAGGCATCCGGGGCCGTTCGCCTGCCTGCGCGCCTGCATGATCGGAGCACCGCCATGCCGACCCCCAAGCAACCCCAGGACCGCAAGGCGAAGGCAGAGGCTAAGGGCGCGGACATCACGTTCGCCCACGACGGCCACCGCTACGTCATCCCCCGCGACCGCGCCGACAACGTCGAGTTGTTCGAGATGATCGAGGACGGCAAGAACTTCGCCGCCGCTCGCGCCTTTCTCGGCACCGAGCAATGGTCCGAGTTCAAAAACTCCGTCCGCACTGCTGATGATCGGGTGCCCAGTGAGCCGACCGAGCGATTTCTGAACGCGCTCATGGAGGCGCTGGGAAACTCCGCAGCCTCGCCTACTTCCTGACGGAGCACGGCGAGGCGCTCGAGGCCGACTTCCAGCGGTACTACCAACTCGACCTGCTCGACCTGTGGCGGGGACTCCTGACGCCCCGCAAGGCCGCTGTGCTGGCGTTCCATCTGCCGGCGGGGGCGCAGCTCTGGAGCGACCTCGGCTCTGACCGAGCGTGGACCGTCGAGAGCCACCTGACCGCGCTTGTAGCTGACCAACTCGCGGGCGCCAACTGGCAGCGAGGCGGCGGCAAAGGTCCGCAGCCTAAGCCGATCCCGCGCCCATCCGATACGGCCCAAGCAGATCAGAAGGCCGACCGCTACGCCGAGCGCGCGCAGCGATTCCGTGAGCAACGAGAGGGGTGACCCGTGGCCGGTGTGAACGTAGGTACGGCGTACCTCGAGGTCATCCCCTCCGCCAAGGGCTTCTCCGGGAAGTTGCAGTCGCAGCTCGGCGACGACATGGCGAAGACCGGCAAGGTTGCTGGCGACAAGGCTGGCAAGTCCTTTGGTGGGGCGTTCTCGTCGCACCTCAAGTCCGTCGTCGGCATCGGCGCCGGGCTCGCCCTCGGCGGCGGCGCGCTGGACTTCCTCAAGGACTCCATGTCCGAGGCGCGTGACGCGCAGAAGGTCAGCGCACAGACGGCGCAGGTCATCAAGTCCACGGGCGGCGCAGCAGGTGCGAGCGCCAAGCAGATCGGCGACCTGGCGACCGCGATCAGCAACAAGACCGGCGTCGACGACGAGGCGATTCAGTCCAACGAGAACATGCTGCTGACCTTCACGAACGTCAAGAACGCGGTCGGCAAGGGCAACGACATATTCAACCAGGCCACGCAGACGATCTCCGACATGTCCGCGGCGCTTGGTCAGGATGGCAAGTCCTCTGCGATCCAGCTCGGCAAGGCGCTGAACGACCCCGTGAAGGGCATCACCGCCCTGTCCCGCGTGGGCGTGTCATTCACCGACCAACAGAAGAAGCAGATCAAGGGCCTCGTCGCTCACGGTGATGCCCTCGGCGCGCAGAAGGTCATCCTCAAGGAGTTGAGCAAGGAGTTCGGCGGCTCGGCTGCTGCGACGGCGACCGCCGGCGACAAGATGAAGGTCGCGTTCGGCAACCTCAAGGAGCAGGTCGGCACGGCGCTGATGCCGGTGATCGACAAGTTTGCATCGTTCGTCAGCGGCAAGGTCGTGCCCGCGATCTCGGGTTTCATCACCGGCATCCAGAACGGCACCGGACCAGGCGGGAAGCTCGCGACCGTCGTCGGCAAGATCCGAGACGCCTTCAAGACTGCGATGCCCAAGGTCAAGGCCGTCATCGGATTCCTCGTCGACAACAAGGAGGCCGTGGCGACCTTCGCCGGGATCATCCTGACGGTTGTCGGTGCCATCAAGGTTTGGACGGCGGTGCAGGCCGTGCTCGATGCAGTCCTGACTGCCAACCCGATCGGCCTCGTCGTCGTCGCCATCGCCGCCCTCGCCGCCGGTCTCGTCTACGCCTACAAGCACTCCGAGACGTTCCGCGCTGTCGTCACGGGCGCAATGCACGCCATCGCCGAGGCGGGCAAGTGGATGTGGAACAACGTCCTCCAGCCCGTGTTCTCGTTTCTCGTCAAGGGCATCGCGTGGATCATGGACAAGTTCGGCGACATGCTCGAGACGATGTCCCACGTCCCCGGTTTCGGATGGGCGAAGGGTGCCGCCGACGCCATGCACGGCGCTGCGGATTCGGCGCGCGGGCTCGCTGACAACATCAAGAAGATCCCGAATCACAAGAAGGTCTCAATCTCGGTCGAGACGATGTGGGGCGGTCCAGTCGGCCAGTCGGCACTCGCGAACATCCAGAAGCACCAGGCCGGGAACCGGATGCTGGGCCACAACGCGAACGGCACCGACAACTGGCGCGGCGGACCGTCGTGGGTGGGCGAGCGTGGCCCGGAGATCGTGGACATTCCCCGCGGCGCGCGCGTCATCGCGAACCACAAGCTCGCAGCGGCAGGCGTTGGCGGCCACGGGGGCGCGCAGGAGATGCGCGGCGTCCTGACCATCGACCGCGACGGGATGGCCTACATCCGTGGCGTGGTGCGCGAGGAGATGCGCGGCCAGTCGCGGGCTCACGCTCAGACGGCTGGCGGCGGCGGGGTGCGGTTCTGATGACGACCGCGACGGTCACGATCGACCGGACCTCACTTGGGAAGGCCCCGCTGGTCATCGGCAGCAACCCGACCGGAACCTATGTCCTGACCGACAAGGGCCTCGGGCGTCCGGGCGTCACGCCCCGGCTCGTGTTCGCGGCCGACTCTCCGTGGGTCGATGGCAGCGTGCCGACTGCTGCGACCCGTGCCAACTCCGAACTCCCGCTCGAGGTCCACATCCAGGCGGCCAGCGCGTCCGCCCTCGCTGCCGCGAAGGCCGATCTGGACGAGGCGCTCTGGCAGTTCACCTACACCGTGACGGTTGCCGAGGGGGCGAACTCTGTGACGTGGACTTGCTATCCCGCCGCTCATGGCCTGACGGACGTGGTCTCCGACTTCAACGTCGCCGACTTCTTCGAGGTCTGGGGCATCACCATCCCCGTCTACCCGGTGGCCTCCTGATGCCCCTCGGCGATTCCTACCAGGCCGCGGGACTTGACGCTGTTGTCGCGTCGTGGCCGTCGTCCGGTGCGCGCTATGCCCTGTTCGACGACGTCCC
>Ga0307504_10000170_pt1 | contig 13293 bp, 11 predicted proteins | sample 19_S_MG_FD_194516 | JGI IMG/M metagenome (GOLD analysis project Ga0307504, IMG submission 194516) | Soil microbial communities from Populus trichocarpa stands in riparian zone in the Pacific Northwest, United States - 19_S | ecosystem: Environmental > Terrestrial > Soil > Riparian zone > Trees... | reverse complement strand
ACGCATCAGGCAGATCGTGGCCTCCTACATCGAATCCCAGATCAAGGATCCGCGGCTCGGCATGGTCACCGTCACGGGCGTCCGGATCACCGGGGACCTGCACGACGCGACCATTTTCTACACGGTTCTCGGCGATGGGATCGAGCGCGCCGACAGCGCCGCCGCGCTCGAGTCGGCCAAGGGGCAGATCCGGTCCGAGGTGGGGCGCAGGACCGGCGTGAAGTTCACTCCCACCGTGACCTTCGTTCCCGACGTGGTACCCGACACCGCCCGTCAGATCGAGGAGCTGCTCGCGGTCGCGCGCCAAGCCGACGCCGAGGTGCTCAAGGTCCGCGAAGGAGCGGTGCCGGCCGGTGACCCCGACCCTTACCGTAAGCCGCGTGACGAAGGCGAATCTTGATCATTTGGTTCGGCGGCGATGATCAGGTGATGGTGCAGGCGATGATCAGTTGATGGTGCGAACCGGTGACGGTCGTCGGCCTGCCGTAGGCCGGACGGGGTGAGCCGGCGCCAAGGCCCGCACACGCCCGGCGGCGTCATTGTCGTCGACAAGTCGACCGGGATGACCTCGCATGACGTCGTGTCGCGCCTCAGACGGATCGTTGGTACCCGCAGGGTCGGTCATGCGGGCACCCTGGACCCGATGGCCACCGGCGTCCTGGTGGTCGGCGTGGAACGGGCCACCAAGCTGTTGAGCCACCTCGTGCTGAGCGACAAGTCCTATGCGGCCACCGTTCGGCTGGGCGCTGCCACCGACACCGACGACGCCGACGGCGAGGTGATCGGCGAAACCGACGCTTCCGAACTGGACGTGGCGACCGTGACCCGTGGCGTCAAGGCGCTTACCGGCGCGATTGACCAGCGACCCTCCTCGGTCTCGGCCATCAAGGTCGGCGGCCTGCGGTCTTACGCGCGAGTGCGGGCGGGGGAGCGGGTCAGGCTGGTGGAACGGCCGGTGACAATCTCCCGGTTCGAGATCGAGGGACCGCTCCGCCTGGCCGGCACATGCGTCGACCTCGATGTGATCATCGATTGCTCGTCCGGCACCTACGTCCGCGCTCTGGCCCGCGACCTGGGCCAGTCGCTCGGTGTCGGTGGGCATCTCGTCGCGCTGCGGCGAACCCGGGTCGGGCCCTTCACGCTGGGTCGAGCCTTGACCCTCGAGGCGCTGGCCGCGCTTTCGGACCCGATCATGCTGCCGTTGCCGCGGGCCATCGAAATGGCCATGCCGATCCGGCAGATCAGCGAGGACCAAGCCAGAGAGTTGAGTTTCGGGCGGACCATCGAGCCGGCCGGGATCGCGGGCACCTACGGCGCGCTCGCCGCATCGGGCGAGGCGGTGGCGCTGCTGCGCGAGTCCGGTGGCCGGGCCCGTCCGGTGCTCGGATTCACCCCGGCGGGCTGACCGTCGGTTGCCGCCCAAAACGGTCGGTAAACTCGTGCGAATCTAACTAGGAGAACCCCATACCCATGGCTACCACGAACGATTTGAAGAACGGCTTGGTGCTCAATCTCGACGGCCAGCTGTGGACCGTCGTCGAATTCCAGCACGTCAAACCGGGCAAAGGCGGAGCATTCGTCCGGACCACGTTGAAGAACGTCCTTTCCGGCAAGGTGGTGGACAAGACCTTCAACGCCGGCACGAGGGTCGAGACGTCCACCGTGGACAAGCGTGCCATGACCTTCCTCTATAAGGAGGGCGAGGATTTCGTGTTCATGGACGGCGAGTCCTATGAGCAGATCCACGTTCCGAGCCAGGTGGTCGGTGACGCGGCGAATTACCTTCTCGACAATGCCGAGGCCGTGATCGCGGTACACGAGTCGGTGCCCCTCTACATCGAGCTGCCGACGTCGGTCGAGCTTGTGATCACCTACACCGAGCCGGGGATGCAGGGCGACCGGGCGACCGGGGGCACCAAACCGGCCACCGTCGAAACCGGCGCCGAGGTGCAGGTTCCGTTGTTCCTCACCACAGGTGAGAAGATCAAGGTCGATACCCGCGATGGCCGCTACCTCGGCCGGATCAACAACTGAGGCACCGGTGGCCAGCCGAAGCAAGGCCCGCAAACGGGCCGTCGACCTGATCTACGAGTCAGACCTGCGCGAGGTGGACGCGGTCGGGATGCTGGCCGAGCGCGTCGCCTTGGCCGACCCGCCGATCAATGCGTACACGATCGAACTGGTCCAGGGCGTTACCGCGCGGCGCGCTGAGATCGATCGGATACTGGCCGACTACTCCGAGGGCTGGACCCTCCAGCGGATGCCGGGGGTGGACCGGGCGATTCTGCGGGTAGGCCTTTTCGAGCTGCTGTGGTCAGACGGCGTGCCGGACGCGGTCGCGATCGATGAGGCGGTCGAACTCGCCAAGACGTTGTCGACCGATGAATCGCCCAAGTTCGTCAACGGACTGCTCGGTCGGGTGTTGCGCGATCAGGTGCCGACGGGTGGCGGCACGCCGGTGTGAGCTCGGTCGCGCTCGCCAGGACGGGCCAGGATGGGACCAGGACGGGGATTAGGGCTCTGCGTGCCCGATCGAGCCCGGGGCCAGGACCTCCCAGCTGATGAGCTTGTCGGTCAATAGGTCGAGCGAGGTGTCGAACATCAGCGCCAAGGCCCGCAAGTCCTCACCGCGGATGGAGAGCACCTTGTTGCCGTAGTCGCCGCGCTGGCGCTGGATCGAGTGGGCATACCGGACGAGCGGAGCGGCGTCCTCAGACGGCACGCTCTGGAGCTTCTGCAAGTCGAGCACGACCTTGCCGGAGCCGTCCGGCCGACCGCCGGCGGGCCCCTCGTCGGTAGGCAGCAACTCCGAGATGGGCACGCCGTAGAATTCGGCGAGTTCGGCGAGCCGCGCGACGGACACCGCCCGGTCGCCGCGCTCGTAGGAACCGACGACCACGGCCTTCCACTTGCCATTGGACTTGCGTTCCACGCCGTGCAGTGATAGCCGCTGCTGCGAGCGCACAGCCCGGAGTCGGCTGCCGAGCGCTCGGGCATATTCCCGGTCATCGGGCGCTTCTGTGGGTGATCCAGCGCCTTCTCCGTTGACCTCGAGCATCCCCGGACGCGCGCTGTCCGCGTCTTCGATCATCCCCGTGTTCTGGTTGGTCACTTTGTCTTCTGTCCTCTGAGATCGGGGCCGCTTCGGTAACGGTGTGTTGGCCGCTGGTCCGCGTCAGTCGTTGTACAGGAAACACACGGTAACAGTTGCCTGTCCAATCGGCTCCCGGCATGGCCGATCTTACCGCCCCAGGCGTGCGAAGCGCCGCGACATGCTGCTACCGTCGGTAGCGAAGTTGTTCAGACGTCCTTTAACGACTCGTCCGGTGAGGCGAGGAAGGGGGTCCATCGCAGCCATGCCTGCGCTACCCAACCCGGTGCTATCGCCTCTCGGCGCGCTCAAGACGGTATTGTCCGCCGAGGACGTCGCTCGGGTGCTCGACCGGATCGCGCATCAGATCATCGAGAAGACCCGCGGTGGCACCGACGTCGTGCTGCTCGGCATCCCGACCCGTGGCGCCCACCTGGGCCGTCGGCTCGCCGAGCGGATCGCGAACTTCGCCGACGTCGCGGTCGGCCTCGGCGTCCTCGACATCACCCTGTACCGCGACGACCTGCGCACTCGTGGGTTCCGTCCGCTGGGCGAAACCGTGGAGCCCGAAGGCGGGCTGGACGGCAAACTCGTCATCCTGGTCGACGACGTGCTGTTCTCCGGTCGTACCGTGCGAGCGGCACTGGATGCCATCACCGACCTGGGCCGCCCCCGGGCTGTCCAGCTCGCCGTCCTGGTAGACCGCGGCCACCGCGAGCTGCCCATCCGCGCCGACTACGTGGGCAAGAATCTCCCGACTTCGCCCGACGAGCAGGTCAAGGTCAGCCTGATCGAGTGCGACGGGGTCGACTCGGTCGCGATCGTTCCGGCCGCGCGGGGCGACAACCTGGCTACCACCATCGGGACCGAACTGGATTCGCGCGACTCGGACCACGACTCACAGGACGTCGAGCAGGATCCGGACGAGACCGAATGATCAAGCATCTGCTGTCGGCCGAAGATCTCGACCCCGAACACGCGGTGGCCGTGCTCGACACCGCGGCCCGCCTCGACGCCGCGTTGTCCGGCCGCGAGGTGAAGAAACTTCCGACCCTGCGGGGACGTACCGTCGTCAATCTGTTCTACGAGGACTCGACGCGCACCCGCACCTCCTTCGAACTCGCCGCCAAGCGGCTGTCCGCCGACGTCATCAACTTCTCGGCGAAGGGGTCCAGCGTCAGCAAGGGCGAGTCGCTCAAGGACACCGCCCTGACCCTCCAAGCCATGGGGGCCGACGCCGTGGTCATTCGGCATTCGATGTCCGGAGCGCCCCGTCGGCTCACCCGGTGGGTGGCCGGCAGCGTCATCAATGCCGGCGATGGAACCCACGAGCACCCGACCCAGGCGCTGCTCGACGCCTACACCATGCGACGTCATCTGCGGGACGGCTCCGGTGACCTCAAAGGCGTTCGGGTCGTCATCGTCGGCGACGTTCTGCACTCCCGGGTGGCGAGGTCCAACGTACGGTTGCTGTGCACGCTCGGCGCCGACGTCGTCCTGGTCTCACCACCCACCCTGCTGCCGGTTGGGCTGGCGGCATGGCCGTGCGAGGTCAGTTACGATCTGGACGCCACGCTTCCTGGCGCCGATGTGGTCATGATGCTTCGGGTCCAGCGGGAGCGAATGACGGCCAGCTACTTCCCGTCCGCCCGGGAGTACTCCCGCCGGTACGGCTTGGATCGCGCGCGGGTCGCCCTGCTGGATGAGCATGCGCTGGTGATGCACCCCGGGCCGATGAACCGCGGCATGGAAATCGCCGCCGAAGTCGCCGACGACCCGCGTCATTCGGTGATCACCGAGCAGGTGACCAATGGCGTGAGTGTCCGGATGGCCGTGCTCTACATGCTGCTGTCAGGAGAATCCGAGTGAGCCTGCTCATCCGTCAGGCCCGTCCGTACGGCGAGCAGCCGGTCGACGTCCTGGTCGTCGAGGACCGGGTTGCCGATATCGCCGATTCGATCCCGGCCAACCGTGGCACCGAGGTGATCGAGGGCGCCGGCCTGGTTCTGCTGCCCGGCCTGGTCGACCTGCATGTCCACCTGCGTGAACCCGGACGCGAGGATGCCGAGACGGTCCGGTCCGGCTCCGAGGCCGCGGCCCTCGGTGGCTTCACCGCGGTGTTCGCCATGCCCAACACCGACCCGTCGGCCGACACCGCCGGCGTCGTGGAGCAGGTGTATCGGCTCGGTGCGCAGGCCGGCCTGGTCGACGTTCAGCCGATCGGGGCGGTGACCGTCGGACGGGCCGGCGTCCAACTCGCCGAGCTCGGGGCGATGGCCGAGTCCGCGGCCCGGGTGCGGGTGTTCTCCGACGACGGCGCCTGCGTTTCGGACCCCGCCCTGATGCGCCGGGCCTTGGAGTACGTCAAAGCCTTCGGCGGCGTCATCGCCCAGCACGCCCAGGAGCCCCGGCTGACCGAGGGCGCCCAGATGAACGAAGGCATCGTGTCCGCCCGGCTCGGTCTTACCGGATGGCCGGCGGCCGCGGAGGAGGCCATCATCGCGCGGGACTGCCTGCTCGCCGCGCACGTCGATTCCCGGCTGCATGTCTGCCACGTCTCCACCGCGGGTTCGGTCGATCTGCTGCGGGCGGCCAAGGCCAAGGGCTGGAAGGTCACAGCTGAGGTCACCCCGCACCATCTGCTGCTCACCGACGACCTGGTCGAGGACTACGACCCGGTGTTCAAGGTGAACCCGCCGCTGCGGACCGCGGCGGACATCGCGGCCCTGCGGGCCGGACTGGCAGACGGAACCATCGACTGCGTGGCGACCGACCACGCCCCGCACGCCCTGGAGGACAAGGAAACCGAATGGGGCTGGGCCTCGCCGGGCATGCTCGGTCTCCAGACCGCGCTGTCGATCGTCATGGCGACGATGCTTGAGTGCGGCGCCCTGGACTGGAGGGGGATCGCCGATCGGATGAGCGTGGCGCCAGCTCGGATCGGCGGCCTGTCCGAACATGGCCGCCCGATCGAGGTCGGGGCTCCCGCGAACCTCGTCCTGGTGGATCCGGTCGCGCGCTGGACGGTCGAGGCGTCCGAACTCGCGTCGAAGTCGCGGAACACGCCGTACCAGGGTCGCGAGTTGCCCGGGCGGGTGATGGCGACGGTGCTACGCGGCCGTCCGACAGTGCGTGACGGCCGGCTCGTGCGGGCCGTCCAGGCAGGTGATCCGGCATGAGTCGGGCGGTTCTGGTCCTGGAGGACGGGCGGACCTTTGTCGGGGAGTCCTATGGCGCGCAGGGTGAGACCTACGGCGAAGCGGTGTTCAACACCGGCATGACGGGCTATCAGGAGACACTCACCGATCCGTCCTACCACCGCCAGATCGTGGTGCAGACCGCGCCGCACATCGGCAACACCGGAGTCAACGACGCCGATCCGGAGTCCAGCAGGATTTGGGTGTCCGGCTATGTGGTGCGCGACCCCGCCCGGCGGGTGTCGAGCTGGCGGGCGACCCGTTCGCTGGACGAGGAGTTGGGCAGGCACGGTGTGGTGGGTATCTCGGGCGTCGACACCAGGGCGCTGACCCGGCACCTGCGCGAGCGCGGTGCGATGCGTTGCGTCGTGTCCTCGGTCGATCTCGATCGGGGTTCACTGCTCACCAAGGTGCTGGCGTCGCCCCGGATGGCCGGCGCGGATCTTGCCGGTGAGGTCACCACGACCGAGGCGTACACGGTGCCCGCCGACGGCGAGGCCCGGTTCACGGTGGCTGCCCTGGACTACGGGATCAAGGCCATGACGCCCCGCCGGATGGCTCAGCGTGGGATCACCAGCCACATCCTGCCGGCCTTCTCGACCGCCGCCGACGTGCTGGCCACCGGCGCCGACGCGGTCTTCCTGTCCAATGGACCGGGCGATCCGGCGACCGCTGACCACGCGGTGGCCATGGTGCGCGAGCTGCTGGCCCGGCAACTGCCGGTGTTCGGCATCTGCTTCGGCAACCAGATCCTTGGCCGGGCGTTCGGATTCGGCACGTACAAGCTTTCCTTCGGCCACCGTGGGATCAACCAGCCCGTGTCCGATCGGCTGACCGGCAAGGTCGAAGTGACCGCTCACAACCATGGCTTCGCCGTCGACGCGCCGTTGGACTCCGCCACGCGGACCGAGTTCGGCGCGGTGGAGGTCAGTCACGTCTGCCTCAACGACAACGTCGTGGAGGGGCTTCGGGCCCTCGATGTGCCTGCCTTTTCGGTGCAGTACCACCCGGAGGCGGCGGCCGGGCCGCACGATGCGGCGTACTTGTTCGACCGGTTCGCCGAGCTCCTGGGCGAGCGCCGCTCAGGGAAGCAGGGCTGATGGGTAAGCGAACCGACCTCAAGCACATCCTGGTCATCGGATCCGGTCCGATCATCATCGGGCAGGCATGCGAGTTCGATTACTCGGGGACCCAGGCGTGCCGGGTGCTGCGCGCTGAGGGCTTCCGGGTAAGCCTGATCAATTCCAACCCGGCCACCATCATGACCGATCCCGAATTCGCCGACGCCACCTACATCGAGCCGCTCACCGCGTCCTTCGTCGAGAAAGTCATCGCCCTGGAGGCCGAACTCGGCCATCCGATCGACGCCCTGCTGGCCACCATGGGCGGACAGACGGCCTTGAATCTCGCGGTGAGCCTGCACGAGTCCGGAGCACTGAGCCGCTTCGGCGTCGAACTCATCGGCGCCGACATCGACGCGATCAGGCGTGGTGAGGACCGCCAGAAATTCAAGGACATCGTCCGCGCGGTCGGAGGCGAGGTTCCCGCCTCGGCGGTCTGCCACAGCCTCGACGAGGCGATCGCGTTCGCCGGGACGGTGGGAAACCGGGTGGTCATCCGGCCGTCGTTCACCATGGGCGGCCTTGGTTCCGGCATGGCCAACTCCGCCGAGGAGGTCCGCACCCTGGTCGCCCGGGGCTTGGCGGCCTCGCCGGTGCACGAGGTGCTGGTCGAAGAGAGCGTGTTCGGTTGGAAGGAGTTCGAACTGGAGTTGATGCGCGACCGCAAGGACAACGTGGTCGTGGTGTGCTCGATCGAGAACGTCGACCCGATGGGCGTGCACACCGGCGACTCGATCACGGTGGCGCCGGCCATGACGCTGACCGATCGGGAGTATCAACACATGCGCGACATCGGTATCGCGGTGTTGCGCGAGGTCGGCGTCGACACCGGCGGCTGCAATATCCAGTTCGCCGTCGACCCGGCCAGCGGCCGCCTGATCGTGATCGAGATGAACCCGCGGGTGTCGCGATCCTCGGCGCTGGCGTCCAAGGCGACTGGCTTCCCGATCGCCAAGATCGCCGCGAAGCTGGCCGTCGGCTACACCCTCGACGAGATCGCCAACGACATCACCCGGGCAACCCCGGCGGCATTCGAACCGGCCCTGGACTATGTGGTTGTCAAGATTCCCCGATTCGCCTTCGAAAAGTTCCCCGGTGCCGATCCCGTTTTGACCACGCACATGAAGTCGGTCGGCGAGGCGATGTCGATCGGCCGCAACTTCACCGAGGCGCTCGGCAAGGCGATGCGCTCGATGGAGACCGCGCAGGCCGGCTTCTGGACCGGCGCTGCCGACTCCGCCGACGTCCCATCGGTGGACGAGCTACTCGGCATCGCCTCGGTGCCGACCGACGGTCGCCTCTATGCCATCGAACGGGCGTTACGCGCCGGGGCGACGATCGACCAGATCGCCGGCGCGACCGGTATCGACCCGTGGTTCGTCGACCAGCTCTCGCTGATCCTCGAAGTCGGGGCGAGTGTCGCGGCTGCCCCATTCCTGACCCCGGAGCTGTTGCGCACCGCCAAGCGGCATGGCCTGTCGGACCGTCAGGTCGCCGCGCTGCGTCCTGAACTGGCCGGCGAGGACGGAGTCCGGGCCTTGCGGCACCGGGTCGGAATCCGGCCGGTGTTCAAGACCGTCGACACCTGTGCCGCCGAATTCGAGGCCCTCACCCCGTACCACTACTCCTGTTACGACGAGGAGGACGAGGTCGCACCGCAGCCCGACCGGCGCAAGGTCATCATCCTCGGCAGCGGCCCGAACCGGATCGGCCAGGGCATCGAATTCGACTACTCCTGTGTGCACGCGGTGATGGCGCTGCGGGACGCCGGCTACGAAACCGTGATGATCAACTGCAACCCCGAGACGGTGTCGACGGACTACGACACCGCCGACCGGCTGTACTTCGAGCCGCTCACCTTCGAGGACGTCCTCGAGGTCGTCCACGCCGAGCAGCGGTCCGGGCCGGTCGCCGGCGTGATCTGCACGCTGGGTGGCCAGACGCCCCTCGGGCTCGCCCAGCGCCTCAAGGATGCCGACGTGCCGGTGCTCGGTACCCAGCCCGAAGCCATCGACCTGGCAGAGCACCGCGGTGAGTTCGGCCGGGTGCTGGCCGAGGCCGGTCTGCCGGCCCCCAAGCACGGCATGGCGACGTCCTTCTCCGAGGCCCGGGCGGTGGCCGATTCGATCGGTTATCCGGTGCTGGTCCGGCCCTCCTACGTCCTCGGAGGTCGGGGCATGGAGATCGTCTACGACGAGACACACCTGGCCGCCTACATCGCCAAGGCCACCGACATCGCCCCAGACCGTCCGGTGCTGGTGGACCGCTTCCTCGACGATGCGGTCGAGATCGACGTCGACGCGCTGTACGACGGCACCGACCTGTACCTCGGCGGGGTGATGGAGCACATCGAGGAGGCCGGCATCCACTCCGGCGACTCGGCCTGCGCACTGCCGCCGATCACGTTGGGCAGTGGCACGATCGACACGGTGCGCGAGGCTACCTTGAAGATCGCGAGGGGAATCGGGGTACGGGGACTGCTGAACGTGCAGTACGCGCTGAGCGGCGACGTGCTCTTCGTACTCGAGGCGAACCCGCGAGCCAGCCGGACGGTACCTTTCGTCTCCAAGGCGACGGCCGTGCCGCTGGCCAAGGCCGCGGCCCGGATAGCGCTCGGGGCAACCGTCAACCAGCTGCGCCTGGAGGGCATGCTGCCCAGGGCGGGCGACGGCGGAGACCTGCCGGCCGATGCGCCGATCGCGGTCAAAGAGGCGGTGCTGCCCTTCCATCGCTTCCGGACCCCCGCGGGTGACCAGGTCGATTCGATCCTCGGACCCGAGATGAAGTCGACCGGCGAGGTGATGGGCCTGGATCGGGTATTCGGCACCGCGTTCGCCAAGTCGCAGGCCGCGGCCTACGGATCGCTGCCGGCGAAGGGAACCGTGTTCGTCTCGATTGCCAACCGTGACAAACGGGCCGCCATCTTCCCGGTGAAGCGGCTGCACGACCTCGGTTTCCGGATCCTGGCCACGGCTGGCACGGCCCAGGTCCTGCGACGTAACGGCGTCGCGGCCGAAGTGGTCGGCAAATTCTCCGACGGACCGGGCAACGTCGTCGAAGAGATCCTGGCCGGACGGGTGGACCTGGTGCTGAACACCCCATTCGGCGCGCCCGGAAACTCCGGTCCGCGGGTCGATGGTTATGAGATCCGGACGGCGGCGGTGCACGCGGGCATCCCCTGTCTGACCACGGTCCAGGCGGCGGCCGCCGCGGTTCAGGGCATCGAGGAGTTGGCCCGAGACGAGGTGCGGGTGGCGTCCTTGCAGTCCCACCATCTGGCGCTGGCGAGTTGGCGGGAGGGTCGGTGACCGAGACCAGGGACGGGGCCCACCCGGTGGTGCATGAGATGGGTGAGATATTCGATATCACCCGGTTCGGCGAGTACACCCAGTTCACCGTCGTGGCACCCGGCGTCGCGCGGGCCTTTCGACCGGGACAGTTCGTCGCGGTGGCCGTCGGCGGACCGGACACCGCCATGCTGCTTCGGCGTTCCTTCGCGTTGTACGGCGTCAAACCCGGCACCGAATTCGCGGGGACCATCCAATTTGTCGTCGCGGTTCGAGGCGCTGGAACCGGCTGGCTGGTCAACCAGAAGACCGGCGCCCGACTTGACCTGGTCGGCCCGTTGGGAACGCCGTTTCCGCTTCCGCGCGAGGCGGTCCCGGTCGTGCTGGTGGGTGGCGGCTACGGTACCGCACCGCTGATTCCGCTGGCCGAATTGCTGATCGCGATGGGCTGCGAAGTGGAGATGATCGTCGGTGCCGGCACGGCGAGGAAGTTGTTCGGTGAGATGCAGGCCAAGCGCTTGATCGGAAAGGTGACCGTCACCACCGATGATGGTTCAGCCGGTCAGCGGGGTCGGGTGACGGATCCGATGCCCTCGGCCATCGACCGCCTCGGGGCTCAGATCGTCTACGGCTGCGGGCCGATGCCGATGCTCAGGGCGGTCGGTGACGTCGCCCGGGCACACGCGATCCCGGCTCAGGTGGCAGTGGAGGAGGCGATGGCCTGCGGAATCGGAGTGTGCATGACCTGCGTGCTGCCGGTACGCGGCGCGGATGGGGTGTCACGGTTCGTGAGGTCCTGCGTCGAAGGCCCGGTGTTCGAGGCCGGTCGGGTGCGGTGGGCCGATGTCGGGACGCTACCGGCAGATCTCTTCGGTGCCGATGCGATGGGGGGACGTTGATGGCCGCGCCGCCCCAACGGCCGAAGGTGGACATGCGCACGTCGCTGGCGGGCTTCGAGTTGCCGAATCCGGTGCTCACCGCTTCTGGATGCGCGGCGTCCGGGCGTGAGCTCGATCAGTTTTTCGGGGTCGCCGAGCTGGGGGCGGTGGTCACCAAATCGATCATGAGCAGGCCACGATCGGGCCGACCGACGCCGCGGATGGCTGAGACGCCGAGCGGCATGCTGAACTCGATCGGCTTGCAGGGCCCGGGCATCGACTCATTCCTGGCCAACGATCTGCCGTGGTTGCGCGCGCACGGCGCTCGCGTGGTGGTGTCCATCGCGGGAGGGCACACCGATGAATTCGTATCGCTGGCCAAGCGGCTTTATCACCATGGGATCGACATGATCGAGGTGAACATCTCCTGCCCGAATGTCGAGAATCGCGGACAGGTTTTCGCCTGCGACGCGATTGCCGCGGCCCGGGTGATCTCGGCGGTCCGCCGCGCCGCCAATCCGAACGTGCCGGTGTTCGCGAAGCTTTCCCCCGACGTCACCGATATCGGCTACATCGCTCGAGCGGTGACCGACGCGGGGGCCGACGGCATCTCGCTGATCAACACGCTGCTGGGCATGGTCATCGATGTCGATGCCATGCGCCCGGCGCTGGGCGGGGTAACCGGCGGCTTGAGCGGGCCGGCCATCCGGCCGGTCGCGGTGCGATGCGTCTGGCAGGTACATAAGTCGGTGCCGCACCTACCCCTGCTGGGTATGGGAGGGATCAAGACCGGAGCCGACGCGCTTCAGTTCGTGTTCGCGGGCGCCTCGGCCGTGTCGGTGGGAACCGCGGTCTTCCACGATCCGTCGGCACCGGTGAGAGTGCTGGCCGAACTCGAGAACGAATTGGCCCGGCGCGGCTTCGGCTCCTTCCGTGAGGCGATCGGGTTCGCCCACCGGAGCCCGGCCGAGCAAGCCGAATTCTTCGCCCGCCGTTCTGTCGAGGTTTCCGCGTGAACGTGCCGCGTGGGCAGGCGCCGCCGGGTCTGGGCGAGCCGGATGCCACCCCCCCGGAACCCCGTCCGCGGGTAGACGGCGGCGATCGTTCGGCGAGCTTCGGGGTCCGACTCGATCGTGCCCTGTCCGATCGCGGATCCCTGTGCGTGGGCATCGACCCGCACCCGGAACTGCTGACCGCCTGGGGGCTGACGGACGACCTGAAGTCGCTGGAGGTGTTCTCGCTCACCTGCGTCGAGGCATTTGCCGGACTGGCGGCGGTGGTCAAACCACAGTCGGCCTTCTTCGAACGCTTCGGCTCCCGCGGTATCGAGGTTCTGGAGCGCACGATCGTCCAGGCCCGCCAGGCCGGTGCCTTGGTGTTGCTGGACGTCAAACGAGGCGACATCGGCACGACCATGACCGCCTACGCCGAGGCCTACCTCGACCCCTCCTCCAGCATCGCGGTGGATGCGATCACCGTCAGCCCTTACCTCGGCGTCGGCTCCCTGTCACCTGTCTTCGAGCTGGCCGCGGCAAACGCGGCCGGCGTCTTCGTGCTCGCGCTGACCTCGAATCCCGAGGCGCGCCAGCTGCAGCACGCCCGGCTTCCGGACGGTCGCACGGTCGCCCAGTCGATCATCGACGAGCTTTCCCGGTACAACCGTGGCGCGACTCCGCTGGGCAACGTCGGTGCGGTGGTCGGCGCGACCATCGGCGAGCC
>Ga0307504_10000169_pt1 | contig 13303 bp, 13 predicted proteins | sample 19_S_MG_FD_194516 | JGI IMG/M metagenome (GOLD analysis project Ga0307504, IMG submission 194516) | Soil microbial communities from Populus trichocarpa stands in riparian zone in the Pacific Northwest, United States - 19_S | ecosystem: Environmental > Terrestrial > Soil > Riparian zone > Trees... | reverse complement strand
GGCTCCGGGAGCCAGGGTGGCGACGGCGAGGCCCAGGTCACCCTGGGCCAGCGCCTCGGCGACGAGCGCGCCGGCCATGGCCGAGCGTTCCTCCGAGATGCCGCCCAGCGCCTCGGGCACACCGAGGATCGGCAGGCCGATCTCGAGGCTCGCCTTGAGCAGGTCCTCGGGCGCCTCGCACTTCTCATCGGCCTCGGCGGCCGCGGGGCGCAGGACCTCCTCGGCGAACTCGGTCACGACGTCGACGAGCATCTGCTCGTCCTCGGTCGGGGTGAGGTCGAAGGTGCCCTTCGGCGGAGCGACCGGCGTCGGTCGGGCGCCGCTCTGGCCCCGCTTCCCGGCCTTGGCGAAGGCCCGACCGGCGCTGGTGGCGGTCTTGAAGCCGTTGCGCGTGGCCGTGTAGACCGCCTGCTCGGCCTGCTTGCGCAGGCCGATCCGGTCGATCAAGTCGCTCTGGGCGACCCGGTTGAGTGCGGCGACGGCCAGGCCGATCGGGTCGCGAGACTCCGACCGGGACAGCCCGTGCTTGCCGCCCGGCCTCAGGGCCGGCGGAGTGAGGTTCCTGGCAAAGGACATGGACTCAATGTAACTCAGAGTTACACTTTCTCGACAAGGTGCGCTCGGTCACACATCCCAGACCATCACTAAGGTCGGCGCATGGCCGACTCCACGGATTCCCCCGGGCCCCCTGGCTCCGCGCCGCAGGGGCCCCACGCGCCGTACGGCACCCTGCCCGAGGGCGGGACCGTCCGGCCGATCACGCGCTGGGGCACCCCGGTCATGCACCGCCCGCAGCAACCGGTCACCGAGTTCGGCGCCGAGCTGCGCGACCTGGTCGCCGACATGGTCGCGACCATGTACGCCGCCGACGGTGTGGGCCTGGCCGCCTGCCAGATCGGCGTCGACCTGGCGGTGTTCTGCTTCGACTGTCCCGACGAGTCCGGAGAGCGGACGGTGGGCGTGGTGGCCAACCCGGTCGTCACGCTGCCCGAGGGCGAGGCGCGACACCTCGACGACGGGGACGAGGGCTGCCTGTCCTTCCCCGGCGCCTTCGTGGAGTGCGCACGTCCGGACTACGCGACCTGCGACGGACTCGGCCTGGAGGGTGAGCCGGTGCACTTCGAGGGCGACGGCCTCCTGGCGCGGTGCCTCCAGCACGAGACCGACCACACCCAGGGCCGGGTGTTCGGCGACCGGCTGCCGACCAAGGCCCGCAAGCGCCTGGCGAAGGCCCACGACAAGGCCGCGGAGGACTACCCCCTCACCTGGCCCGCGGACGACGCGTGAAGGTTCTCATCGTCCAGCTCGACGCTCCGACCCTGCACGCGCTGGCGGACGGTGACCTCGCCCGGGCCGGACGGACCAGCCCGGTCCCGTTGACCGAGTGGCTGGTCAGCCCCGAGGCGATCGGGACCTGGCGCATGCGCGCGCGTCAGGCCGACGAGTCGCCGCAGGACCTGCCCTGGGTCACCGGCGTCGTGTGGGACGACGAGGCGGGGGCCTGCGTCGGGAAGGCAGGCTTCCACGCGGCCCCGGACGAGGACGGGTTGGTCGAGCTGGGCTACGCCGTCGACCCGGCGTACCGGCGGCGTGGGTATGCCCGGGCCGCGCTCGAGGCGATGCTGGCGCGAGCCGCGGCCGACCCGTCGGTCCGGACGGTGCGCGCGAGCGTCTCGCCCGCCAACGCCCCGTCTCTGGCGCTGATCGCCGGCTACCACTTCACGCAGGTCGGTGAGCAGTGGGACGAGGAGGACGGGCTCGAGCTGGTCTACGAGCGGGACGCCGCGACGTAGCAGGCGACGGCGGTCGCGGCCGCGACGTTGAGCGAGTCCACGCCGGCCTGCATGGGGATGATCGCCCGGCGGTCGGCCGTGCTCTGCCAGTGATCGGACAGGCCGTGGCCCTCGGAGCCGAGGACGAGCGCGAGCCGGTCGACCCCGGCGACCGCCTCGGCGATGGGTCTCGCGTCGTCGGCGAGGGTCAAGGCGACCGTGGTGAAGCCTCGCTCGGAGAGCGTCACGAGTGCGTCCGCCCAGGTCTCGAGGCGGGTCCAGGGCAGCGCGAACACCGTGCCCATGGCCACCTTGATCGACCGCCGGTACAACGGGTCGGCGCACCGGGGCGCCAGCAACACCGCGTCGAAGCCGAGCGCCGCGCCGGAGCGGAAGATGGCTCCGACATTGGTGTGGTCGACGATGTCCTCGAGCACCAGGATCGACCGGGCGTCCTGCAGCACCTCCTCGAGGCTCGGGAGCGGCGTCCGCTCCAAGGACGCCAGCGCGCCGCGGTGCACGTGGAAGCCGGTCACCTCCTCCGCGAGGCGCTCGGGCACGACGTAGCAGGGCGCGTCGGTCGAGGCGAGCTCGTCGGCCAGCCCGTCGAGCCACCGTGGCGCCATGAGGAAGGAGCGCACGGGGTAGCCGGCGGCGACGGCGCGGCGTACGACCTTCGCGCCCTCGGCCAGGAAGAGCCCGTGCTCGGCCTCCAGGTGCTTGCGCAACGTGACGTCGCGCAGGTCGCGGTAGTCGGCCAGGCGAGGGTCGTCGGCGTGCTCGATCTCGATCAGGTCGGCCATCAGCTGCTCGAGGGGTCGCGGACCAGTCCGACCACGTCACCGATGACGATGATCGCCGGGGGCCGCACCTCGGAGATGCCGGCCGCCAGGGAGCCGAGGTCGGTGAACAGCCGGCGCTCGGTCGGCATCGAGCCCTCGGAGATCACCGCGACGGCCGTGCCGGGATCTCGACCGCCGTCGACCAGGGTCTGGGCGATCGCCGGGGCATTCTCGACGGCCATCATCAGCACGAGCGTCCCCCGGAGCCGGGCCACGGCCGACCAGTCGACCAGCGAGTCCGGGTGCCCGGGCGGCAGATGGCCGCTGACGACCGTGAAGTCGTGGGCCACGCCCCGGTGGGTGACCGGGATGCCGGCCAGACCAGGGACCGCGATCGGCGAGGAGAGCCCGGGGATGACGGTCACGGGCACGCCTGCCGCCTGGCACGCGAGCACCTCCTCGTACCCGCGGCCGAAGACGAACGAGTCACCGCCCTTGAACCGGACCACGCGCTTGCCCTCGCGGGCCCGGTCGACCAGGACCTGGTTGATGGCCTCCTGCGTCGCCGCGCGCCCGCGCGGCAGCTTGGCCACGTCCACCAGCTCGACGTGGGGTCCAAGACCGGCCAGCAGCTCGCGGGGGGCGAGCCGGTCGGCGACGACGACGTCCGCCGTCGCGAGCGCCTGCCGGGCCGCGACGGTGACGAGGTCGGGATCTCCCGGGCCACCCCCGACCAGCACGACTCCCGGGCTCCGGTCGAGCTCGTGGTCCGCGTCGATGCGGCCGTCCTGCAGGGCACGGAGGATGTCGTCCCGCACCGCGGCGGACCGCCTCGGCTCGCGATTGGCCAGCACGGCCACGGTGAGCCCGCCGTGCCGACCGCTGGCTGGGGTCCACGCGGAGGCCTGCCGGGCGTCGTCGCTCCGGACGCAGAAGATCCGGCGCTCCTCGGCCGCGGCCAGCACGTGCTCGTTGACCTCGGCCACGTCGGTGGCAGCGATCGCGTACCAGGCGCCGTCCAAGTCAGCCGGCTCGAACCCTCGGGAGCGCCACTCGACCTCGCCGAGCAGTCCTTCGATCGAGGGCGTCACCTCGGGCGAGACCACGAGCACGCGGGCGCCGCTGGCCAGCAGCGCGGGGATCCGTCGCTGGGCGACCTGCCCGCCGCCGACCACGACCACCCGGCGCCCCTCCAGGCGCAGGCCGACGGGGTACGGCGAGTGGTCGGACATGCGAGCCATTCTCACCGTTCCGCCTCCGGGTTAGCCTCGGGGTCATGGATCTGGACAAGACGATCGAACGACCGGTGAGCCCCAACCCCTACGACCTGCTGCCGCCGAGGCCGTCGTTCACGGTGACCTCCGACGACGTGACGGACGGGCAGCCCCTCCAGGCCGACCAGGTGGCCGACGCGGGCAACCGCTCCCCCCAGCTGTCCTGGGAAGGCGCACCCGAAGGCACCCAGTCCTACTGCGTCACGTGCTTCGACCCGGATGCGCCCACTCCCTCGGGCTTCTGGCACTGGTCGGTGGTGGATCTGCCCGCCGACTGCACCTCGCTGGACGCAGGGGCCGGCGCCGAGGGCGCCGAGCTGCCCGGGAACGCCTTCATGCTGCGCAACGACGGCGGCCAGGCCGGCTTCATGGGCGCCGCGCCGCCGCCCCACGACCAGCCGCACCGCTACTTCTTCGTCGTGCACGCCGTCGGGCAGCCCGCCCTCGGCGTTGACGAGAACGTGAGCAACGCCGTCATGAGCTTCAATCTGGCCTTCAAGACCGTGGGTCGGGCCGTCCTGCACGGGACGTACCAGCACGGAGATTGATGTCTCCTTGAGAGTTCTAGACCCGTAACCCGCGAGGGCCGGCCGCGTTGTACGAGCGGCCGGCCCGTCGCTTTCTCGGCGATTTCACGCTCATTTCGCGCTCAACAGGCGTTCGTTCGCACTCAGGGCCCTGGGGTGCTCTAGTACGGTCGTCCTAGTCCGAATGGACTAGTGAAAATGATCCTTCTGCAGGGTTTCTGAAACCTCACGGTTTCCTCAAGAATATTGCTCAGTTCCAGTGGAACTAGACCCGATAAGCAAGAAACTTGAAGGTGACCCGAAATGTTCAAGAACTCTCGCAAGCTCCAGTCCCTGACCGCCGCGACCCTGACCGCCCTGATCACCGGCCTCCTGCTCGTGCTCGCCGCTCCGTCGGCCGAAGCCAAGCTCTGGCGGCCCACCATCAACTCGAGCCTCGACCCGCAGACCGCGATGAACGAGTTCGAGAACCGCGTCCTCATCAAGATCAACCAGGTCCGCGCCCGCCACCACCTGCCGGCCGTGAAGTACTTCCAGACCTGCGTCGACGGCATGTCGGAGAGCTGGGACTCGCGGATCGTCTCCACCGGCGACCTGGTGCACCGCGACCAGATGACCGTGATCAACAAGTGCAACCTCGTCTGGACCGGCGAGTGCCTCATCCGCGGCACCGGCCTCACCCCGAAGATGTCGGTCAGCCTGTGGATGCACTCCCCCGAGCACCGCGCCATCATCATGAAGCAGCGTGCGAACCGCGCCGGTGTCGCCTTCCGGGTGGACAGCGACGGCCGCGTGGTCGGCGTCCTCAACTTCGGCGACAACCGCTGAGATAGACGCCAGCGTCACCCTCCAGTGACGCTGACTCCGGCGAAGGGCCGGTCCGGATCGGGTCTCCGGGCCGGCCTTTTGCATGCCCTGACGCAGGTGCTCCACCCCAGGGAAGAAGGGTTCAGACCGCGATCGCCGTGACGACGGTGTTGGAGAGGTACTGCACGCCGTTCCAGTCCGAGCACGTGATGAGGACCAGCCGTCCGCGCGACTCCTGGCTGAAGAGCCGGGGAGCGCTCTCGACGAGGTTCCCCTTGGTGAAGTCGACCACGTGGATCACGCGGTAGGTGAGCTTGCCGTGATCGGTGAGAACGATGACCTCGTTGCCGAGCCGCAGGTCGTTGAGGTTGTCCAGCGCTCCCCCGCCGGTGTGGACCGTGTGGCCGGTGATCAGGGCGGACCCCTTCTTCGCGCCGGGCTGGGCGCCGCCGGCCCACCAGCCGAGCTCCTGAGGGTTGGACGGAGGAGTCAGCACGCCAGAGGCTGTCTGGATCGGCACCACCGGCACGTCGATGCCCTGGACCGGGATGATCACGCGAGTCGGTGAGCCCGGCGTCGTACGGACCGGGGCGGCGCGCTCGATGACGTGCGCCCGTACCGTCGTCGGCGGCGCTTCCGCCGCCGGCGTCGAGGGATCGGGATCGGGGAGGATCGGGCCAGAGACGTTCTCGCCCTGAGCCTGGTCCAGGTACAGGAACGCCGCGAAGGCGATGGCAACGGCCCCCAGCAGCATCAATGCCCAGGACTGGACACGTCTGCTACTGGGGGCCATGCACCCAATCTACCGACTCAGCGACGAGCGCGTCGGGTCAGAGCTCCAGCTCCCAGGAGGCCGAGACCCAGGGCGCCGAGCGCCAGCGGCCACTCGTCGGTCGCGGCGTTGACCGCGGTGGTCACGGCCGCAAGACCAGAGTCCACGACCGTGGGGACGACCGCGGGGGCCGGCTGACCCTTGGTCTTGGTGGCCTGCTCGCCCAGCACCTCGGGCTGGCTCTGCGGCTGGTGGACCTGGGACTGGTGGCCCTGCTCGCCGGCGACCTCAGGGGTCGACCCACCGGTGTTGCCGCCGGTGCCACCGGTGTTGCCGCCGGTGCCGCCGGTCTCGCCGCCGGTGCCACCGGTGTTGCCGCCGGTGCCGCCGGTCTCGCCGCCGGTGCCGCCGGTCTCGCCACCGGTCTCGCAGCCCTGGACCCAGAAGACCTTGTGCTTGACGTCAGCGCCCTTCGAGTGAGGCGTGTTGATCGTGAGCTTCACGTGGTAGCCCTGCTTCGGGTGCGGGGCACCGTCGAAGGTGAGGTGGTACTCCTGGCGTGCGTCGAGGCCGCTGTCCGTGCCGGCGCCACTGGCCGGGTCCTCGCCCACGAACACCTGAGTGGGGGTGTACCCGCCCAGAACCACGTCGCTGGTCGGCGCCTGCATCGCGAAGGTGACCGTCGAGATGATGTCGGCGCCCTGGTCGAAGCCGTACCACTCCACCAGGAAGTCACAGCCGACGTGCGGGGTGTTGTTCGGGATGCCGTCGAAGTCACCGAGCGGCGCGATCTTGACCGTGCCGTTGTTGCCGGCCGGGTCGCCACCCTTGCCGCCCTGCGTGCCTGCGTTCCCGTGGGTGGAGCCGTTGCCGTGCGACGAGCTGCCGTGGCTGCTCGCGGCCTGGCTCTGCGAAGAGTGGTCGGTCTTCTTGCCCTGGCTCGTCTTGGCGTGGGCGGTCTTCGCGTCGTCGGTCTTGGCGTGGTGGGACTTCGCGTGGTTCGTGCCGTGCGCGTTCTTCTCGACCTTGTCCGTGTTGTCGTGGGCGCCCTTCCCCGGGTTCGGGGCCTGGGCGTCCGCGGGGGCGGTGGCCCCCATGAGCGCGATGAGCATGGCGCCGGACATCGCCGCGGTCTTCTTCAGATGCGTGGTACGCATTTCTCTGGTCGTCCTCCCATTCGTCGGCTCCGAGCCCTCCGCTGGTGCCTTGTGGACGGATCAACGACGGCGACAAGCCAGGGTTACTCATGATCTAGTCAATTCGGACTAGAGATCTGGGTCACATGTGCTAGATCACCTCAAGGGCAGGCGTGCGGCATGATGATCCTTCGCCGTTCGCCCCGGAGGTCCCTCATGCTGCACGTGGCTGTGGCTGCGCGCGCGTTCCGGCGGTACTCGACCTACCGAGCGGCGACCTTGGCCGGCGTCTTCACCAACTCCGTCTTCGGCGTCATCTACTCCTACGCCTATCTCGCCCTGTGGGCCGAGCGACACCACGCGGGAGGCTACGACTCCCACGACGCAGTGACCTACGTCTGGATCGGTCAGGCACTGCTCATGACGGTCGCCCTGTGGGGCGGCGGCACCACGGACGACCTCGCCGAGCGCATCCGCACCGGCGACGTGGCCGTCGACCTCTACCGCCCCGTGAACCTCGTCGGGTGGTACCTCGCCAGCGACCTCGGCCGGGCCGCCTACCACTTCCTGACCCGCGGACTCGGGCCCACGCTCCTCGGACTCGTGTTCTTCCACATCGCCGTGCCCGGGACCCCTGAGGCGGCGTTCGGCTTCCTCGCCAGCCTGGTGCTCGCGATCGTCACCAGCTTCGGCATCCGGTTCCTCGTGGCAGGGTCGGCGTTCTGGTTGCTCGACCAGGCCGGGGTCAAGATGCTCTCCGGCGTCTTCGCCATCTTCTTCTCCGGGATGGCGCTGCCGCTGGTGATCTTCCCCGAGCCCCTGCGCTCCGTCGCGCTGGCCCTGCCGTGGGCGTCGTACCTCCAGACCCCGGCGGACATCTGGCTCGGCAAGGAGACCGGGGTCGAGATCCTCACCGCACTCGGGGTCCAGCTGCTGTGGGTGGTCCTCCTGCTGGCCGCCTGCCAGGCCCTCCTGGGCGCCGCCACGCGCAAGCTGGTGGTCCAGGGTGGGTGACACCGTGCTGACCGACTACGGCCGGATCGCACGGCTCTGGATCCGGGCGTCCCTCACCTACCGGACCTCGTTCGTGATCATGACCGCGTCCAGCTTCGTGATGACGTTCCTCGACTTCGTCGCGATCGCCCTGATGTTCCACGTCATCGACCGGCTGGGCGGTTTCGAGCTCTGGGAGGTCGCGCTGCTGTACGGCGCGTCGGGCATCGGGATCGGCGTCGCCGACTTGATGATCGGCAGCGTCGAGCTCATCGGCCAACACATCCGCAGCGGCACCCTGGACGCCATGCTGGTGCGGCCGGTGCCGCTGCTGGTCCAGGTGTGCGCGGACCGGTTCGCCCTGCGCCGGCTCGGGCGCATCACGCAGACCCTCGTCGTCTTCGCCTACGGCGCCTCGCACGTCGACTGGACGGTCCCCAAGGTCGGGGTGGCGGTGCTGATGGCGCTCGGGGCCGTGGCGATCTTCTTCTCGCTCTTCGTGGGCGTCTCGTGCGTGCAGTTCTGGACCCACGACGCGACCGAGGTCGCCAACGCGTTCACCTACGGGGGCAACACGATGACTCAGTACCCGCTCACGATCTTCCCCGTCGAGATCGCCAAGTCGCTGACCTTCGTCTTTCCGATCGCGTTCACGAACTGGTACTCGTGCCTGTACCTGCTCGACCGCACCGACCCCTTCGGCGCGCCCGCCTGGTTCGCGCTCCTGCCCCTGCCGGTGGGCGCCGTCATGGTCGCCCTCGCCCTCACCGTCTGGCGCGCGGGCGTCCGCGCTTACACCTCCACCGGGAGCTGACATGACCCCACAGATCGAGGTCCGCGGACTGGCCCGCACCTTCGTCGTACGACGCAAGGCCGGCGGCCTCCGCCGGCGTACGGAGACGGTGCACGCCGTCTCCGACCTCTCCTTCTCCGTGCAGGCCGGCGAGATGGTGGGCTACATCGGGCCCAACGGCGCCGGGAAGTCGACGACCATCAAGATGCTCACCGGGATCCTCACGCCCACGAGCGGCCACCTCCGGGTGTCCGGCCTCGAGCCCCAGCGCGACCGCACCACGTTGGCGCGCCGGATCGGCGTGGTGTTCGGGCAGCGCAGCACGCTGTGGTGGGACCTGCCCCTGCGCGACTCCTTCGAGCTGCTGCAGAAGATCTACCGGATCGTCCCGGCGCGGTTCGAGAGCAACCTCTCGCGGTACGTCGACCTGCTCGACCTCGGTGACCTCCTCGACACCCCGGTCCGGCAGCTCAGCCTCGGTCAGCGCATGCGCGGAGAGATCACGGCCGCGCTGCTGCACGACCCCGAGATCCTCTACCTCGACGAGCCGACCATCGGGCTCGACGTGGTCAGCAAGGGCCGCCTGCGCGACTTCCTCCGCACCCTCAACCGCGAGCGCGGCACGACCCTGATCCTCACGACCCACGACCTCCAGGACATCGAGGCCCTCTGCGACCGCGTCATCGTGATCGACCACGGCACTGCCGTCTTCGACGGATCACTGGTCGACCTGCACCGGTCCGGCGGCTCCCAGCGCACGCTCGTGGTCGACCTGCTCGACGAGCGCGAGCCGATCGTCGTCGACGGGGCCGAGACGGTCCGGGTCGAGGGCCCCCGCCAGTGGCTCCGCTTCCCCGCCGAGACGAGCGCCGCACCGATCGTCTCGGCCGTGGCTGCGGCGTACGACGTGGCGGACCTGTCGATCCAGGAGCCGGCGATCGAGGACGTCATCCGGGACTTGTACCTGCAATCTTGATTTGTTCCAGAAAGCCCGCAAGGCTGACGCCGATGTCCGACGTCCACGAGCTGCTGCGGTCCCGGGGTCTCCGGGTGACCAGGCCCCGACTCGCGGTGATGGACGTCCTCGAGCAGGAGCGACACCTGCGGGCGGAGCAGGTGATCAGCGCCGTCAACGCCGACGGCGAGGTCTCGGCCCAGGCGGTGTACGACGTCCTCAACACGCTCAGCGAGCGTGGACTCGTCCGGCGGATCCAGCCGCGCGGCTCGGTGGCGCGCTACGAGCTGGAGACCGGCGACAACCACCACCACCTGGTCTGCCGCTCCTGCGGCCAGGTGCTCGACGTCCCCTGCGCGGCCGGGGAGGCGCCCTGCCTCGACCTGCCGAGCGATCCTGCCATCGGTGGGTACGCGATCGACGAGGCCGAAGTGACCTGGTGGGGCCTGTGCCCCTCCTGCGGATGCGAATGAGACCACGACACACCAACGAGAGGGTTCTCCATGTCTGACAAGCCCGACGCCGAAGTCGGCGAGATGAACACCGACACCGGGGCGACCTGCCCGGTGCTGCACGAGGGTGGTGCCCACCCGACCCAGGGGTCGGCCAACCAGGGCTGGTGGCCCGAGCGGCTCAACCTCAAGATCCTGGCGAAGAACCCCGCCGTGGCGAACCCCCTCGGCGACCTCGACTACCCCGCAGCCTTCGACTCGCTCGACCTGGCCGCCGTGAAGTCCGACATCGCTGCCGTGCTGACCGACTCGAAGGAGTGGTGGCCCGCCGACTTCGGGCACTACGGCCCCTTCATGATCCGCATGGCCTGGCACAGCGCCGGCACCTACCGCGTCCAGGACGGTCGCGGCGGCGGCGGGACCGGTCAGCAACGGTTCGCACCGCTCAACTCCTGGCCGGACAACGGCAACCTGGACAAGGCCCGCCGCCTCCTGTGGCCGGTGAAGAAGAAGTACGGCCAGTCCCTCTCCTGGGCCGACCTGATGATCCTCGCCGGCAACGTCGCGCTGGAGTCGATGGGCTTCAAGACGTTCGGCTTCGCCGGCGGCCGCATCGACGCCTGGGAGCCGGACGACGACGTCTACTGGGGCCCGGAGACCGAGTGGCTCGGCGACGAGCGCTACTCGGGCGACCGCGACCTGGAGAACCCGCTCGCGGCGGTCCAGATGGGCCTCATCTACGTCAACCCCGAGGGCCCGAACGGCAATCCCGACCCGGTGGCGGCCGCGCTCGACATCCGAGAGACCTTCTCGCGGATGGCCATGAACGACGAGGAGACCGTCGCCCTCATCGCCGGCGGTCACACCTTCGGCAAGACCCACGGAGCCGCGGATCCCGAGCAGTACGTCGGCCCGGAGCCGGAGGCCGCGCCCATCGACCAGGTCGGTTTCGGCTGGCGCAGCAGCTACCAGACCGGCTCCGGTCCGGACGCGATCACCAGTGGTCTCGAGGTCACGTGGACCGACCGGCCGACCGAGTGGAGCAACCGGTTCTTCGAGATCCTGTTCGGCCACGAGTGGGAGCTGTCGCAGAGCCCGGCCGGGGGCGCCCAGTGGGTCGCCAAGGACGCCGAGGCGATCATCCCCGGCCCCGCCGCGGACTCCCCCAAGCGCCTTCCGACCATGCTCACCACTGATCTCAGCCTCCGGATGGACCCGGCGTACGAGAAGATCTCGCGCCGGTTCCTGGAGAATCCCGACGAGTTCGCCGATGCGTTCGCGCGGGCCTGGTACAAGCTCACGCACCGCGACATGGGTCCGGTCTCCCGGTACCACGGGCCCGAGGTGCCGACCGAGGAGCTGCTCTGGCAGGACCCGATCCCCGCAGGGACCCAGGCCTCCGCCGACACGGTCGCCGCAGCGAAGCAGAAGATCGCGGACGCCGGCCTCTCGGTCAGCCAGCTGGTGAAGACCGCCTGGGCTGCCGCGGCGTCGTACCGGAACAGCGACAAGCGTGGCGGTGCCAACGGCGGCCGGCTGCGCCTGGAGCCCCAGCGCTCCTGGGCCGCGAACGACCCGGCCGAGCTCGCCGAGGTCATCCCGGTCCTCGAGGGCATCGCTGACGAGACCGGCCTCTCGTTCGCCGACACCGTCGTGCTCGCCGGCAACGTCGGCGTGGAGCAGGCCGCCCGCGCGGGTGGGGTCGAGATCGAGGTCCCCTTCAGCTCGGGCCGCGGCGACGCCACCCAGGAGCAGACCGACGTCGAGTCGTTCGGCTACCTCGAGCCCCAGGCTGACGGGTTCCGCAACTACGCGCGGGCCGACTCCAAGCTGCCGGCGGAGTACCTGCTCATCGACCGGGCCAACCAGCTCGACCTGAGTGCGCCGGAGCTCACGGTGCTGGTCGGCGGACTGCGCGGCCTCGGCGTCAACGCCGGAGGCTCGACCCACGGCGTCTTCACCGACCGCGTGGGGACCTTGAGCAACGACTTCTTCGTCCACCTGCTCGACCTGGAGACCACCTGGCGCCCGGGCGACGGCGACGGCACCTTCGTCGGGACCGGCGCCGGAGGACGAGCACTGTCCGGGACACGCGCGGACCTGGTGTTCGCCGCGAACTCCGAGCTGCGGGCGATCGCCGAGGTCTACGCGAGCGACGACGCGCAGGAGAAGTTCGTACGCGACTTCGTCGCGGCCTGGGCGAAGGTCATGGACAACGATCGGTTCGACCTGAATTGATCGAGCGCACTGCCACGGACGTCCTGGGCGAGCCGTACGAGGCCGAGACCATCCGGTTCCCTCCCGATGCGGAGGGGCCGGTGGTCGCCACCCTCGTGCGCCGGCGCGCGCCCGGGACGGCCGTCGGTGCGGTGCTGCACGTCCACGGCTTCTCGGACTACTTCTTCCAGACCGGGCTGGCCGACTGGTGGGTCGAGCGCGGGTACGACTTCTACGCGCTCGACCTGCGGAAGTGCGGCCGCTCGCGGCTGCCGCACCAGACCGCGCACTACGTCGACGACCTGCACGAGTACGACGCCGACCTGGACGCGACCTGGCACCGGATCACCGAGCGCGACGGCCACCAACGCGTGGTCATCGTCGCCCACTCGACCGGGGGCCTGATCACGCCGCTGTGGGCCTCGGAGCGCGGCCACCAGCTGGCCGGGATGGCGCTCAACTCCCCGTGGTTCGACCTCCAGGGGCCGGCGATCATGCGCGGGGTGGGGACCGCGGCGATCAAGCGGATCGCCGGCCGCCGGCCGCGGACGGAGTTCAAGCGCAAGATCGAGGGCTACTACACCCGACGCCTGCACCACGAGCTCGAGGGCGAGTGGGAGTTCGACCTCGAGCTCAAGCCCGAGGGCTCGTTCCCGGTCTACCTGGGCTGGCTGGCCGCGATCCGGCACGGGCACGACCGCCTGCACGCCGGCCTCGACGTCCAGGGGCCGGTGCTCGTGCTGTCCTCCGACGCGACCGAGCTGGCCCCGAAGGGGCCCGAGGACGAGTCGATCGACACCCGCGACATCGTCCTGGACGTCGA
>Ga0307504_10000168_pt1 | contig 13309 bp, 10 predicted proteins | sample 19_S_MG_FD_194516 | JGI IMG/M metagenome (GOLD analysis project Ga0307504, IMG submission 194516) | Soil microbial communities from Populus trichocarpa stands in riparian zone in the Pacific Northwest, United States - 19_S | ecosystem: Environmental > Terrestrial > Soil > Riparian zone > Trees... | reverse complement strand
CCGGGCCACCCCGGGCTCGGTGAGTCGGGAGCCGCCGAGCACGCCATCGAGCGCGGCCTGCGCGGCCGTCTCCGCTGCCGCCCATCCCGGCGCCCACCCGTGCGGTGCGGCCACCGGCGACGCCTCCAGCACCGCCGAGGCCAAGGCGGCGGGGTCGGCGGCCACCACGACACAGGCCGAGCGGCCGGGGTCCAGCCACGCCCCGTCGGGGTCCACCAGGTACTGGGGCACGTCGAGCGCCGCCAGCCACTCCCCCACCACCCGGGAGGCCCAGGGCGCGCCGAGGCGTACCACCACGTCGGGCCGGTGGGCGCCGGCGAAGCCGTCCACCCGCAACAAGGCGTCGGCCGCCGCCACCACCGTCGCGGGGCCGGGCAGCCGGCAGCCGGACCTGGGATCGGCGAGCACAGGCCAGCCGAGGGCGCCGGCCAGGCGGTGCACCGTGGCAGGGTCACCGGCGCCGGCCCCCGCCACCAGGACACCCCTCCCGCCCGAAGCCAGCGCGGCCACCACGCCCGGCGGGGGCGTGCCCACCACGGGGGGGCGTGCGTGCCACGGGCCCCCGTCGGGGCGGCCTGCGACCGTGCGGTCCGGCCGGCCGGCCAGCGGCTCCCGGAAGGCCAGGTTCAGGTGCACGGGCCCGGGGCCGGCCGGGTTGGTGACCGCCTCGGCGACCGCGCGGGACGCCAGGGAGCGCCAAGTCCCGGCCGTCACCTCCTCCGGGACGCCCGGCGCCGCCGCCCAGCGCACGGCGCCGGCGAAGAGGTGCTCCTGCTCCACGGTCTGGGGGGCGCCCACGTGGTGGAGATCGGGCGGCCGGTCAGCCGTGCAGGCGATCAGCGGCACCCGTGCCTGGTGCGCCTCGAGGACGGCCGGGTGCAGCTCCGCCGCCGCCGTCCCGCTGGTCGTCAGGATCACCGCCGGGCGTCCCGACGCCAGGCCCAGGCCCAGCGCGAAGAAGGCGGCCGACCGCTCGTCCAGCACGACGTGCAGGCGCAGCCGCCCGTCGGCGGCCAGGGCCGCGGCCAGGGGCGTGGACCGGGAGCCGGGGGCGACCACCGCCTCCGTCACCCCGTTGCGCGCCCACTCGTCGACGAGGGTGGCGGCGAAGGCGTCTTGTAGCGTCACCGGCGATGCCCGAACGCCTGATCCTTGTCCACGGATTCACCCAGACGGGCCGCTCGTGGGCGCCCCTCCTGCCCGCCCTGGCCGGCCATTTCGACGTGATGACGCCCGATCTGCCCGGTCACGGCACGCGCCCGGACGTCCAGGTCGGCATCGAGGAGGCAGCCCGCCTGCTCGGCGACGAGTGCGGTCGCGGCACCTACGTGGGCTACTCGCTCGGCGGCCGGGTCGCCCTGCGGCTCGCCCTCGACCGGCCCGACCTGGTGCAGCGGCTGGTGCTGGTGAGCGCAGGCGCCGGCGTCGAGGACGACGACGACCGTGCCGCCCGCCGGGACGCCGACGAGGCGCTCGCCGCTGCGCTGGAGGACGAGGGTGTCGACGCCTTCCTGGAGGAGTGGCTGGCCCAGCCGCTCTTCGCCACCCTCCCACCCGAACGGGCCGGGTTGGAGGCACGCCGGGAGAACACCGCCGCCGGTCTGGCGTCCTCGCTCCGGCTGGCCGGCCAGGGGTCCATGGAGCCGATGTGGCGCCGGCTGCTCGACCTGCACGTGCCTGTCCTTGTCGTGGCGGGCGAGCTGGACGAGACGTACTGCCTGCAGGCGGTCCACCTGGGGGGGTGGATGGGCGAGGTCGCCAGCCTGGCCCTCGTGCCCATGGCCGGGCACGCCTGCCACCTGGAGCAGCCGGAACGGTTCGTGAAGCTCCTGCTGGCCTTCCTGGGAGAGGGTGGGCGCGGGGATCACGAGGGGCACGAGCACTGACCGCCTGTCTACCTGACGCCGCCGGCTGATCCCCGCCGGCACCCGGGCTGCCGTGGGCACACGGTGGCACCATCTGTTGCCTGTAGAGCATTTTCGTGCTATTTCATAGCCATGGTCCATGAGAAGCGTGGTCCCAGGGTGGAAGCGGAGGCGGCTGCCCTGGTCGTCGCCCGCCATCCCGGCGTGGTGGAACTGGTCGGCTCGGCGGACGGCGTGCTGCGAACGACCATGATCGAGGGCGCGCGCACCCTCGCCGACGGGGAGAAGCTGACACCGGATGAGGTGGCCGGCGTGGTCGCGTCGCTTGCATCGACGCTGGCGGATCTGCACGGGAGCGGTGTCGTGCACGGGGGCATCGAGGCGAGCCACGTGCTGCTGGACCAGGCCGGTCGCCCGGTGCTGTGCAGCCTGGGGCGGGGCGGTGAGCCGGCGGCCGACGTGGCCGCCGTGGGTCACCTGCTCCGCCAGCTCCTCGACGCTGGCCCGCCGGGCTCGGAGCCCCGTGCCGGCCGCCCCGGCCCGGGCCGCCGCGGGCTCGGGCCGATGCTGGCGCCGCCGGCCGCCACCGTCCTTTCCCGGCTGGCGGAGCAGGCGGTGGCAGGCGACCCCGCCGCCCGCCCGAGCGCAAAGGAACTGGCCGCCGCCATCCGCGACGGGGTGCCCACCGCCCGCTGGCCGGCGCGGGAGGCGAGGTCCGTCCTCGCACCGGCGCCGGTACGGGCGCAGCGGGAGCGGCGACGGCCGTGGGTCGCAGGACACCGGCCCGAGGCCCGCCGCCCTGCGACGCCCACCACGGGGTTGCCCGCCGGTCGGGCCACGGGAAGGGCGATTGCCCGCGCCTTCGGGCGGGGTGGGCTGCGACTGGCCGGCCTGCTGGCCGCCGTGGTGGCCGCCAACGTGCTCCTGGTGGCTGGCGTCGTCGTCATCTCCAACCTCCTGGCCGACAGCCCCGGCGGCGCTCCCACGCCGATACCGCCGCACGCCCCGGCCGGTCGCCCGGCCCGCCGTCGATCCCCGCTGGACGGGGCTGCGCCAGCCGGCGACCACGCGACGACCACGTCGCTCCCCGTGGCCGTGCGCGTCTGGCCTCCCGAGCCGCTCGACTTCCGCGACGGCGTGCTCACCGTCGACGGCGTTCGGTACGCCATCGGCCGCCCGGGCGACGCGGTGGTGGCCGGCGATTGGGCCTGCACCGGACGCCGCGACGTGGCCCTGCTGCGACCCGACACGGGCCAGGTCTTCGCCTTCGACACCTGGCCGGCCGGCGACGAGGACGCCACGGCCCGACTGGTGGCGACGGTGGCCGGTGCCAGCGGCCTTCGATCCTTCGACGCCGACGGCGACGGCTGCGACGACCTCGAGGTGAGCCGCCCGGCCGCGGCGCCGGTGCTGGTGGATGCGGCGCCGGTGACCGGCCCGCGAGGCCGGTCCGTCAGGCAGTCGGTGGTGCGGCGTCGCCAAGGGACGGGCCGCCGGTGACCGGCCCGGGAGGCCGGTCCGTCAGGCAATCGACGGTGAGACTGCTGGCGTGGACGGTCTTCCTGGTCGCCGCCCTCGCCACCCTCCACGGCGTCGGTGGCCCGCTGGGCCCGCCACCGCTCACCGAACCGGGTCGGCTCAGTGGCTGGCTCGACCAGCGCCAACCGGCCGAGGCCGCCTTCGCCATCCTCCGCCTCGTCGCCCTGGGCCTGGCGTGGTACCTGCTGCTCGCCACGGCGGCCGGCTCCTTCGCCCGGGTCAGCGGATGGCGGTCGCTGGTTCGGGCACTCGACGCCGTCACCGTGCCCACGGTCCGTCGCATGGTGGCCGGCGCGGTCGGGGTCTCCGTCGCCGCCGCCCTCAGTGGCCCCGGCGTCGCCGCCTTCGCCGACGAACGGCGGGAAGCATCGTCGAGCGAGGTGGCGGCCGAGACGATGCGCCGCCTGCCTGACGCCCCGCCCTCCACCTCCATCTCCACCTCCACCGGCTCCTTCCCGGTCCTGCGGCGCCTCCCGGCCGTGTCGCCCGGCCAGGCTCCAGAGCAGCCTCAGGCGCCAGGACCATCCGGGCCGACATGGACGGTTCGCCCAGGCGACCACTTCTGGGCCATTGCGAAGCGCGTGCTGGCCGACGCCTGGCAGCGCGCACCCACCGACGACGAGGTCGACCCCTACTGGCGGGCGCTGGTGGCGGCCAATGTCGCCGTGCTGCGCGATCCCGCCAATCCCGACCTGCTCTTCCCGGGCCAGGTCATCGCCATCCCCGCTACCGCCGCCCGGCCCGGCGGGTAGTGGGCCGCGTGCTACTTCGTGGTCGTGACGGAGGTGGACGACGTCGTGACCGACGACCCGACCTCGGACGGGGCGGTGCCACCGCAGGCGGTGATACCGGCCGCCGCCAGCTTCTGACCGGTGGCGGTGAACGGGTCGACGCGGGTGTCGAACAGGTTCTTGGCCGCCGCCGGGCTGCTCGTGGCGCCCACCAGGGTCTTGCGATCGATGTCCACCTGCACCAGGGCGGAGTCGTAGGCCGCCTCCAGGTCCTTCGGCGGCGTCAATGCCTTGAAGCTCGTCACCGCCTTGTCGATGAGGGGGACGATCCTCTTGTAGTAGGCCTGCATCTGCTCGGGCGGAAAGGTGATGCTCGTCGGCAGGCTGTCGGCCAGCGCCTTCACATCGTTGTCGAGGGTGACGCACACGGCGTCGCCCTTGGCCGTGAGCTGGGCCGCCGTGAGGCGATCCTTCCCGCCGCCGCCGCACGCCGCCAGCGCCACGAAGGCCACCGCCACCAGCCCGAGCCCCACCGCCCGTTTGCGCACTGCTCGCCACCTCCGAAGGTTCAGGACAAACCGGCTGCCACGGTAATGCACGCCACCCCGGCCGAGTCGCCATGGCGGCCCGCAGCCGGCGGCCCGGTGCACCACGGCCGGCGGTCAGCGCAGGCGCAGGGCCACCTCGTTGCCGAGGAGGCGCCCGTGCGGTGTGAGCACGAGGCGGTCGCCCCGGCGCTCCACCAGCCCGTGGAGGTCGTCCATGTCGCCGGCCGCCATGGCGTCGGCGGGCACCCCGTCGCGGGTGCGAAGTGCCAATTGCAGCCGCTCCCTGCGGCGGTCGTCCGGGCCGAGTTCCTCCCCTGCCGCCTCCGGCGATCGACCACGGCCCACCCGCTCGATGTACCGCTCCGGCGTGCGGACGTTCCACCACCGGCGCCCGGAGTGGTGGGAGTGGGCGGCGCACCCGATACCCCGGTAGTCGCCCTGTGACCAGTAGAGGAGGTTGTGCCGGCATTCGTGCCCGGGCCGGGCCCAGTTGGACACCTCGTAGGAGTCCAGCCCGACCCGGCCCAACACGTCGACGGCGGCCAGGTAGCGGTCGGCCTGCACGTCGTCGTCGGGCCGGCGCGACGGGTCGGCCGCCAGGGGCGTGCCGGGTTCGACGGTGAGGGCGTAGGCGCTCACGTGCGGGGGGTCGAGGGCGAGCACGCCGTCGAGGGTGGCGGCCCAGTCGGCGGCCGACTCCCCCACCGCCCCGAAGATCAGGTCGACGCTCCACGACGTGAACCCGGCCGCCCCTACAAGGCGCGCTGCCCGCTCGGCCACCTCCGGTTGGTGGGCCCGGCCCAGCGACGCCAGGACGTGGGTGCGGAGCGACTGGACGCCGAGTGAGATACGGGTGACGCCGCCGTCGAGGTAGGCGCCGAGCAGGGCCGGCGAGACGTCGTCGGGATTGCACTCCACGGTGACCTCGGCCCCGGGCGCCAGGTCGACGGCGGCCAGCACTGCCAGCAGGTCGCCGGCCGGCAGCAGGGACGGGGTGCCGCCGCCGAAGAACAGGCTGGTCGCCGGGCGCAGGCCGGCTGCCGCCACCTCGGCCTCGCAGGCGGCGGCGTAGGCCGCCATGAGCGAACCGCGGTCGCTCCAGGTGGCGAAGGCGCAGTAGTCGCAGCGCCGGGCGCAGAACGGGATGTGGACGTACACCCCGAACGGGGACTGGTTTTCGGGGGCCACCGGGGCCGAGGTTCAGGCGTCGGCGCGCAGGCTGAGGTCGTCGAGCCGGTTCCGCATCCCGTCGGCGGTGGTGTCGAACAGGCAGCCGATGGCCCGGATGTCCTCGGCCCTGATCGTGAGCACCCGACCGTTGAAGTCCTGGCGCTGGACCTGGATCATGCCGAGATAGCGCCGGAGCAGGTCCTTCTCGGGCGCCTGCACCGTCTCGAGCCGGGTGAGGTCGATGGTGACGCGACCGCTCCCCTCGGGCCGCGTCCGGTCGCCCGTCCCGGTTTGGCCAGCACCGAGCGTCGGCGCCTGACCACCGCCCATGGCAGCGAGGGCACCGTTCACGTCGCGCGGGAGCAGCTGGTCGACGGGCACGTTGTAGAACTCGGCCAGCCGCTGGAGCCTGGGCACCGAGATCGAACGCTCACCGCGCTCGTAGGCGCCGAGAACGGAGGCCTTGAACTCCTGGCTCGACGTGGCCTCGACCGCTTGCAGCGACAGTCGCTTCTGCTTGCGCACGAAGCGCAGTCGCTCGCCCACTCTACGGGCGTACCCGCTCGACATCGTCTCGTCGTTCACGTGGCTCCCTGTCTCTCATGGTACCCGTTCCCACGGACGGTCGCAATAAGACTACATAAGGTGAAGGTACCCGTCAGACACCCGTCACCGGGCGGATGGTGCCGCTGCGGAGCCCGCAGAGGAGCGTCCCGGCTGCCACCGCCGCCGTCTCCGCCCGCAGGATGGTGGGTCCCAGGCCGACGGATGGAAGCCCACACGACAGCTCGGCGTCGGACCAGCCACCCTCCGGCCCGACCAGCACGGCCGGCCGGGCCAGCGTCGGCGACGACCCCCCGGGAGCGGCCAGGGTCCCCTCACCAGCCACGACAGTGAGCACTCCGGCGAAGCCGGTCACCTCGCCGAGCTCAGGGAGACGGGTCCGCCTGCTCTGCATCGCCGCCTGGAGGGCCACCCTCCGCCACCTCGCCGCCTGCGCCGCTTCCTTGTGCTCGTCCCAGCGCACCACGGAACGAGCGGAGCGGAACGCGACGATCCGGTCGACGCCCAGTTCGGTGAGCTTCTGGACGACCCACTCCGGGCGGTCACCCTTCGTGAGGGCGAAGGCCACAGTGATCGGGGGATGGGCCGCCGGCTCCTCCGCCTCCTCGCCGGCCGGCTCCAGCCCGCCTCCGGGGCGCCAACTACACAGTCGCCAGCGGCCGGCACCATCGCTCACCGTGACGGCCTGACCGGGTTCCAGCCGTAGCACGCGCTCGAAGTGGTGCCGGTCGTCCTCCGCCAACGTCGGCACGGCAAGGTCGGTCACGAAGGCGTGGGCCGCCGCATCGGGCAGCGGCGGCGGCAAGGGCCCCATACGACTTATTTGAAGGCGCTGCGGATCTTCGAGAACAGGCCGGAGTCGGGCGGGTCGACATCCTCGCCGCGGGCGGCCGCCAGCTCCCGGAGCAGGCGCTCGTCGGTGGCCGACAACAAAATGGGCGTGTCGACGAGTACCTGCACCAGCAGGTCACCCCTGCCCCGCCCGTTCACGTCGGGTACGCCGTGGCCGCGCAGGCGCACAACCCGGCCCGACTGCGTGCCGGGGGGCACCGCCACCTCCTCCTCCCCGTCGAGTGTGGTGAGCGGGAGATGGGCGCCAAGGGCGGCCTGGGCGACCGATACGTGCAACTCGTGGACGAGATCATTGCCCTGCCGGGTGAAGCGGGCGTCGGGGCGAACCTCGAGGTGGACATACAAGTCGCCGGGCGGGCCGCCACGGGGACCGGCCGAGCCACGGTCGCTCAGGCGCAATACCAGCCCGGTGTCGACGCCGGAGGGGACGGTGACCCGAAGCGTGCGGTGGTCGGCCACGCGCCCCTCGCTCCGGCACGCATCGCACGGCGAGGTGATCGACTCGCCCGAGCCGTTGCATCGCGGGCAGGGTCGCGAGGTCACCATCTGGCCGAGGAGCGACTGGCGCACGGTACGCACCTCGCCGACGCCGGCGCACTGCACGCACGTAGTGGCGGTGGTGCCCGGGCTGGCGCCCGTGCCCGTGCACGTCTCGCAGACCACCGCGCTGCGGAACGTGACCTCCTTCTCCGCGCCGAAAACCGCCTCCTCGAACTCGAGCGTGAGGCTGATCTCGACGTCGGGGCCGCGGGCCGGCCCTGCCCGGCGCCCACCCCGTCCGCCGCCACCGAAGCCGGCGGCGCCGCCGAAGAAGGCCTCGAACAGGTCACCCAGGCCACTGAACCCGGCGGCCGCGAACGGATCGCCGCCACCGCCCGTCGACCCCATGCCGCGCAGGCCGTCCACCCCGAACTGGTCGTAGCGGCTGCGTCGCTCGGGGTCCCGAAGCACCTCGTAGGCCAGGCTCACCTGCTTGAAGCGCTCCTCGGCCTCGGCATCGCCCGGGTTCTTGTCGGGGTGCAGGTCTCGTGCCAGCTTGCGGTAGGCCCGCTTGAGCTCGTCGTCGGTAGCCCCCCGGGACACGCCCAGGAGCTTGTAGAAATCGGTCTCCATCCCCTAGCCCTCGCTCAACCGCTTCCCGAGGCGTTGGCTCACCAGGGCCACCGCAGCCAGCGCCAGCGGGTAGTTCATGCGGGTGGGCCCGAGCACGCCAACCGTGCCGCTGAGGCCCTCCACCTGGTATGGCGCCACCACCACGGCACAGGTGGCCAGCTGCTCCAGGCCGTGCTCGGATCCGATGGCCACCGACAGGCCACGGTCGAGCACGTCGCGCAGGAGGGTGACCACCACGTACTGCTGCTCGAGGGTGCCAAGCACCTGGCGCACGGTGTCGACGGCGTCGAAGGAGCCGGCCATGCGGGCCACCCCGCCCATGAACACCTGGTCGGGCTCCTCGGCGTGCCCGCCGCCGAGCGCCTTCACAGCGATAGCCACCACGCTGTCCGTGAGGTCGTCACCGCTGGACCACGGGTCACCGCCGGAAGAGAAGGTCTGGCCGACGAGATGAGCGGAGAGCCGGGCGCCGGCAGCCGACAGCCGCACCTCGTCGACACCCTCGGGCAGTTCGAGGGTGCGCTTCTCCACCACGCCGTTGCCGAGGACCACCACCACCAGCGCCACGTGGGGCGCCAGGCCCACGAGCTGGACCGAGCGGATGACGGCCTCCTCGTGGGGCGGGCTCACCACCACGGCCGCGTAGTCGGTGACGCTCGACAGCAACCGGCTCGTGTCGTGCAGCATGCGCTCGAGTTCGCCGTGGGCGGTGTCGAAGAAGGCGCGGACCCGCTGCCGCTGCTCGGGCTCGAGGACGCCCGGAGCGGTGAGTTGGTCGACGAAGAACCGGTACCCCTTGTCGGTGGGTATCCGCCCGGCGCTGGTATGCGGCTGGACGAGGTAGCCCTCGTGCTCGAGAACGGCCATCTCGTTGCGGACCGTGGCCGAGGAGACAGCCAGATTCGTGGCCTGTGCCACGTGAGCTGACCCGACGGGCTGAGCCGTCTCGATGTACTCCTCCACCACCACCCGAAGGATGGCCGCCTTTCGATCGTCGAGCATCTCCACGTCCCTGGCCCGCCCGGCAGGGGGCCTGGCACTCGATTGTACCGAGTGCTAACCGGTCCCCGTGGCCTGGCCCGTGCGCTCCGTGACGTCGAGGCGCGGGACCTCGAACCACACGGTCTTGCCGCCGGCTGCCGTCTCGACACCCCATGCCGACGACAGCGTCTCCACGAAGGCCAGTCCCCGACCGGACGTGGCATCGGGAGCGGCGTCCCGCCGGCCCGGGATCCCGGATCCCTGGTCGGTCACCTCGACGCGCAAAGCGTCCGGCTTGAGCAGCACCGCCACCTCGGCATCGGAGCTGGCATGCACGACCGAGTTCGTCACCAGCTCCGACACGAGGAGTGCGACGGCGTCGAGCACGTCCTCGCACTCCCAGCGGCGCAGGGTCTCGGCCACGAAGCGGCGGGCGGTGGCGCTGCTGCGGAGGTCGCGCTCGACATGGGTACGGTCCTCGGCCAGCGCCGTCGTCACCGCCTCCAGGGCTCCGGCCACGGCCACGACGTCGTCCACCATGGCTTTGGCGGAAAGACCCTTCTCCACGTAGCCGACGGCCCCGCGGCCGACGATGAGGGATGCCAGTGGCCCCCGTGGAAAGCCCGAGACCACCACGATCCGGGTCAGCGGGGACGCCGCGGCCAGGAGCGGCAGGACATCGAGCCCTCCCCTGCCCGGCATGGCGATGTCGAGCAGGGCCAGGTCGGGCCGGGTGGCCCGCACCGCCTCGACGGCCTCGTTCCCGCCGCCGGCGGTCGCGACGACCTCGAATCGGCCGGTCGCCTCGAGGGCGGCGGCGAGGAGGGCCCTCATGTGGTCGAGGTCGTCTGCCACCACGACGCGGAGCATGGGGGTCACCGCACCATTGTTGCCGCCCGGCGGAGCAGACGGTGCCGGAAGGGGACGGTAGCCTGCTGCGAGCACCGGCCCCGCTCGTGACGAAAGACGCGACGCCGGCCGGTCCCGACATGACATGGCCCGGAGGGGACGGAAATCCATGGCTACTGGCGAGCTGGGTTCGGCACGTTCGGCGACAGGCGCGGCGGCGAACAACGGCGACCGCGGCGGGGCGGACGAGGCCGCCCTGCAGGAGTTGTTGCGCGCCCTGCGGGCGGCGAAGGACGGTGACTTCACCGTCCGGCTCCCCCAGCGCAGGTCCAGCCTGATGGGCCAGATCGGCGCCGCCTACAACGAGCTGGTCGAACTCAACGCGGCGGCCACCAAGGAGTTGGGCCGGGTGGCCCGCCTGGTGGGCCGCGAGGGGCGCATGAACGAGCGCTTCTCCCTCGACGCCCGCGGCGCCTGGGCCGACACGTCGTCATCGGTGAACCGTCTCATCGAGGACCTGTCCCGCCCCACCACCGAGGTGGCCCGCGTCATCGAGGCCGTGGCCCAGGGCGATCTCTCACAGAAGATGGCCCTCAAGATCGAGGGCCAGCCGGTGAAGGGCGAGTTCCTCCGCATCGGCACGACCGTGAACGCCATGGTCGACCAGCTCAGCTCCTTCTCGGCCGAGGTGAGCCGGGTGGCGAGAGAGGTGGGCACCGACGGCAAGCTGGGCGGCCAGGCCAAGGTGAAGGGCGTCTCCGGCACGTGGAACGACCTCACCGAGAACGTGAACTCCATGGCCTCCAACCTCACCGGCCAGGTGCGCAACATCGCCCAGGTCACCACCGCCGTGGCCCGCGGCGACCTCACCCAGAAGATCACGGTGGAGGCCAAGGGCGAGGTCCTCCAGCTGAAGGAGACCATCAACACGATGGTGGGCCAGCTGTCGAGCTTCGCCGACGAGGTCACCCGGGTGGCCCGCGAGGTGGGCACCGAGGGCAAGCTGGGCGGCCAGGCCGACGTGAAGGGCGTGTCGGGCACGTGGAAGGACCTCACCGACAACGTCAACTACATGGCCTCCAACCTCACCGGCCAGGTGCGCAACATCGCCTCGGTCGCCACCGCGGTGGCCCGGGGCGACCTCACCCAGAAGATCACCGTCGAGGCCAAGGGGGAGGTGGCGGCCCTGGCCGACACCATCAACTCCATGACCGACACGCTGCGGGCCTTCGCCGACGAGGTCACCCGCGTCGCCCGCGAGGTGGGCACCGAGGGCAAGCTGGGCGGCCAGGCCGACGTGCCCAACGTGTCGGGCACGTGGAAGGCGCTCACCGACAACGTGAACTTCATGGCCTCGAACCTCACCACCCAGGTGCGCAACATCGCCCAGGTGGCCACAGCGGTGGCGCGGGGCGACCTGAGCCAGAAGATCACGGTCGAGGCCAAGGGCGAGGTCGCCGTCCTGGCCGACACCATCAACTCCATGACGGGCACTCTCGGCGCCTTCGCCAACGAGGTCACCCGGGTGGCCCGAGAGGTGGGCACCGACGGCCGCCTCGGCGGCCAGGCCCAGGTGGAGGGCGTGGCCGGCACGTGGAAGGACCTCACCGATTCGGTGAACTCGATGGCGTCGAACCTCACCAGCCAGGTGCGGGACATCGCCCAGGTCACCACCGCCGTGGCCCGCGGGGACCTGTCCCAGAAGATCACGGTGGACGTGCGCGGCGAGATCCTGGAGCTGAAGCAGACGATCAACACGATGGTCGACCAGCTCTCGTCGTTCGCCGACGAGGTCACCCGGGTGGCCCGCGAGGTGGGCACCGAGGGCAAGCTGGGAGGCCAGGCCGAGGTGAAGGGCGTCAGCGGTACATGGCGCGGCCTCACCGAGAACGTCAACTACATGGCGTCCAACCTCACCGACCAGGTTCGCAACATCGCCTCGGTGGCAACAGCGGTGGCCCGGGGCGACCTGTCCCAGAAGATCACCGTGGAGGCCAAGGGCGAGGTCGCCGTGCTGGCCGACACCATCAACTCGATGACCGACACCCTCCGGGCGTTCGCCGACGAGGTCACCCGGGTGGCCCGCGAGGTGGGCACCGAGGGCAAGCTGGGCGGCCAGGCCCGGGTGGAGGGCGTTGCCGGCACCTGGAAGGACCTCACCGACTCGGTGAACTCCATGGCCTCCAACCTCACCAGCCAGGTGCGCGACATCGCCCAGGTCACCACCGCGGTGGCCCGGGGCGACCTGAGCCAGAAGATCACCGTCGACGTGCGCGGCGAGATCCTGGAGCTGAAGAACACGATCAACACCATGGTCGACCAGCTGTCCTCCTTCGCCGACGAGGTCACCCGGGTGGCCCGCGAGGTGGGCACCGAGGGCAAGCTGGGCGGGCAGGCCGAGGTCACCGGCGTGTCGGGCACGTGGAAGGACCTCACCGACAACGTCAACTACATGGCGTCCAACCTCACCGACCAGGTGCGAAACATCGCCCAGGTCACCACCGCGGTGGCTCGGGGGGATCTCACCCAGCAGATCACGGTGGACGTGAAGGGCGAGATCGCGGAACTGAAGAGCACGATCAACACCATGGTCGACCAGCTCTCGTCCTTCGCCGACGAGGTCACCCGGGTGGCCCGCGAGGTCGGTACGGAGGGCATCCTGGGTGGCCAGGCCGAGGTGGAGGGCGTGAGCGGCACGTGGAAGCAACTCACCCAGTCGGTGAACTCCATGGCCGGCAACCTCACCAGCCAGGTGCGCAACATCGCCCAGGTGGCCACCGCCGTGGCTCGGGGCGACCTCTCCCAGAAGATCACCGTCGAGGCCAAGGGCGAGGTGGCGGCCCTGGCCGAGACCATCAACTCGATGACCGACACCTTGTCGTCGTTCGCCGACGAGGTGACCCGCGTCGCACGCGAGGTGGGCACCGAGGGCCGCCTCGGAGGCCAGGCCGAGGTGCCCAACGTGTCGGGTGTGTGGAAGGGCCTCACCGACAACGTCAACTTCATGGCCACCAACCTCACCAACCAGGTGCGCAACATCGCCCAGGTGGCCACCGCCGTGGCCAAGGGCGACCTGACCCAGAAGATCACCGTCGAC
>Ga0307504_10000167_pt1 | contig 13387 bp, 8 predicted proteins | sample 19_S_MG_FD_194516 | JGI IMG/M metagenome (GOLD analysis project Ga0307504, IMG submission 194516) | Soil microbial communities from Populus trichocarpa stands in riparian zone in the Pacific Northwest, United States - 19_S | ecosystem: Environmental > Terrestrial > Soil > Riparian zone > Trees... | reverse complement strand
CTCGACGACGTTCGCGTACGTCGAGAACGATGACTGGCCGAAGAAGTGGGAGGACACGACCTCTCCGGTCGACGACGAAAGCGATGACGTCCCATCGAGGGCCCGGCGGGCCGCCGAAGTCCTCGGCGAACCCGTTCTCGCAGTAGGCCTCGCCGCCCGCGAGGCACTGCAGGCAGTGGCCGCAGTACGCAGCCGACATGACGACGTGATCGCCGACACTCACCTTCGCGACGTTGGCCCCGACCGCCTCCACGACGCCAGCGCCCTCGTGCCCGAGCACAACCGGCATCGGGATCGGGAACACGGCGTCGCGCATCGCCACATCCGTGTGGCAGACACCGACCGCGACCACGCGAACGCGCACCTCGTTCGGACGGATCTCGTCGAGCTCGAGCGAGGCCTCCGGAGACGCAAGGACGTCCACGGGAAGGTCCGACGCCGACGTCGTCGCTCGGGAAGAAGGCGCACCCTCCATCGGGCAAACGTACCAGCGGCGAGCCGTCGGCGACCCTACGGGAACGGTCTGTCGGGCTGGAAGCCACGTACTGGGCGGACCCGTTGAACCCGCCGGTGGGGTACCACCGACACCCGCCACGGCGGAGTGGAGAGCGAGCCGCTGCTCGGGTGGCCACGGGCGTTCGTTGCCCGCTTCAAGGATCGGACTCCTCGAAGCTCTACGCTCGCTGTCAGGCGAGCGCGCCTCGGTCCGCACAGTCGCTACTCGAAATCCGGTGACGCCGACCGTGGCTTAGCCGAGCAGGGCCGCCGACTTCGGCGCCGATGCCAGAGCTGCCGTCGGGGTGTTCCCGAGATACGCGAAGCCGAGCAGAACACGCGCCCAGTAACCCGAAGCGATGGTCGCCGGCGACCGATCGGTATCGCTAGATATGCCGGTGATCCCTGATGCTCCCCGTGGCCTGTCACCCGACAGGTCACGAGAGCTGAAAGGAAGATCCCCGTGCATCCAACCTCTGATCACGGTCCGCGCGCATCCAAGCGCGTGCGGCTCGGCGATCCGGTCCTCGACCGCTACCTGGAGTTCGTCGAGTCCCGCGCCCGCCACAACACCCTGCTGGCCACCGCGTCGGACCTGAGGGCGTTCTTCGCCTTCGCCTCCAAGCCGGCGGAGAGCGTCACCACCGCCGACGTCCTCGCCTTCATCGCCGACCAGCGTCGCCCCCGTGGCGACGGCCGCGTCGTGCGCCTGGCGGACGGCGAGTCGGGCCTGTCGGCCCGCACCATCAAGCGGCGCCTGTCGTCGGTGTCGGGGCTGTTCTGCTTCCTCGTCATGTGCGACGAGGTGAGCGCCAACCCGGTGCCGAGGGGACTGGCCACCCGCCGTCCCGGGCGGCGAGGGGTGGCGCTGGTGCGCACACCGCGCACTCTGCCCAAGATCCTGGACCCCGTCGAGGTCGACGCCTTGATGGCCGCCCTGCGCCGGTGGCGGGACCGGGCCATGGTCGAGGCGATGGTGCTTGGCGGGCTGCGGCGCTGCGAGGTGCTGGGCCTGCGTATCGTCGACCTCCGGCCGGGGCTGAACCAGCTCTTCGTGGCCGAGGGCAAGGGCGGCCACCAGCGCCTCATCCCGGTGTCGCCCCGCTTCTTCGCCTCCGTTGCCGCCTACATGGGCAGCGAGCGGCCGGTCGAGGCGAGCACCGAGCAGCTCTTCGTGGTGCTCAAGGGTCACCGGCGGGGACGGCCGTTGTCCGCCGACGGCCTGGACGAGATCGTCCTCGGCGCCCGCCGGCGGGCGGGGCTCACGCACGGCACCTGCCACCACCTGCGCCATACGTGCCTGACCAGGCTGCGCGAGGCCGGCATGGCGCTGGAGGCGGTGCAGGCGCAGGCCGGGCACCGCTCCATCGAGTCCACCCGCGTCTACCTGCACCTGGCCAACGACTGGCTGGCCGCCGAGTACCACCGGGCGGCTGTGATCATCGACGCCCTCGCGGCCGAGGCGGTGGCGCTGTGACCGACCCCGCTGCCGTCGCCGCCGGCCTCGTGCCCTCCGCCTCCGAGCGGGACTGGACTGAGATGGTGCCCGTGGCTCCGCGCCTGGTGGGCACCGCCTCGCGCTACCTGGACCAGATTGGGCTGTCGCAGCGGCCCGCCACCGTCGTGGCTGCCGACCGGGCCCTGCGCGACTTCTGTCGCTACCTGATCGCCGACCACCCCGACACCAACGGCTTCGCCCAGGTGGGCAGAAACCACGTCGAAGGCTTCAAGGCCTTGTTGGGGCAGCGCCGGACGCGCGGAGGGACGCCCCTCAGCGCCAGCACCTTGCGCCAGCGCCTCGGGATGCTGCACAGCTTCTTCGAGCGCATCATCGAATGGGACTGGCCCGACGCACCGGCCCGGGTCCCCATCTTCGCCGCCGACCTGCCCCGCTCAGACGACGCCCTGCCCCGGTTCCTGGACGACGCCGATGCCGTTCGCCTGGCCCGGGCAGTGGCGGCCGAGCCCGACCCACTGCGGCGCCTGGTGCTCGAGCTGTTGTCCCGCACCGGGATGCGCGTCGGCGAGCTGTGCGCGCTGGAGGCCGACGCCGTGGTGCACATCGGCGAGGGATGGTGGCTGCGGGTGCCGCTCGGCAAGCTGCACAACGACCGCTACGTGCCCCTGCACCCCCAGCTGCTCCCCCTCCTCGATGCCTGGCGTGCGAGCCATGCCCACCCGAGCCTGCTGCTCACCAACGACGGCCGGCCGATCAACCGCCACGTGGTGACCCGCATGCTCAACCGGGTGGCCCGCCGGGCCGGGATCGGCCACGTCCATCCCCACCAGCTGCGCCACACCCTCGCCACCCAGGCCATCAACCGGGGCATGCGCCTGGAGACCATCGCCGCCCTCCTCGGGCACAAGACGATGCGCATGACCATGCGCTATGCCCGCATCGCCAATCGCACCGTCGCCGACGAGTACCAGGCCGTGACGGCCAAGGTCGAGGCGCTCTACGCGTCGGCGCCGGCTGCACTGGGCGCCGAGGCCGAGGGGCCGGGGATGCGCCGGGTTCGCACCGAGCACCACCGCATGCTGGCCAACGGCTGGTGCACCCGGCCGCGCGAGCTCGACTGCAGCTTCGAGACCATGTGCGAGTCGTGCGGGTTCTTCGCCACCACCGTGGAGTTCCGGCCCACCCTGCAACGCCAGGCCGACCACGCCGCCGCCAACGGGCAGCCGGCCCGGGCTGAGCTCTTCAAGGGACTGGTCGACGGCCTCGGGAAGGAGGCGTCGTGATCGCCGATCCCTTCGACCGCACTGCCCTTCCGGCCACCGACGCCACCACCGCCGAGCTCATCGACGCCGCCGTGGCCACGCTGATCAGGTGCCGCCACGGCCGACCCGATGACGCCGGGGCGGCGGTGTCGGCACTGGTAAGCCTGGCCGCCGAGGCCGAGGCCCGCCTCGACGACGCCGTGGCCGACGCCCGCCAGCAGGGCTGCACGTGGGACCAGATCGCCGAGCGCCTCGCCAGCACCGTCCCCACCGCCCGACGCCGCTATGCGGCCTACACCCGATGGAGGAACACCGACTAGCCAAACCACCACGCAACGTGCTGCCGGCCGGCGCTCAGCTGGCCGGCAGCATCGTCATCATCACCGGCATATCCCGCTGCTACTTGACGCGATCACCGGCATAACGCCCCGTTCAGCGCCGGCCCCGTCGTCACTCGGGCCCCGGGTGGCGAGCTCCTCCCCGTCAAGGCCCTGTTCGGTAACGCCGAGCGGTGGCAATACCGACCCGTCGCCGACGGCGTCCGGCCAGGTCCTGCCCACCCGGCAGTCGCGATCCGCACCGCCAGTTTCCGGGCGGGGCAGGCTCCCTCCTTGGACCCCACGGCGAGAACATTATGTGCGGGTCCGGGTGGAGGCACGGAGCGCCCATGGCGAGCAATCTGAGCGCATGCCCGGTCCGACGTTTGCTCGGTAGCGACCGCGCGATTTGCGGTCGGAGGCGCTGCGTGAGAACTCGCCAGCCTCGGCCGGTGCGCGAGCGTGATTCGGAAGGCGGTCATCTGCCCGGTCGCTGGTACGGGTACCGCGGTCCGTACCGCGGCGGCGAGGCGACCCCGTCGTCAGCTGGGTATCAGGCGAACGAGGCAGGACCCACGTAATGGACCATGACGTCGCCCACCTCGGTGGGATGCGGCTCCCACAGGACCGCCCACTCGTCGCGGTCGGCAACGATCGTTACGCACCACAGTGCCGGAGCTTGAAACCGGATCTTCCGCACAGAGGCGTCACCGGAGTCAGCCTCGAGCTGGTCCAAGACCGCATTGACCGCTCGGAGGAGCTTCGCCCGTTTGGCGTCGGCTTCGAGTACGCGGAGAGAGGCGTCCGCCTCAGGGTCGAACCACAGCTCAGCCATGTAGGACACCCTATGCCCATTTGCCCCAACGCCCGCGGATGGTACTTGCCCCTATGCACCGGATGCATTATCGTGTAGCGCAATGGACGACACCGACACCGTGCTGGAACTCGACGAACGACGGCGCGCAAGTCTCGGGCGTATCGGTCGAGCAGAGCATCGGCGGTACCTCGTGACTGAGGAGCCCGACGGCACCATCGTTATGCGACCAGCGGTCGTCATCACCGAGTTGGAGGCCAAGATGCTCGCGAACAAGCACCTCGTTGAGCGAGTGGCGGCGAACAGGGAAGACCCGTCGCGCCTGGTCAGACGCCGCAGGGACGTTTGAGCGATTACGGCGGCGTCACGCCGACTCTCGCTCTCCTGCCCCACAGCCGGGAATCTAGAGGCCGCTCACACACTTGGGTTTGGCCCGCCAAGAGGACCGAAGGTGCGCCCTCGGATCGCGTGCCAATCGCGGCACCCGCACGAAGTCGGCAGTGCGATGATCTACATCGGTGCGGTGGCCACCGTCGAGCGCCCAGTGCGGGCATGATGGCGCCGTCGGATTCCGACCGCGTCAATGACGACCCACGCCCCCGGTAACTCGGCCTGCCCTCCCTGGTGAGTGCCGCTTGCTCCCCGACTCCACGCCCCCTCTGATCCGACAGTCCCGCCGCCGTGCCCTCGGCAAGACTGATGGACACTAGGAGTCACGTGCCAGACGATCTCATCGCCGGACGCTGGTGGGAACCCGGAGACCGCCGCCGCGCGCGCCATGGTGTCCTGGATCTTCGCGATGGCGCCGAACTGCGCTTGACGGGCGTCTTCAGGGGAAATGACGAGCCCTACTGCACCTACGCGGTCGTCGTCGGCGAATCGGCATCCGGAGAGCTTCACACTCCTAAATGCGGACAGCGCTGGAGTCTCCAGTTCGATCCGAGGAAGACGCACCTCGCTTAGCGAACTGATCCGCCCACGTGCGGTTCTGAAGGGTGCGGTAGACCGGACAGTGAGGCTGGCATGGTCGGACATTGACGTCGGGTTTGATCAAATGGACGAGTGGGCCGTGACCGCTTACGGCGAGCTTGGTAAGATCGACGCTTACGGTGAAATGGATGGTGGCGGGCACTGGGTAACCTACAAGTTTGAGTTTCCACAGTCTGTCGATGCCCAGCTCGAGTTGGGCACAGTGACGCTCTGGTTTGGAAGTTAAACCGGGGGCGATGGAGGCTTCCATGCGTTTCGGATGACGCGAGAGCCGCGCGTCCATATTTGTCTTGGCGAGCCAAGCTCACTCCCCGAGATCGAGACAAAGATTCTCAAGCCGCTGCAGTACTTCTTCACCTTCGCTGTGGACGGACGCCGCCCGGCTTGCCACCAGTGCCCTGGGCGGCTCATTCCTAGAGAGCTTCGTGGTGAACGAGCTGGCCAAGCAGGCGACGGTGATTGACGAGCCGCTCCTGCTCGCCACTTCCGGGACCGCTCCGGCGTGGAAGTGGACGTGGTCGTGGAGCGCGGTGACGGGTCCGTCTTCGGGTTCGAGGTGAAGTCGGTGACCTCGGCGAGCGCCCTTGACGCGGCCGGCCTCAGGTTCCTCCGCGACCGACTCGGCGACCGGTTCAAGGCAGGTGTGGTGCTGCACACCGGCCCCCTGACCGCCGGCCTCGGGGACCGCCTGTGGGCGCTGCCGTTGGCTGGCCTATGGGATGCCGGGGCCCGGCTCGGGGTTCGTTCGTCGGTCATGGGGCGGAGCGAATGACCTCATCGCGCCCGGATCGACATCACACCAGGTCCGCGAGGCGACCTCGTCCTCAAGCCCACCGAGGGCGTGGGTACCGACGCGGCCGAGGCGACGATCCGTAGTCTGTTCCGGACACACGGTCGTCATCCGGCGAGCACGCGTGCTTGCGCGTAGAAGTCCGCCGGCATCGGGTGGTCCAGCTGCCAGGTGATGGCGATTGGGCGGCTTCCATTGTGCGAGACGTACGAGGCGGGCCCCAGGAACACGTAGGGCCGTGCGCCGACCTCGTCGTCGCTCGTCCGGCGGGCGAAGAGGAACACGTGCGTCCCGGTGTCCCGTTGGGTGAGGTAGCGCCGGCCGGTAGGCGACGTGTCCGAGGTGGTGCTCTGGGTCTCCCAGTGCACCAGGTCGGGCGCCATGGCGTAGTCCTTGTACATGGTCGTGGGCGAGTAGTCGGCCTCCGCCTTCTGCAGCGTGAAGGTCAACACGTCGGTGCGCAGGGGCTCGACGAACCGCACGCCCTGCATGTCGCTGGCCGGGGTCCGCTCCAGGCTGGCGTGGCCCATGCCGGCCAGGAGCTCCTCCCGGCTGTAGCTGGCATGCACCCAAAGCGGCACGTCGGCGAAGCCCGGCGCCAGAGGCAGCGGCACGTGACCGATCGCATCGACCGCCAGGTCGAGGAGCTCGACCGCCTCAGCGCGAACCGCGGGGTGCTCCCATAGCCGGGCCAGCCCGGCACCGATGCTCGCGAACCCGCCACCGGAGGGCCAGAGGGAGAAGAAGAGCATGTCGGCCAGGCGCTTCTGGCGGTGCGTTGCCCGCTCCAGATCCGGGGGAGCCTCGCCGGACAGCCAGCGGCGCCAGGTGTCACCCCGCTCCTTGTCGTCGACACGGGCGAAGCGGTGGGCGCGTTTGAGAAGTCCCACGTCGTCGGGCCCGGCCGCCTCGGTGGCCAATCCAGCGGCACGGCGAAGACGGGTCCAGTTCCCTCCCGACCGGTAGACGTCGGCCAACTCCCGTCCACTCTCCGCCAGGTACGTGGCGAGATCCACGTCCCCGTACGACTGCACGTCGGAGGCGAGCTGCTTGGCGTTGAGACGCAGCTGCTGGCGGACGTTGTCGAGAACGATGCGAGTTGCCGTCCGGTCGAGCTCCATGGAGCACCCGCTGGGCAGGAACGGGAACCCTTCTTCGATCTGGTGCTCGAGTCCCCGCCTCGATGCCCCGGTCAGGGCGCGGTAGCGGACGTCGAAGCGGAACCGGCGGTGCTGGTTGCCGATGAAGTCCAAGACCGTGAGGCATGCCTTTCCTGGGGCGTTGCGCAGCCCGCGACCGAGCTGCTGAAGGAACACCGTCGCGCTTTCCGTCGGCCGCAGGAACAGGACCGTGTCGACGTCGGGCACGTCGAGGCCTTCGTTGAACACGTCGACCGAGAAGATCGCCCGTAGGTCACCGTTCGCCAGCTTTCGCCGGCTGTCCTGGCGCTGGTCCATCGGAGTATCGGCGTCGACGACCGCCGCGGGTAGGCCCGCCTCGTCGAACACCCGGGCCATGTAGGCGGCGTGAGCCTTCGACACGCAAAAGCCCAGAGCTCGCATGCGGTGGGCGTCGGGCAGCTTCTCGTCCACCTGCTTGAGCACGAGGCGGGCGCGGACATCATTGCCGGTGAAGATCCGGTCCAGGTGCGCCTGGTCGTAGCCGCCTCGCCGCCACTCGACGTCGGCCAGGTCGGTGCCGTCGGCGATGCCGAAGTACTGGAACGGGCACAGGAGCTCGCGCTCCAGTGCCTCCCACAGGCGAAGCTCGGCCGCGATGCGTCCACCGAACCAGCGGGTCACGTCCTGGCCGTCCGCTCGCTCCGGGGTGGCCGTGAGGCCCAGGAGTACCCTCGGCTCCAGGTGCTCGAGGAGGCGTTGGTAGGTGGCCGCCTCGGCATGGTGGAACTCGTCCACGACGACGACGTCGAAGTGGTCCGGCGGGATGGGGTCGATGCCGCCGGCGGTCAGCGACTGGATGGACGCGAACACGTGGCGCCAACGCTCGGGACGCTCGCCCGCCACGTAGAGTTCGCCGAAGCTCGGGTCGCCGAGCACCTGGGCGAAGACGGCCAGGCTCTGGTCGAGGATCTCCTTGCGATGGGCAACGAAGAGCAGGGACGGATTGCCGCCGAGGGACGCGCGCAGCCGCTTGTAGTCCAGGGCAGCGATGACGGTCTTGCCGGTGCCGGTGGCTGCCACCACGAGGTTGCGCCACCGGTCGTGGACCTGGCGCTCCGCCTCCAGCTGGTCGAGGATCTCCTGCTGGTAGCCGAACGGGCGCACCTCCAGGCCGGAGAGGCGCAGGGGCTCGCGGCGGAAGGCACTGCCAAGCGCCTGGTCGAGACGATCGCCATCGCGCTCGGGGTCGTAGGACTCGAACGACGGATCCTGCCAGTACGAGTCGAAGGTGGCCGCGAACTTGTCGAGTACGGCGGGGTTCTCGGCGCGCGACAGCCGCACGTTCCACTCCAGGCCGTCGATCAGCGCCGCCCTGGAGAGGTTGGAGGAGCCGACGTAGGCGGTGTCCATGCCGCTGTTGCGACGGAACAGCCACGCCTTCGCATGCAGGCGGGTGCGCTGGGTCTCGTAGCTGACTTTCACCTCCGCTCCGAGGCGGACCAGCTCGTCGACCGCCCGACGTTCCGTCGCTCCCACGTACGTCGTGGTGATGACCCTCAATCGCACGTCCCGCCTGCCCAGCTCGTCGATCTGTTCGACCAGGAGGCGCAGCCCGTACCACTTGACGAAGGCGCACAGCAGGTCGACGCGGTCTGCGGAGGTGAGCTCCGCGCTGATCTCGTGCGCCAGGGACGGCTCGCCCCGAGCATTGATCAACAGGTCGGTTCGCCCGAGCGGCACCTGGGGCCGCAGGTACCGGATCCCTGCTGTCGGTGGCGGCGTGACCTCGTGAAGCTCGGTGGGCCCCGGCCCGACCTGGTCGAGGCCGTCCCTGCTCCCCGGCACCAGCTCCGCCGCCAGATCAAGAAGTTGGTTGGTGACCTCCACCCGGTGCTCGTCGCCCACGAGATCGAGCAACGCCTCCACGCTCCGCCCGACATGGCGAGCCAGGACCTCGGCGGTGATCCCCCGATCGACCCGCTGCGTGACGAAGTCCGCGTCGCCCATCCCGGCCAGACGCCGGCGCAGCGCCTCGGTGACCAGCTCCTGGTACAACCCGGGCGGAAGCTCCTCCACGGGCGGGCAGCCTTCCATACCGACCCGTCCCCAGGACCGCTTTCGAGACCTGCGGTGAGCCACGTGGCGAGCTCGGACGAGTGGCTGGAGCGCATTGCTGGGACATTTTCGGAGATTACGCGGGTCGTGCCTGTGGCAATCGGGCCGAACCACGGGTCCGCCACCGTCATTCGTCGCTCCGGCCCGCACCCCCGTTCGCAACTACGGTCGTGACCGTGTGGTGGGCCGGGGTGGAGGCGACCTACGTCGCCGATCAGCATGACGGCTGGCTGGCGCTGTGGGCGGCCACCGACCGGCAACCGCCCGTTGCCGCCGACGCCGAACTCGAGCTCGTCGTCCCGGCCGGCTCACGGATCCGCCGCCGGAAGGTGCCGGTCCGGCGGCTCGCACTGCACGAGGCCATCGACGACCTGGTGTGCCTGTCGGCGACCGACGAGGTGTCCCCTTCGGTGCGGGCGTGGGCGGTGGCCGCCCGCCTGGCCGTCGACCTCGTCGGCCGGGGCCGGCTCCTGCCGAGCATGGCCGCCGACGGCGTCGACACGTGGGTCCTCGGCCCGCTCGACGCTTCCGACCTTGCCCGCCGCAGCGAGCTGGTCGCCGCCCTCCCACCCGCGGCCCACGCGTTGGCGGTGGCCGGGTCGAAGCCGGTGCGGGTGCTGTCGCCAGGGGCCGTCGTCGCCAGGTTCTCCGACGCCGTGGCCGACCTCCTGCCCCGTACGGCCGCCGCCGCGCTGGTGGCCGGTCACACCGCCTTCGCCGCGCCCGCCTCCGCGCCGTCGCTCCCACGCGGACGGCAGGCCACCGGGCCCTCGCTCCGACGCGGACGGCCGGCCACCGCGCCCTCCGGTCCGATCCGCCCGCCGCACCGGCCGGTCGGTGTTCGCACCGACGTCTCCGGCGCCGCCGACTGGCTGGCCGCGGCCGCCGCCGGAGCGGGCGACGAGGCGGCGGTGTCTCTGCGCCTGGAGCCACCCGAGCCTGCCGATGCCGACTTCGTGGCCGTGCTCCAGCTCCAGAGCAGGCGGGACCCCAGCCTTGTCGTGAGCGCCACCGACCTGTGGTCGGCGCCCGACGCCGTCGTCGCCCGGTTCGGCGACGAGGCGGAGACAGCGTTGCTGCTGTCACTGCGGCGGGGGTCGCGGGTCTGGCCGCCGCTCGCTCGCCTGCTCGACGACGCCCGCCCCGAACGCCTCGTACTCGATGACGAAGAGGCCGGCGACCTGCTCGGCCCCGTGGTCGACGACCTGGCATCGGCCGGCGTGCAGGTGCTGTGGCCGGCGGAGCTGCTGCGACCTGTCGAGTTGCGGCCCCAGATCGCCACGCCCGCACCGGCGGCCGTCACCGCGGCCGGGTTCACTCTGGAGTCGTTGTGCGTGTTGCGGTGGCGAGCCACCCTCGACGGCGAGCAGCTGTCCGACGAGGAAGTGGCCGTCCTGGCCGAGGCCAAACGCCCGGTCGTGCGTCTCCGGGGCCGCTGGGTGCGCGCCGACCCCGAGCGCCTCGGACGCCTCGCCCGGCGCCACACGATCGGGGCGGGGGCAGCTCTGGCCGCAGCGCTCGGGGGCAGCCTCGAGGTGGATGGCGAACGGGTCGAGGCCGACGTGGTCGGGCCGCTGGCAGACCTGGCCGCCCGGTTGCGCGACGTCACCCTCGACGGCCGGCGCCCACCGGCGGCTCCCGACGGGCTCGACGCCACTTTGCGCCCCTACCAGTTGCGCGGCCTGGCCTGGCTGTGCGAGATGGCCGAGCTCGGCCTGGGTGGGGTGCTGGCCGACGACATGGGCCTCGGCAAGACCATCCAGCTGCTGGCCCTGCACCTGGCCCGCCGCGCCGACCCGGCCACCGACCGGCCGACGCTGGTCGTGTGCCCGGCGTCGCTGGTGGGCAACTGGCAGCGGGAGGCCGGCCGCTTCGCCCCGGGCGTCGCCGTCCGCCGCTTCCACGGCTCCGCCCGCACCCTCGACGACCTCGGCGCCGGAGACATCGTCGTCGCCACCTACGGCGTCGTGCGCCGCGACGCCGAGGCTCTGGCTGACATGGAGTGGGGCATCGTCGCCGCCGACGAGGCCCAAGCGGTGAAGAACCCACTGTCGCGCACGGCCCGCGCCCTGCGGACGATCCCCGCCGCCGCCCGCTTCGCCCTCACCGGCACGCCGGTGGAGAACCGCCTCACCGAGCTGTGGGCCATCCTCGACTGGACCACGCCCGGCCTGCTCGGCCCGCTGGAACGCTTCCGTCGGGAGGTGGCGGTGCCCGTCGAGCGCGACCGCGACCCCGATGCGACCCGCACCCTCACCACGCTGGTGCGCCCGTTCGTGCTGCGCCGTCGCAAGTCCGACCCGACCATCGCCCCCGAGCTGCCGCCCAAGACGGAGACCGACCGCTTCGTGCCCCTGTCAGGCGAGCAGGCCACCCTCTACACGGCGGTGGTCGAGGAGACGCTGGCCCGCATCGCCGAGGCGCAGGGCATGGCGCGCCGGGGGCTGGTGCTCAAGCTCCTCACCGCCTGCAAGCAGATCTGCAACCACCCCGCCCACTTCCTCGGCCAGGCCGGCCCGCTTCTCGGCCGGTCGGGCAAGCTCGATGCCGTCGGCGAACTGCTGGGCGTGATCGCCGAGGAGGGGGCCCACGCCCTGGTGTTCACCCAGTACGTCGCCATGGGCCGCCTCCTCGAGCGCCATCTCGGTGCCGCCGGCCTGCGCTGCCTGTTCCTGCACGGGTCGGTGCCGGTCAAGGCCCGCGAGGCGATGGTCGACCGTTTCCAGGCCGGCGAGGTGCCCGTCTTCGTGATCTCCCTCAAGGCGGGCGGCACGGGCCTCAACCTCACCCGGGCCACCCACGTGGTGCACTTCGACCGGTGGTGGAACCCGGCGGTGGAGGACCAGGCCAGTGACCGGGCGTGGCGCATCGGCCAGGACCAGCCGGTACAGGTCCACCGCCTCGTCACCGAGGGAACGGTGGAGGAGCGCATCGCGGCCTTGCTCACCTCCAAGCGCGACCTGGCCGATCGGGTGGTGGGCGCGGGCGAGGGTTGGGTGTCCGAGTTGGGTGACGAGGAGCTGGCCGCCCTGGTCCGCCTCGGCGGCGACGGGGGACGGTAATGGCCGCGCGGGGCTTCGCCGAGACGTGGTGGGGGAGGGCGTGGGTCGACGCGCTCGAGCACAGCGCCCGCCTCGACCCCAATCGTCTTCCCCGGGGACGTACCTACGCGCGGCACAACCGCGTCGAGGACCTGCACACCGCGACGGGCGAGATCGTGGCGTCGGTGTGGGGTCGCCAGCGCAGGCCGTACAAGGTGCGCATCCGGGTGCGCACCTTCTCCGACGCCGAATGGGAGAAGGTCACCCGCTCGGTCGCGGCCAAGGCGGCCCATGCCGCCGCTCTTCTCGACGGCGAACTCGACCCGGGTGTGGTCGACGATGCTCTGGCCGCCGGCGTGGCCCTGCTCCCCGACGCCGGCGATCTCCAGCCCCGCTGCTCCTGCCCGGACTGGGCCGACCCGTGCAAACACTCGGCCGCGGTCTGCTACCTGGTGGCGGGCCTCCTCGACGAGGACCCGTTCCGCCTCCTGGAGCTGCGCGGCCGGCGCCGGGCGGATGTGCTGGGCGCCGTGCGCCGGGCCCGTGCGGACGGCCCCCGGCCCGGCGGCGGAGGTTTACGACCGGGCGCCGGCGCAGGGGCGGGCGCCGGACGTCCCGGGGCGGACCACGCCGCGGATCCCGGTGTGCCCGCTGTCGCAGCGTGGCGGCGGCCGCTGGGCGCTCTGCCGGCGGTCCCACCGGCTCCCACCGCCCCCGGCCGGCCGGCGCCGTGGCATGCCGACCCGCCGGAGGACGTCCCCTTCACCGCCGCCGGGCTCCGGGCGTTGGTCGACGACGCCGCCCGCCGGGCGACCGCCCTGGCCGCCGGCACCGGCCGTTGCGGTCTCGACCTCGACGGGGACCAGGACCTGGCCCGTCGGGCCGACGCCGTACTCGACTCCGGCGGCATCTCCGAGCTGGCCCGGCGGGCCGGCGTCACCCCGGCCGCCCTCGTCGCCGCCGCGCTGGCCTGGCGCCACGCC
>Ga0307504_10000166_pt1 | contig 13422 bp, 10 predicted proteins | sample 19_S_MG_FD_194516 | JGI IMG/M metagenome (GOLD analysis project Ga0307504, IMG submission 194516) | Soil microbial communities from Populus trichocarpa stands in riparian zone in the Pacific Northwest, United States - 19_S | ecosystem: Environmental > Terrestrial > Soil > Riparian zone > Trees... | reverse complement strand
CCCATCTTTGGTCGGGTCAGTTGAAATCCGGTCATCGACAACACCTCCGCTTCCGAACAACTTCCAAACAACTTCCGAAGAACTTCCGATCCTGGCCACCACGCTATGAGGTCGGCGACCGCGCGCGGTTGAGGCGCGCGGTCGAGCACCCGGCGGAGTTCGTGTCAGGTCGAGCCGGTCTCAGAGGGTGAGCAGCATCCGGGAGTTGCCGAGCGTGTTGGGCTTGACGTATTCGAGGTCCAAGAACTCCGCGACGCCGGCGTCATAGGAGCGACGCAGCTGCGAGTAGACCTCGGGGTCGACCGGTGTCCCTTCGATTTCGACGAAGCCATGCCGGGCGAAGAACCTGGTCTGGAAGGTCAGTGCGAACAGCCGTTCCAGGCCGAGGTCCCGGGCGGCGGCGATCAGGTCTGACAATAACCAGTCGCCGATGCCCAGACCGCGCTGGGCCGCGGCGACCGCCAGTGTGCGGATCTCGCCCAGGTCCTGCCACAGGACGTGTACCGCGCCGCACCCGACAATCCTGCCGTCCCGCTCGGCGACCCGGAATTCCTGCACCGATTCATAAAGGGTCACCGTGTCCTTGGCCAGCAGCAGTCGCTGTCCGGTATAGGTGTCAACCAGTGCCTTGATGGCCGGGATATCCGGAGTACGAGCCCGTCGGACGGATAGCGGGCCCTCCATGGCCATCCGGTCAGCATCGGGCATGCCGGGCAGGATATCGGCATGATGACCGAACATCGGCTGGCGCACCGGCGGCCGATGCAGATCTCCGATGTCCGGTGGGAAGGTAATCTCTCGTTGTGTCTCATCCACCCACCGGGCAGCGTCCCGGCAGTGTGGCCCTGATCACTCTCGGCTGCGCACGCAACGAGGTGGATTCTGAGGAATTGGCCGGCTCTCTGGTGGGTGGTGGCTGGAACCTCGTTGAGTCCGCCGAGGCCGATGTGATCGTGGTAAACACCTGCGGTTTCATCGACGCGGCTAAAAAGGACTCGATCGACACGCTGCTAGGTGCTGCCGATGGGGGCAAGAAGGTCGTCGCGGTCGGCTGCCTCGCCGAGCGGTACGGCGACCAACTGGCCGAAGCGTTACCAGAAGCTGCCGCGATCCTCGGCTTCGACTCCTACGCCGGAATCGCCGCCAGGCTCGGCGACGTGCTGGCCGATCGCCCGATCGTCCCGCATCGACCGGTGGACCGGCGGACTCTGCTGCCGGTCAGCCCGGTTCAGCGATCGCACGCCGCATCGGAGGTGGCGGTTCCGGGACATCTATGGGGCCCGACCGTCGCTCGAAAACGGCTCGATGACTCCCCGGTCGGCTTTCTCAAGCTCGCCTCCGGCTGTGACCGCCGCTGTTCGTTTTGCGCCATCCCGTCCTTTCGTGGCGCATTCGTCTCGCGTCCTCCGGCCGAGCTGCTCACCGAGGCGCAATGGCTGGCCGGCCACGGCGTTCGCGAACTCGTGTTGGTCAGCGAGAATTCGACCTCGTACGGAAAGGACTTCGGCAACGTGCGGGCGTTGGAGGTTCTGCTTCCCCTGCTTGGGGCGATCGACGGGATCGAACGCGTCCGGATCTCATATCTTCAGCCGGCTGAGCTCCGGCCCTCGCTGCTCGCTGCCATCGCCGAAACGCCGGGCGTGGCGCCATATTTCGACCTGTCGTTCCAGCACGCCAGCGCTCCGGTGCTGCGGCGGATGAAGCGGTTCGGCTCCACCGAGTCCTTTCTCGCCCTCCTGCATCAGGTGCGGTCGCTGGCACCGACCGCGGGGGCACGCAGCAATGTGATCGTCGGCTTTCCAGGGGAGACCGAGGATGATCTGGCCGAGCTCGAACGCTTCCTCACGCTGGCCCGGCTCGATGTGGTCGGCGTTTTCGGCTATTCCGACGAGGACGGCACGGCGGCGGCGAAGTTCTCGGGCAAACTCAGCCCCGACGAGATCAGGATGCGCGTCGAGCGCGTCAGCGCTTTAGCAAACGAATTGGTCGACCAGCGGGCCGAGGACCGGATCGGCGAGGTGGTGGAGGTGCTCGTCGAAGGCCGGGTCGAGGGCGAGGTCATCGGCCGTGCCGCTCACCAAGGGCCGGAGACCGATGGGTGTGTCACCCTGGTCGGAGACACCGATCCGCTGGTCCGCGGACAATTCGTGACCGCCCGGGTGGTAGCCAACGCAGGCGCGGACCTGACCGCCGAAGTGACGGCGGGCACCGCTCGATGACCCACCTGGAACCGAAGGCCGATCCGATCGCCGATCCGATCGCGGCCGTGTCGGCCTGGAACATCGCGAACGCCCTGACCATCCTGCGCATGTTGCTGGTGCCGTTCTTCGCGGCGGCTCTGTTCCATGGAAGCGGGCACTCCGGGAGTTGGCGGGTGGTCGGCTGCACGATCTTTGTCGTTGCCAGCCTGACCGACCTCATCGACGGCGACGTGGCCCGCAAACGTGGCCTGATCACTGAGTTCGGGAAGCTGGCCGACCCGATCGCGGACAAGGCCCTGATCGGAACGGCCCTGGTGAGCCTGTCCATGCTGCACGATCTTGCCTGGTGGGTGACCTCACTGATCCTGGTTCGCGAGATCGGCGTCACCTTATTGCGCTTCTGGGTGATCCGGCATGGCGTGATTCCGGCCAGCCGGGGCGGCAAGGTAAAGACGATGCTCCAGGCGCTTGCCATTGGCCTGCTCGTCCTGCCGCTGAGCGGTGCCTGGCATGCGGTGGCGACGGTCGTCATGATGGCCGCTGTGATCCTTACGATGATCACCGGGCTGGACTACATTCTGCGTGCGCTCGCGCTTCGCCGTACCTCGGCCGGGGCCTGACGAGCCGAGCTTCCCGGTTGAGCGGCCAGCAATCGTCGGGTCCGTTCGCTGAGGGCGAACTGTGCTGTCGCGGCGGTAGGGTCTGCGCGCGGGCTACTCTGGCCAGTAGGGAGAGTGGTGCTGAGCAGCGCCAGCCAGACGAAAGGGGGGCACCGCGAATGGCCGTTCTACGCCATGTGGTGGGTGAGACCCTGCGCGCGGTGCGCCTGCGTCAGCGCCGCACTTTGCGGGAGGTCTCCGCTGCGGCTCGGGTGAGTCTGGGCTACCTATCCGAAATCGAGCGGGGTCACAAGGAACCGTCGTCAGAGCTTCTCGCGGCGATCTGCGAGGCACTGGACGTTCCGCTGTCGGAGATCTTCATGTCCGTGTCGGACACGTTGCGGCGTCATGAGCGAGTTGCCGAGCATGCCATGGTGCTCGGCGCGCGGACTACTGGGCCGTCGCTGACCGCGGCGCAACGCATCGAACCGGGTGAACCTCAGGTCCGGGTCCTTCCAAACGTCGCGGCCTGAATCCGAGGCGGCTCCACCGATTGGCCAATCCGACCGGATCCGTGGTCGCCGGTTGGCCGGTGGCTGAGTGAGCCCGCTCACCGTCGTGGTTCGAACCCGGCAGGGCTGGGCCGTTCAACTCTTAAGTGAGACTTTAGACTCTCCGCGTGTTGTACGTTCAGTTCCCGCATGGCGCCGCACCCCGGGCCTAGCGTTCGGCCATGAAGCATTCGCCGCAACCTCGCCAAGATCCATTGACCGACGTCCTGCTTCGCCCGACGGCCGTCGCGGCTTCGGTTGGCGACGCGCCGCTGCGCCGGGCCGCATCTCAACGGTCCGGCGTCGTTGGCGCGGCTTCGGTCGGTGAGCCGGTGCCCGCCAAGCCAGCCGATGGGTGCCGCGGTGGCGCGGCCATGGCCCGGAGTAGATCTGCCATTCTCCAGGGCGCTCGGCGCACCATCGAGCTCAGCGGAACCAAGATCACGATGGCGAACGTGGCCGCCGCCTCGGGCGTGGCCAAGGCCACGTTGTACAACCATTTCCGGACCCGCGAGGACCTACTTGGGGCCGTACTCATCGACGAGGTCGATCGTCTGGTCGCGGCCATCGGCCCCCTCGATCTGGTCTCCGCCCTCGCGTATGCCGCCACCGCCGTTTCGGAGCACCCGCTCCTGGAGGCGCTCGGCAACGACCCGGCAATCCTTGCCGAGCTTGCTCGAGTCGACGTGGGAAGCGTCGGGTGGGCCCATGTAGCGGAGGCGACTGACAAGGTGCTGAACCGGGCGGGCCGGGGCGGCACGCCTACTGTGCTTCGATGGCTGTCTTCGTTCGTGATCGCCCCGGGTGACGAGCGGGACATCGCCAGTGACGTGGCCGTGCTCGAAACGGGGCTGCCCGCGTCCTGGATCATCCCCGATCGGGGACCAGAATGCGGACAATCCTCAGCCGCCGTGCCGCCCGTAGGGCAGACTTGATGGAACTACCAGGTTCGTCGGTGAGTTGATCGGGATAACGAGGATCACGGGAAGGTCGTAGAAGACAATGGCAAACGGCTTCGTCAAGGCGTGGAAATACGTCTCTGCCTGGTTTGGCGCCAAGGTCGACGAGAAAGCCGACCCGAAGATCCAGATCCAGCAGGCCATCGAGGACGCGCAACGTCAGCATGAGGGCCTGACCCGGCAGGCGGCCACCATTATCGGCAACCAGCACCAGCTCGAACTCAAGCTTGATCGGCAGCTCAGCCAGATCGAGCAGTTGCAGGCGCAGGCGCGTCAGGCCCTCGTGCTCGCGGACAAGGCGCGATCTCAAGGCGATGAGGCCAAGGCCGCCGAATTCGAACAGACCGCGGGTGTCCTGGCTAACCAGCTGGTGAGCGCGGAGGCGTCGGTCGGCGATCTCAAACAGCTGCATGACCAATCGATCGGCGCGGCACAGCGAGCCCGGCAGGCCGTGCAGGACAACTCGATGCTCCTCCAGGAGAAGCTCGCCGAGCGGACCAAGCTGCTCAGCCAGCTCGAGCAGGCGAAGATGCAAGAGCAGGTTTCGGCCTCTTTGAACCAGATGAGCGAGCTGGCAGCTCCGAAGAACACCCCGTCTTTGGAAGAGGTGCGCGACAAGATCGAGCGGCGCTACACCACGGCGTTGGGACAGGCCGAACTCGCGTCGAACTCTGTGCAAGGGCGGATGCTGGAGGTGAAGAAGGCCACGCTGAATATGGCCGGTCAGTCGCGTCTCGATGAGATCCGTGCCTCGCTCGGACAGTCAGGCGGTTCGGCGGGGCAGTCGGCTGTGGAGACGCATCAGCGTCCGGCCATTGACGAGGTTCCAGCATCGGCACCTACGACCGAGAAGCCGTAGCGGTCAGGATCCGAACAACTTCCGGTCCTAAGGTTCCTCGACGTGCTGACAGCGTGGGCAGTAATAGAGCACTCGCTCCGATGCGCCGGATTCCTTCCCGTCCTGACGGATCGAGGTGCCGCATCGACGGCATGGGCGGCCGCGCCGTCCGTACACGAAATACTGCTGACCGGGTGTCCTCTGACCGGTGGTGCTTCGGCTGAATCGTGTGCAGTTCATCCGGAGTAGTCGTACCGCGTCGGTGAGCAGGTCATCGAGCGCGCCGACCTCGCCGACCGGCCGCCACGGGTTCAACGAATGAATGTGGAGCAGTTCGCTTCGGTAGACGTTGCCGATGCCGGCGACCATGCGTTGGTCAAGCAGCGCATCACCGATCGGCCGGTCGGCTTGGCGGCGGAATCTGCGCAGGGCCTCATCGAGGTCGAAACGGGGATCGAGTAGGTCGGGGCCGAGATGTCCGATCAATTGATGCTCGTCGCTGCGCGCCACGAGGGCGAGATCGTGGACCCGGAACCCGGCGGCCAACCAGGTGTCGTTGCCTATCAGCGCTCGAATCGCGTGTTCGGCGCCGCCGCGAGGATGGTCGTGGGCCTGGCTCACACGCCAGGATCCGTCCATCCGGAGATGGCTGTGCAACGTCCGGCGGTCAGAGAACCTGATCAGCAGATGTTTGCCGACAGGCAGGACCGCGGTCACGGTAGTGCCCACTTGGTCCGCGAGGGCCAGCGCCGGGACGCGCAGGTCGAATCGGGTGACCGGGCGACCCGTGAGCGCCCTGTCGAGACGATTTGCGATGATAAACACGGTGTCACCCTCGGGCATTCGAAGGTCATCCCCTTAGCCGCAGCCCGCGCGGGGATGGCCGGAACCCGCCCAGGGTGAGCGCTTCAGAAAGCGGTGAACCGGTGATCCGCTCGCCGTCGGCCGACTCGACATGCAGCTTGCCGAGCGCGCCGTTCCGCGCGCTTACCGCCAAGGCCTTCGCGGCGGAGCGGAGCCGCTCCTGATCCTCGGTGAAGGAGAGCAGTGTCCTGCCCCCACGTTCGACGTAGAGGGTGCAGCAACCGTCGACCAGCACCACCAGCGCGCCCGCCTTGCGGGCAGGCTGGTGACCACGCTTGCCGTCCGCCGGGTCCGATAGATGGCCGCGTTGTGGCCACGGCAGCGCCGCGCCGTACGGATTGGCCGGGTCGGTGGCGGCCAGCACGAGGGCGTCGGAAGGCGGGCGGGTATCCCCGGACCCGGCGGCAGCGATATCGCGGAGGCGATCCACAGCACCGGCCACCCCGAATTGCGCCGCGCCGAGTCCCTCGATGAAGTAGCCTCGGCGGCACCGCCCGGACTCCTCGCTCTGTCTCAGCACCGGATAGATCGCGGAAAATCCGCCGGTCACGCCTTCAGCGGCGACCTCGTCGCGGGTGAGGACGCCATAGCGATCCAGCAGAACCTGCGTCCGAACGACGGCCCGCCGGGTCTCCTCGACGGTACGGGCTGGTAGCCGGGACCAGCGTCCTGGCAGCGACGGCATTGGCGTAATGCCGGTCGGCAGCCCGGGCGAGAATCGGCTGTATCGCCCGCGCGGGGCATGGGCGCGGCTGGAATGGGTGATCCTTCCACGACTCAACCTGGCCCGGATCGGGGCGAGCGTGTCGTTGGTCAATGCTGCCGCCCACACCAGATCCCAGATGGCACCGCTGATCTCCCCGTCCGTGGGCGCTGGTCCATCCGCGACCGACTCCGCGTGCACCCGATCGGCGAGGTTCCGCGAGAACAGTGCCTGGTCGCCGCTCAGCGAATTCAGGATCGCCCGGTGCAGTTCGCCCAATTCCAGATCACTGACCGGGGGCAAAAGGTCCGCTGCGACCTCGACCGGGTACAAGCTGATCCAGCCGTCGTTGCGCGCAAGTGAGCCGCTACCCGCCCACAGCACCTCACCGGCGCCGGTCAGCTCGTCGAGCATCGCCGGTGTGTAGTCGGCGACCCGTGCGGGCAGCACCAGGCTCTCCAGAGCGCTTGCCGGGATCCCGACGCCGGAAAGCTGCTCGATGACCCGCATCAGGCCGTCCACGCCCCGGGTTCGACGTTGAGAGCCCACGCACTGCCATTCCGGCAGGAAGCGAGCCAGCACCTGCTGCGGCACCGGTTCGACCTCGCGGCGCAGCGCGGCCAGAGACCGCCTCCGAATGGTGCGCAGCATCGCGGCGCCGCAAAATTGGCGACCGCCCTGGCCTGGCAGAAACTGGCCCGCCACCACCTGACCGCTTGCGATCAAGCGGTCCAGACCGGTATTGACCACGGCGGTTCCCAAACCGAGGCGGGTGGCGGGCTCGTCCACCGTGAATGGCCCGTGGGTTCGGGCGTACCTCGACAGCAGGTCCCCGAGCGGGTCGGCGGCGATCTCGGTGAACGCTTCGGGCACGCCGACCGGGAGCGGGATGCCGAGCGCATCACGGACCCGACCGGCGTCTTCGATGGCCAGCCACCGCGGTTCACCGGCCATCCGGACACTGATCGCCCGCCGGGTGGCCAGCAATTCCTCCAGGTGGTCGGCGATGGCCCCGCGGGCTTGCGCCTCGAGCGTGGTCAGGTCTCCTACCTCACGCAGCAGATCCGCGGTCGCATCCAAACCGGTGACCCGACGGTTCTGACTCAGCCGCTGGGCATCGGAAATCGATTCGGCAATCGCATCGTCATCGAGCAGTTCCCGCAGGTCAGGCGAACCCATCAGCTCCGCTAGCAGCGTCGAGTCCAAGGTCAGCGCCTGCGCTCGGCGCTCTGCCAGCGGCGCATCCGCATCGTAGAGAAACATCCCGACATAGCTGAATAGGAGCGACTGGGCAAAGGGCGACGGGGTGGGCGTTTCGACCTCGATCATGCGGATCTGGCGAGATTCCAGCCGGCGCATGAGATCAACGAGCCCAGGCAGATCGAACACGTCCTGAAGGCACTCCCGCATCGCCTCCAGAACGATCGGGAACTGCCCGTAGGCCCGCGCTACCTGTAGGAGCGCGTTGGCCCGCTGACGTTGCTGCCACAGCGGTGCGCGTCGGCGAGGATCGCGTTTTGGCAGCAGCAAGGAACGTGCCGCGCATTCGCGAAACCGGGACGCGAAGAGCGCGGAGTTGCCGACCTCGGCCGTCACCAGCGTTTCGATCTCGGCGGGATCAAAACGCGCGAGGTCGGAGTTCGGCACCTCGCCGGAGGTGTCCGGCAGGCGCAATACGATGCCGTCGTCGGCGTGCATGGACCGCACGTCCAGACCATGCCGTTCACGCAACGACGCGGCGATTGCCAGCGCCCATGGGGCATTTACCGGTGCTCCGAACGGCGAGTGCACGACCAGACGCCAGTCGCCCAGTTCGTCCCTGAACCGCTCCACCAGGATTGTCCGGTCGGTGGGCAGGTGTCCCGTGGCGGCGCGTTGTTCGGTGAGGTAGGCAACCAGGTTCGCCGCCGCCCACTTGTCCAGGCCCGCCGCCTCGGCGCGCTCGATGGCCTTCGACTCGGCGACGGTGCCCAGCTCGCGTACGAATGCTCCCAGGGCCCTGCCGAGCTCCGCGGGCCGGCCAATCGAGTCGCCCTTCCAGAAGGGCATCTTGCCCAGCTGGCCGGGGGCCGGCGTAACCAACACCCGATCGTGGGTGATGTCCTCAATGCGCCAGGACGACGAGCCCAGTAGAAATACCTCTCCAACTCGTGACTCGTAGACCATCTCTTCGTCCAGTTCGCCGACCCGCCGGCCGGGTCCCTCGGAGCCGGCCAGGAATACCCCGAACAGACCTCGATCAGGGATCGTGCCGCCGGACGTGACGGCCAGGCGTTGGGCCCCACCGCGAGCGGTCAGGGTACCGGCCACTCGGTCCCAAACCAGACGTGGACGCAGTTCGGCGAATGCGTCGGAGGGATAGCGGCCGGCCAGCATGTCTAGCACCGCCTCCAGCGCCGAGCGGGGCATGGCGGCGAACGGCGCGCTACGCCGGAGGAGCTGCTCCACCCGGTCTACGGTGAGGACGTCCATCGCGACCATGGCGACGATCTGCTGGGCCAGTACGTCCAGCGGGTTGCGAGGGTAGTGAATCGACTCGATCTCGCCGCCACGAATACGTTCGGCCACCACGGCGGCCTCGAGCAGATCGCCGCGGTACTTCGGGAATATCACGCCACGCGACTCCGCGCCCACCTGATGACCGGCCCGACCGAGCCGCTGCATGCCGGAGGCGACCGACGGGGGAGACTCCACCTGAATGACCAGATCGACCGCGCCCATATCGATACCCAGCTCCAGCGACGAGGTGGCCACCACCGCGGGAATCCGACCGGCCTTGAGGTCCTCTTCGACGATGACGCGTTGATCCCGAGACACCGAGCCATGGTGAGCGAGGGCCACGGTGCCGCGTCCCGGGTCCCGTGCGGTGGCCAGATCGTTGAGCTGGGCGGTCAGACGTTCGGCGAGCCGGCGGGAATTGGCGAACACGATGGTGGAGCGGTGCTCGTCGATCAAGTCGAGCACCCGGGCCTCGACATGCGGCCAGATCGAGGACCTGCGCCTCGGGTCCGCATCGTCGTCCACCTCGCCGTTGCCCAGCTCGGTCAGGTCCTCGATGGGCACGATGACCGAGAGCTCAAGTCGCTTCACGGCCTTCGGCTGCACGATGCTGACCGGACGGCCGCCGGCGAGGAAGGTGGCAACCTCATGCACAGGTCGCACCGTTGCCGACAGGCCGATGCGTTGCGCCGGCTTGGCGAGCAGCGCGTCCAGTCGTTCCAGGCTGACCGCCAGGTGGGCGCCACGTTTCGTCGCCGCGACCGCGTGCACCTCGTCGATGATCACGGTTTGCACGCCGACCAGCGCGTCGCGAGCCGCCGAGGTCAACAGCAGGAACAACGACTCCGGCGTGGTGATCAGGATGTCCGCGCCGTGCCGGGCGAACGCCCGTCGATCCTCCGGCGGAGTGTCACCGGAGCGCATCGCCACTCGCAGATGAGGCTCGGGCAGGTCCAGCCGACGGGCAGCTTGGGCGATCCCGACCAATGGCGACCGAAGATTGCGCTCGACATCGGCCGCCAGTGCCTTGAGCGGACTGACGTAAAGCACCCGGCAGCGTTGCTTCGGATCCTCCGGCGCCTCGACGGTGGCCAATCGGTCTATCGCCGCCAGGAACGCGGCAAGGGTCTTGCCGGACCCGGTCGGCGCCACGACGAGGGTGTGGTCGCCGTGCCGGATCGCCTTCCAGGCCCCCAATTGCGCGTCCGTCGGCCGGTCAAAGGCGCCCTCGAACCACGCCCTGGTGGCAGCGGAGAAGGCGATATCCATATCTTCAGTCTGCCTCTGGGGTACGACATCCTCGCCTGGTAGGGCATCCCCGAGCCGACAGGTCGCGAAGCCGGACTAACTCCTCCGTCCGTGGCAGGCCATAGCTGATCCGCCACCCACCCGCGACTCGGCGACGCGGGCGGCTACCCGGACCGCGCAAGGCGAGCACCCAGGCGACTGCGGGCCTCGGGCCAATCGTCATCGGTCATCGCGTACTGCACGGTGTCACGCCAGGTCCCGTCCGTCCGGATCCGATGTTTGCGCAGGACACCCTCGCGGCTCGCGCCGAGACGCGCTATTGCCCGCTGGGATCGCTCGTTGAGGATATCGGTGTGCCACACGACCCGAGCCGCGCCGAGATTGTCGAACGCGTGGGCCAGCAGCAGAAGTTTCGAATCGGTGTTGTGCCCGGTCCGCCACCATCGCCGACCCAACCAGGTGTAGCCGATGGCGAGGGCCCGAGCAGCGGGATCGACCTCATACAGGCTGGTGGTTCCAACGAATTCGCCACTCTGGGCGTCAAGTTGCGCGTAGGGGAAGCGATCGCCGCGAGCGCGGGCCGCGAGCGCGGCCAGAATGTGCGCGGCCGCTTGCTGATCGGTAACCGGAGCCGTGCCGCTGCCGAGCCAGCGGAACACCTCTTCGCCACCGCGATCGGACCGCGCGGCCCGATGATAGCCAGCCGCGTGTTCGAGCCGCAGCGGTACCAGATGGACCTTTGGCCCGGATAGTTCCTCGAGGGCGTACCAGCGGTCGGGCTCGGCGGCCGGGGATGCGGGCACGGACATGCGACGATCCTGCCCGACCGCCCCGGCCGGCGCACCCGCATTACCCTGGACGGGTGCGGTTGAGCGATTTTTGGCAGCGGATGGAACAGCGGTTCGGCAGCAGCTATGCGAGGTCGATCGCGGCCGACTACCGGATTTCGGTGTTGGGTGCGACGGTGAACGAGGCTTTCGATCGAGGGGATTCGCCGAAGTCCGTTTGGCGCGCCGTCTGTCAGGAGTTCGAGGTATCGCCGAAGCTCCGCTGAACCCGCTGAACCCGCTGAACCCGCTGAACCCGCTGAACCCGCTGAACCCGCTGAACCCGCGGCGGTCGCGGCCGACTGTGACCGCATCGTCGACACGCGGTAGGTCCTAAGCCCAATCGAACATGGGTTCGTCTAGTCTGGCCAGTGCGGACAGGTTGTCCCCAGATCGCAGTACGGCGGCGGAAATGTCAGCGGATGGAACTAGCGTCGCAGTCAACCTGAGCAAGCACCGGCGAGAACTGGAAGAGGTAGCAGAAGATGGCAGCATTCGACCGCGAGAAGGCGCTGGACGTCGCGTTGAGCCAGATCGAGAAGCAATTCGGTAAAGGATCGGTCATGCGGCTAGGTGAGCACCCCGCGGTACCCATCGAAGTCATCCCGACGGGGTCCATCGCGCTGGACCTCGCACTTGGGATCGGTGGCCTGCCTCGGGGCCGCGTCGTCGAGATCTATGGACCCGAGAGCTCGGGCAAGACCACCGTCGCCCTGCACGCCGTAGCAAACGCGCAGGCGGCCGGGGGCGTCGCGGCTTTCATCGATGCCGAGCACGCGCTGGATCCCGAATACGCGCGCGCGCTGGGCGTCGACACCGACGCACTGCTGGTGAGCCAGCCTGATACCGGAGAGCAGGCTCTCGAGATCGCCGACATGCTTATCCGTTCCGGCGCGCTGGACGTGATCGTCATCGACTCGGTGGCGGCGCTGGTTCCGCGCGCCGAGATCGAGGGCGAGATGGGCGACAACCATGTCGGCTTGCAGGCTCGGCTGATGAGCCAGGCGCTCCGCAAGATCACCGGTGCGCTGAGCAATTCCGGCACGACCGCCATCTTCATCAATCAGCTGCGAGAGAAGATCGGCGTCATGTTCGGCTCGCCCGAGACCACGACAGGTGGCAAGGCGCTGAAGTTCTACGCCTCGGTACGGCTTGACGTCAGGCGGATCGAGACCCTCAAGGATGGTGGTGAGGCCGTCGGTAACCGCACCCGGGTCAAGGTCGTGAAAAATAAGGTCGCGCCACCGTTCAAGCAGGCCGAGTTCGACATCGTGTACGGGCATGGGATCAGCCGCGAGGGCTCATTGATCGATGTAGGCGTCGATCAGGCGATCATCCGCAAATCGGGTGCTTGGTACACCTACGAAGGTGATCAGCTCGGTCAGGGCAAAGAGAACGTGCGGTGTTTCCTGCGCGATAACCCGGATTTGGCCGACGAGATCGAGAAAAAGATCAAGGAGAAGCTTGGTATCGGGGCTCAGGTGACTCAGGACATGCCACTGCCAGCGCCGGTCGACTTCTGACGGGGACGGCATTGGCCAGACAACGACGGCCGTGCGGCGAAGTATCGACACAGGCCGATCTTCCCGAAGGCGCTCCGACCCATCCGGAAGTGGATCGCGACTCAGACGCGAAGTCGATCTGTTTGCGACTGCTCACCGGGCGAGCCCACACGCGCGCAGAGCTTGCGGCGGCTCTGCACTCGCGCGGCATCTCCGACGAAACGTGCGCGCGGGTTCTGACCCGGTTCGTCGAGGTCGGGTTGATCGACGACAGTGCCTATGCGGCGGGCTACGTAACGTCTCGTCACTTCGTGCGGGGAGTCGCCGGGCGTGAGATCGCCCGCCAGTTGCACGACAAGGGTATTGATGATCATGTCGTTCAGGAGGCGGTGGCATCGATCGACTCCGACGCGGACCGCGCAGCGGCAACGAGTCTCGCGACCCGTAAGGTTCGCGCGATGTCCTCGTTGGAACCCAATGTCATCGCGCGCCGCTTGTTGTCCATTTTAGCACGTAAAGGTTATTCACCCGACATGTCGTGCGAGGTCGTTCATCAGGTCCTGACCGCCCATCAACATGACATGAGTGGGCTGCCGTTCGATGACACCACCCAGACTCGCTTGACCAGGGA
>Ga0307504_10000165_pt1 | contig 13445 bp, 7 predicted proteins | sample 19_S_MG_FD_194516 | JGI IMG/M metagenome (GOLD analysis project Ga0307504, IMG submission 194516) | Soil microbial communities from Populus trichocarpa stands in riparian zone in the Pacific Northwest, United States - 19_S | ecosystem: Environmental > Terrestrial > Soil > Riparian zone > Trees... | reverse complement strand
CACCGAGCCCGAGGCCGCCACCGAGCCCGAGGCCGCCACCGAGCCCGAGGCCGCCACCGAGCCCGAGGCCGCCACCGAGCCCGAGGCCGCCACCGAGCCCGAGGCCGCCACCGAGCCCACGGACGAGCCCGCTGCGGGCACCGCCGATGCCGTTCCGCCCGCCGATGACGCCCCCACCACGACCGAACCTGCATAGGAGATAGACGACATGGCCACCAAGGCAGAGATCCTCGACGCCATCGCTGGGATGACCGTCCTCGAGCTGAGCGAACTGCTCAAGGAGTTCGAGGAGAAGTTCGGCGTGACCGCCGCCGCGCCGATGGCGGTCGCCGCCCCCGCCGCCGGTGGCGGCGACGCCGCTCCCGTCGAGGAGGAGAAGGACGAGTTCGACGTCATCCTCCTGGGCGCCGGCGAGAAGAAGATCCAGGTCATCAAGGAGGTGCGCGCCCTCACCAGCCTGGGCCTCAAGGAGGCCAAGGACCTGGTGGACGGCGCCCCCAAGCCCGTGCTCGAGCGGGCCAGCAAGGAAGACGCCGAGAAGGCCAAGGCCCAGCTCGAGGCCGCCGGCGCCAGCGTCGAGGTCAAGTAGTCCCCGCTCCGCCGACGGCGGAGCACGTCCGCGACTCTCTGCCGATGTCAGCGTCCGGTATCCCGGACGCTGACATCGGCAAAGCTCGCGCGCCGGCCACTGCCCGTGGTCGGCGTCGGCGCGTCCGTGCCCGGGGCCCGGCCCGAAGCAGGCAAAACCCTTGACGAATCAGGGCTTGCGCCTTACGCTTCTCCCACGCCGCTGGCGGTGGGGTTGTGTTTCCCCCTGCGCACGCGTACAATGAGCGGTTGCCGTGCTCGCCCGCTCGCGCCCTGTAATTCCTAGGCCTCGCTTTCGCGCGCCCGGTCCGCCCCTTCGGCTCATGAGGAGTAGACCTTGCCGTCTCGTTCCACCGCCAGGGAACGTTTGTCCTTCGCCAATCTCGATGAGGTCCTGCCGCTTCCGGACCTGATCGCGATCCAGCGAGATTCATTCAAGTGGTTCCTCGACACCGCCCTCGCGGACACGTTCCGCGACATCAGCCCCATCGAGGACTTCACCGGCCAGCTCCGCCTGGAGCTGGAGTTCGACCCCACCGATCCCGACCTGCGGCCGCCGCCCAAGTTCAGCGTCGAGGAGTGCAAGGAGAAGGACATGACCTTCTCCGCGCCCATCTTCGTGCGGGCCCGCTTCATGAACGCCACCACCGGCGAGATCAAGGAGCAGACCGTCTTCATGGGGGACTTCCCCATGATGACGGAAAAGGGCACGTTCGTGATCAACGGCACCGAGCGGGTGGTCGTGTCCCAGCTCGTGCGCAGCCCGGGCGTCATCTTCCAGCCCGGCCGTGACGCCAAGACGGTCGTCACCGGCACCATCCACCCCTACCGGGGTGAGTGGATCGAGTTCGACGTCGAGGCCAAGCCCGGCAAGGACATCACCGCCGGCACCCGGGTGGCCCGCAAGCGCCGGCTCAGCCTGTTCGTGCTCCTGCGTGCCCTCGGCTACGACGAGGAGAGCCATCCCGGCGCCCTCGACCGCTTCGTCCGCCACTTCGACTTCCTCGAGGGCCAGTGGGCCAAGGACAAGGAGCTGGCGGTCACCCGCGAGGAGGCCCTGCTCGAGATCTACAAGCGGGCCCGCCCCGGCGAGCCGCCCTCGGTGGAGTCGGCCCGCGCCTACTTCGAGAACGCCTTCTTCAATTCCAAGCGCTACGACCTCACGCGGGTCGGCCGCTACAAGCTGAACCGCAAGCTCGGCCCCGAGATCGAGAAGGCGGCGCAGATCCTCGACCTCGACCTCGATCGCCCCACCGAGGGCCAGGGCGTCCTCAGCCCCTGCGAGCTGCTGGCCGCCGCCACCTACATGCTGCACCTGGCCAACGGCGAGCCCGGCTACCGCCTCGACGACCAGGACCACTTCGCCAACCGCCGCATCCGGTCGGTGGGCGAGTTGATCCAGAACCAGGTGCGCGTCGGCCTGTCGCGGATGGAGCGGGTCGTGCGCGAGCGCATGACCACCCAGGACGTCGAGGCCATCACGCCGCAGACCCTCATCAACATCCGCCCTGTCGTGGCCGCCATCAAGGAGTTCTTCGGCACAAGCCAGCTGTCCCAGTTCATGGACCAGGTCAACCCGCTGTCGGGCCTCACCCACAAGCGGCGCCTGTCGGCCATGGGCCCGGGCGGCCTGTCCCGTGAGCGGGCCGGGTTCGAGGTGCGAGACGTGCACAGCTCCCACTACGGGCGCATGTGCCCCATCGAGACCCCGGAGGGCCCGAACATCGGCCTCATCGGCCACCTCGCCACCTACGGCCGCATCAACGAGTACGGCTTCATCGAGACGCCCTACCGCACCGTCACCGACGGCCGGGTCACCGACGAGGTGAAGTACCTGGCCGCCGACGAGGAGGAGGAGCACGTCATCGCCCAGGCCAACGCCAGCCTGGACGCCGACGGCAACTTCACCGAGGACCGCGTCCTCGTCCGCCGTGGCCCCCAGGGCGCCGGCGTGCGGGTGGGCGCCACCACCACGTCCTACGGCTCCAGCACGGAGGTCGACTTCGTGCCGCCGTCCGAGGTGGACCTCATGGACGTGTCGCCGAAGCAGATCGTGTCGGTTTCCACCGCCCTGATCCCCTTCATCGAGCACGACGACGCCAACCGGGCCCTCATGGGCGCCAACATGCAGAAGCAGGCGGTGCCCCTGGTCCGTCCCGAGGCCCCCTACATCGGCACCGGCGTCGAGGGTCGGGTCGCCCGCGACGCGGGTGACGTGATCCTGGCCGAGGCCGACGGCACCGTCACCGAGGTCACCGGCGAGCTTCTCGCCGTCGAGTACACCGGCGGCGTCGGCCGCAAGGTCTACCGGCTGGCCAAGTTCCAGCGGTCCAACCAGAACACCTGCATCAACCAGCGTTGCCTGGTGGACGAGGGTGACAAGGTGAAGGCGGGCGACGTCCTGGCCGACGGCCCCTCCACGCACAACGGCGAGTTGGCCCTGGGCAAGAACCTGCTCGTGGCCTTCATGCCGTGGGAGGGGTACAACTTCGAGGACGCCATCATCCTCTCCGAGCGCCTCGTGCGCGACGACGTGCTCACGTCGATCCACATCGAGGAGCACGAGGTCGACGCCCGCGACACCAAGCTCGGCGCCGAGGAGATCACCCGGGACATCCCCAACCTGTCCGAGGAGATCCTGAAGGACCTCGACGAGCGGGGCATCATCCGGGTGGGCGCCGAGGTCGGCCCCGGCGACGTGCTGGTGGGCAAGGTCACCCCAAAGGGCGAGACCGAGCTCACCCCCGAGGAGCGCCTCCTCCGGGCAATCTTCGGTGAGAAGGCCCGTGAGGTGCGCGACACCAGCCTCAAGGTGCCCCACGGCGAGTCCGGCAAGGTCATCGACGTGCGCGTCTTCTCCCGGGAGGACGCCCACGAGCTGCCGCCGGGCGTCAACCAGCTGGTGCGGGTCTACGTGGCCCAGAAGCGCAAGATCAGCGAGGGCGACAAGCTGGCCGGCCGCCACGGCAACAAGGGCGTCATCTCCAAGATCCTCCCGGTCGAGGACATGCCGTACCTGGCCGACGGTACCCCGATCGACATCATCCTGAGCCCCTTCGGCGTGCCCAGCCGCATGAACGTCGGCCAGGTGCTGGAGGCCCACCTCGGTTACGCCGCCCGGTGGGGCTGGGAGGGCGCCGAGCACATGGTGGAGCCGGTGCGGGGCACCGAGACCAAGACCCGTCCCATCACCGAGCCGGCGGTGTGGGTCGCCACCCCGGTGTTCGACGGCGCGCACTGGGACGAGGAGGACAAGGCGGGCCGCACGCCCACCATCCAGAAGATCTTCGCCAGCCTCAACCCGGAGAGCAACGACGGCAAGCGCCTCATCGGCATCAACGGCAAGGCCACGCTCTACAACGGCCGCACGGGCGACCCGTACGACAACCCGATCACCGTCGGCTACGTCTACATCCTGAAGCTCGCCCACCTGGTGGACGACAAGATCCACGCCCGCTCCACCGGCCCCTACTCGATGATCACCCAGCAGCCGCTGGGCGGGAAGGCCCAGTTCGGTGGCCAGAGGTTCGGGGAGATGGAGGTGTGGGCCCTCGAGGCCTACGGCGCCGCCTACGCCCTGCAGGAGCTGCTCACCATCAAGTCCGACGACGTCCTCGGCCGCGTGAAGGTCTACGAGGCCATCGTCAAGGGCGAGAACATCCCCGAGCCGGGCATCCCCGAGTCGTTCAAGGTCCTCATCAAGGAGATGCAGTCGCTCTGCCTCAACGTGGAGGTCCTCTCCACCACGGGTGAGGAGATCGAGATGCGCGATCTCGACGAGGACGTGTTCCGGACTGCTGAGGAGTTGGGCATCGACATCTCCCGTCCCGAGCGCGGTTCTGATGAAGAAGACGAGCGGCGCGCTGCCGAGCGGGCTTCCCGATTCTGATCCCGCCGGCCACCCCCGTGCGAAGCGCCCCCCTGGATGGCGGGCAAGGAGTTGTCAGAGCGGAGACCGGCCGGCTCTGCCGGCCGGTCGGAGCACATTCGAACTCGCCCGAACGGAGCGAGCGAAGCGAGCGAGTGAGGGCGAAACATGCTTGACGTCAATGATTTTGAGCAGTTGCGGATCCGGTTGGCCACGGCTGATTCGATCCGGACGTGGTCGAACGGTGAGGTGAAGAAGCCGGAGACGATCAACTACCGCACGCTGCGTCCCGAGAAGGACGGGCTGTTCTGCGAGAAGATCTTCGGTCCCACCAAGGACTGGGAGTGCTACTGCGGCAAGTACAAGCGGGTGCGCTTCCGCGGCATCATCTGCGAGCGCTGCGGCGTGGAGGTCACCCGGTCGAAGGTGCGCCGCGAGCGGATGGGCCACATCGAGCTGGCCGCCCCAGTCGTGCACATCTGGTACCTGCGCGGCACCCGGTCGTGGCTGGCCTACCTGCTCATGGGCATCGAGGCCCGCGAGGAGCTGAAGGCCAAGCAGCTGGAGAAGGTCATCTACTTCGCCGCCAACCTGGTGACGTGGGTCGACGCGGACAAGCGCGACGCCGACCTGCCCAACATCGAGGCCGAGCTGTCCGAGGAACTGGGCGAGATCTCCAAGGCCCGCGACGTGGAGATCGACCGCCGGTTCAAGGCCCTCGAGGACGAGGTGGCCGAGCTGGAGAAGGCCGGCGCCAAGGACTCCGAGGTGCGGTCCAAGCAGAAGGCGGCCGAGAAGGAAGTTGCGGCCATGCGCGAGCGCGGCCAGGCCGAGCTCGAGCTGGTGCAGCGTGCCTTCGACGAGTTCAAGACCCTCCACGGGCGCAAGATCATCGAGGACGAGCTGCTGTGGCGGGAGCTGCGCGACCGCTTCGGCGACTACTTCGAGGGCGGCATGGGCGCCGAGGCCATCGCCCGCCTCATCAACCGGATCGACTTCGACGCCGAGGAGATCAAGCTCCGCGAGGCCATCGACGCGGCCGACGGCCGCCGGCCCCTGTCGGTCCAGCGCAAGCAGAAGGCCATCAAGCGGCTGAAGATCGTCACCGCCTTCAACCGGCGCGACGAGGGCAACGTCAAGCGGTCCAACGACCCCCGCGCCATGATCCTCGATGCCGTGCCGGTGATCCCGCCGGAGCTACGGCCCATGGTGCAGCTCGACGGCGGCCGTTTCGCCACGTCGGACCTCAACGACCTCTACCGCCGGGTGATCAACCGCAACAACCGGCTCAAGCGACTGCTGGACCTGGGCGCGCCCGAGATCATCGTCAACAACGAGAAGCGGATGCTCCAGGAGGCGGTCGACGCCCTGTTCGACAACGGCCGCCGCGGCCGCCCCGTCACCGGGCCCGGCAACCGACCCCTCAAGTCGCTGTCCGACATGCTCAAGGGAAAGCAGGGCCGGTTCCGCCAGAACCTGCTGGGCAAGCGCGTCGACTACTCGGGCCGTTCGGTCATCGTGGTGGGCCCCACCCTCAAGCTGCACCAGTGCGGCCTGCCCAAGCAGATGGCCCTCGAGCTCTTCAAGCCTTTCGTCATGAAGCGGCTGGTCGACACCGAGCTGGCCCAGAACAACAAGTCGGCCAAGCGCATGGTGGAGCGGCGCCGGGCCCAGGTCTGGGACGTGCTCGAGGAGGTCATCAACGAGCACCCGGTGTTCCTGAACCGGGCGCCCACGCTGCACCGCCTCGGCATCCAGGCCTTCGAGCCCGTGCTGGTGGAGGGGAAGGCCATCCAGATCCACCCGCTCGTGTGCGCCGCCTTCAACGCCGACTTCGACGGCGACCAGATGGCCGTGCACCTGCCCCTGTCGGCCGAGGCCCAGGCCGAGGCCCGCATCCTCATGCTGTCGGCCAACAACATCCTGTCCCCGGCCACCGGCCGGCCCATCACCGTGCCGTCGCACGACATGGTGTTCGGCGCCTATTACCTCACCCTCCCGATGGAGGGCGTGAAGGGCGAGGGCCGGGTCTTCCGGCACCTGTTCGAGGTGGAGCAGGCCTACGAGGCGGGCGACATCGACCTGCACGCCGCGGTCAAGGTGCGTACCCCCGCCACCCACGGCAACGGCTCGGCCGACGCCGATGGCGACGGGTCCCCGGCCAACGACGAGATCGAGACCACGGCCGGCCGGCTGCTGTTCAACACCGCCCTGCCGCCCGGGTTCCCGTATGTCAACGAACTCGTGTCGAAGCGGGGCCGCAGCATCGCCTCCATCGTCGAGGAGATCGCCGACAACTACCCGAAGGTCGACGTGGCCCAGTGCCTCGACCGCATCAAGGACCTCGGGTTCCGCTACGCCACCCAGTCCGGGCTCACCATCTCCATCGACGACGTGAAGACGCCGCCCGACAAGGCTGCCATCCTCGACCGCTTCGAGAAGGAGGCGGAGAAGGCGGAGAGCCAGTTCAAGCGGGGCATCATCACCGACGACGAGCGGCGCCAGAAGGAGATCGAGATCTGGACGCAGGCCAACTCGGTGGTCGGAAAGGCCATGGACGACGCCCTGGCGAAGATCAAGTTCAACCCCCTCGACATGATGGTGAACTCCGGTGCCCGAGGCAACAGCCAGCAGGTGCGCCAGATCGCCGGGATGAAGGGCCTGGTGTCGAACCCGAGGGGTGAGATGATCCCCCGGCCCATCAAGTCCTCATTCCGTGAGGGCCTGTCGGTGCTCGAGTACTTCATCTCCACCCACGGCGCCCGCAAGGGCCTGGCCGACACCGCCCTGCGCACGGCCGACTCCGGGTACCTCACCCGGCGTCTGGTCGACGTGGCCCAGGAGCTCATCATCCGTGAGGACGACTGCGGCACCACCCGTGGCATCTGGCTGGAGGACGTCGTCCCCGACCAGCCCAACAAGCGGTCCTACCTGGACACCCGGCTGTTCGGCCGTGTCCTGGTCGAGCCGGCCGGCGACTTCCCTGCCGGCACCGACATCGGCGACGACGAGATGGCCGCCCTGCGCGACGATCCCCGGGTCACCCGGGCGCGGGTCCGCACCGTCCTCACCTGCGAGGCCATCCACGGCATCTGCGCCACCTGTTACGGGCGCTCGCTGGCCACGCTGAAGGGCATCGAGATGGGCGAGGCGGTCGGCGTCATCGCCGCCCAGTCCATCGGCGAGCCCGGCACCCAGCTCACCATGCGTACCTTCCACACCGGCGGAATCGCCGGTGAGGACATCACCCACGGCCTGCCCCGCGTGGTCGAGCTGTTCGAGGCCCGCACCCCCAAGGGCGCCGCCGTCCTGGCCCGTACCTCGGGCGTCGTCCGCATCTCGGACGAGGAGACGGGCCGGCGTATCACCGTGGTGGGCGACGACGGCAGCGAGGACGCCTACAACGTTTCCCAGCGGGCCCACCTGGAGGTCTCCGACGGCGGGGAGATCCAGGCCGGCGACTCGCTGGTCGAAGGCCCGAAGGACCCGAAGGAACTGCTGGAGATCAAGGGCATCCGCGAGACCCAGCAGTACCTGGTGGAAGAGGTCCAGAAGGTCTACCGGGACCAGGGCGTGTCGATCCACGACAAGCACATCGAGCTCATCGTCCGCCAGATGCTGCGGCGGGTCTCGGTGGCCGAGCCGGGTGACGCCCCCTTCCTGCCGGGCGAGCGGGTCGAGTCCCGCAACTACGCCGACGTCAACCGTGAGCTCGTCCAGGCGGGCAAGCGGCCGGCCGAGGGCCGTCCCGAGCTGATGGGCATCACCAAGGCCTCACTCGCCACCGAGTCGTGGCTGTCGGCCGCCTCGTTCCAGGAGACCACACGGGTGCTCACCGAGGCCGCCATCGAGGGCAAGTCGGACCTGCTGTACGGGCTCAAGGAGAACATCATCATCGGCAAGCTCATCCCGGCCGGCACCGGGATGACCCGCTACCGGGAGTTCGACATGGACGCCCCGGACTACGAGCCCATGCTCGGGTGGTCCTCCGACGACGAGACCGAGGACCTGGCCGCCTGGCTGGCGAACATCGGCACCACCGGCGGCAGCGCCGGCGTGGCCGCCGCCACCCCGGCGTGGCTCCAGACTCCGGCCGCTCCCACCATCGTCGAGGACCAGGCGCCCCCGTTGGCCGACGACGCCGGCTGACGAAATCCCGTTCCGGAGTACATGGCGGGCGGAATGCGCCCGCTCTGTACTCCGGTCCAGCGGTTGTCGGTCTTCAGCAGGCAGGTGAGACGAGGACGTCCGGGGTGCGGGCCTGGTTCCCGCGCCCGTCCACCGCGCTGACCCACCAGGTCAAGGACGCGACGCCCGAAGGCAGCGTGGCGATGGACTTGGCGTCGGCGGGGCCGCTCATGGCCTCCGTCCGCTCGACGCCGCCCACTCGCCAGTGCAGTGTGAGGGAGACCTCGCCTTCGTCCTCCACGTCAGCCCTCACGGTGCACCCCTCGGCCGCCGCGCTGAGGTCGGGCGGGTGCTCGACCGTGCCGGATACGGTGGCCATGGCGGCCGAGCCGTCGTCGCCGGCGACTCGCACCGACGCGTGGACCTCGCCCTCCGGCGGCGACCCCTTGAGCACGAGGACCTGCCTGGCGCCCGGCGCCAGGCGACCGGCGACCGGGGATACCTCCAGCCACGGTACGTCGGCGGCCGCCTCCCACGCCACGGTGTCGCTCGACACGTTGGCGAGCGACAGGTGCCGAGTCGTCGGCGCCAGCGAGGCGGGCGCCAGCAGGAGCGAGGGGGCATCGAGCGGCAGTCTGGTGAGGGCCTGCAGGGACTGGCGGCGCCGGCCGTCGTGGCGCCGGTCGGCGGTGACCAGGCCGGCCAGGCCGGCCACCGCCATCACCGCGGCGGCGACGCCGAGGGCCCTCGTGCCCGGTCGCCGGCGCCCTCGCTGCAGAGCCGGCGGCGGCACCGGTGGCTGGAGCCGGCTGCCGCTGGCGGCGACCGAGACCTCCAGTGGCGGCGACGGCAACGGGGTGCCGCCCACCAGGAGGCGCACCGACGCCATGGCTCGTTGCCGGTCCGCGCAGGCGGGGCAGCAGGCGGTGTGGGCGGACACCGCCGGGACCAGGGACAACAGATCGCCCGCGTCGCCCGCTGCCCCGCCTCTCAGCACCTCGGCCAGCCCCTCGCAGTCTCCCGGGCCCAGCCAGGCCAGGAGGGCGGGGTCGAGTTCGCCGTCCCAGGTCCGGTGGACAGCGGCAACCCGGGCGGCGGCGGCCGACGGCGTCATCAGCAGGGCGATCCCCAGCCCGGCCCTGCCCAGGCCGTGGCGCGCGCTCAGGTCCACCAGCGCCAGCTCGAGGGGCGGCCGGCTGGCGGCCAGTGCCCATGCCACGTCAGTCGGGTTGGCGCCCGGCCCGAGCGTCGTCGGCGGGGGAGGGTCGGCCGCCACCGCCGCCAGCGCCTGGGCTCGGGCGTGGCCGAGGACGGCGCCGAGCGTACGACCGCCCCGGTGGACGGCCACGACGGCCAGGCGTGCGGCCGCCTCCTCGTCGCGCACCAGCGCCAGGCAGTGACCGAAGGCCGACGCAGCGACGTGGCTCGCCATGGCGGCCCGAGCGTAGCTGTGACGTGGGCCACACCGCCTGTTTGCCCGTTTACTTTCGGCGAACGGCGGCCCACGTTTGCCGAGGTAGCCCCGGTGCCCTACCATTTCCCGTTGGCCGTCGCGCCGTTCCGGTGTCGCGCCATCCCGCCCCAACCGTCGTTCGAGAGGTCGCGTTGCCCACCATTTCGCAGTTGGTCCGCAAGGGCCGCGAGTCGAAGGTCTCCAAGACCAAGACCCCCGCCCTGAAGGGCGCGCCCCAGCGGCGCGGGGTGTGCACCCGCGTGTACACCACCACCCCCAAGAAGCCGAACTCGGCGCTGCGCAAGGTGGCCCGTGTCCGCCTCTCGAGCGGCACCGAGGTCACCGCCTACATCCCCGGCGTGGGCCACAACCTCCAGGAGCACTCCATCGTCCTGGTCCGTGGTGGCCGGGTGAAGGACCTGCCCGGCGTGCGCTACAAGATCATCCGGGGCACGCTCGACACCTCGGGCGTCCGTGACCGCAAGCAGGCCCGCAGCCGCTACGGCGCCAAGAGGGACAACTAATGCCCCGGAAAGGCCCCGCACCCCGGCGCGACCTGGTGCCCGACCCGGTCTACAAGTCGGTCCTCGTCACCCAGCTCGTCAACAAGATCCTCAGCCAGGGCAAGCGCACGCTGGCCGAGCGCATCGTGTACGACGCACTGGAGGTGGTGAAGGAGAAGACGGCTGCCGAGCCCATCGCCACCCTCAAGCGGGCGGTCGAGAACACCAAGCCGGCGCTCGAGACGCGCAGCCGCCGGGTCGGCGGCGCCACCTACCAGGTGCCGGTCGAGGTGCGGCCCCGCCGCTCCACCACCTTGTCGATCAGGTGGCTGGTCGGCTACTCCCGCCAGCGCCGGGAGAAGACGATGGCCCTCCGCCTCGCGAACGAGCTGCTCGACGCCTCCAACGGCATCGGCTCGGCCGTGAAGCGCCGGGAGGATCTCCACAAGATGGCCGAATCCAACAAGGCCTTCGCCCACTACCGCTGGTAACGCGCCGCCGGCCCAGGTCACCCTGGCCGGCGGGCAGCACTGCTCCTCCGGGGCGGGCCTGCACCCAGGCCCGCCCCTCCGCAACGACTCTTCGAGGAAGCTTTCAATGGCACCAGTGATCCGCGAGTTCCCCCTGGCGAGGACCCGCAACATCGGCATCATGGCCCACATCGACGCGGGCAAGACCACCACGACCGAGCGAATCCTGTATTACACGGGCAAGAACTACAAGATGGGCGAGGTCCACGAGGGCGCCGCCACCATGGACTGGATGGTCCAGGAGCAAGAGCGCGGCATCACCATCACGTCGGCCGCCACCACCTGCATGTGGCGCGACAACTGGATCAACATCATCGACACGCCCGGGCACGTGGACTTCACCGTGGAGGTGGAGCGCTCGCTGCGCGTCCTCGACGGCGCCGTCGCCGTGTTCGACGCAGTGGCCGGCGTGGAGCCGCAGACCGAGACCGTGTGGCGCCAGGCAAACAAGTACGGCGTCCCCCGCATCTGCTTCATCAACAAGATGGACCGCATCGGCGCCGACTTCGACCGCTCGGTGGCCATGATCCGCGACCGCCTCGATGCGGTGGCGGCCGTCGTGCAGATCCCGATCGGGGCCGAGGGCCACTTCAAGGGCATGGTCGACCTGATCGGCATGAAGGCCCTCACCTGGGACGAGACAACCGACCACGGCGAGGCCTGGTCCGTCAACGAGGTCCCCGACGAGCTCGTGGCCGACGCCGACGACGCCCGCCAGGCGCTCATCGACGTGTTGTCCAACTACGACGACGAGCTCATGGAGAAGTTCATCGGCGACGAGGAGATCACCGCCGACGACCTGCGCCGGGCCCTGCGCACCGGCACCATCGCCAATCAGGTCGTGCCCGTGCTGTGCGGGTCGGCGTTCAAGAACAAAGGTGTCCAGCCCATGCTCGACGCCGTCATCGACTTCCTCCCGAGCCCCCTGGACCTGAAGCCCGTCACCGGGCTGGACCTCAAGGGGATCGAGGAGCTCGAGCGCCGGGCCGACGACACCGAACCGTTCTCCGCCCTCGCGTTCAAGATCATGAGCGACCCCCACGTGGGCAAGCTCACCTACTTCCGGGTCTACAGCGGCACCCTGGCCAAGGGCGGCGCGGTGATGAACTCCAGCAAGGACCGAAAGGAGCGCATCGGCCGGCTGTTGCAGATGCACGCCAACCACCGCGAGGACAAAGAGGCCGTCTTCGCCGGCGACATCGTGGCCGCCGTCGGACTCAAGCAGACCACCACCGGCGACACGCTGTGCGACCCCAACGCGCCCATCGTCCTCGAATCGCTCGAGTTCCCCGAGCCCGTCATTCACGTGGCCGTCGAGCCGAAGACCAAGGACGCCCAGGACAAGCTGTCCAAGGCGCTCCAGTCGCTCTCCGAGGAGGACCCCACCTTCCAGGTGCACTCCGACGAGGAGACGGGCCAGACCGTCATCGGCGGCATGGGCGAGTTGCACCTCGAGATCCTGGTCGACCGCATGCTGCGGGAGTTCAAGGTCGACGCCAACGTCGGCAAGCCCCAGGTGGCTTACCGGGAGACGATCAGCCAGGCCGTCGAGAAGGTCGAGATGCGTTACATCCGCCAGACCGGCGGCCGTGGCCAGTACGGCCACGTGGTGCTGAACCTCGAGCCCACCGGCCCGGGCGGCGGCTACGAGTTCGTCGACAAGATCGTGGGTGGCGTCATTCCCAAGGAGTACATCTCCTCGGTCGACGCCGGCATCCAGGAGGCCCTCACCTCCGGCGTGGTGGCCGGTTACCCGATGGTCGACGTGCGGGCCATCCTCGTGTACGGCTCCTACCACGACGTCGACTCGTCGGAGATGGCGTTCAAGATCGCCGGCTCCATGGCGGTGAAGGAGGCGGCCCGCAAGGCCAGGCCGGTCCTGCTCGAGCCCATCATGGCCGTCGAGGCGGTGACCCCCGACGAGTACATGGGTGAGGTCATCGGCGACCTCAACAGCCGTCGCGGCAAGATGGAGGGCATGGAGCAGCGGGGCAGCAGCCAGGTCATCAAAGCCCAGGTGCCGCTCTCCGAGATGTTCGGCTACGTTACGGACCTGCGGTCGAAGACCCAGGGACGGGCCACGTCGACCATGCAGTTCCATTCCTACCAGCAGGTGCCGGAGTCGATCTCCAAGGAGATCGTCGCACGGGTCCGTGGCGAGTGACGGTCGGGTGGCGCAGCCACGTGCGACCGTCATGACAGAGAAGACGGCAGGCCCCCAGGGCCTTCGGAGAGGTTGACTGATCAGATGGCAAAGAAGCAGTTCGTCCGGGACAAGCCCCATCTCAACATCGGCACGATGGGCCACATCGACCACGGCAAGACCACCCTCACGGCCGCCATCACCAAGGTGCTGGCCGAGCGTGACACCTCCG
>Ga0307504_10000164_pt1 | contig 13568 bp, 14 predicted proteins | sample 19_S_MG_FD_194516 | JGI IMG/M metagenome (GOLD analysis project Ga0307504, IMG submission 194516) | Soil microbial communities from Populus trichocarpa stands in riparian zone in the Pacific Northwest, United States - 19_S | ecosystem: Environmental > Terrestrial > Soil > Riparian zone > Trees... | reverse complement strand
TCGGGCGCGTTCACCAAGCGGGCGCAGGAGCTGCTGATCGACGTGACGCACGCGAAGGAGGTCCTCATGACCACCTCGTGCACGTCCGCGCTCGAGCTCTCCGCGATGCTGCTCGACCTCGGACCGGAGGACACGGTGATCGTGCCGTCCTTCACCTTCACCAGCAGCGCGCTCGCCTTCGCGCGGCAGGGCGCCAAGATCCTGTTCTGCGACATCGAGCCGCTCACCCTCGGCATCGACCCGAAGCACCTGGCCGAGCTGCTCGACGACTCGGTCAAGGCGGTCGTGATCGTGCACTACGCCGGCATCCCCTGCGACGTGGGCGGCGTGCGCGAGGCGCTGAAGGACCGTCCCGACGTCGTGGTCGTCGAGGACGCCGCGCACGGCCTGTTCGGCTCCTGGCACGGCGAGCCGATGGGCTCGCTGGGACGGTTCGCCAGCCTCTCGTTCCACGAGACCAAGAACGTCATCTGCGGCGAAGGGGGCGCCCTGCTCCTCAACGACGAGCGAGACATCAAGCGGGCCCGCGTGCTCTACGACAAGGGCACCGACCGGATGGCGTTCTTCCTCGGGCAGGTGGACAAGTACAGCTGGCGCGACAACGGCTCCTCCTTCGGTCTCTCGGACGTGCTGGCGGCGTACCTCGTCGGCCAGCTCGAGCAGGCGAAGGTGATCCAGGCCAAGCGGAAGCGGGTCTTCGAGCGCTACCTCGAGGGTCTGGCGCCGCTGGTCGAGCGGGGCGCCCAGCTGCCGCACGTCCCCGACGACGTCGACCCGGCCTACCACCTGTTCTTCGTCCTGCTGCCGGACGCCGACCGCCGCCCGGAGGTCATGGGTGCGCTCAAGGAGCGCGGCATCAACACCACGTTCCACTACGTCCCGCTGCACAACTCCGAGGGTGGTCACCGGTTCGCGAAGCGGGAGACCGACTGCCCGGTGACGATCAACGTGAGCTCGCGGCTGATCCGGCTGCCGTTCTACAACAACCTGACGGAGGCGGATCAGGACCGCGTGATCGACGCGCTGCTCGAGCTGGTCTGACGCCGGAGGTCCTCGAGCAGGAGCAGCAGCCAGGCGGCCGCCTCGATCGCGAGGAACGTCCAGGCGGTGCGCTGCGAGACCGCGATCGAGCCGATCAGGAAGACCACGACACCGGGGACGTAGGCCGCCAACCAGCTGCGCACGAGCACGCTGGTGCCGCCGCGCGCCAGCACCGTGATGGCCAGGACCAGGTTGCTGATCGCGAACGTGCTGGCGACCGCGACCAGACCGCTCACGAGGCCGTCCGGCCGGACGCCGAAGATCAGGTCGAGCAGCGGCGGACCCAGCCACGGGGCCACCAGGATCGCGGCGACCGCGGTCACCACCGTCGCCAGCACGGTCCGCCGGCGGAAGGTCGCGAGCAGGGTCTCCTCGCCCGCCAGGACCCAGCCGGTCAGACGCGCCGTGAGCGGTGAGACCAGCCCCAGCGCGAGCGTGTACGGCGCCCGGAACACGGCCAGGGCCACGAAGAAGGCCGTCACCTCGGTCGGGGTGCCGCCCGCCGCGGCGAGCAGGATGGGGCCACCCGTGAGCACCGTCTGGGCCAGCAGCTGACCGGTGGACGCGCCGCCGAGGAACGCCAGCGGGCTGTCGGGGTGGTCGTGGTCGCCGTCATCGGTCGGGCGGAGGGCGCTCGGCCAGATCAGCACGATGAGGTAGCCGGCCAGCAGTGCGAGCCCGTAGCCCTCGGGGCTCTTCACGCCCGCGACGAGAAGGACGAGCGCGACGAGCGTGCGGAGGGCGTTCTCGGTGACGAGGCTGGCCGCCACTCCCCCGAACCGCCGCCGGGCCGTCAGCAGCCCCCGGAGGACGCCGAGCGAGCCCGACCCCAGGGTCACGCCACCGATCAGGAACGGGAAGGCGAGCCCGGGGAGACCGAAGAGGGTCTCGCGGGCCAGCCACGCCACCCCGACCGAGACGGCCGCGGCCACCCCGATGATCCCGGCCACGCCCGGCAGCGCACGCCGTACGCCGGCCTCGCCCTCGTGCACCGTCGCCGAGCGTGCGGACCAATGCTGGATCGGGAAGGTGAGCGCGGCCCCGGCGAAGCTCCACCAGACCCAGAGGATCGACACCGGCGCGGCGCGCTCGGCGCCGAGGGCGCGCGTCACGAGGACGAAGAAGACGTAGGCCAGGAGGCCGCCGACCCCCGACCCGACTGCGAGGGTCGACCCGACGCGGCTGCGCGGGGCCGACTGCTCGCTCACCGGGCCGATCATGCCGGAACCGAGACTGTCAGTGCCCCCCGGCATGCTGCGCGACATGGAACCGACCACCGTGCTGCTGGCCCTCGCGTGCCTGGCCCTGGGCGCACTCTCGGGCGCGCTGCTGCTCGCGCGGACCACCGCGACCCGCACGAGTGCGCCGGCCCTTCCCGACCCCACCGAGGTCCTGGAAGGGCTCGACCGGTTGAGCGACCAGATGCGCTCGCTCGACCGGGAGCAGGCGCAGTGGCGCGGGTTGTTCCACCAGCAGGTGGGCGAGCTGCAGCGCGAGACCCGATCCCTGTCGACGGCGCTGCGCCGGCCGCAGGTGCGCGGGCGTTGGGGCGAGCTGCACCTCCGGCGCGCCGTCGAGCTGGCCGGCCTGGTCGACCGCTGCGACTTCGCCGAGCAGGTCAGCCTGGCCGACGGCACGCGTCGTCCTGACCTCGTGGTCACGATGGCCGGCGGCCGGCAGGTGGTGGTCGACGCGAAAGTCCCGCTCGACGCCTACCTGGACGCCACCTCCACCGACGATGACGCCGTACGCCGGGAGGCGCTGGCCCGGCACGCCCGCCAGCTCCGCACCCACGTCGACGCCCTCGCGGCGAAGAGCTACTGGCGGTCGCTGCCGGAGACGCCGGAGTTCGTCGTGCTGTTCGTCCCGGCCGAGTCGTTCCTGGCCGCTGCCCTGGAGACCGACGGCGCCCTGCTCGACTACGCGGCCGGGCGGCAGGTCGTGCTCGCGACCCCGACGACGCTCATCGCCCTGCTCCGCACGGTCGCCCACGGCTGGCGGCACGAAGCGCTCGCCGACCAGGCGCGGGAGATCCACCGGCTCGGCCAGGAGCTGCACGAGCGGCTCGGCACCATGAGCGGTCACCTCGACGAGGTCGGGCGGGCCCTCACCCGCGCCGTCGGGGCCTACAACCAGGCGATGGGCAGCCTGGAGAGCCGGGTGATGGTCTCGGCCCGGCGGTTCGGCGCGCTCACGCTCGCCGACGACGACGTGCCCTCACCCCGGCAGGTCGAGGCGACAGCCAGGCGAGCTCCGGGGTCCGAGGACGCCGTGGAAGGTGACGTGGTCCACCGATTGGATCGGCGCGCCGCGGGCGACCGGGGCTGAGCCGCTCCTACGCTGAGGCTGTGTTCCCCGCACGACGACCCGGTGCGCGGACCCTCTGGGAGGAGGGCCACGAGTCCGGGCGCGCCATGGTCGCTCTGGGCGCCGCCGTGCTCCTGACCGCCGTCGCGTTCGACCGCTCCTGGGGCGGTGACCTGGGCTGGCTCTTCGACGCCGCCTTCGTGGTCGCCTGCGCCTGGGTCGCCCTGGCCGTGGCTCCTCGGGACTTCTTCACCGTGGGCGTGCTGCCGCCCCTGCTGATGCTGGGCGCCTTCGTCCTGCTGGCCTTCGTCGACCCCGGCGCGATCGCCCGCCCGCACGACGCGCCCCTCCAGGCGGTCATCACCGGGCTGGCCGACCACGCGGTCGCGCTCGGGCTCGGGTACGCCGTCGCGTTGGCGTTGCTGGCGTTGCGGCAGCGCTGGTTGACCCGGGTCCGGCGTCAGGCCAGGAACCGCGAGGCGTCGCCGGCCCCCTCGCGCACGATCTCCGGCTGATCGGCCGACCAGTCGATCACCGTCGTCGGCTGGTCGATGACCTCGCCGGCGTCGATCACGAGGTCGACCTGGTGGTCGAGCTCCTCCTTGATCTCCCAGCCCAGGGTCCGCGCCTCGGTCTCGCCGGGGAGGATCAGCGTGCTGGTGAGGATCGGCTCGCCGAGCTCCTCGAGGATCGCGCAGTCGACGACGTGGTCGGGGATCCGGACACCGACGGTCTTCTTCCTCGGGTGCATGAGCCGCCGGGGCACCTCGGCCGTGGCCGGGAGGATGAACGTGTACGGCCCGGGCGTGGCAGCCCGGATCGCCCGGAAAGCCGCGTTGCTCACGTGCACGAACTGCCCGAGCTGGGCGAAGTCCTTGCACATGAGGGTGAAGTGGTGACGCTCGTCGAGGTCGCGGATCCGCAGGATCCGGTCGCGGCCGTCGCGGTTGCCCAGCTGGCAGCCGAGCGCGTATCCGCTGTCGGTCGGGTAGGCGATCAGCGCATCGTCGCGCAGCGCCTCGACGACCTGGGTGACCAGCCGCGGCTGGGGGTTCTCCGGGTGGAGGTCGACGTACCGCGCCATCAGCGGGCGGCCGCGGCCTTGAGGTCGCGCCGCAGCTCCTTGGGGAGGGCGAAGATCAGCGACTCCTCTGCGGAGTGGACGGCGCGGGCGTCGGGGTAGCCGCGCTCCTGGAGGTAGGCGAGCACACCCTGGACGAGCTCCTCCGGGACGCTCGCACCCGACGTGACGCTGACCCTGTCGACGCCGTCGAGCCAGGCCTCGTCGATCTCGCTGGCGTCGTCCACGCGGTACGCCGACCGGGCGCCCGCCTCGAGGGCGACCTCGACCAGCCGCACGCTGTTGGAGGAGTTGCCCGAGCCGACCACGATGACGAGGTCGGAGTCGCGGGCGATCTCCTTGACCGCGAGCTGGCGGTTCTGGGTGGCGTAGCAGATGTCGTCGCTGGGCGGGTCCAGCAGGTGGGGGAACCGCTCGCGGATCGCGGCCACGGTCTCCATGGTCTCGTCGACCGACAGCGTCGTCTGGGACAGCCACGCGACCTTGTCGGGGTCGCGCACGACGATGCCGGGCACGTCGGCGGGGCTCTGGACGAGCTGGATGTGCTCGGGCGCCTCACCCGCGGTGCCCTCGACCTCCTCGTGCCCCTCGTGCCCGATCAGCAGGATGTCGTAGTCCTCGCCGGCGAACCGCTTCGCCTCGTGGTGCACCTTGGTCACCAGGGGGCAGGTGGCGTCGATCGTCTTGAGCTCCCGCTCCTCCGCCTGCCGGTGCACCTCCGGCGAGACGCCGTGCGCCGAGAAGACGACCGTCTGACCCTCGGGCACCTCGTCCAGCTCCTCGACGAAGATCGCTCCGCGCGACTCCAGGTCGGCGACGACGTGCTTGTTGTGCACGATCTGCTTGCGGACGTAGACCGGGGAGCCGTACAGCTCGAGCGCCTTCTCCACCGTGACGACCGCACGGTCGACGCCGGCGCAGTATCCGCGCGGCGCGGCGAGGAGGACGGCTCGCTCGGCCTCGTCGGGCGTGAGGACTGGCGGCGTGCCCAGGTCGGTGCTCATGGGTCGAGTCTACGGACGTCGATAAGGTCGCGGGCATGCCGTCGTTGCGGGACTCGACCCCGGAGTCCCCTGCCCCCGTCCGGGCGGTCGCCAACGCGATCTCGCAGTGGATCGACCGGCTGGGGACCGTGTGGGTCGAGGGCCAGATCGCGCAGATCAACCGGCGCCCCGGGATCAACACGGTGTTCCTCACCCTGCGGGACCCGGTCGCGGACCTGTCGATCCCCGTCACCTGCCCTCGCACCGTCATCGACGGGCTCGCGACGCCGCTGACCGAGGGCTCCTCGGTCGTGGTGCACGCGCGGCCGTCGTTCTACGCCAACCGCGGCTCGCTGTCCCTGGCGGTCCGGGAGATCCGGATGGTCGGCATCGGAGAGCTGCTGGCCCGGCTCGAACGGCGGCGTCAGCTGCTGGCGGCCGAGGGGCTGTTCGCCAGCGAGCTGAAGCGCCGTCTCCCCTTCCTGCCCGGCCGGGTCGGTCTCGTCACGGCGCCGGGCTCCGCGGCCGAGCGGGACGTCCTGGAGAACGCGCGCCGACGTTGGGCCGCGGTGGAGTTCCGGGTGGAGCACGCGACGATGCAGGGCCCCCGGGCCGCGGCCGAGGTGATCGACGCCGTACGCCGGCTCGAGGCCGACCCCGCCGTCGAGGTGATCGTCGTCGCCCGCGGCGGCGGCTCGGTCGAGGACCTGCTGCCGTTCTCCGACGAGGGCCTGATCCGGACCGTGGCCGCCGTACGCACGCCTGTCGTGTCGGCGATCGGGCACGAGCCGGACACGCCCCTGCTGGACTACGTCGCGGACGTCCGCGCCTCCACGCCGACCGATGCCGCCAAGCTGGTGGTGCCCGACGTACGCGAGGAGGCCCAACGGATCCGGGTGGCGCGCGACCGGATGCGGTCAGGGGTCCGGGCCCGGGTGGCGCACGAGCAGGCGGCGCTCGACGCGCTGCGGTCCCGGCCCGCGATGGCCGACCCCCGGAGCATGGTCGACGCCCGCCTGGAGGAGATCCGGCTGCTGCGCGAGCACGCACGTCGGACGCTGGGTCACGCGCTGGACCGCGCGGGCGACCAGCTGGAGGCGCAGCGGCACCGCGCGCGAGCCCTGTCTCCCCTGGAGATCCTGCGCCGCGGGTACGCCGTCCTGCAGGATGCCGAGGGGCACGTGATCAGCAGCATCGACCAGACCAGTCCGGACGACACCGTGACCATCCGGGTCACCGACGGCCGCGTGCTGGCCGTCACGACCGGAGTCCGACCCGAGGAGAGCCCCGATGAGTGACGTCACACCCGACCAGGGGGACGAGCGGCTGCCCTACGAGCAGGCGCGCGAGGAGCTGATCGAGGTGGTGCGCCGGCTCGAGGCCGGGGGCACCACCCTGGAGGAGTCGCTCGAGCTCTGGGAGCGCGGGGAGCGGCTCGCGACCACTTGCCAGCGCTGGCTCGACGGCGCTCGCGCCAAGCTCGACGCCGCGCTCGAGAGCGACCAGGACTAGCTGGTCGTCGGCACGCGGTCGGTGGTGAGGAGCGCGGCGAACTTCTCGAGGTCGGACTCCGGCGCCGAGCCGTAGACCAGGAGTGTGTCCTGTCCGACGGTCGAGGACAGTGCGTGGTCGCCTCCGCTGTCCGACCACGCCTTCCACGGCCCCCCGACCGTCGTCCGGAGGGAGACGGCGCCACCGGCCCGGGGTGCCTTGTCGACGTAGGTCTCGAGCATCGAGCGCAGCGATCCGACCTGCTGGCTGACGCCGACGAAGTGCCCGTCCGCGGTCAGGAAGCCGATGTCCCACGCCCGCGGTGGGTCCACGTCCACGCTGGTCGCCTTCCAGCCCTGCGGCAGCGACGAGGGGTAGACCACCTGCCAGTGCGCGGACTGAGCCGCCTGGACCGCCTCGACGTAGTCCACGGTCTCCGTCGGGACGCTCAGGTCGTCCCGCGTGAGCGCCCGGAACGCCACGAACGCCAGGATCACCGCGACCGCGATCACGAGGGAGCCGATGAAGCCCCCGGTCGTGCGCTGGTACCGCCCCGGCTGCTCGCTCACGGGACCATTCTCACAAAGGCATGAGACTCTTCGTCGCCATGCCCCTCTCCGACGTGCTCGCCCTCGGCTGCCTGCTGACCCTCCTGGTGGTCGCCGTCCGGCATCCCTCGGGCCGGGTGGAGGCGGCGTTCGCGGTGGGAGCGACTGCCGTCACGCTGGCCACGGGCGTCCTCACCAGTGACGACGTACGCCGGGTGGTCGAGGAGCTCGGACCGGTGCTGGTCTTCCTCGTCGCGATCCTCGTCGTCGCGGACGTCTGCGCGCGGGCCGGGCTGTTCCGCTGGGCCGCCGGTCTCGTCCTGGACCGCTCGAGCGCGAGCCGGACCCGTCTGTTCACCGGGCTCTTCCTGTTGGCCGCCCTGGTCACGGTCGTGTTCAGCCTGGACGCCACCGTGGTGCTCCTGACCCCCATCGCGCTCGCGGCCGCACGGCTCCTCGGCGGCTCACGGCGACCGCACGCCCACGCCTGCCTGCGGATGGCCAACTCCGCGAGCCTGCTGCTGCCGGTCTCCAACCTCACCAACTTGTTGGCGTTCAACCACCTGGACCTGACGTTCCTCGACTTCGCGCGGATCATGGCGCCGGTCCTCGTCGCCGTGCTCGTCGTGGAGTACGTCGTGCTGCGGCTGCTGTTCCGCCACGACCTCGCCTCCGCGGAGACACCCCCGGCCTCTCCGGGGGAGGATGACTGGGGAGCCGCGCCGCTGGTCCCGTTGTGCGTCGTGGGCGCGATGCTCATGGGCTTCGTGGTGACCTCGCCGGCAGGCATCGCGCCGGCCTGGCCGGCCGGGGTCGCCGCCCTGGTCCTCGCCGGGTGGGGACTGGCCGGCGGCCTGCTCAGGCTTCCGGAGGTCGCTCACGCCGCGCACCTGTCCTTCGCGATCCTGGTGCTCGCGCTCGGCTTCGTCGTCGCCGCGCTCGCCGAGGGATTCCTCGCCGACGACCTGACCCGCCTGGTCCCGGGCTCGACCGGCGTCTGGCAGATCCTCGCGATCGCCGTCCTCACGACGCTCGTCGCGGCTGCCGTCACCAACCTGTCCGCCACCCTGCTGCTCGTCCCGCTCCTGGCGCCGCTGGGGACGACCGCGGTGCTGGCCGGCCTGCTCGGGCTCAACATCGGAGCCGGACTGACGTGGACCGGCTCCCTGGCCAACCTCCTCTGGCGACGCACCCTCGGCCGCAACGGACTGTCGGTCGGTTCGGCGGAGTTCCACCGGGTGTCCCTCGTGGTCACCCCACTCTCGCTCCTGGCCGGGGCGCTGGTCCTCGCGGCTACGACATAGATCCGCAGATTCGGGCGCCGGGACCCCCAGCGCCCGCACATGCGGCATACTCGCCGCGTGACCACGTACCGGATCGCGGAAGCCGCCGAGCTTCTGGGTGTCAGCGATGACACGATGCGGCGCTGGGTCGAGGCGGGCAGGATCACGGCCACCAGCTCGGGTGGGCGATCGGTCGTCGAGGGTGCGGACCTCGCTCTCCTGGCCTCCGAGCTCGCCGACCATCCCGAGCCGAGCCGAGCCAGCCGGGTCAGCGCCCGCAACCGCATGACCGGCTTGGTCACACGCGTGGTCAAGGACCAGGTCATGGCACAGGTCGAGCTCATCTGCGGTCCGTACCGCCTCGTGTCGCTCATGAGCGCCGAGGCCGCGACCGAGCTCGGGCTCGAGCCGGGCGTCACCGCCATCGCCTCCGTCAAGTCAACCAACGTCATCGTGGAGTGCCCATGACCCGCCGTACCCACCTGCTCGCCGCCGGCCTCACCCTCTCCCTCGCCGGCTCCTTGGCCGCGTGCGGCGGGAGCGACGACGGGGGGTCGTCGAGCACGACGATCACCGTCCTGGCCGCCTCGTCGCTCACCGGCACCTTCACCGACCTGGCGCACGAGTTCGAGAAGGACCACCCGGGCGTGACCGTGAAGCTCGCCTTCGACTCCTCCGCGACCCTGGCGCAGCAAGCACTCGACGGCGCCCCGGCGGACGTGCTGGCCACGGCCGACACCACGACCATGGACACCGCTGCGGACGCGGTGGCCGAAGGCCCCACGAACTTCGCGACGAACACGATGGTGCTGGTCGCGCCCAGCGACAACCCGGCCGGGATCGGCCAGTTCTCCGACATCGCGAACAAGGGTGTCTCGTTCATCGCCTGCGTCGAGACCGCACCCTGCGGCAAGGTCGCCGCCGCGCTGCTCCACGACAACTCGATCACCACGCCACCGGTCAGCCTCGAGGTGGACGTGAAGTCGGTCCTCGCGAAGGTCACCAGCGACGAGGCGGACGCGGGGTTCGTGTACACCTCTGACGCCGTTGCCGTGGGCGACCAGGTCACCAGCTTCGACATCCCGCACGCCCAGGACGAGATCACCACCTACCCGATCGCCACGCTGGACCAGTCGAAGAACCCCGACCTGGCCAAGCAATTCATGGACCTCGTCCTGGGCTCCCAGGGCCAGAAGGTCCTTGCCGCCGCCGGGTTCTCCCCCGCACCCTGAGCGCCATGCCCGGCAGATCCGCAGCACCCCCCGGATCGGCCTTGGGTCGACCGCCCGTGGGCCTCGTGGTCGCGGGTGCGGTGGCCGGGGTCCTGCTGATCCTGCCGCTGGTCACGCTCGTCCTGGCGACGCCCTGGTCGGAGTTCGCCGCCCAGCTGGGCTCCCCCGCCGTCGCTGACGCCCTGCGCATCACGGCGCTGGCGTCCTCGGTGACGGTCCTGGCGTGCCTGGTGCTCGGCACGCCGTTGGCGTGGCTGCTGGCCCGCGTGACCTTCCCGGGACGCTCCCTGCTCCGGGCCGCGGTCACGGTGCCGCTCGTGCTCCCGCCCGTGGTGGCCGGCGTCGCCCTGGTGACCGCCTTCGGCCGCACCGGGCTCATCGGCGCACCCTTGCGGGACGTCGGCATCGTCCTGCCGTACACGACGACGGCCGTCGTCATCGCCCACACCTTCGTGTCGATGCCGTTCTACGTCCTCAGCGTCGAGGGAGCGCTCCGCACCAACGGCGAGCAGTACGACGTCGTGGCGGCGACCCTCGGCGCGACCCGCTGGACCACCTTCTGGCGGATCACCATGCCGCTGGCGTGGCCGGGCATCCTCGCGGGCGCCATGCTCGCCTGGGCCAGGTCGCTGGGTGAGTTCGGGGCGACCATCACCTTCGCCGGCAACTACCCGGGCACCACGCAGACGATGCCGTCACTCATCTACACCGCGCTCCAGTCCGACCCCGCGGTGGCGCGGACCCTCAGCATGATCCTGCTGGTCGTCTCCCTCGTGATCCTCGGGATGCTGCGCAACCGATGGCTGACCAGCCCATGAGCCGACCCGGAGTGCTCTCCGCCCGGATCGTGGTCGAGGACCGACTGGACGCGGGGCTCGAGGCGGAGCCGGGCGAGGTGATCGCCGTCGTCGGGCCGAACGGCGCCGGCAAGACCACCCTGCTGCGCGCGCTCGCCGGCCTGGCCCCGATGCGCGGCACCCTGACCGTCGACGGCACCTCGTGGACCGACCCGCCCCGGCTGACCCGGGACAGGCGCATCGGCTTCGTCTTCCAGGACCAGTCGCTCTTCCCGCACCTGTCCGCGCTCGACAACGTCGCGTTCGGCGTACGCACCGGGGACAAGCGCCAGGCCGCCCACGACTGGCTGGTCCGCCTCGGCATCGCCGACCTCGAGACCCGCCGCCCCACCCAGCTCTCCGGCGGGCAGGCCCAGCGGGTCGCCATCGCCCGGGCCCTGGCCACCGACCCGTCGCTGCTGCTGCTCGACGAGCCGTTCACCGGCCTCGACGTCGGGGTTGCCTCGGCCCTCCGGGTCGAGCTCGGCCGACACCTGCGGGAGTACGCCGGGATCGCGCTGCTGGTCACCCACGACGCGCTGGACGCCCTCATGCTGGCCGACCGGGTGCTGGTCCTGGACCACGGCCGGGTCGCCCAGGAGGGTCCGCCCCGCGAGGTGGCCGCCCAGCCGCGCACCGAGCACGTCGCCCGTCTCGTGGGCCTCAACCTGCTGCGCGAGGGCACCGAGCTGCTCGCGTTCTCCCCCACGGCGGTCAACGTCTCGATCGGTGAGCCGGAGGGCAGCCCGCGGCTCCGCTGGCACGGCAGCGTCCGGAGTGCGGCGCCCCACGGCGACGCGATCCGACTGCTCGTCGGGACCGACGGACCCGAGCTGATCGCCGACATCACCCCCGCTGCGGCCGCCGAGCTCGAGCTCGGGCCGGGGCGGCCGGTGTGGCTGGCGGTCAAACGCACGGCCGTCACCACTTACCCGGCCCGATAAGGTTCGGACCATGACCGAGCCGACGGATGACACCCAGGACCCGGCCCCGATCGCCGACCGCAACCTCGCCATGGAGCTCGTGCGGGTGACCGAGGCGGCCGCGATGGCCGCCGGTCGCTGGGTGGGCCGTGGCGACAAGAACGGCGCCGACGCGGTCGCGGTCAACGCGATGCGGATCATGATCTCGACCATCGGGATGAACGGCACGGTCGTCATCGGCGAGGGCGAGAAGGACAACGCCCCCATGCTCTACAACGGCGAGCAGGTCGGCGACGGGACTGGTCCGGAGACCGACGTCGCCGTCGACCCGATCGACGGGACCACCCTGACCGCCAAGGGCATGACCAACGCGATCTCGGTGCTCGCGGTCGCTCCGCGGGGCGCGATGTACGACCCGTCAGCGGTGTTCTACATGCGCAAGCTCGTCACCGGACCCGAGGCCGCCGATGTGGTCGACATCCGGCTGCCCGTCGCAGAGAACATCCACCTGGTGGCCAAGGCCAAGGGCTCCAAGCCGCAGGACGTCACCGTCGTCCTCCTCGACCGGCCCCGGCACCAGGAGCTGGTCGACGAGATCCGCAAGACCGGTGCGCGGATCAAGTTCATCACCGACGGCGACGTCGCCGGCGCGATCATGGCGGCCCGGCCGGAGACCGGCATCGACCTCCTGCTCGGCATCGGCGGCACGCCGGAGGGCATCATCGCCGCCTGCGCCATGAAGTGCACCGGCGGCGTGATCCAGGGTCAGCTGTGGCCGACCGACGACGAGGAGCGCCAGCGGGCCCTCGACGCCGGGCACGACCTCGACCCTGACCACGTCCTGTCCACCAACGACCTCGTCTCGGGCGAGGACGCCTTCTTCGTCGCCACCGGCATCACCGACGGTGAGCTCATGCGCGGCGTCCGCTACCGCGCCGGCGGCTGCCTCACGCACTCCCTGGTGATGCGGGCGCGCAGCGGCACGATCCGCGCGATCAACTCCGAGCACCGGCTGGAGAAGCTACGCAGTTTCGCCGCGATCGACTTCGAGCACTGAGACGACCGGGCGCGCAAGCGCGGTCGTCACGTGGTCGATCACCCGAGGATCGACGGCCATCCCGACGTGGGACGTCCGGACCTGGATCGTCCTCGTCGCCGCGGGGTCGAGGCAGGCGCGCCAGTCGACGATGCCGTCCCACTTGCTGTAGATCGCGGTGAAGTCCGTGCCCGAACCCAGGGGCAGGCGGGACTCCTCGAAGCTCTGACGCGCACACGCCCCGGCGACGCAGTCGCCGCTCATGAGGCCCGGCCAGCCGGCTCGGCTGAGCCGGGTGAGGACCTCGACCGTGGCGGTGAGGGAGCGGTGGTGCGCGCCCGGGGCGAGCACCGGGCTGCCCATCGTGACGATGCCGGAGATCAGGTCCGGACGCCGACCGGCCAGGCCGCGGGCGAGCATGCCGCCCAGGCTGTGACCGACGATCTGGACGCGCGTGCCGCGCCGCTGCGCGATCGCCTCGATCCGGCTCTCGAGCTCCTCGGCAGCGCGCAGGGTGCACCCGACGTTGGCGTGGATGTGCGAGCGGTAGGTCCGGAAGCCCCGCTGCCGAAGGCGGCGCGACATCAGCGACAGGCTGCCGTCGCCGGCCATGAAGCCGGGCACGAGGATGACCGGGTCGCCGCGGAACGTGCCGGAGCTGGCGTACGGCGCGCGCTGCGTCGTCCGTCGGGCGCGGGCCGCGCCGGCGGCGTACCTGCCGGCCTCCCCCACCACGAGGCCCTCCCGGAGCACAGCGAGCAGCGCCGGACGGGAGTACCCGGTCGGGAGCAGGAAGTCGCCGAGCGT
>Ga0307504_10000163_pt1 | contig 13572 bp, 8 predicted proteins | sample 19_S_MG_FD_194516 | JGI IMG/M metagenome (GOLD analysis project Ga0307504, IMG submission 194516) | Soil microbial communities from Populus trichocarpa stands in riparian zone in the Pacific Northwest, United States - 19_S | ecosystem: Environmental > Terrestrial > Soil > Riparian zone > Trees... | reverse complement strand
GCAACATCCACGTCAACGTCACCGGCGTGGGCCCCGACGACATGGCGGTCGATGACGCCGTACTCGGCCTGGTGGTCGACCTCGACGGCAGCATCAGTGCGGAGCACGGGATAGGCACCGCCAAGAGGGGATGGCTGTCCCGTACCCGCAGCCCGGCCGAGATCGCCGCGTTCCGTGCGCTGAAGGCCGCCCTCGACCCCGCCGGCATCCTCAACCCCAACGCCCTGCTCCCCCCGCTTTCGAGTAAATAGGGTCCGGAATCCGGACCCTATTTACTCCAGACCTGCTCCCGGCGGGAGGAACTCGACTCCCTGGGCGAGGGGGAGGTCCTCGGAGGCGTTGACCGTGCAGGTCATGCGGCGCATGTAGGCCCGCCAGGCGTCGGAGCCGGCTTCCCGGCCGCCGCCGGTCTCCTTCTCGCCGCCGAAGGCTCCGCCGATCTCGGCGCCCGACGGGCCGATGTTGACATTGGCGATGCCGCAGTCGGAGCCGGCGGGGCCGAGGAAGCGCTCGGCCTCCCGGATGTCGGTGGTGAACACCGACGAGGAGAGGCCGTGGCTGGCGGCGTTGTGCAGGGCGACGGCCTCGTCCCAGTCGTCGTAGGTGAGGACGTAGAGGAGCGGGGCGAAGGTCTCCCGCAGCACCAGGCCGATCTGGTCTTTCATGACGGCGAGGGCGGGCCGGACGTAGAACGCGCCGGGCGCCTCGTCGCCCAGTACCCGCCCGGCGCCGCAGACGAGCCTCCCACCGCCTGCGGCCACGCCCACCAGGGCGGCTCCGAACCCGTCGTATGCCGCCTCGTCGACGAGGGGGCCGACGAGGACGCCGTGGTCCAACGGGTTGCCGACCGGGAGCGAGGCGTAGGCGGCGGCCAGCCGATCCACCAACTGGTCGTGGACCGACCGGTGCACGATGAGCCGCCGCAGGGTGGTGCAGCGCTGGCCGGCGGTGCCGGCGGCGGCGAAGGCGACGGCCCGCACGGCCAGGTCGAGGTCGGCCGACGGGGTCACGACCGCCGCGTTGTTGCCGCTCAGCTCGAGCAGGCTGCGCCCGAATCGAGCCGCCACGACCGGCGCCACGGCCCCGCCCATACGGGTCGACCCGGTGGCCGACACCAGCGGTACGTCGGCATGGGCGGCCAGCCGCGCGCCGATGCCGGCATCGCCCACCACCACCTGGACCAGATGGTCGGGGGCGCCCACCGAAGCCGCGGCCCGGTCCACCAGGGCGGCGCAGGCGAGGGCGGTGAGGGTCGTCTTCTCCGATGGCTTCCACACGACCGGGTCGCCGCACACGAGGGCCAACGCCGCGTTCCACGCCCATACCGCAACCGGGAAGTTGAACGACGTGATGACACCGCACACCCCGAGCGGGTGCCAGACCTCCATCATCCGGTGGTCGGGTCGCTCGGACGCCATGGTGAGGCCGTAGAGCTGGCGGGAGAGGCCGACGGCGAAGTCACACATGTCGATCATCTCCTGGACCTCGCCGAGGGCCTCGGAGCCGATCTTTCCCGCCTCGAGGGTCACCAGGTGGGCCAGGTCGGACTTGTGCCGGCGGAGCAGCCCCCCCAGGTGGCGGACCAGCCCGCCCCGCACCGGCGGTGGCACCCCCCGCCACGCCCTGAAGGCGGTGGCGGCCCGCTCGACCGCGCCGTCGACGTCGGCCACCGCGCCCGGCGCCAGACGGCAGAGGGTGCCTCCCGTGATCGGAGTACGGGCCGGCGGCCCGTCGCCGCCGCCGGCCGGCCAGGTGGCGCCCATGCGGTCGAAGGCCCGCCGGGCGGAGCCGGCCAGGTCGTCGGTGGAGGGAAGGGCGGCCATGGGATCGGTCGTGTCCATGATGGCAGGCGACGCCCGTACCATGAGGACGTGGCTCGGCTGTTCTCGAGGGTCCTCGTGGTGGGGCTCGGGAACGTCGGCGAGCTGATGGCCCGCCTCCTGCACCGCTCGGGGTTCGCCGTCACCGGGGCCGACGTGGCCCGGAGCGCCGCCGCGCTGGCGTTCCCGGTGGTCAACCTTGACGTCACCGACCCCGACGCGCTGGGCGCCGCCCTGGTTGGCACAGAGGCGGTGGTGTCGTGCCTGCCCTTCCGCTTCAACCGGGTGGTGGCACAGGCGGCCGTGGACGCGGGCGTCCACTACTTCGACCTCTCGGAGGACGTCACCAGCGCCCACCGGGTGGCCGAACTGGCAGCCGGCGCGCCGGTGGTGTTCGTGCCGTCGTGCGGGCTGGCCCCCGGCTTGATCGCCATCGTGGGTGCCGCTCTGGCCCGCGGCTTCGAGCAGCTCGAATCGCTGGAGCTCAAGGTCGGCGCGCTGCCCCGCAATCCGACCGGCCTGTTGGGCTACGCCTTCAACTGGTCGCCCGAGGGCGTCGTCAACGAGTACCTCAACGACTGCGAGGTGATCCGCGACGGCCGCCTGCGGCTGGTGCCGGCCATGAGCGACCTGGAGACGGTGTGGATCGGGGGCACCCAGCTGGAGGCGTTCGCCACCTCCGGTGGCCTGGGCACCATGTGCGACACCTTCGCGGGCCGGCTCGACCGTCTCGACTACAAGACGCTGCGCTACCCGGGCCACTGCCAGCTGATGCGGTTCTTCTTCGACGAGTTGCACCTGCGCCAGGACCGGGCCTTGGCAGGGCGCATCCTGGTACAGGCCAAGCCCCCGGTGGACGACGACGTGGTCTACCTCTATGCCGCGGCCGAGGGCTTCCGATACGGGCTCCAGGTGCGGGAGGAGGTCGTGCGGTCCTACGTACCCATGCAGCTCGACGGGCGGTGGTGGCGGGCCATCTCGTGGACCACCGCCGCCTCCGCCTGCGCGGTGGTGGAGCTGGTGGCGACCGGCGCCCTGCCCCGTCGCGGCCTCATCCGCCAGGAGGACGTGAGCTATGAGGCTCTGGCTGCCACCACCGGAGGCCGCCTGTTCTCCGACACCCCGCTCCTGGCCGCGTGACCCGCCCGGGAGGTCGGTCCATCAGGCACGCACCGGCCCCGCGTCACGGAGGGACGTCGGGCCGGTGACCGGAGCGGTGGCCGGCTCGGGCCTATTGGCGCTCGTGGCCTCGTCCCTGGGTGAGGAGCGGGCGGGCGGGTTGTTGGCGGGCATGGACGTGCACCCCGACGTTCTCGTGCCCGCGGGTGGCCCCGTGGCGCGGGCGGTGGTCGCCCAGGCCCTCGGCGTGGTGCTGTTCGACGACCTCCTCGGGCGCGTCCCGTCCGGTGCCGCCCACGTGGCCGACCGGTGGGGGCGCGGCGGCACCGTCTTCCTCGACCACGGAGCCGTGCGCACCGTCGAAGGGGTGGACTGCGGCGGGCTGCCCCAGGGCCAGGAGAGCCTGGTGCGGGTGCTGGCGCCGCTGGGTTACGCCCACAAGTACACCTACGAACTCATCCGTCTGGGTATGACCGGTCGCTCGTGGTGCCACGTCGACCTGCCGGCGGCCATCCCTCAGTATTTCGTGAGCGAACTGCACGCCGGGCGGTTCTCGGAGCCGTTCCGGGCGGCAGCGGTGCGGGTGGTGGGGACGTCCCGCGACCCGGTGACGACCGAGGCGCAGGCCGACCTCGACCGCCTGGCCGCCGAGGGCGCCCTCCCGCCCGACCGGGCTGCCGCCCTCCTGCCCGTCCTGGTGGCCTGCTTCGGTCGCCAGCACGACGTCCCGGCGGTGGGCGACTACGAGGTCCTCCTGGCCGAGTCGGCCGAGATGGCCTGGATCGCCACCGAGGGTACGGTGTTCAACCATGCCACCGATCGGGTGGACGACGTGGTGGCGGTGGCCGGCGCCGAGCGGGCGGCGGGCCGCCCCGTCAAGGACGAGGTCGAGGTGTCCGGCACGGGCCGGATCCTCCAGACCGCCCACCGGGCGGCCATGGTGGAGCGCACCTTCCGGACCGTCCATGGCTCGCTGGTGACGCGACGGGTGCCGGGTTCGTTCTACGAGTTCATCACCCGCCGGCCCCTCCCCGACGGCTCGGGCCCCGATCTGGCCTTCGACGCCGCCAACGCCCAGCGGATCTTCGCCATGACCCGCGCCGATGGCGAGGACACCCCGGGGTCCTGAGTAGACAGCCCTCGGGGTCCGAGGGCTGTCTACTCGGGGGTGGCGGCGTTGGCGACCGGACGGCGGCCGAGGACCACCGGCACCGACGATCCCACCGGTTCACCGCCACCGCCGCTCTCGTTCGTGGGCCCGCCACCCGTCGCGTCGGCGAACGCGACGGCCAGGGCCTCCTGGGCGGGTGCCGCGCTGGCCCGGGCCAGCCGACGCACGTCGTCCATCGACGCCTCGTAGCCCGCCCCCGGGTAGAGGGGCAGGCGGCCCCGGCCGTAGTGCTTGTCGTAGTTGCTGGCGGCGGCGGCCAGGGCCATGTTGAAGCGGGGGTCGCGCCGCCCCGTCTCGCGGAGGAAGCGCCGGGCCCGGCGGGAGCGGGCGTAGTACCAGCGGTAGGCCTGGCGAAGGCCGTCCTCCAGCTCGGCGGCGGACATCTGGGCCGGCTCGTAGACGGCGTGGTACAGGTTGTAGCGCCGCCAGTCGAACGAGGTGATCCGGTCGTCGGCCAGCATCCGGGAGTACGTGTGGGTGCCGGGGTAGGGCGTGAGGATCGAGAAATGGGCCACATCCACGCCGATGTTGTCCACGAACTGGACGGTCTCCTGGAAGACGTCGGTCCGGTCGGTGTCGAAGCCGAAGATGAAGCCACCCTCGATGCCGATGCCCCGCGCGTGGAGGCGGTCGACCAGTTCGCCGTACTGGCCTGGGCGGTTCTTCTTGTTGCACTCGATGAGGGCCTCGCGGGACACGCTCTCGAAGCCGGTGAACAGGACGCGGCAGCCGCTGCGGTGGGCCAGGTCGAGCAACTCGGTGTCGCGGGCCAGGCCGATGGAAGCCTGGGCGCCCCATTTGACGTGGACCTTGGAGCGCACCAGCGTCTCGCACAGCTCCCGGGTGTAGTCGAGGTCGGCGGCCAGGTCGTCGTCCAGGAAGAACACGTAGGCGAAGCGGCCCAGGTGCTGGCCCGCACGCTTGAGCACCCGCAGCTCCTCCACCACCTGCTCGGGATCGCGGTGACGCGACCCCCGGCCGTTGATACGGATGACGGAGCAGAAGTCGCAGTTGAAGCGGCAGCCCCGCGTGGTCTGCAGCGTGTTGAGAGGGGCATAGCGGGTAAGGGGCATGCGGCGGATGTCGGCCGCCCACTCGTCGGCGGTGGGGACTGCGTCCATGCCCTGCCATTCGCCCTGGTACAGCGGCCGGAGGGTCCCGGCCAGGGCGTCGGCCAGCACGGTGGCCAGGATGCCCTCGGCCTCACCGGACACGACCGAGTCGGCGTGGCGCAACGCCTCGGTGGGCAGGAGGGACGGGTGCACGCCGCCCACCACCACCGGGACACCGCGGGCCCGGTACCGATCGGCCAGCTGGTAGGCCCGGTTGGCCACCGGGGTCCACACGGTGAGGGCGGCCAGGTCGGGGCGTTCGTTGGGCAACGGGTCGAAGTTCTCGTCGATGACCCTGGCGTCCCATCCCGCCCGCCGGGCCAGAGCGGCCAGCACGAGGAGCGCCATCGGGGGCATGCGGTGCCCGAAGGTGAGTTGGAGCCCGGTTCCCTGCCACCTGGGAAAGATGAGGTGCAGCAACGGCCGATCGCCTCTCGGAGCTGCCTTCACCGGGCCGAGTCTGCCACGGCCGGGCCGGTGCGGAGCAACGTCACAGGCCAAGGGCCCGGGGCGGCGTGGGAGGATACGGCGATGAGCGTCGAACGTGCCAGCGGCTGACCCGGTCGTCACGGTGGACGAGGTGGCCGAGGCCTACGTGGCCGCCGCCGCCGCCCTCGACCCCGTGGGCGCCACCCGCCAGGGCATCGCCGGCCACGAGGCCGAGCTCACCGACTACAGCCCCGCCGGCGTCGAGGCGAGGGCGGAGCTCGCCCGCCGGGCCCGTCACCAGGTGCTGTCCATCACGGCGGGCGAGGAGCGGGACCAGATCGCGGCTGACGTGATGGTGGAGCGCCTCACGGCCGATCTCGACGCGTACGAGGCGGGCGAGTGGCGGCGGGACCTGAACGTGTTGTTCAGCCCCCTCCAGCAGGTCCGCGAGTCGTTCGACCTGGCGGTCACCGACACGGCCGAGGACTGGGGCAAGTTGGCGACGCGCCTGGAGGCGGTGCCCCACTGCCTGGCCGGCCTGCGGGTCACGCTGCAGGAGGGCCTGGCGGCCGGGACGCCCGCGGCGCGCCGCCAGGCCCTGGCCTGCGCGGCGCAGGCCTGGGCGTGGGCGGGAGGCGTCAACGGGACGCCTCCGTTCTTCTCGAGGCTGTCGGCCCGGTACGACCGCAGGGACGGCGCCATGGCCCGGCGGATCGACGCCGCCTCGGGGGCGGCGAACGCAGCGATGGGCGCCCTGGCCCAGTGGCTGGTCGAGGACTATGCACCGGCCGCGGGCGACCGCGACGGTGTCGGCGCCGAGCGCTACGAGCTGCTCGCCCGGGGGTGGAACGGCATCGACCTCGACCTCGACGACACGTACAGGTGGGGATGGGAGGAGTTGGCCCGCATCGAGGTGGAAATGACGAGGGTGGCGACCCGGATCCAGCCCGGCGCTTCCCTCGCCGAGGTGCGCACCCTCCTGGAGACCGACCCTGCACGTGCGATCGAGGGTGAGGACAACCTGCGGCGGTGGCTTCAGGACTTGATGGACCGGGCGCTCACCGAGCTGAACGGGGTCCACTTCGACATCCCGGAGCCGCTCCTTCGCCTGGAGGCCATGATCGCCCCGCCGGGAGGGGCGGCCGCCCAGTACTACACCGGGCCTTCGGAGGACTTCCGGCGCCCGGGTCGAACGTGGTACCCGACCCAGGGCCGTACCCGCTTCCCGCTCTGGGGCGAGGTGTCCACCGCCTACCACGAGGGGGTGCCGGGCCATCACCTCCAGATCGCCATGACCCAGTTCCTCACCGACCGGCTCAACCGCTTCCAGCGCACCATGGCCTTCACCGCCGGCCACGGCGAGGGGTGGGCCCTCTACGCCGAACGGCTCATGGGCGAGCTCGGGTACCTGGCCAATCCCGACCACGAGCTCGGGATGCTCTCGGCCCATGCCATGCGGGCGGTGCGGGTGGTGGTCGACATCGGCCTGCACCTCGAACTGCGGATCCCGGGCGACCAGCGGTTCCATCCCGGCCGGCGCTGGACGCCCGAGCTGGCCGCCACCCTGCTGGCCGAGCGTTCGTCGCAGCCCCTCGCCTTCGTGGCAAGCGAGGTCGACCGGTACCTGGGCATGCCCGGCCAGGCCATCAGCTACAAGGTGGGCGAACGGGTGTGGCTGGCCGGCAGGGAGGCGGCGCGGCGCCGGTCCGGCCCGGCGTTCGACCTCCGGTCCTTCCACGCCCACGCCCTCGCCCTCGGGCCGATGGGTCTGGCCGAGCTGGCCCGGCGCCTCGAGCACTGTTGACTCGATCACGGTCGAGCGGCCCGCTGCGAACGTTTCGACGGCGCGCACCCGGGCGTCGCGCCCGGTAAGCAGGCTGGAAACGAGCGGGCGTGGACATCGACCCCTACCAGGCGCTGGGCGTCCCCCCCACGGCCACCAAGTCCGAGCTCACCGCCGCGTACCGGACGATGGCGCAGTTGTTCCACCCCGACCGCTACGCCGAGGCTCCCGAGCACGTGCGCAAGGAGGCGGAACGGCGCATGAAGGAACTCAACGACGCCTACAAGTTCGCCCGCAAGGCCACGCCGGTCGAGGCCCAGCAATTCAAGCGGGCGAAGCAGTCCCAAAAGCGCGAACGGGCCCGCACGGCGCCCCCGCCGCCCCCGAACTTCGGGGTCCCCTGGGAAGAGGCCCAGCGGGAACGGGCCCAGCAGTCGGCCATGGCCCATGCCGCCCGCATGGCGCGGGAGCAGGCCGTCCACAACGGCAGGGCGGTGGCCCGCCAGAAGCCGGCCAAGCAGTACCCCTCGACCCTCGCCGGCCTCGGCGAAGCCCTCCACACCAACAAGATCCCGTGCCGCTCGTGCCGAAGCCTGGAGTGGCTGCCGGGCGGCTGGTCCGATCAGCTCGACGAGCTCGACTTCTTCTGTTCGGTGTGCGATCGGCTCCTGATCTCCCGGCGCTTCGGCGGGCGCTGATCCCACCTGCCGCCGGACGCGATGAAGGGGCGGCCCTGAGGCCGCCCCTTCATCGCACTGCAGGTTGCCTAGCGGGACGCCTTGGCCGGGGCCTTGCGATCCCGGCGGCCGGCCAGCACGACGGCCGACGCACCGAGGGCGAGCACCAGCCCGACGCCCACGAGGGCGATGGCCAGAGCCGGCGACCCGTCGCTACCACCCGACATGCTCACCATGACCGAGCGGCGGGCGGGGGCGGTGGCGGGAGCCGACTCGGGAGCCGGAGTGACGGCCGGGGCCGGAGCAGCCACGGGGGCCGGAGTGACGGCGGGCGCCGGGGTGACGGCCGGGGCCGGAGCAGCCACGGGAGCCGGAGTGACGGCCGGGGCCGGAGCGGGCGTTACGGACCGTGCCGGAGCGGCCGTGCGGGCGGGAGCCACCCGGACGCGGGGTGTGGCCGCCGTGGTCTGCGCCGGGGCGGCGGCCGGGGCGGGCGCCACCGCGGGTGCCGGCTCGACGACGCTCTGGTCGGGGTCAGCCTGGAGGTTGGAGGCGAGCGGGGCGGCAGCGGGGCCGTCCACGCGCACCGTGGTGTTCACCGGGCTGCCGGCGATCGGAGCACCGCTGGAGTCGTTCTGGGTGGCCGACACGATGTGGGTGCCGCCGGTCGTGGCCGGGACGTCGAACGTGGTGGTGAAGGTGCGGTCGGCCTTCACGGCCGCGCTGCCGAGCGGCGTCTTGCCCGCTCCGTCCCACCAGAGCCGCACCGGCTGGCCCGTGGCGTCGAACGTGGAGCCGGTGAGGGTGATCTTGGTGCCCGCCGCACCGCTGGTGGGTGTGGCCTTCAGTGACGCCTGCGGCGTGCAGGCCCATGCCGCACCGCACACCAGAACGAGCACGGCCAGGACGCCGACGGTCCCTGCCGCGCCTCTTCGAGATGCAGTCCTTCGTCCGTCCATACCTACGTCCCTTTCGTCGTCGGCGCCCCGGGTGAGGCGTCGTCGTTTCTTCGCCAACCTTGGAAGTATGACCGCGACTACGCTTTGAAACAAGGCTTTCGTTCGCTAGGCCGGCGGGGATTTCCGCCTATGTGTCGAAGTACATCTAGCACTTAGTGGTTGGTCCACCACCCTGGGCGCGTGCAGCCCGTGGCCGGCGAGCGGGCAGCCATCAGCCCGGTCCTGGAAACGCTTGACATGCAGGTGGCCGGCTGGTTATGTCTCCGCGTGCTGCCTGCCGGCGGCCCGTTCACCGCCGAGGGGACCACGAGAGCTCGGGCGGGGAGTGCAAGGCGCGACCGGTCGCGCTCGGGAGCGGGGAGAGTCGATGAGATCCAAGCGAGTCGTCCGATCGGGCGCTGCCCGGCGTCGGGTCCCGGCCATCGCCGGCGCCGTTGCGCTCTGCGCGATGGGACTCGTCGTGGCCGCCGCCAACCCCGCCCAGGCCGCCGCCACCTGCGCGTTCGCGCCGGCGACGGGCACGCTCACCCTCACCTACGACACCGCCAACCAGGAGATCCGCGTCCTGCGATCGGGCGCCGACATCACCGTGGCGGAGAAGGCCGGGTCGGCGACGACGTACACGTCGATCGCGTGCTCGGGCGGGACGCCCTCCGTCACCACGACCGACCTGATCGTGGCCAACGGCACCGCCGCCAACAACCAGGACCTCCGTATCGACCTGTCGGGTGGGGCGTTCGAGCCGGGCCTCACCCCGGAGGGGACCGGCACGTCGGAGATCGAGTTCACGATCAACCTCGGGGAGGCGGCCGCCGGTGCCGCCGCCGACGCCGGTGACGGGCTGATCATCGTCGGCGGGTCGGGAGCCGACACCATCACCGTCGGCGCCGACGGTGCCAACCTCAACAATGACGACGACGCGGACGTGAACCTCACGGGCGTTGACGAGGCGGCCGGCGATCGCCAGCTCCTCGGTGGCGCGGGCAACGACGTGCTCAGCGCGGCCGGCGGGGCGGCCACGGGTGGCTCCGCCCTCGCCACCACCCTCAACGGCCAGGGTGACGACGACACCCTCACCGGCGGCGACGGCGCCGACTCCCTCCTCGGTGGCGCCGGCAACGACGTGGCGGTCGGCGCCGGGGGGGGCGACACGGTCAGCGGTGACGCCGGCACCGACACCGTGAGCGGGGGCGCGGGTGACGACACGGTCAACGGCGGCACAGGCGACGACACGGTCAACGGCGATGCCGGCGTCGACGTCGTGAACGGCAACGACGGCAACGACACACTGAACGGTGGCGACGGCAACGACACCATCGACGGCGGCTTCGGCAACGACACCGAGAACGGCGGCGCCGGCAACGACACCTTCGACCAGGGTTCGCTCGGCGTGCCCAACGGCGCCGACACCGTCAACGGCGGCGCCGGCACCGACACCGCCTCGTACGCCAGCCGCGACGCGGCGGTCAACGTGAGCCTCGACGCCGCCGCCAACGACGGCGCGTCCGGGGCGGCCACCGGGGGACCGAGCGAGGGCGACAACATCGGGGCCGACGGGCTGGTCGAGAACATCATCGGCACCTTGCGGGACGACACGCTTGTCGGCAACGGGCTCGCCAACACCCTCACCGGCAGCGCCGGCAACGATACCCTCTCGGGCCTCGGCGGCGGCGACACCCTCGTCGGCGGCCCCGACGCCGACGTGGAGGACGGCGGCGACGGCGACGACACCCTCAACCAGGAGGCGGCGAGCAACGGGGCCGACGTCCTGCGGGGCGGGGCCGGGGCCGACAAGGTCGACTACTCCAAGCGGACGAACCTGGTCCGGGTGTCGCGGGACGGCGTGGCCGACGACGGGGAGGCCGGCGAGCACGACAACGTGGCTGCCGACGTCGAGACGGTCCTCCTGCCCACCACCGCCGACGGCTACTGGCTCGTCGCCTCGGACGGGGGAGTCTTCTCCTTCGGCAACGCCGGGTTCTTCGGCTCCACGGGCGCCGTCAAACTCGCCCAGCCGGCAGTGGCGATCGCCCCCACGCCGAGCAACGCCGGCTACCGGACGGCCGCGGCCGACGGTGGGGTGTTCGCCTTCGGCGACGCCCGTTTCCTCGGGTCCATGGGCGGCAAGCCGCTCAACCGGCCGATCGTGGGCATGACGCCGACGCCGAGCGGGCTCGGCTACTGGCTCGTGGCCGCCGACGGCGGGGTGTTCGCCTTCGGCGACGCCGCCTACCTCGGTTCCACCGGCGCCCTGCGCCTGAACCAGCCCATCGTGGCCATGGCGGCGACACCCAGCGGGCTCGGCTACTGGCTCGTGGCGGCCGACGGCGGCGTGTTCGCCTTCGGTGACGCCGCCTACCTCGGCTCCACCGGCGCCCTGCGCCTCAACCAGCCCATGGTGGGTATGGCGCCCACCACCACGGGCAAGGGCTACTGGCTGGCTGCCTCCGACGGCGGCATCTTCGCCTTCGGCGACGCCGTCTTCAAGGGCTCGGCCGGCGCCGCCCGCCTCGCCCGGCCGGTCGTCGGTATCGCCGCCAGCTCGGGCGGTTCGGGGTATTGGCTGGTCGGCGCCGACGGCGGCATCTTCGCCTTCGGGCCGGGGTTCTTCGGGTCCACCGGTGCCATCAAGCTGGCCCAGCCCGTCGTGGGAATGGCCGGCCTGCGGTGAGCGCGTTCAGCGGTTGATGGGGCGCACGAGTGCTCGCTGACGCCGGCGGCCCGGTGGTCCCGGCGCGCCGCGGGGTGCGGCGGCTGGTCCGCCTCGGAGTGCCGTTGGCGCTGGTGGCCGCCACGGTCGCCGGCCCGGCCGGGACCGGCCGGGCCCAGACCGCCGGGGCATCCGTCCCGCCCGGCGGCGTGGCCCAGGGCCTCAAGGTCGTCGGTTACAGCAACCTCGGAGGCCAGGGGCTGAACGGGGACGTCGCCGTCGTGGGCACCACCGCGGTGGTGGCCGCCGGCTACGTCCCGCTGAGCACCATGCAGAACGCCAACGCCAAGTGGGCGGCGCTCAACACCGCGCCGCCGTGCCCCACCATCCCCGCCAAGGTCGTCGACATCTCGGACCCCACCCGGCCCCGGGTGGCGGGCACCATCCCGGTCCCGCCGGGGCAGGCGGCGGTCGACGTCGACGCGTTGGCGGTGAGCACCCCGTCGTTCACGGGGGACCTGGTGGCGGTGGCCTTCGCCTCCTGCCAGTACGACCCCAAGGCCCTCCACGACCAGGGCGTGGTCCAGCCGGCAAGCTTCGCCGACCGGGGCGTCGCCTACTACGACGTGTCCGATCCCGGCGCGCCGAGGTTCCTCGGCCGCTACCTGGCCGACTTCGCCGACCGGGTCCCCGACGCCCCGCCGTGCGGCCCGGGGGCCGACGTGAACTGCGCCCAGGACCAGTTCTCGGTGCATCTCAAGCGACTGCGCGACGGGCGCATCATGTCGGTCTCCAACAAGCAGGACTCCCGCCAGACCTTCTCCGTCGCCGGCGACATCCGGATCGTCGACGTCACCGACCCCACCCGGCCGACCGAGATCTCGTCGTGGCCCGCCCTGGGCGAGGCGCCTCCCGATGCCAGCAACAACGGCTGCTACCCGCGCAACGGTGGACGGTCGGCCGAGTTCAACACCGACGGCACGAAGCTCCTCGTGCCGTACTACGACGCCGGGTTGTTCGTGGTCGACGTCCGCGACCTGGCGAACCCGAAGGCGCTGGGCCAATGGACCTACCCGGCCGACTGGAACGTCGAGGGCAACGCGGCCACGGTGAAGTCGGCGGAGATCGGCGGCCGCCAACTGGCCCTGGTGGGCGACGAGGACTGGTGGTGGCCGACGTCGGCCCTCCGGGTCGACGCGCCGGCCGACCTGGCCGGTACCAAGGTCGGCTGCGAGGACGTCTTCACCCTGCACGATCTGCGATTCACGGCCCAGATCTACGCCCATCCCGGGGGGCAGATCCCCGGTGAGCTGACCTACGTCGGCCGGGGCTGCCCGGCCCGCAAGGCGGCCGACGGCTCGATCACGCCTGCCGACCCCTACCTGGCCGACCCTGCGGGCAAGCTCGTCTTCGCCGACGGCGCCACGCCCAACCCGCCCACCCAGCCCGGCCTGGCCGCCGCCGGGTGCACGTTCGGCTCCCGGGTGCGCCGCGCCCAGGACGCCGGGGCCCTCGGCGTGGTCCTGCGCACGGCCGCCGCGACGCCGGAGTCGATCGCCGGCTTCCCGGCCACCGGCTGGCCCCTCGAGCAGGTGGACCAGGCCCAGGCACCCACCGGCACGCTCACCATCCCAGGGTTCCAGATCAAGGCCGCGGCCGGCGACGCCATCCGCTCGAGGCTGTGCCCGGCGATCGGCGCCGACGGCAAGTGCACGGGCGGCCAGCCCGTCACCGGCGCCCTCGTCGACCTGCCCGGCGAGTGGGGCGGGCTGCGGGTGCTCGACGTGTCCAACCCGGCGGCACCCTCGGAGGTGTCGGTGTACCGCAGCCCGGGGGCGAGGGTGTTCCCCCC
>Ga0307504_10000162_pt1 | contig 13581 bp, 15 predicted proteins | sample 19_S_MG_FD_194516 | JGI IMG/M metagenome (GOLD analysis project Ga0307504, IMG submission 194516) | Soil microbial communities from Populus trichocarpa stands in riparian zone in the Pacific Northwest, United States - 19_S | ecosystem: Environmental > Terrestrial > Soil > Riparian zone > Trees... | reverse complement strand
CCATGCTGCGCGGCATGACCCGCCCCAGGTTCTCGGCACGAGATAGGAAGGCGAAGACCTGGTCGATGGGTCGATCGACGAGGAGGCTGGCGTGGAGTCGGTGATCGGCCATGGGTTGACCCGGGTCGCCCTCCTAGGCGGCCAGCCCGGCGGCCCGTCCGGCGGGCATGCTAACCCCGCGCCCGGCGGATCTGGTCGGCATGGTCATGCGCGTGGCCCGCATAGATCTCCAGCCAGCGACCGACCGAGTAGGGGCCTGACTCGGCATGCGTCCCGTAACGGTCCCACTCGCCCCGGGTGAGTGCCTCGAGCAGGTCGAGGCTGGCGCCCCGGACCGCCTTGAGCACGGCCAGCGATGACCCGATCGGCCGCTCGTAGTGAAGTCGCCGCGCATACTCCGGCTCGTCGTAGCCCTGGATCAGCGGCTCGTCCTCGGCGATCAGCCGGCGCAGCCGGATAAAGGCCGTCGCTTCGCTGTCGGCCAGGTGATGCACGACCTGGCGGGCCGTCCAGCCGCCATCGGGGGCGGGGTGGTCGAGCTCGGCGTCGGTGATCTCCGAGAGGGAATCCTCGACATCGGCGTATCCGGTCCGAAACCGATCTAGAAGCGCGCCACGGTCCATCTCGTCCAGCATAGCGGTCGCACGCATCAGGTCGCGAACCGCATGCTCCGGGTTCGGCTCAGCCACTACCATTGAGCCGATGAGCCAGCCGCAGCCATCCCTTCACGTCGGCCGCGAGCAGTACCACCTGGCCTGGGATCGCTCCATCGAGCCGATCGCGACGGTGGGCAGCGGCAGCGTGGTGGAGATCGACGCGCTCGACGCCTCGTGCGGCCAGATCACCGCCGCTTCGACCGTCGCCGACATCGCCACGCTCGACTTCAGCCGTGTCGACCAGGTGAACGGGCCGATCGCGGTTGACGGCGCCGAGCCGGGTGACACGCTCGAGATCGAGCTGCTCGACTTTCAGCCCGCCGACTGGGGCTGGACGGCCTCGATCCCCGGCTTCGGGCTGCTGGCCGAGGACTTCAGCGAGCCAGCCCTGCGCATCACGAAGCTCGGCGCGCATAGCGCCGAGTTCCTTCCCGGCGTGCGGATCCCCCTCGCTCCGTTCTGCGGCGAGGTGGGCGTGGCGCCGCCCACCGAGGGAGCCCGCTCGACCATCCCGCCTGACGTCTTCGGCGGCAACATGGACACGCGCCACCTGACCGCCGGCACCAAGCTGTACCTGCCGGTCTTCGCCCCGGGTGGCCGCTTCTCGCTGGGCGACGGTCACGCCGCGCAGGGCGACGGCGAGGTGTGCGGCACCGCCATCGAGACCCCCATGCGCGTCCAGGTGCGGCTCACCGTCCGCAAGGACCTGCACGTCAGCGCGCCGGAGTTCCTGACCCTGGGCCCGCTCGCGGCCGGCACCAACATCGGGCCGTACTACGCGACCGATGGCGTTGGCCCCGACCTGATGACCGCGGCGCGCGATTCGGTGCGGCGCATGATCGAGTACCTCGGCCGCGAGCACGGCCTGGGCGCGATCGACGCCTACCTGCTGTGCAGCGTGACGTGCGACCTGAAGATCAGCGAGATCGTCGACGCGCCGAACTGGATCGTGACGGCGTACTGCCCGCTCTCGATCTTCGGCTAGTTCGTCGGCCCCTCCCCGCCGTAGATCTCGCCCATGCGCTCGAGCGCCGACGGGTTCCGACTGCGCAGCCAGAAGTACGCGACGACGCCGATCACCATCCAGGCCGCCACGATCTTCGCGGTCCAGCCCAGCGCGCCGGTGAAGGGAGGTAGCTGGACGTCGAAGATCGGAATGGTCAGGCCACCAATGACCGACATCAGCGCCGGGATCATGGCGAGTACGCCCAGGATTGGCACGACCAGGTGTTTGATGACATTGAACTGGTCGCGTCGCTCGCGCAGGTAGAAACCGATCACCGCCACGTTCACCGCCATGTACATGCCGGCGAAGAGCAGGCCCAGCATCGTCCCGATGAACACGTAGATGTTGATCGGGCCGAGACCCTTGTACGGATCGTCGACGAGCAGCAGGCCACCGACGACCGCTACCACGATCGCCACGAGCACCTGGGCATGCACCGCGTTCACCGGTGTGCGGTGCGTGGGGTGCACGGCGGCAAAGAACTTGGGCAAGAGTCCGCCACGACTCATCGAGAAGATCGAGCGGGTCGCCGCCGTGGCACCCGAGCTGGCGTTTGCCAGGGAGCTGTTGATGATCGCGAAGACGACCAGGATGCCGCCCAGGGTGCCCAGCACTTCGGTTCCCATGCCACCCCACGGGTCGCCGCCGTTGGACGCCACGAAATCGCCCATCCGGTCGGGCCCGAAGTAGACGGTCGCCGCGTAGTAGCACAGGACGTAGAACGCGCCAACCCCGATGGTGGACCAGAACACCGCTTTGGGGATCGTGCTCCGCGGTTCACGAGCCTCCTCCCCCAGCGGGGCAGCTGCCTCGAAGCCGACGAAGGCAAGCAGACAGAAGATCATTCCCTGGAAGGCGGGCTGGATTCCCTTGCTGCCCGGGATGAAGACGCTGAGGGTGTTGCGGGAGCCGGCGTTGATGATTAGCAGCACTGAGATGAACACGAAAATCGCGATCTCGATGGCTCCCAGCAGCACGCCGGTACGCGTCGAGAGTTGGACGCCACTGTAAATGAGCCACCACAGGAGCGCGCCGCACAGGACGGCGAGCACGACCCACAGGTACGTGAATCCCTCACCGACGTGCAGGTAGGTCGTCAAGAAGTTGGCGCCGAAGAACCCAAAGGACGCCAGCAGGATGGGGGCGACCAAGGGTTCAGCCAAGGCGAAGGCCCAGGCCATCAGCCAGCCGAAGAACGGCCCTAGCCCACGCGCCACGTAGGTGTACATGCCACCGGCAGACGGCAGGTGCTGCGCGAGCTGGCCGATCGAATACGCCGTGAACAGGCACGCCACCATGGCCAGCACCACGGCCAGCGGGGTGAGCTTGCCGGCGAACCCGGTTGCCGCCCCGATGGACAGGGCCACGGCCACCGCCGGCGCCATGTGCGTGATCGACTGGAACAGGACCTCGGTGAGACCGATCGCGTTGCGTTGAAGTCCGGCCGACTCATCGCCGGCGCTGGCGACACTCGTCGCAGTCATGCTGCCCTCCACTCCTCCTCTGCCGCCGCTCGGATACGACAAGGCCCATGGTAGGAACGCGCGTCAACCCCGGCGCCGCGCGTCGTCCACTCCCGACGACTAACGGGCGCTCAGCAGCCTCCCCATCAGGAACGCCCAGATCGGGAAGACGATCTGGTAGCCGACGCCGCCGACATACGTGAGCGCGTGGTTGACGCCGCCCAGCAGCAGGCCTACTGCGAAGACGACGAACCCGATCCCGCTCACGACGCCCAGCCATCGGACCCGGTTGAGCCATGGCCCGGCCAGCAGGTTCGCGCCGGCCACCCACAGCCCGATGACCACCAGCGCGAGTGCCTCCACGGCGAAGCCGCCGGTGGCCCCGACCTGGTAATCGAAGCGCAGCACGCCCAGGATCATCAGGGCCTGCACCCCGCACCAGACCAGCACCGCGATCCAGCCCGACGTCTGGGCAGCCAGCGCCAGGGGGGTCGGCGTCAGGCCGCCCAGCTCCCAGAAGGCGAGCATGAGCGGCGCGAGGGCCAGGGTCATCACAAGCAGCGATAGATCGTTGAAGGTGCCCCATGGCTGGCCGACGGCGGAGTAGACGCCGAAGGTGAGCAGGGCGACTGCTCCGGCGCCTGCCACCACGTAGGCGGCGATCGCAGCGCGAGCCACGATCCGGTCGGTCTGCGACATGCCGACAGTCTGCGGGACCCGTCAAGCACGGCATTCCCATCGGCGGGGAGCTGATCGGGCTGAGTTCCGAGCGGGCACTTGTTAACTCAGACCGGGGATCGGGGAACGTGCGGGTCGACCACCTCGACGCCTATGGCCAGGGGCCCGGGCCGTGATCGGCCAGGGCGCTTGCCACGCCCAGGATGCTCATCAGAGCCCCGATGCCGACTGCCGTGATGACCTTGAACAGATTGCGCAAACGTCGTGTGCTCATGGGCCTCCTCCTGCTGGCCCGCCCGGAACGCCGCGCCTTGCGACCGACTCGGCGGTCGTCATCCCGAAGCCTACCCGTTCTCAACCGCAGGATCAATCATTCCTTAATCCTGACGTGGACCCTGACTTGAACGAGCGGAGTACACTGCGCCCGATGAATGCAACAACTCGCGCGCCATCGGCCCGATCCCGCGTGCCCGGCCCGCTCGGTGGCCGGCTCCGACATCTCCGGCACCAGGCGGGGCTGACCCAGGCTCAGCTCGCCGGCGAGCGCTACACCGGGGCGTACGTGAGCGCTCTTGAGAACGGGCTGGTTCGCGCCTCGATGGCGGCGCTCAACTATCTCGCCGAGCGGCTGGAGGTCACCGTCGAGCAGCTCCTGACCGACCAGGTTCCCCGATGGGATCGGCTCGAGGCGGACCTGCAGCTGGCCTCCGGCGACTGGCAGGCGGCGGTGGACCGCTACACGGCGCTGATCGAGCGCACGACGGCCAGGACCGATGTCGCCCAGCTGCTCCGCGGCCGCGCCGAGGCCTACTGCCGCCTGCGTCAGCCGCACGAGGCGATCGCCGATGCCACGCGCGCCTACGAGGAGCTGCGGCGCGTTGGCCGCGACGCCGATGCCGCCTACGCGGCCTACTGGCTGGCCAACGCTCACTACCAGCTGGACAACCCGACCGAGGCTCGCGCCATCGGGCACCAGGTCCTGGCCGAGGTGCGCGCCGGACTGGAGGTGCAGGCCGATTTCAAGCTGCGGCTGCTCGTCGCCCTGGCGGCCACCGACTCATGGGAGGGCAACCACGAGCGTGCGCTGACCCTGCTCGAGGAGGCGCGGGCCCTCGACGAGGAGCTCGACGATCGGGCACGGGCAACGCTCCTCTTCTCACTCGCGATCGGCTATGCCCAGACCGGCGACCATGAGGCGGCACTGCGCGCCGGCGCCGAGGCCCTGGGCCTTTACGAGGGAGCCGACGCCAGGTTGGAGGCGGGCTCGCTCCGCAACAGCCTGGCGCTGACCTACCTCCAGGTGGGGAACTTGGCCCGTGCCTCGGACATGGCGTCCGGGGCACGGGACACGGTCACGCGGCTGGGCGATCGACGCCTGCTGGCCCACGTGGCCGAGACCCAGGCCCAGATCGCGCTCGCCCAGGAGGACGAGGCGGCCGTCATCCGCTACGCCAACGAGGCGCTGGACCTCGCGCGCTCCACCGACAATGCCCACGCCGAGTCAGCGGCGCTCCTCACCCTCGCCCGCCTGCATCGCCGGCATGGTCGCGCCGCGGAGTCGGAGGCCACCTACCGCCAGGCCGCCGACCTGCTGCGACGAGTCGGCCCCCGCCCCCGGCTCTCCGAGGTTCTGCGCGAGTGGGCGGATCTTCTCGTCACCGGGCAGCGAGACCACGAAGCCGTCGCGCTTCTGCAAGAGGCGCTGCAGCGCTGAGATCGGCGCCGTTGGCGTCGGAGAGGGGTGGAGCGGTGCCGGTGGCGACCAGGGTCCGCATGGGGCCGTCAGCCGACGGATCCCATGAGCACATCGAGGGGGTGTGCACGGTCTTCGGCACCTACTGCACCCGTGGGTACGTGGCCGGTCGGATCGAGGCGGGGGATGTCTGGTACGCGGCGGCAGCCGGAACGTCGGCGCGCATCAGGAAGATCGACCGCTGCCCCCGCGATGGCTGTACCGCGTCGCCGTACCTCACCACGGCACCCGACGACACGGATGCCAACAACCTCGAGCATCTGCCGCGCTGCTAGACATCGACACCGCTGCTGCGCTACCGTCACGCCCTCGAGCGGGGTCCGATGAGCAACGCCCAGCGCTTGCGTCCTGCGCCGATCGCCATGTTGGCGGTAGCGGCGCTGCTGGCCGCCTGCCAGGCCGCCAGCTTGCCATCGCCATCGCCCACCGCGAAGCCGACCCCGATCCCGACCCCGGGGCCGCCGCTGGGTGCCGATGTGATCGCGTCCTTCTTGAAGATCGTCGGCGATCCGAAGCTCCCCATGCACGTCGTCCTGGACGGATCGGTCGATGTCGCTGCGGGCAGCACGGCCCAACGCCTCACGATCGGCTTTCACGTTGACATCAGCGGCCGGGATGCGCACGGAAAGGCAAACGTGGACGTCGGACCCGGTGCCGTGAGCTTTGAGATGCTGCTCGTCCAGGACCTGGCGTATCTCAACAATCACGGAACCTGGACCGAGATTCCGGGCTACCGGCAAGGCACGCCGCTCAATCCCTTCGCCAATCTGACGGGTCAGGACGACCTCACCTATCGCGGTTATGAATACCGATCCGAAGGGCGTGTCCACCACCTGGTGTCGCGCGTCTGGCTGGGTGGCGACGTGGCTGCCATGGCTGATCAGGGCTGGTCAGATCCGGTCATCGACTACAACGTGACGGACATCTATGTCTTCGATGACGGGACTCCGCTGCAGATGCACGTCGACGCGGGTGTCTCCGGCACCTATTCCGGGCTGGCCGCCACCGGCAAATTCGTGATGTCATACGGCTTTACGAAGGTGGGCGTGCCGGTCACGATTCCAGCTCCCCAGGCCCCGGCTCCCACCTGAGCCAATCCCGCGGGGGCTGCTAGTCTGCGGGCGTGAGCAGCACCGGACGCCTGGAGACGTTCGCGGACGGCGTCTTCGCCATCGCCATCACGCTGCTGGTGCTGGGCATCGGTCTCCCGGCGCGGAACGCCGCCCTCTGGAGCGCGCTCCTGGCGCAGTGGCCGGCGCTGGTCGCGTACGTGGTCAGCTTCCTGACCATCGGCATCATGTGGGCCAGCCACCACCAGATGTTCACCGTGATCGGGCGGTCGAACATGACCTTCGCGTTCATCAACGTCGTGTTCCTGATGGTCGTCGCCTTCGTGCCCTACCCCACCGAGGTGCTGGCACAGCGCATCGCCAGCGGGGTGGACGCGACCGGAGCGACGTTCCTGTATGGCGCGGTGATGGTTGGGATCGCGATCATGTTCAACGTGATCTGGGGCTACGCCTCCGGGGGAGGAGGCCGGCTGCTGCGGCCGGGTCTCGATCCACTGGCAGTCGCGGCGGGAGCCCACGGCTATCGCTATGGGCCACCGGGATACGTCCTGATCACGCTCCTGGCGTTCGTCAGCCCGGTCCTCAGCCTGGCCGGGTTCGCCGCCTTCGCGGTCTACTGGGTGCTCCCCAAAGGCGGCGCGAGCGACTGATGCTGCCCCTCATCCAGTTCGTCGAGCGGCCGGGCATCATCGACCTGGCATGGGGCCACCCGGACCCCGACCTGGTGCCGGTCGACGGCATCCGCATGGCCGCCGCGCGGGCCCTGGCCCGATACGGCCCCGACGCCCTGGCTTACGGCAGCCCGGCGGGGCCCGGCCCGCTGATCGGGGCCATCCGCAATCGCCTTGCCGAGACCGACGCGCGCACGCCTGCCGGCGACGAAGTGCTCATCACCGGCGGCTCATCCCCGGCGCTGGACCAGGTCGCCACCCTGCTGGCGGATCCCGGCGACGTCGTCCTGGTCGAATCCCCCACCTACCACCTGGCCATCCGCATCTTTCGCGACCATCCGCTCAGGCTCGTCCCCGTTCCTGCCGACGCCGACGGGCTGCAGCTCGACGCCCTCGCCGAGGCGATCCACACCATTCGCCAAGAGGGAGACAGGCCCCGGCTGCTCTACACGGTTCCCACCCACAACAACCCGATGGGCCTCTCGATGGCTTCCGATCGCCGCGCTGCGCTGGCGGCCCTGGCCGCCAGCGAAGGGATCGTCGTGGTCGAGGACGACGCCTACCGCGAGCTTTCCTACGACGGGCCGCCCCCGCCCTCCCTGTGGAGCCTCAGCCGGCAGCCGGGCACGGTCGTGCGGCTGGGCACCTTCGCCAAGTCGATCGCCCCGGGGCTCCGCGTTGGCTTCCTGACCGCCGATGCGGCGACCGTCTCGCGCTTCGCGAACGGCGGGCTTCTCGACTCCGGCGGCGGCGCCAATCACTTCGCGGGGCTCGTCGTGGCCGAGTACATGGAGGCCGGCGACTACGCCCGCCAGATCTCGACCTTCCAGGACGCCTATCGAGCGCAGCGCGACGCGATGCTCGCCGCACTTGCCGCCTCGATGCCGCCCGGGGCGGCCTGGACGCAGCCGAACGGCGGATATTTCATCTGGGTCACGTTGCCGCCCGGCATCGACGCCTCGCGCCTCCACCCGATCGCCGAGGCCAACGGCACGAGCTTCGTCCCGGGCTCGCCGTTCTTCCTGGATGGCGCCGGCGCAGGGCGCTCGATCAGGCTCGCGTTCAGCCGCTACCCGCCCGCCAAGCTGGCAGAGGCGGTCGCCAGGCTGGCGGCGGCCATCCGCTAGGGCACGATCCCCAGCTCGTCGAGCGAGCCATCCAGCTCGGCCGGGTCGCGGTAGACGCGGAACGCGCCGGCGCGCGCCAGCTCGTCCTCGCCGTAGCCCCCGGTCAGCAGGCCCACCGACAGCATCCCCGCCCGGCGCGCCGCCAGCAGGTCCCAGACGGCGTCCCCGACAACGGTCACGTCGCGAATGTGCACGCCCATCCGCTCCTGGCAGGCGAGGAACAGGTCCGGCTCCGGCTTGGCGCGCAGGACATCGCCACGCTCCACCACGACCACGTCCTCGGCGACCCCCAGCGCCTCGAGCGAGGCGTTGATCTCCGGGCGCCGGCCGGAGGTGGCGATCCCGAACGGCACCCCAGCCTCATGCAGATGCGCCAGCAGCGCAACCGCGCCGGGCAGAGGGCGTCGCTCCGGCATCAGCTCGCGGAACAGCTCGCCGTGGCGACGCTGGATCTGCTCGACCTCCGCATCGCTCAACGGTCGGCCCAGCTCGCGGGCGACCGCTCGTGTGAACAGGCCGCCGCTCATGCCAATGCGCCGATGGATGCGCCAGCCTTCGATCGGCAGGCCGGCCTCGGCCAGCGCCCGCTGCCAGGCGAAGACGTGCGCGTAGACGGTATCGATCAGGGTACCGTCCAGGTCGAAGATGAGGGCTCGGGTCACCGATACGACCTCGTCCTGCGCATTGCCGTCCCGGCAAGCGTAGCCAAGTTTCCGGTCACGCGCCGGCGGAGTGCAGGACCTCGCCGCCGACCACCGTCATCCAGACCGGGAGGGCGCGAATCGCCTCGGCCGGGGTTGCCATGACGTCGCCGTCGAGGACCGTGAAATCGGCCAGCTTGCCGACCTCGATGGAGCCGATCCGATCCTCCAGGTGCAGCGCCCGGGCCGCGTTGATGGTATGCGCGGCAATGGCCTCTTCAACGGTGAGCTCCTGCTCCGGCCCGATGCGCAGCCCGTTCGGCGTGACCCGGCGCATGGCGGCCGCGATGGTGTCGAGCGGCCGGTAGCTCTGCACGAAGGCGTCGCTGCTGATGGCCGGACGGATGCCGAGCTCCAGCTGATCGCGCAGCGGCATGGCCCGATGGACGCGCTCACCCAGGTGGTCGTGCCAGATGTCACCGAGCTCGGCAATCGAGCCGGGCTGGGTGACCGGCACCATCCCCAGCCGCGCGATGCGGGCGAGCTGCTCGGGGGTCGGCCAGGTCGAATGTTCGATGCGGTGCCGGATGTCGCCATCCGGCGCGGCCGCCATGGCCGCTTCCACGCCGTCGAGCATGATGCCCATGGCTCGGTCGCCCATGGTGTGGATGGCCAGCTGCCAGCCGGCGCCGGCGGCTCGCTGCAGCAGGCTCGCCAGCTCTGCCGGCTGGTGGTAGAGCGTGCCGGGGTACTGGCCGCGTGATCCCATCGGCTGGCTGAACATCGCAGTGCCGCCGGTGATGGCGCCATCGGTGTAGAACTTCATGGCGCCGATGCGCAGGTGGTCATCGCCCATCGGGCCCACCAGGCCAATCGCCATGAACTCGTCGAGCTGATGCGACAGGGGAAGCATCACCGTCCGAATGGGCAGATCGCCTCGAGCGCGCGCCAGGCGGTAGGCCCGCATCTCGCGGGAGGTGACCTGCGGATCGCAGATGGTGGTCAGGCCGGCCGCCAGGTAGCGTCGCGAGGCCTCGCCGACCATGCGGGCCAGCTCGTCGGTCTGGATGGCGGTGTGGATGTTCGGACCGTGTCCGCAGATGTCGACCGAGGTCTGCAGGACCAGATTGGTGGCGCTGTCGAGCAGCAGGCCGGTGAGCCGCCCGGACGCGTCGCGCTCGAGCGATCCGCCCGCGGGGTCCGAGGCGGCCTCGGTCAGGCCGGCATCCGCCAGTGCGCGGGAATTGACCAGCGCGTAGTGGCCCGATACGTGCAGGATGACGACCGGGTGGTCGCCGCCGGCCTCGTCGAGGTCCCAGCGGGTCGGGCGCCGGCCCTCGGCGAATCGCGTCCAGTCCATGCCGAAGCCGCGAATCCAGGCGCCGGGCGGCGTCCGCTGCGCCGCCAGCTCGATGGCGGCGACCAGCTCGGCGATGGAGCCGACCGATCGGGGGCCGGCGTCGACGGCAAAGAAGGTCTCGGCGGTGCAGGCCATGTGGTTGTGCGCGTCGATGAAGCCGGGGACCATGGTGCGGCCGCCCAGGTCCACGTGCATCCCGCCCTCCCCGATCTGCGTCCGAACCGCCCCTTCGTCGCCAACGGCCACGATTCGGCCGTCGCGCACCGCCACCGCGGCGACCGACGGGTGGGCGGGATCGGAGGTCAGGATCCGCCCGTTGGTGTAGAGCACCTCTGCCGCGGTGCGAGCGTTCATGCCGGCAAGCGTATCTCTTGTCTGCTCACCCCGAGCGTGGTATAAGCGCCGGACCGCGTTTCGACGACACGATGCTTGAGGAGGCAGACGGTGAAGGTCGGCAGAAACTCGTTCATGGCCCTGACAATCGCAGCACTGCTGCTGGCGGCATGCACGGGGGCGAGCCCGTCACCGAGCGCATCAGCAAGCTCTGCGCCGGCCAGCGCGAGCGTCGCGCCGTCGGCGTCTGCCATCGCCGCGCCCACCAGCCTGATCACGGCCGGTCAGCTGGTCGACTGCGTTGACATCGAATATCCACCCCTCGAGTACTTCCCGACCACGGACGTGTCCAATGCGAATGCCGCAATCGGCTTCGACGTCGACGCCGCGAAGAAGGTCGCCGCGCTGCTCGGCCTCCAGATCACGATCCGGAACGCCGCGTTCGATGCCCTGATCCCCGATCTCACAGCCGGGCGCTGCGACATCGTGTGGACGGGCCTCTATGTGTCGGCCAAGCGACTCGCGGTGGCGGATGCCACCCCATACATGGCGACCGGGCAGGTCGTGATGGTCCCGGCGGGCAATCCCACGGGCATCCACTCGGCAACCGACCTGTGCGGCAAGTCCGTTTCGATCCAGAGCGGCGGAGTGGTCGAGCAGCGGATCAACCAGGCGAGCACCGACTGCACGGCTGCCGGCAAGGCCGCCATCGATATCCACGGCTACAAGCAGGTGGCGGACGAGTTCCAGCAGATCGTGTTGGCTCGTGTCGCCGCGGTCTGGGAGACCGACACGGCGGTGTTGAACTGGCAGTTCCAGTACCCGGGCAAGTACGACGTCGCCTACGCCATGGCCAAGGACGACAAGTACGGCGTCTACTATCAGAAGGGCAAGGCCGACGTCGGGGCGGCGATCGCGGCCGCGTTGAAGGCGCTGAAGGCCGACGGCTCGCTGGCGGCGCTCGCGCAGCACTACAAGCTCGATCCGACCATCCTCGACGCCATCCAGTAGCCCTCCCCTCCTTGGAGGAGCAGGGATCGTCCGGGGCGGCCCGCGGTCGACCGCCTCGCAGCGGCCGAGCCGTGATCGCGTGAGGCGAGCGTGGATTTCAAGCCGTCGGTCTTCTTCGAGGCACTCGGGTCGAACGCGCTGATCCAGGGCGTGCAGCTCACGGTCGCCCTGACCGTGGTGGCGTTTGTCGTTGGGGTTCTCATCGGCCTGGTGGTCGCCGTCCTGCGCGACAATCGGCTTTGGCCGGTGCGCACGCTGGCCTGGACCTATATCTGGATCTTTCGCGCCGTCCCTACCCTCGTCCAGCTCGTCTTCATCTGGAACGCGTTGCCGCAGCTGATTCCGGCGCTCAGGGGGGCGTGGTTCTCTCCGTTCCTGGCGGCAAGCGTGGCGCTCTCGATCAACGAGGGTGCGTACGCCGCCGAGATCATCCGGGGTGGACTGCTCTCCATCGACGAAGGTCAGCGGATAGCCGCCCGGGCCCTCGGCATGCCGCCCTACAAGGTCTTCAGCAAGGTGGTGGCGCCCCAGTTGATCCGGGTCGTGATCCCGCCGACCGCGAACGACTTCATCACGCTGCTGAAGATCACGAGCCTCGCCAGCTTCATCTCCCTGCGCGAACTGATGACCAACACCCAGACCGAAATCGCGTCCTCGTTCCGCTTCGCCGAGTGGTACGCCGCGGCGGCGATCTACTACCTGGTGCTGGTGAGCATCTTCATGATCGGGCAGGCCTGGCTCGAGCGGCGCTACGTGTGGACGAGCGCTCGAAGGCCCGGGGCGATCGCCCGGCTGGCCGGCCGATGACGGGGCACATCCTGGACGAGGCGGTCATCCGCGAGCTGGCGGCCACGCCGATCACCGACTACGTCATCGAGGCGCGGGATGTCTGGAAGCGATACGGCGGCAACGAGGTGCTGCGCAGCATCTCGCTCGGGGTGCATCGCGGGGATGTGAAGGCCATCCTGGGACCATCCGGCTCGGGCAAGAGCACCTTCCTGCGCTGCCTGGGACTGCTCGAGCCGATCGATCGCGGAGAGATCCACCTGGAGGGTGCCCGGGTCGGTGTGCACGAGGCGCGAGGCCGGTTCGTGCCCCTGCCGGAGCGGCTGCTGGCACGGCAGCGGACCGATATCGGGATGGTCTTTCAGCGCTTCAACCTGTTCCCGCACCTGACCGCGCTGAGGAACGTGATGATCGGCCTGACCGAGGTGCGGGGCATGCGCGAGGCCGACGCGCGAAGCATGGCGAACGACATGCTCGAACGCGTCGGGCTGGGCCAGCGCGCCAGCTTCTACCCGTCCGAGCTGTCGGGCGGACAGCAGCAGCGCGTGGCCATCGCGCGCGCGCTGGTCATGCATCCCAAGGTGATGCTCTTCGACGAGCCGACCTCGGCGCTCGACCCGGAGCTGGTCGGCGAGGTGCTGACCGTGATGGAGGAGCTGGCCCGTGAAGGGATGACCATGATCGTGGTCACCCACGAGATCGGCTTTGCGCGCGACGTGGCCGGCCGGGTGGTGATGATGGACGAGGGGCGCATCATCGAGGACGCCCCACCGGACGAGTTCTTCGGCAACCCGCACGAGGAGCGAACCCGAAAGTTCCTGGAGGCCGTGCGCTAGGTCCCCGGGGCGGCCGATCCGGCCCGGCTCTTTCGGCTCCGATGCTACGCCCAGTAGCGCTACGACCGACGACGGGCTGCCGCCGGCATCCCCGCGGTCGCGTGCTCGTAGGCGTAGCCAAACGGCCCGCGTGACGGAGTGTCGCCGGGCGCCGCGGCACTGGACGTAGCAACCGACCGTCGAGCCGGCC
>Ga0307504_10000161_pt1 | contig 13598 bp, 16 predicted proteins | sample 19_S_MG_FD_194516 | JGI IMG/M metagenome (GOLD analysis project Ga0307504, IMG submission 194516) | Soil microbial communities from Populus trichocarpa stands in riparian zone in the Pacific Northwest, United States - 19_S | ecosystem: Environmental > Terrestrial > Soil > Riparian zone > Trees... | reverse complement strand
GAAGCGGTCACCGTCCAAGGGCGACCTGGCGCCCGAGCTCGTCCCCGGCGTGCTGGCCAAGGCCTACGCCGACGGTGGAGCTGCCTGCGTGTCGGTGCTCACCGACGCCGAGTTCTTCGGCGGCTCAGCGTCGGACCTGGGCGAGGCCCGGGCGGCGTCGGGGCTCCCTGTGCTGCGCAAGGACTTCACGGTGTCCGAGCGCGACATCTACGACGCCCGCATCATCGGCGCCGACGCCGTGTTGCTCATCGCCGCCGCGCTCGGCGACGTCGAGCTGACCGCTTTCGCCGCCCTGGCCGGCGAGCTGAGCCTCGACGTCCTCGTAGAGGTGCACGACGAGGCGGAGGTCGACCGGGCTCTGGCCGCCGGAGCAACGCTGGTGGGCGTCAACCAGCGTGACCTCACCACGTTCGCGGTCGACTCCGATCGGGCCGTTCGGGTGGCCAGGGCCATCCCGGAGGGCGTCGTGCGAGTAGCCGAGTCCGGCATCACCGGCCCCGACGACGCCGCCCGACTGGCCGATGCCGGTTACCACGCCGTGCTGGTGGGCGAGGCGCTCGTCACCAGCGACGACCCCGCCGCTGCCGTGCGGGCCCTTCGATCGGCGACCGCATGTTCGTGAAGGTGTGTGGCACCACCAGCGAGGAGGACGCCCTTCTGGCGGTGGCAATGGGCGCCGACGGCATCGGCTTCATCTTCGCCCCGTCGCCCCGTCAGGTGTCGGCCGCCGCGGTGCGCCAGATCGTGCACCGCCTCCCGCCCGAAGTCGTCACCGTCGGGGTGTTCCGTGACGAGGCCCCGGAGCAGGTGGTCAAGGTGGTCAACGCCATCGGCCTGAAGGCGGCCCAGCTGCACGGCCGGGAGACTCCCGAGCAGGTCCGGTTCGTGGCCGAGCGGGTCCCGGTCGTGATCAACGCCTTCCCGGCCGGCAGCAGCGCCATCCGCCGAGCGGCCGACTACGGCGCCCAGATCGTGATGCTCGACGCCCCGTCGCCGGGCTCGGGCCAGGTGTTCGACTGGTCACTGGTCGACGGCGTGCCGCCCGGGTCGCGCCTGCTCCTGGCGGGTGGGCTCACGCCGGCCAACGTGGCCGAGGCCATAGCCCAGGCCCGGCCATGGGGCGTCGACGTCTGCACCGGTGTCGAGTCCGAGCCGGGCCGCAAGGACGCCGTGAAACTCCAGCGGTTCGTGGCCGCCGCGAGGGCAGCCGCCCCCGACTCCCCGACGTCGTTCGACGGTGGCAGCGACGGCCCGTTCGACTGGGAGGCGGTGGACTGATGGCGCACGACGTCGACAGCGACACGGGCACCGCCGGCGCGGCGACCGACGTGGCGCTGATGCGCGAGCCCACCGCCGAAGGCCGCTTCGGCAAGTTCGGCGGTTGCTTCCTCCCCGAGGCGCTGGTCCCGGCGTGCCAGGAGCTGGAGGCGGCGTTCCGCACGGCCTGGGCCGACCCGTCGTTCAAGGGCGAGTACCTCGGGATCCTGCGGGCCAACGGCCGCCCCACGCCGGTCACCGAATGCCGGCGCCTGTCCGAGCGACTGGGAGTGCGGGTGCTGCTCAAGCGGGAGGACCTCACCCACACGGGGTCCCACAAGATCAACAACGTCATCGGCCAGGCCCTCCTCACCAAGCGCATGGGCAAGACCCGGGTGGTGGCGGAGACGGGTGCAGGCCAGCACGGCGTCGCCACCGCCACCGCGGCGGCCATGTTCGGCTTCGAGTGCGTGATCTACATGGGCGAGGTCGACGTCGAGCGCCAGGCCCTGAATGTGTTCCGCATGAAGTTGCTCGGCGCCGAGGTCCACCCGGTGGGTTCGGGCAGCCGCACCCTGAAAGACGCCATCAACGAGGCCTTCCGGGACTGGGTGTCGTCAGTGGAGACCACCCACTACCTTCTCGGCTCGGTCACCGGGCCCCACCCGTACCCGTGGATGATCCGCGAGCTCCAGCGGGTGATCGGCGACGAGGCGCGCGAGCAGTGCCGGGGCATCCTGGGCGGCTCCGACCCCGATTACGTGGTGGCCTGCGTGGGCGGAGGGTCCAACGCGGCCGGCACCTTCGCCGGCTTCGTCGACACAGGCGCCCGGCTGGTGGGCGTGGAGCCGGCCGGGGGAGCGGCGCTCGGCCGGGGCATCCCCGGCGTCCTCCACGGCTCGCTGTCCCGGCTCCTCCAGGACGAGCACGGCCAGGTACTGGAGGCCCACTCGGTGTCCGCCGGCCTCGACTACCCGGGCGTCGGCCCGGAGCACGCCCACCTGGCCGACGTGGGCAGGGCCCGCTACGTGCCGGCCGACGACGATGAGGTGCTTGCCGCCCTCCAGCTGCTGGCGACCACCGAGGGCATCATCCCGGCCCTCGAGCCGGCCCACGCCGTGGCCTGGGTGGTACGGGCCGCCGGCACGGCGGACCTGCCCGCCGGCTCCACGGTCCTCGTCACCATGTCGGGCCGGGGCGACAAGGACGCCGAGCACGTCATGCGCCTCCTCGGCCCGTCCGCGTCGTGACCGGCCGGCCGGCCGGCTTCCTCGAGTCGCACCTGAGGGCGCGGCGGGAGGGCGGCGCCAAGCTGCTGGTGCCCTACGTGACGGGCGGCCTCGGCCCGCGCTGGACGGAGGTGCTGGCGGTGATGGCGGCGGCGGGGGCCGACGCCATCGAGGTGGGCATCCCCTTCTCCGACCCCGTAATGGACGGGCCCACGATCCAGGCGGCGTCGCAGCGGGCCCTCGACCAGGGGACGACGCCCACGGCCATCCTCGACGCCCTGCCGGCCGTCGACGCACCCGTGCCCCTGGTGGCCATGACCTACTACAACATCGTCTACCGCAACGGCCACCGCCGCTTCGCCCACGCGTTGGCCAGCAACGGCGTGTCGGGCGCCATCGTTCCCGACATTCCCCTGGAGGAGCTGGCACCGTGGGCCCGGGCGGCCGGGTCCGAGGATGTGGAGACCGTGCTCCTGGCTTCACCCGTCACCCCCGACGACCGCCTGGCCCGGATCTGCGAGCGCTCCCAGGGCTTCGTGTACGGCGTGAGCGTGATGGGCATCACCGGGGAGCGCCAGAGCCTGGCCCAGTCGGCCGGCGTGATGGCAAAGCGCCTCAAGGCCCACACGGACAAGCCGGTCCTGCTCGGCTTCGGCGTGTCGACACCGGCCCACGCGGTCGAGGCGTGCGCGGAGGCAGATGGCGTCATCGTCGCCTCCGCCCTCATGCGGCTCCTGCTCGGCGGCGCCTCACCCGACCAGATCGGCGACACCGTCGCGACGTTCCGAGCAGCCCTCGATCGGGGTTGACGGGGTTAGCCGCCGCCGGCCGTCCACGCCGCCGTAGGCGGCCACCCCGGATGACGGCCAAGGAAAACGGGCGGAGGCAGGCCGGCTCCGCCGGCCTTTCGGAGCACCTATGACTCGGTGAGGAACCTCTGGTTCCGATCCGAATGCAGCTTTGCCGCATACGCCGGGGCGGTGCGCTCGGTGTGGCGGTCGAGCAGGATGCTGAGCTCCGGGCCGCTCACCGTCTCGTCCACCAGCAACTCGCCCACGAGGGCCTCGAGGAGCGGAAGGTTGGCGGCCACCAGGTTTCGGGCGGAGGTGATGGCCTGGTCGAGCAGGGCGTCGACCGCTTCGCCGACCCGGTCGGCCTGGGCGCCGCCGACGTGGCCGTAGCTCGCCCGGGTGGTGGGCCCGAGCGGGCTCATGCCGAACTCGGTGACCATCGACGTGGCCAGGGCGGTGGCCGAGGCGAAGTCGCTGGCCGCACCCTGGGTGTAGTCGCCTTCGAGGTGGTACTCCTCCGCCGCCCGGCCGGCCATGGCCACGACGAGCCTGGCCTCGGCCTCGGACCGGGTGAGGAAGGAGTTGTCGTTCCCGCCCATCCAGGTGACCCCACCGGCCACGCCCCGCGGGACGATGGTGACCGAGACCGGGTCGTCGGCGTGGGGCAGCACCATTGCCGCCACCGCGTGGCCGGCCTCGTGCCACGCCGTGATGCGCCGGTCGCGCTCGGTGACCACCGCCGACGTGCGGGCCCGCCCCATGACCGAGGTGGACAGGGCCGCCTGGAGGTGGGCGTTGGTGATCACCTCGGAGCCGTGCCTGGCCGCTTCCAGGGCCGCCTCGTTCATCAGGAACGACAGGTCGGCGCCCGTGAGGCCGGGTGTACGGCGGGCCAGGGAGACGAAGTCGACGTCGAGGTCGAAGCGGCGGTCGCGGGCGTAGAGCTCCAGGATCTTGGTTCGACCCACCCGGTCGGGGGCCGGGACGGTGATGCGACGGTCGAACCGGCCGGGACGGGTGAGGGCGGAGTCGAGAACGTCGGCCCGGTTGGTGGCGGCCAGGACGATGACGCCGGATTCGCTGAACCCGTCCATCTCCACCAGCAGCTGGTTGAGGGTGTTCTCCCGCTCCTCGTTGCCGCTGCCACTGGCCTGGGAGTTACGTGACTTTCCCACGGCGTCGATCTCGTCGATGAAGACGATGGCGCTGCCGAGCTTTCGGGCGGCGCTGAAGACCTGGCGGACCCGGGAGGCGCCGACGCCGACGAACGTCTCCACGAAGTCGGAGCCGGAGAGCGCGAAGAACGGTACGCCGGCCTCCCCGGCCACGGCCCGGGCCAGGAGTGTCTTCCCGGTGCCGGGCGGCCCCACCAGGAGCACGCCGCGCGGCATGCGGGCCCCGGCGTTGGCGAAGCGCTCCGGCGTGTTCAGGAACTCGACGACCTCAGCCAGCTCGGACACCGCCTCGTCGGAGCCGGCCACGTCGGTGAACCGGGTGTCGGGCACGTCGGCGGGGGCACGCCGCGACTTGCTGAGCTTGCCGACGTTCATACCCATCTTGGGGCCCATGAAGAACACGAAGAAGGCGATGAGCAGGCCCACCGGCAGCAGGCTGAACAGCAGGGCCAGCCACGGCGACCCGGTCTTGTTGGGGGATGCGGTGACCTTGACGTTCGACTCGATGGCGGTGGTGGTGAGGGCCGGGCCGGAGCCGACCGGATAGGCCGTCTGGACCTGGGTGCCGTTGGACAGGATCAGCGTTGCCCGGCGCGATCCGTCATTGAGGTGCAGGCGGGCGACCTTGCCCTCCTTGATCGCCTCGACCGCCCCGGACAGCGTGACCTCGGGCGTGTGCTTCTTGGTGGTCGACCCGCCGGGCAGGTTGAAGAGCAGGAGCAGGACCAGAACGAACAGCACCACGACGCCGGCGATCTGCAGGCGCGCGCCGGGACCCTTCTTCCGATCCGGGCCCGGCTTTCCGGGTGGAGGCGTCATACGCATGTTGGGCGGGCCTTTCCTGGCGAGTCCAGACGTCTCACCTTCCCAGTCTTCGTCGGCATTGAACAAGGTGGATTTGAGCAGATTTCAGGAAGATCACACCAGGTGAGATACCCTGGGCGTGCGAGCCACGCAGGGTGCGTTGTTCGCGGGCTCACCCTCATCAGCTCCTGCGGTTCCCGGGTGCGAGGCAGGCCCACCCCGAGAAACGAGGAGCCTCACCCGTTGAAGACGACGTTCGCCGCGCTCGGCGTGTCCCCCGACCTGGTGGCCGCCCTGGCCAGGGACGGGATCGAAGAGCCGTTTCCCATCCAGGCACTCACACTGCCCGACGCCCTCGCCGGGCGCGATGTGTGCGGGAAGGCCAAGACCGGTTCGGGCAAGACGCTGGCTTTCGGCCTGGCCCTGCTGGAACTGAGCCAGCCCTCGCCCCCCGGCCGGCCCGACTCGCTGGTGCTCGTGCCCACCCGGGAGCTCGCCGTGCAGGTGGCGGCCGTGCTGTCGCCACTGGCCGCCGTGCGAGGCCGCAAGGTGGCCGCCGTCTACGGCGGAGCCAGCATGGAGCGACAGGTGGCTGAGGTCTCGAGCGGCGCCGACATCGTCATCGCCACGCCGGGCCGCCTCATCGACCTCGGAGAGCGCGGCTCGGTGAGCGTGGCCGGCGTGAAGCACGTGGTGCTCGACGAGGCCGACCGCATGGCCGACATGGGGTTCCTGCCCCAGGTCGAGTGGTTCCTTCGCCGTATCCAGAGCGATCACCAGACGCTGCTGTTCTCGGCCACCCTCGACGGCGACGTCGACCACGTGGTGAAGATGTACCTCAAGGACCCGGTGCGCCACGAGGTCGAATCCGACCAGCCCACGGTGGAGGAGATGTCCCACCGCTTCCTCAAGGTCCACCAGATGGACAAACCCAAGGTGGCGGCGGCGGTGGCCCGGTCCCAGAAGCGCACCCTCGTGTTCGTGCGCACCAAGCGCGGCGCCGACCGGCTGGTCCTGCAGCTCGAGCGGGAGGGCCTGGCCGTCGGGGTCATCCACGGCGACCTGCGCCAGCAGCAGCGGGAGAAGGCCCTCAAGGACTTCACCGCCGGCAAGCTGCCCGTTCTGGTGGCCACCGACGTGGCCGCCCGCGGCATCCACGTAGAGGGCATCGACGTGGTGATCCACTACGACCCGCCCGAGGACCACAAGGCCTACCTCCACCGCTCCGGGCGCACGGCGCGGGCCGGCGAAGAGGGCGTGGTGGTCACCCTCGTCCTCTGGGACCAGGAGCTCGAGGTGGAGCGGCTCCAGAAGCGGATCGGGGTCCGCCAGCCCTTCGTGGAGGTCTTCTCCAACGACCCCCGCCTTGCCGATCTGTCGGCCTGGGACCCGGCCGAGACCGAGGAGCTGCTCGCCCCCCGCCCGGCGGCCGCCGCCGCCGGAGGCCGCCGCACCCGCTGACGGCCGGGGGTGCCAGCGAGGCCACCCCAGCCGTTCTGGCCCCGGAATCGACATCATTCCGCGTACGTTTTCGGGACCAGAACGAATCGCGGCGCTCCGAGACGGGCGTTACGTTTGCGGTATGCCTCTCCAGCCCGGCGACAAGGCCCCCGACTTCACCCTCCCCGACCAGTCCGGCAAGCCCGTCACCCTCTCCGGCTTCGCCGGCCGCAAGGTGCTGGTGTATTTCTACCCGAAGGCCGACACGCCGGGCTGCACCGCCCAGTCCTGTGGCCTCCGGGACGTGCTCGGAGACATCGGCGGGACCGTCGTGCTCGGCGTCAGCCCCGACAAGCCGGCGAAGCAGGCCAAGTTCGACGAGAAGTACGGGCTCGGCTTCCCGCTCCTCGCCGACGTGGACCACGCCGTCGCCGAGGCGTACGGGACCTGGGGCGAAAAGAGCATGTACGGAAAGAAGTACATGGGCATCATCCGCTCCGCCTTCCTGGTCGACGACGACGGCACCATCGCCGACGCCTGGTACAAGGTCAGCCCGAAGGACACGGCCACGAACCTGCTGAAGAGCCTCTAGCCGCCCGCCGACCGGCCCCGCCGGCCCGCCGTCCGGCGGTCGCAGACCGCTTGTGGTCATTTGACCGTTCAGTGGGAGGCCCCGGCGGGGGAGAATGGCAGTGTGCACCGCCCGCCGTCCCTCGTCCTGGCCGTAGGCTCCGCCGTCCTCGGCTTCATGCTGGTGACGGCCGCCTCGTCGGCGACGGACGCCCGTCGGGCGGCCGGACCCCGCAAGGGGGAGCTGATCGACCTGATCGAGCGGCGTCGCTCCCTGGTGGCGGAGCAGGACAAGGCCGTCCACACCCTCCGGGGCAAGGTGGCCACCGCCAAGCGCCAGATCGCCCGGCGTGGCCAGCTCGACCGGGTGGCCGACGACGCGGCAGAGGTCCTGTCGCTGCAGGCGGGCACGGTGGCCCTCGAGGGGCAGGGTCTCACCGTCAGCCTGAAGGACTCCTCCCGGGAGCCGGCCACCGAGGAGGACGCCGGGGCCTTCCGTATCCATGACACCGACCTCCAGCTGGTGGTGAACGCCCTGTTCGCGGCAGGTGCAGAGGCGGTGGCCGTGAACGACAACCGGCTGGTGGCCACCACGCCGATCAGGGCCGCAGGCGACACCATCGTGGTCAACTTCCGCCCCCTCAACCCGCCGTACAAGGTGTCGGCCATCGGCGCCGACCGAAAGGTGTTCGAGGCCAGCGAGATCGCCCAGCGGTTCAGGCGGTGGACGAGCTTGTTCGGCCTCGGCTTCAGCGTCCAGCAGCGGGAGATCACCGTCCCGGCCTACTCCGGTCGGGTGGCCATCACCTCGGCCCAGCCGTCGTAGATGCTTCCCCTCGTCGGGTTGGTGGTCGGGGCGCTCGTGGCCCTCCTGTTGCACCCGACCGTGCCCCAGGATTTCTCCCGCTACGTCGCCATGGTCGTCGTCGCTGCCCTCGACGCCACCCTCGGCGGCGTCCGGTCGTCGCTCGAGCACACCTTCAACGACCGCATCTTCGTCATCTCGTTCCTCTCCAACGCCGTGGTCGCGGTGGCCCTCGTATGGCTGGGTGACCAGCTCTCGGTGGACCTCGTCACCGCCGTGGTCGTGGTGCTCGGCATCCGCATCTTCCAGAACGTGGCCGCCATCCGGCGCCGGCTCGTCGGCGGATGATCTCCCTCGGCACCGAACTCGGTCGCCTGCGGCGGCGATGGTCCCGGCCGTTGCCCGTCGGCGAGGCCGAACCTTTCTCGCTTCCGGCCGCCAGGCCCCGGCGCTCGGTCGCCTCCGGGCCCGTTCTGGTCGTCGTGGCCACCGCCGTGGTGGGCTTCTTGCTGGTAGGTCAGCTGGGCACCAGGCATCGCTTCAGCCAGCGGCTCCAGGCAGAGAGCGAGGGGGACCTGGCCCGCATCCTGGCCAGCCTCACCGACGAGGCGGACTCGCTGCGCGACGAGATCAGCGACCTCAAGCTCCAGCTGGTGAACCTGCGCAACAGCTCCCGCGAGGACGGGACGGCCGATCTGGCGGCGCGCGAGCAGCTCAAGGCGCTGTCGGTGCTGGCCGGCACGGTGGCCGTGACCGGTCCGGGTCTCACCCTCGCGGTCGAGGACCCCGACGGGGCCGTGACCTACGACATCCTCATCGATACCGTCCAGGAGCTGCGCGACGCCGGCGCCGAGGCGGTGGCGATCAACGACCTGCGCGTCGGCGTGGCCTCGTCGCTGGCCCAGAAGGAAGGTCGGGTACTGCTCGACGGCAGCCCGCTGTCACCGCCGTTCCGGGTCACCGCCATCGGCCAGGCCAGCACCCTCGAGGGTGGGCTGAAGATCCCCGGTGGGGTACTCGACACCCTCGACGCGCTCCGGGGCGTCCGGGCCGAGGTGCAGCGCTCGGCCAAGCTGGACGTCCCCGCCCTCGCCCGCGCCCCGTCGTTCCGGGTGGCGCGTCCGGTAGGGTCCGGCCCTTGACAGGCCAGTCCCAGCAGTCGTCCGGAGGTCCGCGCCGATGAACATCCCCCCCGAGCTTCGCTACACGGCCGACCACGAGTGGGCGCGGCTCGACGACGGCACGATTCGCGTCGGCATCACCGATTTCGCCCAGGACGCCCTGGGCGACGTGGTCTTCGTGCAGCTGCCCGAACCCGGCACCGTGGTGGAGGCGGGCGTCACCTTCAGCGAGGTGGAGTCCACCAAGTCCGTCTCCGACATCTACGCCCCGGTGGCGGGCGAGGTCGTGGAGGTCAACACTGCGCTGGTCGATGCGCCGCAGCGGGTGAACGAGGATCCGTACGGCGACGGGTGGATCTGCGTGCTCGCCCCGAGCGATCCGATGGCCTTCGACACCTTGATGGACGCCGACACGTACCGGGCCCTCGTCTCGGGCGACGCTCCGGCGGAATAGCGTGGTTGGCGTGTTCTGCAACCGGTGTGGCCATCGCAACCCCGCCGGGTCCAATTTCTGCTCGTCGTGCGGCGGCGTTCTCGCCCCCGGAGGTGAGGAGACCACCATCGTGTTCACCAGCGAGGCGGCGGGTGAGGCGGGGGACGAGGACCTGAGCGTCAACCTGGAGGGCATCCCCGAGGGCATGGGGATGTTGATGGTGAAGCGCGGCCCCAACGCCGGGTCCCGGTTCATGCTGGAGTCCGATGTCACCCGGGCCGGGCGCCACCCCGACAGCGAGATCTTCCTCGACGACATCACCGTGTCGCGTCGCCACGCCGAGTTCGTGCGCCAAGGGCCGGGCTACGTGGTGCGCGACGTCGGTTCGCTGAACGGCACCTACCTCAACCGGGAGCGCCTCGAGGAGTCGCCCCTCGCCCATGGCGACGAAGTGCAGATCGGCAAGTTCAAGCTCGTCTTCCTCGCCTCCGGCGAGGCGTGAGCGGCGGTGGGGGACCGGGCCTACCTGTCCATCGGTGAGGTGCTGTCGCTCCTCAAGGACGAATTCCCCGACGTCACCATCTCGAAGATCCGGTTCCTCGAGAGTCAGGGCCTCCTCGATCCGGAGCGCACCGCCTCGGGCTACCGCAAGTTCTACGACCCCGACGTCGATCGGTTGCGCTGGATCCTGCGCCAGCAGCGTGAGCATTTCCTGCCCCTGAAGGTCATCAAGGGCCGCCTCGGCGTGGGTGGCGCCGACGACACCGAGCAGGAGGCCGGCGGAGATGACGCCACCGCGGTCGGTACCACCGTCGCTGCCCCGGGTCCAGGTCCTGTCGTCGCGGCCGCCCCCTCCGCCAGCCGTCCGGCCGCAGCGTCGGAGCCGGCGCCCCAGCCCCCCGCCTCCTCGGTCTCCGCGCCACCCCCCAGCTCGTCGGGCGCCGATGCTCCGCCCCCGCCGAGCGCCGCCGGGGTGCCACCGGCGCCCCTTGCTCCCACCCGACCGGTCACCCCCGCCGGCGACGTCCGCCCACCAGTGGCCGCCGCCAACCACCGGGGGGACAGCCTGTCGGCCGGCATGACCGGCGTGAGCCTCACCATGGAGGAATTGGCGTCGGCCACCGGGCTGCCGTACGACCGGCTCCGTGAGCTCGAGCGGTACGGGTTCATTGCCGGACGGCCGGTTGCGGGCACCGTGTACTACGACGAGGAGTCACTCGTGGTGGCCAACCTGGCGGTGGGATTCGCCCGCTTCGGCATCGAAGGCCGCCACCTCCGGATCTACAAGAACTCGGCCGAGCGGGAAGCAGGCCTGTTCGAGCAGATCGTCACGCCGCTGCTCAAGCAGCGCAACCCGGAGGCACGCCGCCAGGCGGTGGAGTCGCTGGAGGAGCTGACCCGCCTGGGGCAAAGCCTTCGGGCGGCAGTGCTGCGCCAGGCCCTGCGCCGCCTCTCGGGAGGGTGAGCGGGGCCCGAGTCCTCATTTCCGCAGAGGAGCTGCGGGTGGGCGTGGCCCGCCTGGGCGCGGAGATCTCCTCCGCCTACGCCGACGGGGTCGTTCTGGTCGCGGTCCTCAAGGGCAGCGTCCCGTTCCTCGCCGACTTGGTGCGGGCCCTCACCATCGCCCCGGAGGTGGACTTCCTGGGGATCTCCTCGTACGCCCCTGACACCGGCCGGGTGCGTCTCGTGAAGGATCTCGACATCGACATCGCCGGCCGCCACGTCGTGCTGGTCGAGGACATCGTCGACACGGGCCTCACGCTGACGTACCTCCTCAGCCAGCTCGGCCGGCGAGGACCACGGTCGCTGGAGGTGTGCACCCTGCTCGACAAAGCCACCCGGCGTATCGTCCCCACGCCGGTCCGGTTCGTGGGCTTCACGATCGGCGACGACTTCGTCGTCGGTTACGGGCTCGACTTCGCCGAGCGCTACCGCAACCTGGAGTTGGTGGCGGCGGGCGATCTGGCGGCGCTACGGGCCGATCCCGATGCGCACGTCGAGGAGTTGTTCTCACGGTAGGGTTGGCTCATGGTGGAGATGCACCTCGCCGCAGTACGGGTCGAGCTGCCCACCAACAATCCGGTGGTGCTGCTCCAGGAAATCGAGGGTGCGCACCGCACGCTGCCGATCTTCATCGGGGCGCCGGAGGCCACCGCCATCGCCTTTGCCCTGCAGGGCGTGGTGCCTCCCCGGCCCATGACGCACGACCTCATGCGCGACGTGCTGGTCGCCCTCGGCGCCACCCTCGAGCGGGTCGTGGTGACCGAACTCCGCATGGGTGAGGACGGCCGAAGCGGCACGTACTTCGCCGAGTTGCACCTCCGCCAGGGTGGGGAGGCACGAGTCATCTCGAGCCGCCCCTCCGACGCGATCGCGTTGGCGGCACGCCTGGGCACGCCGATCTTTGCCGAGGACGACCTCCTCGACGAGGCCGGCGTGGTGCTGGACACCGAGGACGACGACGACGGCACGCCGCCCGAAGAGCTGGTCTCGCAGTTCCGCCAGTTCATCGAGGGAATCCGGCCGGAGGACTTCAGCTCGTAACGGGAGCGTTGACGAGCGGTCGACGGCGTCGTACCCTTGGTTCCAAGGGTGTAATTCCGCCGCTGTCGTATCTGAGTCGTACTGTCGTATTCCCGGGCACTGTCGTAGCGACGGCGGTGCCGTCTCGCACAGGAAGGCACTTCCCCAGATGCCTGAAGAAGGGTTCCGAGGTCCCCAGGTCTGCAAGATCGTCGGGATCACGTACCGCCAGCTCGACTACTGGGCCCGCACCGACCTCCTACGGCCGTCCATCAGCGAGGCCCGGGGAAGCGGCACGCAGCGCCTGTACTCCTACCGAGACCTGCTCGAGCTGAAGGTCATCAAGCGCCTGCTCGACGCCGGCGTGTCCCTTCAGTCGGCGCGCCGCGCCCTTGAGCTCCTGCGGAGCACCGGCGCCGAGGTGGCCACCGCCAACCTTGTGCTCAACGGGTCGCAGTCGGTCCTGGCCCGCTCCGGTGAGGAGATCATCGACCTGCTCAAAGGGGGACAGGGCGTGCTCAACATCGTGGCCCTCGCCGGCGTGGTGCGCGAGCTCGATGCCGCCATCACCGATCTGGCGCCGGTCATGTCCCCCGAACCCGTCGAGGCGGCGAGCGACGACGGCAGCGGCCTGGCCCGGTTCGGCAGCGGGGGATAGCGCGCTGGACGGGGAGCGGCTCCCGCACGAGCTGGTCCGCTTCGCCCACAATTCGGAGCGGCAGTTCGCCAAGCTGCTCGACTTCTACGGCATCTCGTGGGAGTACGAGCCCACCGAGTTCACCCTGGTCCATGACCGGGCGGGCAAGCCGGTGCAGGCCTTCCGTCCCGACTTCTACCTTCCCGCCTACGAGCTCTACATCGAGATCACCACGCTCAACCAGAAGCTGGTCACCAAGAAGAACGCCAAGATCCGCCGGTTGCGGGAGCTGCACCCGGATGTGAACGTCAAGATCTTCTACCAGCGGGACTACCTGAACCTGCTGGTGAAGTACGGGCTGGAGGAGCCGTCGCAGCTTGCCGACGTCGCCCTCGACGAGAGCGAGCCCCGGCCCCTCGACTTCGCCGTCGGCGACTAGCGAGCGGGGCGGGCCCGCCAGGGCGGCGACCGAACGCCGGCACGGCAATCGGGTCGGAGTCCACCCTCCGAACGGCGGAGACGGCGGCGACCGAGCTCGGCGCCTGCCCGTAGGCTGGGCCGGTGCCCGACACGCTGCGCCGTTCGCCCCTCGACGCGGCCCACCGTGCACTGGGCGCCAAGATGGTGGGCTTCGGCGGCTGGGACATGCCGCTGTCCTACCCGGCTGGCACGCTCGCCGAGCACCGGGCCTGCCGCCAGGACGCCGTCGCCTTCGACGTGAGCCACCTCGGAACCGTGCGGGTAACCGGTGCCGGCGCCTTCGAACGCCTCAACGGGGTGCTCACCAACGACCTTGCGCGCATCGGTCCGGGG
>Ga0307504_10000160_pt1 | contig 13609 bp, 6 predicted proteins | sample 19_S_MG_FD_194516 | JGI IMG/M metagenome (GOLD analysis project Ga0307504, IMG submission 194516) | Soil microbial communities from Populus trichocarpa stands in riparian zone in the Pacific Northwest, United States - 19_S | ecosystem: Environmental > Terrestrial > Soil > Riparian zone > Trees... | reverse complement strand
TGTCGCGAGCAGGCGGGGTGTGGCTCCGTTCGCCCCCCGGTAGATCTGGTAGTTCGAAACGCCGACGTTGTCTGTGCTCGGGGTCCACGACAAACTCACTTGGTTGGCTGAGCTGGCGGTTCCCGAGACGTTGGTGGGTGCCGATGGCGGGGTGGTGTCCGGCGCCGGTGCCGTGTGGCAGGTGCCGGTGCCGGCGTCGGCAAGGGTGTAACCGCTGGCCGCCACGAACTGCCAATCGTAGGTATTGGCGTGCAGCGTCAATTTCATTACTCCGAATGAATCCGCGTTCCGCACGACCGAGTTGGCGATGCCGGGTCCGATCGTCTGGAAGTCCTTGCCACCGGTGCCGACGACGAACTCCCGTAGGCCCTTGGCCGAATCGGCCGCGCCAGAGCCGGTCTGCGGGTCGAACCGCTCGTAGTCGTGCGCATGCCCGTTGAGCACGATGTCAGCCCCCGCGTTGTAAAGATCGTTCCAAAATGCCGTGTAAGAGGTCGTGGAGGGGGTCGTCGTGCTGGATGAAAACTGAGGGCGGTGCCAGTACGCGATCGTGCAGACGTTTTGGTTTGCCGCGAGGTCAGACTTCAGCCACGCTTCTTGCGTCGAGCCGACCCCGCAGCCTGACGAAATGCTGCCGCCGCCGAGGACGGCACACTCGCTGTTGAGGGCGATCAGGTGCCAACGGAAGCTGTTGTTGGGCCCGCTGACGTCCCACGAGTAGTAACCCTTCGTCGGGTCTCCGGCGTTCGCTCCGAAGTAACTGTAGTAATCGGCGCCGCCGGGCGTGTGGTATTCATGATTTCCGGCTGCCGGTCGGCTGATGGCTTTGTCGGTGCCCCAGCCGGTCACGGCATAGGATCCGGTGTACTCGGCGGATGTTCCGTTGTCGTACTGGCTGTCGCCGAGCGGCAGCACGTAATTCGGGTTGATGGCCGTGAGCAGGTCGCCGGTCTTGCCCTGGTCACAACTGGTGGCCGACGCGGTTCTGCCGGGCGGGCAGGCGATATCGCCACCCACCGCAATCACCGGATCGGCGGTAGCCGCAGATGCGATGCCGCTACTGTGCTCGCCCGGCAGAATGCTGAGCCAGGCGACAGTGAGGCTCGCGGTGATAGCAAGAACCACGGCGGTGCGTCGACGACTGTGAGTAATTGTCAGGTAACTTATCAATGCTCTGTCCCCCCATGTTCCGCGCGGATAGCGCGTACTTCTCCCCAACAGTCCATTGTACGTAAACTGTTTTCTCCTGCAAAGAACACCAGCCAGATAGTTAAGTTGGATGGCGCAATCTTATTAGCGCAGCGCTATCGGCTGTTCACTAAGCGTGCTATTCGACACTAATCCGTTGGCACGTGGGTGTGGTTCATCACCAACTGTCGCGCACGACTATCGGTGGGCCTGAAAGTTGTGAATAGCTACGACCTGCCCGACCCTTCGGCGCGGAGGGGTGCGTTCTGCCGCTCGAACGGCGAAAACCATGAGTCTGGCGATCGCGGGACCTAAGTCCGGTTGACGACCGCACCTCGCTCTGTCACCTTTGAGTGACCGATCGACTACATCTAGTAACCATCACCTCATCGATCATCGTCTCGACGAGATCGTTGCCGGCACCCGATGGCGTAGTCGAACAGCCTAGTGACCTTGGTCGCTGATCAAACAGCCTAGTCAAACAACGAGAGGTGCACTCAATGCTCAAGTCATTTCGTCTGGTTGCCAGTGTAATGACCCTGATCGTGGCGAGCATGTTCGCCGCGGCCGGAACCGCATCGGCGACCCAGGTGATACCTGGATTCGAGACGTTCTGTTTCTACAATCATATGGCCCAGGACGATCCGATCGTCGACCCTGGCATGCCGGGTGGCGCGATGCACATGCATGATTTCGCGGGGAACATGGCGACGACGGCCACCTCCACAGCGGCCCAACTTCAGGCCAGCAAGACCAATTGCCAGCTCGCCAGCGATACTGCCGCGTACTGGGCTCCGGTGCTTTACAGCCACGGAAAGGTTGTTCACTCAGACCGGCTGCACGCCTACTATCGCGCCGGCAACCTGAACCTGATCAAGACCATCAGGCCGGTACCCGCTGGTCTAAAGATGATCGCCGGCAATCCCATGTCGACCGGCCCGCAGCTGACCACCGTGATCGGATGGAACTGCGGCGTCCAAGGGCAGACGCAATACAACCATCCGATCTCCTGCAAAGTGGATCAGAAGATCGTCATGCACGTGTTCTTCCCAAACTGCTGGGACGGTGTGCACCTTGACTCGCCCGACCACAAGAGCCACATGGCATACAGCTACAACGGCGCCTGCCCCGCATCGCATCCGGTCGCGATCCCGCGAGTGACCGAGGACTACGGATACCCGCTGCTCGATGGAACCGGGATCACCTTGTCCTCCGGGTCCTACCTCACCGCACACGCCGATTTCTGGAATACCTGGAACCAGGCGGCGATGAACCAGCTGACACACGATTGCATCAACGCCGGGCGGCAGTGCGGCCCGCAGCAGTCCTAGGTGGACCGGGACCACTGAGTCCGGCGAGCGGTAACGAGCGACCTTTCCCTCCGGGTGTTTCTGAGCCGGGCTTCTTGCCCCGCTCGAAGCATCCGGAGGGCTTGCTGGTTTAGCTCGGTCATGTCAGTGGCAGGCGGCATGTCCACTGTCTGTGAATGATGACCCGGCGATCGGGACGAAACTCCAGTCATAGCCGTTGGCGTGCAGCGTCAGCTCGAGAACGCCGAAGGTCGAGGATCGGACTTCGCTGTTCGGTCTCGGATCATGGAACTGGCGCAGGTTCTTTCCGCCGGTCCCGACGACGAATTCTCGGATGCCGTTGGCGGCGGCGGCGCCGGTGGGTGTCTGTGGGGCGAAGCGCTCATAGTCGTGATCATGCCCATTCAGCACGATGTCCGCACCCGCCGCGTTGAGGTCCTGCCAGAAGACCTGATACGCGGTGTCGTTGCCGTGGCCACCGGAGCTGAAACGGGGTTGGTGCCAGAAGGCGAGTGTGCAACGCGCGGAATGGGCCTGTAGATCGGCCCGCAGCCAGGTCTCCTGCGGCGAATCCTTGCCGCAGCCGCCGGCGAAAGCGCACTCGCTGTTGAGCGCGATAATGTGCCAAGCGCCGACGTCGAAACTGTAATAGGTGTGCTGGGGGCTTCCCGCGGCGACGCCGAAATATTGGTAAAAGCCGTCTCCACCCGATTGGTATTCGTGGTTGCCCGGCGCTGGGTGCGTAATCGACAGCACTCGTCCCCATGTCGGTCCGTACTGGCTCAGAAAGTTCTTGAGTCGGCCCTTCACGTACTGCTCGTCGCCGAGAGTCAGGACCGCTGTGAGCTTGCGCTGCACCAACAGATCCGACGTCGCCTTCTGCTGGCAGGTTTCGGCCGTGACCGGCGCCCGCGGCTCACACGCGATGTCGCCGGCCGCGGCGATGACAGGGTCGCTTGACGGAACGACGTTGGGGCGTCGCGGCGGTCGACCGCAGCTGGTGCAAAGGATGAGCGAGCCAACCACGACGGCGGCCAAAGCCGCCATGCCCCGCGAACGCTGTGTTCTCCTCGCCATCCTCAAGAGGGTTCACGCTTCCTTTGATCTCAATGGTCCGAGCAGCATGGCTGGTGACATGCGGCCGATCCATCGACAGTACCGATCTCGGATTAGTGGCAGGCTCCGCTTCCGCTGTCAGAGAGCGAAGAATTCAGAGAGTCAAATCGCCAGGAGTAGCTGTTGGTTCGCAGAGTAAGCGACAACACACCGAAGGCACCATTCCTGCGGATCTCGCTGCCAGCCGCGATGACATCAAACGGCCGAAGCCCGACGCCGCCGGTTCCCACCACGAACTGGCGCATGCCTTGCGCGGCATCCGCGCGTCCATCGGCATCCAGAGCTTGGAAGCGCTCGTAATCATGATCGTGCCCCGACAGGACGACCTCGGCACCCGCGAAGTGAAGATCGCGCCAAAAGGCGTCGAGGGCTGGATTCGAGTGATGCTCACCCGAACTCCATCTCGGCTCATGCCATGCCGCCAAGGTGCATTGGGACTTGTGCGATGCGAGATCGGAACGAAGCCACTTCTCCTGCGCTGAGCCGGCACCGCAGCCGCCGACGAACTCGCATTGCGAGTTGAGCACGACGACATGCCAGCTGCCTAGTTCATAGCTGTAATAACCCTGGGTCGGATCGCCGGCGAGGGTGCCGAAGTAACGGAAATATCCGGTGGCGCCGGGGGTCAAGTACTCATGGTTACCGACGACGGGATGGGTGATGCCGAGGAACCTGCCCCAGGTAAGCCCGTATGAAAGCTGAAACCCGTTGTAGGTGCCCCGCTGATACTGCGAGTCGCCGAGAGGCATGACCGCGTCTGGATGCCGCGAGAGCACCAGATCGCTGGTCGCCTTCTGCCGGCAACCCGTCTCGTCGCCTTCCAGGTCCTTGAACTTTTCGTTCGCGGGGTTGCACGCTATGTCACCGGCGGCGACCAGCACCACCGGACGAGGCGCCGCACGCCGCGCGGTCTCGGGCGGGTTTTGAGGAGTAGGGGGAGTGCCCGATTTGACAGTTGCACCCGTTGCGGGGGCGTCTGCCACGCCTGTCGCCGGCATGTGTGCGGACTCGCCCGCGTCCCAGACCACCAACGCCAAGACAGCAGCAATGGCTGCGATACCTCGCCGATGATGAACTCTAATCTTATCGCTCCGTTTCCGGTTGCGGTCCTCACTGGGTGGCCTCGGGGTATCCCGGCAGCGATCGATAATAGAGCAACTCGCCGACCTCGCCGACCGCAGAACCGGTCCGCGGGACATACAGCGTGATCACGATGCCAGGCTCTCCCGACGGCAGCGGCGCGTACGTCACCGTCGGATTGGCGAAGGAGGTGCTGCCAGCTGGAGTTTCGATCCGTAACGGATGAATCATGCTGGTTCGCGGGTCGAATAGGGCAACGCGCCAGAGCTTGTCGCGACCGTTCTGCGATTCAACGAGGGTGTCAATCGTGGAGCCGGCCATGACCGAGTCGCGATCCCCGTGCTTTCCGGCCATACCGATCTTGATCAAGGCGGCGTCGAGGCTGCCATTGCGCCGGGTGACCCATGAGGTGAAGTTGGTCAACGTACCCAGCGCCTCCCGATCGACGCCGGCCTCCAGGAAGTGAAAGCCGACCTCGATCCGGGATCTGCCGATGCCGGGCCGAAGGACCGCCGAATAGATGTTGGGAGTGCCTTCGGCACCGCGGTTGGCCGCCGTCAGAGTGTGCGGCGCGTCGAAGATCCGGTCGGCTCTGCCGGACAATAGTGCATCCCGACCGGCGTAGTGCCGAAAGCGTAGCCAGCGCCGGCCCGGCCCCGGACGGCCGGCGTTGTCCGCTTCCACCGCGAGTAGATATGTTCCGTCGGACAGCGATGCCAGCGTCGGCTGGGACGCGTCGACGTCGAGCTGGGTTCGAAACGCCCAATGCACCAGATCGATCGAGGTTGCCAACCGAACGACGTAGTGGTCGGCGAGCCGGTAGTGGTAGACGCCCAGGTACCCTCCGGGGTAGGCATCGATCTTCAGCGTTTCCATCGGAATTCCCGCATCGTCGTGCAGCCCGAAGGTTGGGTTCGCCGAGGCGACGTGCTGAATCGCGTTCATCAGCCAGGTCACGTCAGGTGTCGGGGGAGCGGGATGCCCCACCGCCGCCTGACTGCTGGCAATCGAGGAGGGACTCGGCGGGGCGGTGGGTTCGCGTGCTTGGCAGCCTGTCGCGGCGATCAAGAGGATCGTGGCGATGATCGATGACCATGTCGATCCGGCGCTTCGACGCGGGGGGCCGGCGGCCTTGCATCGATGCCGGATCACGTTTTCGTTACTTCGATGGCAGTGCTCGCCGAGACGGCCTGCCCGGACGGAGCGGCGTAGACCGTCAGGGTATAGGCCGCTGGCACCTGGATGGCGACGAGGTGAATCACGGCGGCCCCGTTCGTGTGCGTCATGGTCGCCTTCCACCGAACACCGCTGCCTTTGGAATCCGTGATTTCGGTGAAAAGCCGGATCTGGGACGCTGGCTTGAGCAGCCGGTCCTGTAGCCAACGTGCCTGGAACGTCACGTCGATGCGGCCCCCGACGGGTACCCGGTTGGGCGCTTTGACGGACAGCTGTAACTGTCGCCGCGGCGGCGGCCCGTGCTTCTCCGACGAGGCGCCACTGACGACGTTCGAGGTGGCGTGCAGCTGTTGAACCGTCACCTGATAGGTCGGCAGCAATTGAGTGGTCTTCGTCGCCTTGTCGAGGACCCACGTTCCCCACGCCGTAATGCGACTGTCGACGGGTGGAATCGTGACAGATGCCTGATCGGTGGCGATGATATCCGCGACCACCACGCCGTTGTTCGCCTTCTTCAGATAGCCGAGCAGGTGTGCGTCCGGAACGATCGTGATCTTCAAATCGTCGTAAGCGGCTACTAGCTGTACCTTTTTCACCGTTCCGGTGACGGTCGCACACTTGCTCATGACGGTGAGCCGACCCGGGTCGTGCACATGCGTCATGGGCGATTCCCGGCACGCGACGTTTCCGACCCACGGCGGGTTGGTCTTGGTGGAGAAGTGATTCAGCGCGAATGCCGTTGTTCCGGCGGCCACCACGACCAAGAGGCCGACGATGACGATCAACCGCTTGTTGAATAGCCTCACTTGTAGACCAGCCCGGTCACGGTCATGCGCCGTCCGATCGGATCCTCCGCACTCAGTTGATAGCTGGGTACCGCTGTCCGCGGCACGTCGAACGCCGCTCGGAAACTTCCCGAGTTGTCACTCTGGACGCTCGCCACGCGCTGCCCGTGATACGTCACCGTGACCAGGCTGTTCGGCAGATAGTGAGCGCCGGTTACCGAGGCCTTGTTGCCCGATTCGACGAACGCCAGGGACGGGGATTGAAGGCCGATCGCCCACGCGACGTGGCCGAAATCGTCGGTGGCCCGGATGCGATAGCGGGAGTGCGTCGTCGTCGGCAGCCTGAATTTCCATCGGAACGAGCCGTCCGGCTGGGCATGTGTGATGCCGACTGTGTTCAGGCCGTAGGTCAACTTGATGTTGCCCTGCGGACTGAAGCGCACCCCGTACACCTGGACCTGACCGTTGACAATCGTGTACACGAGCTTGCTCGACGGTAGCCCCGTCAGGGAGGCGGCATTACCCTCCGCATCGGTCACCACGACGTGGTATTGGGACTGACCGGGATCGGGCACCGGTAGTTTGATGGTGGCCGTGCCATCGGCATTCGTCGCGCTATGTGCCACGACGGCACCGTGGTAGGTCACGCTCAGAGCAGAGCTGGCCACGAATCCCCGTGCGGTCAGGGTGACGTGATTGTCGGCGATTTCGCTCTGTAGCGTGGGTTTCGCGAGGTTCTTGCTGACTCGGTAGATATAGACCCGTGCCTCGTGATGCCAGTAAACGGTGTGGACGAGCCGTCCGCCGAACGTTTGAATCAGTGATCGGAACTGTCGCTCGGTGACCGTGTTGGCAACTTGATTCTGCTCGGGCGGATCGTCGAGTGGCCGGGTGCCATAGACCAGGTAGGAGACACGACCGTCCTGGATGAGACGTGCCGGCCAGTAGTCGACCCAATCCACCGGCACCTGATCGCCTCGTGCCGTGGTCTGAACCAGCTGGCCACCCGGCATCACGGTGGCGATCCGGAACCGGCCGTACGGATAGGCATCGATACCGCCGTAGAACGACAGGGTGTATTGCCCGGATCCGTGAGAAAGCGTCATCGCTCCGGCGTGCTGCGCGCCTTGTGACTTCAGCCAGTACGCCGCCTCCCGCATGCCGGCCGAGCTCTGGTCGGCAATGGCGACACCTATCGCGGGCACCTGCGTGGCGCACAACACGACTGCGACGACAGCTGTTGCCACGGCGGCCGCCCGGGTCGCCAGCCGCGGGATCCGCACCCGTGCCAACCTGCCGATCAAATCGCTCACGGATCGTCCGGTCATGAGCGTCAGAGGTGGAATCGCCGGCAGCAGGTAGTTGAACCCCTTCAACGGATACACTTGAAGGAAAAGGACGAAAGCGACGAGCCAGATCGCGGGCAATAGATCCCGGCGATCGCGCCGCAGGGCGGTGAGCAGGACCCCAATCCCTAATACCACGCACATCAGCAAGCCCTCGGACGTCCAAAGCTGTTCGAGGTAGAAGGTCCAGGAAACGCCGCTTCTGCGCTTGGTGCTCGTTGACAGAAAGCTGGCCAACGCCTCGTGGTGACCGAGGATCTGCATGGCGGCCGGTGCGAGGGCCGCGATGCTGATGAGCAGCGGCGGAAGCACCCGCCGCGGTGTCAATCGACGCCAGTCGCCGGTCACGGCGACGAACACAACCGCCACCGGGATGATCAGGACGCTCGTCACCTTGGCCTGCGTCGCGACGGCTGTGACGACCGCGAGACCCATGAGCCAGCGGGACGAGTTCGACACATGCCATTTGATCAGACAAAGCATGGCGAGGGTGACGAAGAACGAGACCGTCGAGTCAAGCAGCGCCAGGCGGCCGAGTCCAATCGCATAGCCGCTCACGGCGAGGACCAAGCCGGCCAGGAACGCACTTCGGCGGTCGTACAGCAATCGCCCGATCGCGTAGACGAGAACCACCGTCAGGACGCTCAAGATCGCACTGACCACACGGGCCGTTGTGTCGGAAACGCCTACCAGGCGATAGACCACCGAGACGATCCACTGATACACGAGAAAGTTGGAGTTGCCTCGCGAGGAGAGGATGAACCAGCGGTCCATCCCTCCGGAATGGGCGAGGAGTGCCGCTTGGCCGGCGTAAACGGCCTCGTCGCCGCGGAAGCCGACCTCGCTCAACCGCCATAGCCGGACGAACGCCGAGACCGCCATGAGCACGCTGACGGCCGCGACGGTCAGTGCGTCCGGTCGACGAAAGCGTGGTGGTTTCCGATGCCGCGCCCGGCGCGCCGCCGCGGGCTTGGAGACAGCGGGTACCCCCGACCCGAGCGACGCGGACTCGAGCGACCCGGACTCGGGCGGCGCGGATTCGGGCGCCGGGGCCAGCGCGACTTGGTGCGTCAACTGGCCTTGGCGTACTTTTCGGAAACTCAGCCGCTGTCGTATCAACTGAGAGACGAGTGAGTCGGGCGCCCGGTCGATATTCATCCGCCGCTCGCTTCGCTGACAACCGCGGACAGGACGCCTTTTTCACGATGAATCCGATGGCATGGCGACGAAGTGCCGGATCCCGCGAACGCGGCACTTTGCCCGCGGCGGAACCGGACCGCGGCAGGGGCTTGCCGCGCACTGTCGACAGAGCCGATCATCGTCGCCTTCCCATAGAGGTCTTCTCGTCGGGAGACGTCGGTACGTGTGATCCCCCGCGGTGACAACGCCGATCGCGAACCATCGGCGTCATCGGCTTAACAAAAGTTAGACGCTGTGCCGTCGGTCTCGCAAGTTTGGATGCTCAGACGTAACTCTGCCGACATGTCGACAAATGAGTGCGTGTGCAACAAGCTATCAACCGCACACTCTGTGTGCTCATAACGGCTGTCGGAACCCGACAAATGTTCTCGTTTCCGGTTAACCCACCCTGGCAGCCGGCTCATGTGGCTTTTGTCTCAGACTGAGTGGTCGTTGCCGAGCCCATCGGAAGTTCGACCGTCCCCTGCTGAAGCTGGCCGATGGATGAGGTCGGGTGCCGTGGGGCGTTGCGGCCAGGATGGTGGGCTGTGGCGATAGATTGGCTCGCCGGGAGCTTTCCGCGCGTATCGAGTGACTTGGGGGTGTTCGGGGTGAGCCCGACGATCCACACCGTCCTAGATCAAATACGCGCCGGCGCGTCCTCGAGCCGCCAGATGGGTGAGCAGTTCGAGCGGCTGATGAAGGCCTACCTGACCACCGACCCGCAGTACGTCCAGCATTACAGCGACGTGTGGCTGTGGGGGGAGTGGCCGGGTAACGGCGGCAAGGCCGATACGGGCATCGACCTGGTCGCGCGGGAACGTGAATCGGGCGGGATCTGCGCGATTCAGTGCAAGTTCTACGATCAGGCCCATCGGTTGATGAAAGACGATATCGACTCGTTCTTCACCGCATCCGGCAAGGCGCCGTTCAGCAGCCGGATCATCATCTCCACGACCGACAGGTGGAGCAAGCACGCCGAGGACGCGCTGCGGGACCAGCAAATAACGACGACGCGAATTGGGCTGTCGGAGATCGGTCTGAGCCCGATCCGGTGGGACGTGGCCTGGCCGGTCCCCGGTGCCGCGATCACGCTGGACCTGGCGCAGAAGAAGGCGCTGCGCCCGCATCAGGTCAAGGCGGTCGATGCGGTGCTCAAGGGCTTCACCGCGCACGACCGCGGCAAGTTGATCATGGCGTGCGGCACCGGGAAGACGTTCACGTCGCTGAAGATCGCGGAGCGGATCGCCGCTGACAACGAGGGCGCCGGGACGACGGTGCTGTTCCTCGTCCCGTCGATCTCGCTGCTCTCGCAGTCGCTGCGGGAATGGACCGCCGAGTGCACCACCCCGATGCGCACGTTTGCCGTCTGCTCGGACACGAAGGTCGGCAGGCATTCCACGGTGGAGGACATCAGCGTCCACGATCTGGCATTCCCGGCCACCACCGACACGACCAAGCTGATCGCCCAAGTCGGTGCCGCCGCGGGGCACGCCGCGTTGACGGTGATCTTCTCGACCTACCAGTCGATCGGCACGGTCGCCGCGGCCCAGCAGGCGGGCCTGAGCGAGTTCGACCTGATCATCTGCGACGAGGCGCACCGCACGACCGGCGTCACCCTGGAAGGTGAGGACGACTCGAACTTCGTCCGGGTGCATGACCAGTCCTACCTGAAGGCGAACAAGCGGCTGTATATGACCGCGACGCCCAAGCTGTTCGACGACAGCAGCAAGACGGTCGCGCGGGAGAAATCGGCCGTGCTGGCCTCGATGGACGACGAGGCGCTCTACGGGCCGGAGTTCCATCGGCTCGGGTTCGGTCAGGCGGTGGGGGAGGGACTGCTGACGGATTACAAGGTGCTGATCCTGACCGTGGACGAAAAGTACATCGCCTCGTCGCTGCAGGGGCAGTTGGCCGATGACAACATGGAGATCAAGATCCAGGACGCGGTCAAGATCGTCGGCTGCTGGAACGGGCTGGCCAAGCGCTCGGGGACCACCGCCGACGGCAGCGGCTTCGCGCCCGGCGAGCCGCCGATGCGGCGGGCGGTGGCCTTCTCGCGCAGCATCGCCGAGTCGAAGAAGCTGACCGAGGTCTTCACGCGGGTGATGGAGGGCTACGACGCCGCGGACGAGGGGTTGCTGCGCTGCGACGTGCACCATGTCGACGGCACCTACAACGCGCTGCGGCGCAACCGGGAGCTGGACTGGCTGAAGGCTGACGTCGCCGGCAACGAATGCCGGATCTTGTCCAATGCCCGCTGCCTGTCCGAGGGCGTCGACGTGCCGGACCTGGACGCGGTGCTATTCCTCAACCCCCGCAGTTCGGTGGTGGACGTGGTGCAATCGGTGGGTCGGGTGATGCGCAAGGCCGAGGGCAAGGAGTACGGCTACATCATCCTGCCGGTCGGCATCCCGGCCGACACGCCGCCGGAGCAGGCGCTGGCCGACAACCAGCGCTACAAGGTGGTGTGGCAGGTGCTGCAGGCCCTACGGGCCCACGACGACCGGTTCAACGCCACCATCAACAAGATCGACCTGAACAGGAACAAGCCGAAGCAGATCATGGTCGGCACCGTCGGCTTCGACGAGGACGGCACCTCAGCCGCTCAAGCGTCTGAGCGGGAGAGTGCCGCGTCGGCGCAGCTGGCGCTGGATTTGCATGTTCAGGAATGGCGGGACGCGATCTACGCCAAGATCGTCCAGAAGGTCGGCGAGCGGACCTACTGGGAGAACTGGGCCAAGGACGTCGCCGCGATCGCCGAGCGGCACACCGCCCGGATCACCGCTCTGCTCGACGCCCCGCATGGCCCGGCCAGCGAGGCGTTCGGCCATTTCCTCGACGGCCTGCGCAACAACCTCAACGACAGCATTACCCGCGCCGACGCGGTCGACATGCTGGCCCAGCACCTGATCACCAGGCCGGTGTTCGACGCGCTGTTCGAGGATTACTCCTTCGCCCGGCACAACCCGGTGTCGCAGGTGATGCAGGCCATGCTGGACGTGCTGCACGAGCAGGGCCTGGAGCGGGAGAACGAGACCCTGCACGGCTTCTACGACAGCGTCCGGATGCGGGCGCAGGACATCGACAACGCCGAGGGCAAACAGCGCATCATCAAGGACCTGTATGGGCAGTTCTTCAAAACCGCGTTCCCCCGCGCCGCGGCGAGCCTCGGCATCGTCTACACCCCGATCGAGATCGTCGACTTCATCATCCGCTCGGTCGAGTCGGTGCTGCGGACCGAGTTCGGGGCCTCGATCAGCGACCCCGGCGTGCATGTGCTGGACCCGTTCACCGGCACCGGTACCTTCATCACCCGGCTGCTGCAATCCGGTCTGATCAGGCCGGACGACCTGAGCTACAAATACACCCACGAACTGCACGCCAACGAGATCCTGCTGCTGGCCTACTACATCGCCGCGATCAACATCGAGGCCACCTACCATGCCGTCGCGGGCGGGGAGTACCGGCCGTTCAACGGCATCGTGCTCACCGACACCTTTCAGATGACCGAAGCCGACGACACGATGGATGAGCTGATGTTCCCGCGGAACAACGAGCGGGTCGCCGAGCAGAAAGCCCTCGACATCCGGGTCATCATCGGCAACCCGCCCTATTCCGCCGGGCAGACCAGTCAGAACGACGCCAACCAGAACCAGAAGTACCCGACCCTGGACACCGCGATCGCGCGGACGTACGCGGCTCGGTCGAGCGCGACGAACAAGAACTCCCTGTACGACTCCTACATTCGCGCCATCCGGTGGGCCTCCGACCGCATCGGAGATGAAGGCATCGTCTGCTACGTCAGTAACGGCGGCTACATCGACGGCAACACCGCCGACGGTCTGCGCAAGAGCCTGGCGCAGGAGTTCAGCGGCATCTACTGCTACAACCTGCGCGGGAACCAACGAACCGCTGGCGAGCTGTCCCGCCGAGAGGGCGGCAAGATCTTCGGGTCCGGCAGCCGGAGCACGGTCGCCATTCTGCTGCTGGTCAAGAATCCCAAGGCTGGGAATGGCTGCACGATCCACTACCGCGACATCGGTGACTACCTCACCCGCGAGCAGAAACTGGCTATCGTCGCAGGCGGCAATCTCGATACCGTCGAGTGGCAAACCATCGAACCGAATGCCAACGGAGACTGGCTCAATCAGCGCAGAGTCGACTTCGAAAGCTTCACACCAATAGGCGATAAGACCGCAGGGCGCGACGCGCTGTCTGTTTTCCGCACATACTCGCGTGGCCTAGAATCAGGCCGGGACGCGTGGGTATACAACTACTCCTTCGCAGCAGTAAGAACAAACGTAAGTCGGACGATTGACTTTTACAGCGAGCAGGTAACCGGTTTCGTGGAATATTGCGAGGTTAATGCAGTCGCTAAGCCGCGAGACCATGTCGATTCGTTCATCAGCCTCGATTCCACGAAGAT
>Ga0307504_10000159_pt1 | contig 13708 bp, 11 predicted proteins | sample 19_S_MG_FD_194516 | JGI IMG/M metagenome (GOLD analysis project Ga0307504, IMG submission 194516) | Soil microbial communities from Populus trichocarpa stands in riparian zone in the Pacific Northwest, United States - 19_S | ecosystem: Environmental > Terrestrial > Soil > Riparian zone > Trees... | reverse complement strand
TGGGCAGGTGCATACGACGTTGACTGACCCACGCGGGTGGCAGGGCGTGGACGGCGTCGCGTTCGAGGCGGTGACCGATCCGTCCGAAGCAGCTTTCATCGTCACGCTGGCAACGCCGGACACCACTGACCGGCTCTGTGCCCCGCTGGACACCGGCGGCTACCTGGACTGTTTCAACGGTACCCGTGCTGTGATCAACTCAGACCGCTGGCTGCTCGGAGCCATGAGTTGGGGCAATGACATAACTGGATATCGCCATCAAGTCCTCAACCATGAGGTCGGTCACGCGCTCGGCCATGGCCACCGGTACTGCCCCGCGCCGGGTAAGCCGGCCCCGGTCATGCAACAGCAGACGATCTCATTACAGAACTGCACGCCTAACGCCTGGCCGTCTATCACCGACGGCTGAGCCCGGCATCGACGCGCGGTTCCCGGCCAGCCGCACCGAGTGGGAAATCACGCGTTGGCAGCGGCGAGGCGGGCGTCGTTGTATTCCCGTTCCGACACCGGCTCCGCCCATTCCTCTCCACAGTCGTTCAGGTGGATCATGTACGTCTCTCGCCCGATGTAGGCGGCGACCGCGGCAACTATCGCCAACCCGAAGGTGATACTGCCGACCGTCCACAGGACGTGGGTGTGAACCTCCGCGGCGAGCTGGCTGCACGGCTTCCCGCTGACCACCTTGGTCGGGACGAACTTCTTGGCCACCACGCACGCTGACGGAGCAGGGCCGGCGATCGTTGCGTAGATCGTGGGCAGGAAGGCGGTGATCAGGGTGCCGATGTTCTGCGATACGGCGAACGCCGTCACCCGGGTCCGAGTCGGGAACATCTCTTGAAAGAACGACGGGAACACCGCGTTGTAGCCCTGGTAGATGCAGCCCCACATCAGCACCGCGAACACGATCGTCAGTGGCACATTGTCATGGCCGATGAAATACAGATAGGGGTAGGCGAGGATCCCGGAGCCGATCGCGCCGACGATGATGGGTGGGCGCCGGCCGATTCGGTCGGATAGCGACCCGATAAACGGGATGAGGACCATCGCGAACGCGTTGCCGATGACTGGGATGAACAGATAGAGCTTGGTGTTCATCTCCACGCCGTAGGCGTGGTTGGTGGCGAACGTGCCACCGAAGGTCGTGGCCAAGGTCGCGATGGCGTTCATGAGCGCCATGCAGATGACGAGCAGCATGCTCGTGCCGCTCTGCGTGATCGCCTGAACAATCGGCGACTTGGGGATCTCGCCGTGGACGGCCTCTTCTTGGAACGCCGGGGTTTCGTCGACGTTCCGGCGGATGAAGTAGCCGACGGCGACAACGACCACGCTCAGGAAGAACGGAATCCGCCAGCCCCAGCTGTTCATGCTGTGGGTGCTCAGGCTGAAGTACAGCGGCAGGAATACCGCGGCGGCGATCAGCTGGCCGCCTTGGGTGCCCTGAAGGGTGAAGCTGCCGAAGTAGCCGCGTCGGCCGAACGGCGAGTTCTCGATGATCATCGCGCTCGCGCCGGAGAGTTCCCCGCCGACCGCGAAGCCCTGGACGAGCCGCAGCACCACGAGCAGGGCCGGCGCCCAAAGGCCGACCGTGGCGTAGGTGGGCAGGGCGGCGACGAGGAACGTCGACACGCCCATGACGAGCATGCAGAGGACCAGCACATTCTTTCGGCCGTGCTTGTCTCCCCAGTTGCCGAGGAAGAACGCGCCGAGCGGGCGGGATACGTAGCCGACGCCGTAGGTCGCCAGCGAGGCGATGATGGCGACCTTGTCGTTGCCCTTGGGAAAGAACACGTCCGGGAACACCAGCGACGCCGCGGTCGCGTAGATGAAGAAGTCGTAGTACTCCAGTGCGCTGCCGATCCAGCCGCTGGCTACTGCCTTCTTCGGGGTCTTCTTGAATTCGGTGGGTTCGTGCGAGCCGCCTGGCTCGACGATGACGTCTTGCATCGGATCTCCTCGGGCGGGCCGCGGGCGAGCGTGATTGATGTAGTTGAACTCGGTGTTTCCGCGTCGGTCAATGGGCGACGGCCCGATTTCCGCTGGCCGGACTAACCGGCTGGCCGGTAACTGGGCCGGTCTGACGCGGCGCACGAGACCGTCGACGGGTTGGCCACTGGCCGGGAACAGGGGAACCGACCGGGCATGACACTGGCAACATCGCGGACGCGGTTCGTACTTGCCCGGATGTCGATGTGAAAGTGGGGCTTTCATGCTTTCCGTACTCGTACTCAACGGCCCAAACCTGAATCTGCTCGGCACCCGCAAGCCCGAGGTATATGGCACCACAAAGCTGGCCGACGTCGAGGAGCTGTGCCGGCAGGAGGCGGGCAAGCTCGGACTCGAGGTGATCTTCCGGCAGTCCAACCATGAAGGGCAGCTCATCGACTGGCTCCACGAATGTGGGGCCGCGGTCAAAGCCGGCGAGTCGATCGGCGCGGTCTACAACCCGGGTGCCCACACCCATACCTCGGTTGCGCTGCATGATGCGATCGAAGGAGCCAGCGTGCCGCTCATCGAGTGCCATATCTCCAATGTCCACAAACGCGAGGAGTTTCGGCACCACTCCTTTATCTCGCCGGTGGCCGCCGGAATTATCATCGGATTTGGTGTATACGGCTATGTTTTAGCCATAAACGGACTTCACCATCTGTACCAATCGGGCCGGTGACGAGCGGCTAGAAGTGGCGAACGCCACGTTCGGCACGTACTTCCCGCCAAACGGCACCGACTCTAGCCAACTGTGTGGGATATACTATTTACGATCCATATATGCCGGTTTAGCTGCGGAATCCAAAGCGCGAGACGAAGCGGCGCAGGATGGTCGGTGGGTGCACGACCTTGCACTGCCGCATTGATTTCTTCAGCGAATCCGCGGCGGACGGGGCGAAGTATCCGTGGTTCTTGTAGACCTCGATCCGGGTGCAGATGCCGGCCACGTCCAGCTCTGGGTGAAACTGGGTCGCGTACACATTGCGACCCACCCGAAAGGCCTGCACCGGGCAGGTGGGTGAGGATGCCAGCACGATCGCGTCCGGCGGTAGTCGCGTGATCGCTTCCTTGTGTCCGACGAAAGCATCGAAGGCGCTGGGCAGGCCGGCCAGCAATGGGTCCACGCGTCCCGCGGCGGTCAGCGATACCGGCACTGATCCGATGGGCTCGCCGTAGGTCCGATCGACGGTCCCGCCGGCAAAGGTGCCGAGGGCGCCGATCCCGTAGCAGCAGCCGAGAAACGGAAAATCCCGGGCCACGATCTGCTCCAGCAAGGCGAGTAGGTCGGCTTCGGCTCGGCACTGATCAGCAGACTTCTCGGCCGGTGGGTCGCTGAAGTTGTATGGGCCGCCGCCGAGGATGACACCGGACCAGTCGTCGAGATCGAGGCCGGTCAACGGCTCACGATCCAGGCGGATCCGCCGTAACCCCGACTCGTCGAGTTCGCCGTATCTCATGATGGCTGAGAACTCGTCGTCGGCGACCTCGTCCTCGGCGCGGATGGACAGCAGCAGGAACGGCGCGCGAACGGGTAGCGGTGGCATGGCAGCAGGCAGCCTATCGCCGCCACCGCCACCGCCACCGCCACCGCCACCGCCGCATCGTCGTCGCTCGTCAGGTAGGCCGGCACCGTTGCCGAAGACGCCGACCCGTGCGGCTTATCCGGCTGGCCGTCAGGTTCGCGGGATGGCCTGGCCTCGGCTCGGGGCTGAACGACCTGTCGGTGTGGATCGGTAATGTGGCCGGCACACCGATGAGGAGCTGGTAGTGACCGCTGAGACGACGATTGAGGGCGCGCTCGCCCAAGCCGAGGCGGATGTCGAGGCAGCTGCCCGCTCGGCCGGGAACCTCGTTCATGAATTGAAGCGAGCGCGAACGGCGGCCGCGTCCGGGCAGCTGCGTGATTTGCGACGTGCGCTCGACGCGGTGGCCGATCTCGCCGGCGACTTGCGAAAGGCCGTCCTTGACGCCCGTGCGTCCTACGATGTGGACGAGGGTGATCTGCTCGCCTCGGGCGCATACGCCAAGGAACTGCTAGCGAACGCGGCCGTGGTCGGCCTGGCGATGTTCGAAGAGGATGACCGGTTGTTGTGCTACCCGTCGATAGTCCGAGTGCTGCCCGGCGAGCTGGCTCTCGAGATCGACCGAAGGCGGGTACGTGGCCTGCGCCCGTCGGTCGTCGTGGCGCAACTTCAACGTGCGCAGAATGCGGGGCCGCGTTTCAAGCCAGAGTCTTTCCTGGCCAGCCTGTTCGGGGCATATGACCTCGTACTCGCTCGGCAGGGCAAGGTGGCCGGAGCTGTGGTGCGCCTGGTGGACCTTTACACGGTGCTGACCCTGCTGCCCGGTCAGGCGCGCGATTACACCAAGCCGGAGTTCACCCGTGACCTCTATCTGCTCGATCAAACCGGAGTCACCGAGGTCGGCTCGACCGGGCGCGCTCTGCGCTGGGCGGCCAGCACCGGTACCCGGCTCTCCGGAGTGCTGACCACGGTGTCCAAGAGCGGACAACAGCAGCGATACTGGGGTATCGCTTTCGAAGAGGCCTCGCCGTGACCGAGCTGCACGGCAGCGGCCTGCCGCTCGGCGGTACAGGTCTCACCGCCGAGTCCTATGCCGAGTTTATCGCGAAGGAGTATCTCGGCGACTATGCGCGTTGTGGCGGCGCCGCGGTCCGGTTCGTCGTTGCCGGCAGCGATGACGTCGCAGCCCGATGGCATCAGCGACTGGCGGCCGCGGCGGGCGACGAGGGCTACCTATACGTCTTCGCCGATGCCGCGGAGGTTCGTGTCCATTTGGTCGATCAGCTCTACGCGAGCATCGCCCGCCAGCTCGACTGGTCCGAACTGGCTCGACGTCAGGTGCTCAGCGCGTGGGAGCAGCTCGGCCTGCCCGCGCCCGACCCGGACGAGCCGTCGGTCGCAGCCGTCGCCGAACATCACGAGGTCGACCCTCGCGAGGCCGGGCGCAGCATGCGACGCCAGCTGGAGGGGACGCTGCTACATGATCCGTCGCTGGCCCGGGAGTTCCGGCTCGCGGCCCTGCGTCTGTGTCAGGCCGAACTCGGCACCAGAGAGGTCAGCGCGGCCGAGCGCGAGGCCGTCTTATCCTGGCTGCGGGTCGAACCGGTCGCGCTGAGGGATCTGCGCTCGGCCTCGTTGTTCGCGCGAATCGGGCGGCACAATGCACGCTCGATGCTGGTCTCCTTGGCCGCGTGGCGAGCGCGGGTGGCCGGAACAGGACTGGTTCTCGACCTGGAGTTGGCCCGATTGGCAGTATCCCGTCGTCCGGCTGTCGACGAGCGGACTGGCTTCTATTACACCAAGGCCGCCGTTCTCGACGCCTACGAAGTGCTCCGCCAGCTCGTCGACGCCACTGACAACCTGCACGGCGTGTTCGTCGCGGTTACTCTGCCGCCAGGTCTCGTTTCCGACGACGTGCGAGGCCTACCGGCCTACAGCGCCTTGCAACTGCGGGTAGTCGATGAGGTGCGTGACCGCCGGCGGGCGAACCCCTTCGCGGCACTCGTGCGGCTAGAGACCAGGCTGGAGGCCACTTCGTGACGGCTACCTTGATGGCGAATGAGCAGCTTTCGGCGCGACGCGCGGTAGAGGCGCTGCGGTCCGGAGTGCCGAGCCGCGCAGGGGTGGCCGCACTCGGCAGCGGTCAATACGAGATCGAGGACCGGTTCCTCGACCTGCTCGATGGCGTCGGCACGGTGCGTCCGACCGAGGACCGGGGCCTGCTGCTGGGCGGCGGATTCGGATCGGGAAAGAGCCACGTGCTCGAACACCTGGCCCATCTCGCGCTGGACCGCGGCTTCGCGGTCAGCCGGGTGGTTGTCAGCAAGGAGACACCGCTGCATGACCCGGCAAAGGTGCTGCGCGCGGCAATCGAGTCGGCGGTCAGCCCGAACGGCGCGATCGGCGCCGTGGCTGAAGCCGCCGCCAGCCTGGACGCCGGCGGCCCGGGCTTCGCGGAGCTGCTCCGCTGGGCCAGCGGCGGCCCGGTCGACGAACGGTTTCCGCTCACCCTCAGGCTGCTTCCGCACGCCCAGGCCGGTGACGACGACTTCGCCGAGGCGATCGTCCGGTTCTGGTCGGGGGACCCGCTCCGGGTGGCCGAATTGCGCCGCCAGGCCAAACTTGTCGGTGAAGGCCGTCGCGCGCTGGCCGCCGTCCCGGCCACAGAACTCGCGGTTCAGCGATTCCGCTTCCTGGCCAGATTGTTCGTCGCGACCGGCTGCCAAGGCTGGGTGCTGCTTTTCGACGAGGTCGAGCTGATCGGCAGGTACACCCTGCTTCAGCGCGCCAAGTCCTACGCCCAACTGGCCGACTGGCTGCTTGCCGACCCCGACGACCCGGCCAGCCCGCTGGTGACGATGCTGGCCATGACCGACGACTTTGATGCGGCCGTGCTCACCGAGAAGAACGACCGAGAAATCGTTCCGGCAAAGCTGCGCGCCAAAGAGCAGCCGCAGTGGGACGAAATCGCCGGACGGGCTGAGACCGGCATGCGGCTAGTCGAGCGCCATATGCTCCTACTGAGGCAACCCGACACCGCCGAACTCGAACAGACTTACCGCCGGCTCAAGGCTCTACACAGCGAGGCGTTCGAGTGGGATGCCCCCGACGTCGCCGGGCTCGAACGGTTGGGTGCGACCCGAATGCGTCAGTACGTTCGGGCGTGGATCAACGAGTGGGACCTGGTGCGCATGGACCCGTCCTACCGCCCGCAGACCGAGGTGGTGCCGATCGCGATTAGCTACGACGAGGTACCCGACCTCGGCATCGACGGGAATCTGGTGGCACCGGAGGACGCCTGACCCGCCGACGGCCCAGGTGGCGGAGTCCAACGGGGACACTCCATCGCTGACGGGCGCGGACGTGATCACACTCATACGAGGTGGCATCGCAAAGCTATGGCATCGTTGTCTGGGGCTAGTGACGGTACCGAACCCGGGAGGCCCAGTGGCACTGCGCATCACCCTCACCCTGCTCATGACGGCGGTGACTTTCGTCGCAGCGGGACGTCGAGTGCTCTGGCTGGTCAAGCTGATCCGGTCCGGCGCGACCGCGCCCGGACGCGGCAAGGGCGTCGGCGAGCGGCTCGCCGTCGATGCCGAGGAGGTGCTTGCCCAGCGCAGGTTGCTCATGTGGTCCGTGCCGGGCCTGGCGCACTTCCTTACGTTTTGGGGCTTCCTGATCCTGAACCTGACCATCTTGGAGGCCTACGGGGCGCTGCTGATCAGCCGCGATTTTCACATCCCGATCATCGGCAGGTGGCAGGCCCTGGGCTTTCTGGAAGACTTCGTCGCCGTCGGGGTGCTGCTCGGCCTGGCCACCTTCGCGATCCTGCGGCTACGTCACGCTCCGGACCGCGAGCAGCGCGACTCCCGGTTCTACGGTTCGCACACCAGGCCGGCCTGGATCATTCTCGCGATGATCAGTTTGGTCATCATCACGCTGTTTCTGCTGCGGGGCGCCCAGCTGAACGCTGGCGAGTTCCCCTTCGGCCACTCGAAGTGGACCTTCGTCTCATACCTCGTTGCCACGGCCTTCGGCAGTGGCGGTTACAACGCGGGCCTGGCCACGGTATTCCTGCTCTGTCAGGTCGGGGTCGTCCTGATGTTCCTGATCATCGTTACCTACTCCAAGCACCTTCACATCGCGACCGCGCCGATCAACGTCTTCTTCAAGAGGTTGCCCAAGGCGCTCGGACCGTTGCTGCCCGTCGCCGACGCGGAGGGCAAGACGATCGACTTCATGGACGTCGAGGACCTTTCCGAAGATGCCGTTTTCGGCAGGGGCAAGATCGAGGACTTCACCTGGAAGGGCTACTTGGACTTTGCCACGTGTACCGAATGCGGTCGCTGCCAGTCTCAGTGTCCGGCCTGGAACACCGGCAAGCCGTTGTCCCCCAAACTGCTCATCATGGATCTACGCGACCATATGTTCGCCAAGGCGCCGTACCTGATCGGCGGCAAGGCCGTGCCGGACGAGGGTGCCTCGGAACTCAGCGGTTCCGCCGGGGGAGGAGGGCACGACCAGAGCGGGCACGGCGTGCCGGAATCGGGTTTCGGACGGGTCACGGGGACAAACGCCGCGCAATATCACCGGCCGCTGGTGGGCGACGCCGCCTCGCTCGGTGTCATCGATCCCGACGTTCTCTGGTCCTGCACGACCTGCGGGGCCTGCGTCGAGCAGTGTCCTGTCGACATCGAGCACATCGACCATATTGTCGACATGCGCCGCTACCAGGTGCTGATCGAGTCGTCGTTCCCGTCCGAGGCCGGCTCCATGCTGCGCAACCTGGAGAGTAAGGGCAACCCGTGGGGTCTGCCAGCCAGGAACCGCGAGGACTGGACCAATGATCTCGACTTCGAGGTGCGCCGGATCAATCCGGGGGATCCGCTGCCGGACGAGGTCGAATATCTCTTCTGGGTGGGTTGCGCTGGCGCGTTGGAGGATCGATCTAAGAAGGTCACGATGGCCTTCGCCGAATTGCTCCACCTCGCCGGTGTGGAGTTCGCGATCCTCGGCAAGAACGAGACCTGCACCGGCGACTCCGCCCGGCGGATCGGCAACGAGTTCGTGTATCAGGTGCTGGCGGCCGAGAACGTCGCGACGCTCAGCTCGATCGAGGGATCGAAGCCGCTCCGCATCGTGACGACGTGCCCACATTGCTTCAACACCATCGCCAACGAATACCCGCAAATCGGCGGCAACTACGAGGTCCTGCATCATACGCAGTTGTTGGCCACGTTGGTCGCCGAACAACGCCTCACACCAGTCGAGCCGGTGGACAAGAACGTCACCTATCACGACCCGTGTTACCTGGGACGGCACAACAAGGTGTACACGCCACCGAGGGACGTCCTCGGCAGCATTCCGGCGCTGAAATCGACGGAGATGCACCGTTGCAAGGAGCGCGGTTTCTGCTGCGGGGCGGGCGGTGCGCGGTTCTGGATGGAGGAGCGCATCGGCAAGCGGATCAATAGCGAGCGAACGGACGAGGCGTTGAGCCTGGACCCGGACCTGATCTCGACCGCGTGCCCGTTCTGCATGGTGATGCTGTCCGATGCGGTTAACGAGAAGAAGTCCTCTGGAACCGCTAAGGAGCACGTCCAGGTGTTGGACGTGGCCCAGATCCTGCGCCAGTCCATGATCCCGAGCTGATCAAATGTGGGCATCTCGCAGCGCTGGGTCATGTAGGGCCGCCCGGTCAGGTGGACATCAGCCGTGGCGGGCAACCCAAAGCGTTTTCAAGGCCACGGCGGCAAGCACGTTGCATGCCCAATGTCAAGAGGTGGGCGGAGCGGTTATCGTGGCCGATGGTACCTTGATGGATATATCAAAGTCGTCCGGATGTCCCAGGCTCAATTTCGCCAAGGTTCCACGGTTTTGACAAGGACGTTTCCCGCACTATTTGATATGCGCGCGCCTCGAAACTCCCCAGCCGCGACGGCCTGGGAGGCGTTGGTCGCCTGATGTCCACGTAACGGAATGGGATTTTATGAACATCGTCGTCCTGATGAAGCAGGTGCCTGATACGTGGGCAGAGCGAAAGTTGGATGGAGCGGACAACACCCTCGACCGCGCCGCTTCCGATGCCGTGATCAACGAGATCGATGAGTACGCGATAGAAGAAGGCCTGCTGCTCAAGGAGGCGCACGGCGGCGAGGTGACGGTTCTGACCATGGGCCCGGATCGTGCCGCCGAGTCGATCCGCAAGGCCCTGTCGATGGGTGTGGACAGGGGCGTGCACGTTGTCGACGACGCGCTGCACGGATCGTGCGTTATCACCACCGCCAAGGTCTTGGCCAAGGCCCTCGGCACGCTGGATTATGACTTGGTCATCGCCGGATCCGAGGCCACCGACTCCCGGCTCGCCGTCCTGCCGGCTCTTCTGGCCGAGGCTCTCGGTGTCGCGCAGCTGACCGGAGCCAGGAAGGTGACCGTCGACGGCCCCACGGTCACCATCGAGCGGACGACCGAAACCGGTTTTGACAAGGTCGAGGGATCCTCGCCCGCTGTGATTAGCGTGGTCGAGAAGATCAACGAGCCGCGCTATCCATCCTTCAAGGGCATAATGGCGGCCAAGTCCAAGCCGGTGACGACGCTGAGCGTGTCCGATCTGAGCATGAGCGCGGATGAGGTCGGCCTTGCTGCCGCTACGACCGCTGTCAAGTCATTTGAGGTCGCTCCGCCGCGCACGGCCGGGACCATCGTCACCGACCAGGGCGCGGGAGGCTCGGCCATCGCCGAGTTTCTCATTGCCAGGAAGCTGATTTGACCTAAGTGGACCGGAATTCGGGCGCTACCATCCATGAGAAATGAGCAGATATGGCTGAAGTTTTAGTTCTCGTCGATTTCGCGAACGGAACCGTGAAGAAATCGACTCTCGAGCTGTTGACGGCGGCCAGGGTGCTCGGCGTCCCTTCCGCGGTGGTTCTCGGGGCGCCCGGAATGGCCGGGCAACTAATTGAGACGCTGACAGCCTACGGCGCGTCCAAGATCTATATTGTTGAGAATTCCGATTTTGATGGATATCTCGTGGCTCCCCGGGCTGAGGCGCTCGCCCAGATCGCCGGTCAGGCGATGCCAGCCGCAATCCTGGTCACCTCGTCCGCCGAGAACAAAGAGATCGCGGCGCGTACGGCGTACAAGCTCGGATCGGGCTTCCTTGCCGATGCTGTGGAGATTGACGAGGACGGTGATGTGAAGCAGTCCGTCTTCGGCGGCACCGTCTCGGTCACCTCGAAAGTGACCAAGGGCGTCCCGGTCATCAGCCTGCGAGCCAACGCGGTCTCGGCGCAGGCGATGCCGGCGGAGGGTGAGCAGATCCCAGTCATCGTTGAGGTCTCCGAGTCGGCGAAGTCGGCCAGAGTCCTGGACAGGGTTCAGGAAGCCAAGGGTTCCCGGCCGGCGCTTCAGGATGCCTCCGTGGTCGTCGCCGGTGGACGCGGTGTCGGATCGGCCGAGAACTTCTCGATCGTCGAGACGCTCGCGGACTCGATCGGTGCCGCGGTTGGCGCGTCTCGAGCCGCGACCGATGCGGGATGGGTCCCGCATCAGATGCAGGTCGGACAGACCGGCGTCACGGTCTCGCCTCAGCTCTATATCGCCCTCGGTATCTCCGGTGCCATACAGCACCGAGCGGGTATGCAGACCGCGAAGACAATCGTGGCGGTGAACAAGGATCCGGAGGCTCCTATTTTCGAACTGGCCGACTTCGGCGTCGTGGGTGACCTGTTCAGTGTGGCTGCCCAGCTCGCCGACGAGGTCAACAAGCGCAAGGGCTGACCGGCGTCGTGGTCTGGAGCGCGCGTCTCAGCGTGATTCGCGTGGAACGCTGAGGCGCGGAACGCCACCCAGTCCGCGGTTGTAACGCACATTTTCGGAATACCTCGACAGGGTGCCCCAGAGGGCGGCATGGGCCGGCCACGGAATCGGGTTCTCGCCGTCGAGCCAACTGTCGCCGAAAGTGATCCAGACCAGCGTCCACTCGGCGGCCACCTCCCAGCGGCCATTGCTCCACTCGATCAGCGCCCGGCGGATCTGCATCGCTGCCCGGCGCGGGTCGGGAAACGTAGGCGCGTTGTGAACGGCCCAAACCCGGAAGTCATGCGACATGAGATCGAGCTCGAAGTCGTCGAGGACGGCCGGATTGACCAGCACGGTTGCCATGTTCTCGAAGGCGCGCCCACTCACGATTCGATTATTCACCCCAAGCACCGCCATTCCGCCGGGGCCGGCGTTTGGCGGAGCCACCGTGCGCCGCCGACTCAGGTTTCGAACGGTCAGGCGTCTTCCCACCGGAATGTCCGGGTGGCAACCGCCGTCAGAACGGCCGCGAAGGCAACCAGAATCGCCATCGCCGGGAGCACGCTCGCCGGTCCTTGACCACGCACCATCACGTCCTTCATGCCATCCACGAAGTACTTGAGGGGCAACAGATCGGAGATGATCCGCAGCCATCGGGGCGCGTTGTCCAACGGAAAGAAGGCTCCCGAAAGAAATGCCATCGGCAAGACGACGAAGTTGGCGATGGCGGTGGCGGCCTCGGGTGTTCTGGCCCGCGATCCGATTAGCATGCCGATTCCGAGAAAAGCCAGAGTCGCCGTTATCTCGAGCGGAACGGACATCCACCAGTACGCCGAGAGCTTAAGGCCGAAATAAGGCAGCGAGGCGACCGCGATGAAGATGACGGTCACGGCCAATGCGAGCACGACGCTTACCGCGACGCGCGCGCCGACGACCGCGGAGGTTCGGATCGGCGCCAGTCGAAGCCGTCGCAGAATCTTCTTGCTTCGCCAGGTTACCAACGTGAGCGCGGAGCCGAACGTCGCACTGCTGGCGATGGACCAGCCGAGCAAACCCGGTGTCACGAACTGGATCGTCTTCAGCGATTTGTCTTCGACCTGATCCGCTTGTATCGCGTAGCGACCCGGTCGACCGAGATCGGCTAGGTTGACCTGCTGTACAACGGAGGACAGGATGCCTTGCACCGTCGCGGCCCTAACGGCGTCTGCTGCCGAATAGTGAACTGTGAGTTGACCGCCCCGCTGTTCGATAGCGGCTGCGTAGTCGCCGTCCCGCACCTTCCGCAGCGCACCTTCGAGGTCATTCGTCTCGGTCACCGACAACGCGTTGTCGAGCTCACTGCGATCGGCCGCGGGGACCTGATCGAGCACGGCCACGGTACCCACCTCGAGGACCTTCACCCGGGCCGTGGACTGGTTTCGAAAAATCCCGCCGAACAGAACCAGGAACATGAGCGGAAATATGATGGTGAAGAAAAGCGCGGCGCGGTCCCGCACGAAACCCAGGAACATCGCGCGGGACAAGCTGGCGAGACCGTTCATTCCCGGTACTCCCGGCCGGTCAGGCTCAGAAAAAGATCCTCCAGGGTGGCGCCCCGAACCTGAACCCCATCCAATGCGCGCCTGGCGCCAAGCTCGGCGAGCAGGACGGATGGGTCGCGCGTGGAGAGGGTCAGCGACACGCCATCGTCATGTGCCTCGAGTACGGCGGGCAGTGTGGCAAGGGCCGCCTCGTCAAGCCTGCCGCGTACGACGCTGATCCGGATCGGCGCGTCGAGCCCGCGCACCAAGGTGGCGGGCGGCCCGCATCGCAGGATTTTGCCGACGTCCATGATCGCGACCCGATCGCAGAGTGAGTCAGCCTCGTCCAGGTAGTGGGTCGTCAGCACCACAGTCCTGCCGCGGGAATTGATGATGCGCAGCAAGTCCCACAGGTTTCGGCGCGCCTGTGGATCCAGCCCGGCGGTGGGCTCGTCCAGAAATACCACCTCCGGATCGTGGACCAAGGTGCACGCGAGGGACAGTCGTTGTGCCTGTCCTCCGGAAAGGTGCTCAACTCGGGTATCCGCCTTGTCCTCGAGTCCGACCACGCCGAGCAGCTCGTCCGCACGCCGAACCGGCACGCGGTACAGCGCTGCGAAGGTCCGTATCTGTTCTCGGGCCGTGAGGCGCTCGAAAAAGGACGATGCCTGTAATTGGACTCCGATCCGTGGCAGCAGCCGAGGATTACGGGGCCACGAGGCGAGCCCGCAGATGGTCACCGTGCCGCGATCGGGCTTCCGAAGGCCTTCGATCATCTCGAGGGTCGTCGTCTTTCCCGCGCCGTTCGGGCCGAGGATGCCGAAGAACTCACCGGTCTCCACGTCCAGAGATACGTCGTCGACCGCGACCAGATCT
>Ga0307504_10000158_pt1 | contig 13748 bp, 8 predicted proteins | sample 19_S_MG_FD_194516 | JGI IMG/M metagenome (GOLD analysis project Ga0307504, IMG submission 194516) | Soil microbial communities from Populus trichocarpa stands in riparian zone in the Pacific Northwest, United States - 19_S | ecosystem: Environmental > Terrestrial > Soil > Riparian zone > Trees... | reverse complement strand
TCCCCGGAATGCGGCGTCCGGAAGCGCCTCGTCCGGAAGCGCCTCGTCCGGAAGCGCCTCGTCCGGAAGGGCCTCGTCCGGAAGCGCCTCGTCCCGAAGCGCCTCGTCCGGAAGCGCCGCGTCCCGAAGCGCCGCGTCCCGACTCAGGCCTGCCGGCCCAGCCGCGCCCGCCCGTCCCGTGCCACCGCGGATCGAGCGTCCCAGGCCGCCGAAGCGGGTCAAGCGTCGGCGGCAGCTGAAGCTGGGCCGGTCGATGCGCAGGCTTCGTACCAGCGTCATCTTCGTCGGACTGCTGCTCGCGGTGGTGTTCGTCCGGCTGGTCTGGCTGCAAGGGATCGATTCGGCGGGCTACGCGCTCGCGGCATCGAAGGAACGTCTTGGATCGGTCACCCTGCACGCGGCCCGAGGTTCGATACTGGACCGCAACGGTGTGGCGCTGGCGTATACCGCCGACGCGAGGGACATCGTCGCCGATCCCAGCATGATTCGCCCGGACCAATTCGATGCGTACGCGAGAGCCCTTGCCCCGCTGGTTCAGCAGCCTTTTGGCGCCACCCGCAGGCTGCTCATGCCCAAATCCGTGGACGATCGCTATTCCGTGCTGGCCACCGCGTTGTCCCCGTCGGTCGCGAAGCAGGTCGAGGACCTCAAACTCGTCGGCATCTATACCGAGGCCACCCTGCAGAGGCTCTACCCAGCGGGACGGATCGGCGCCAACATCCTCGGCGCGATCCATTCCGACGGCAGCGGAGCGGCCGGCATCGAGCAGAGCTACGACTCGTTTCTCAAGGGGATCGACGGTTCGGTCAACTACGAGATAGACGCCAACGGCAATGTGAACCCGTCCGGGCTGATCAAACGCAGAAACGCCGTCGACGGTGGCACCGTGTCACTGACCATCGACCAGGACCTACAGTTCACGGCGCAGCAGTACCTCAACGACGCGGTTAGGCAGTCCGGGGCGCGCAGTGGCCAGATAGCGATCTTGGATGTCCAGTCGGGCCAGGTCCGGGCTCTCGCCTCGACCGGCGGCTTCGACCCGCAGAACCCCACGACGATTCCCAATGGCGTGCTCGATCCGAACATTCAGCAGGTGTTCGAGCCCGGCTCGGCAAACAAGATCGTGACGATGTCGGCCGCGCTGGAGCGGGGCCTCATCACGCCGATGAGCCTGTTCAGTGTCCCCGACAACATCGACGTCGGGGGCGTGAACATCCATGACGCGTGGTGGCATCCGGTGCAGCGGTTCACCGCGACCGGGATCCTGGCCGAATCGTCGAACGTCGGTACGCTGCTGATCGCCCACAAGGTAGGGGAGCAGGCCTTCTACGAATACCTGCGCAAGTTCGGCCTCGGCCAGCCGACCGGTATCGAACTACCCGGCGAGAGCGCGGGGTTGTTGCCGGATCCCTCGCAATGGTCATCCTCGACCTTCGCCAACCTGCCGATCGGTCAGGGCGTGGCGATGACCTCGCTTCAGCTTGCCTCGATGTATCAGGCCATCGCGAACGACGGAAAGCGGATCCCACCCAGGATCGTGCTGTCGCAGACAAATCCGGACGGTGGCGTGACCGTCGCCGCCCAACCCGCGGCCGTGACCGTGGTCTCGGCGATGACGGCGCGGACGGTGCGCCGAATGCTGGAATCGGTGACCCTTCCCGGCGGCACGGGTAAGAAGGCAGCCGTGCCCGGTTACCGGATAGCGGGCAAGACCGGCACAGCTCAACAGATCGACCCGGCGACGGGCGCCTACTCCGACTCGATGTATTGGGATACCTTCGCCGGGATGGCTCCCGCCGACCATCCCCGGTTCGCTGTCGCCATCATGATCGACAATCCCGCGCACGGCTTGCACGGCGGCGACGTCGCGGCGCCGCTGTTCAAGGAAATCGCCGCCTACGAATTGTCGGCCGCCAAGATCCCGCCGTCCGGGTCGCAGTCCGTCCTGGTCCCACTCACCATGAAGTGAGGCAGGACCGATCCCGGGCCTCGCTATCCTGGTCAATCGTGGTCGACAGCGAGGTGTCCGAGCCCGCGGCGGCGCTGCCCCTCCGACCCAGCTCGGTCGCGCCGAGCGCGCTGGCCATGTTGTCGCACATGGCCGGAGCCGAATTGCGCGGTCCCGGGATGGTGTCGGTTACCGGTGTCAGCTCCAACTCCGATCTGGTGGAACCCGGAGACCTGTTCGCGGCATTGCCCGGCTCGACCGGTCATGGGGCGCGGTTCGGGGCAGTCGCGCGGGCCCGTGGCGCGGTGGCGGTACTCACCGACCCGGATGGCCTGACCCAGCTGGCCGATCTGGGGTTGGGCGACCTTCCGGCGTTGCTCGTCGCCGATCCCAGGTCGGTGCTGGGGGCGATCTCCTCGCAGGTCTACGGGCACCCGTCGCGTTCGGTGCCGGTGCTCGGGGTCACCGGCACCAGCGGCAAGACCACGACAACCTTCCTGGTTCGAGCCGGTCTTCAGCAGGCGGGACGCCGTACCGGTCTGATCGGCACCGTGGGGGTCTTCGTGGCCGACGAGGTGATCAAGACACCGTTCACCACCCCGGAGGCTCCGCAGCTGCAAGCCCTGCTGGCGGTGATGGTGGAGCGCGGCACCCGGTGTGTGGCGATGGAGGTCTCATCACACGCTCTGCGTATGGGACGCGTCGACGGGGTCGAGTTCGCGGTCGCGGCGTTCACCAACCTGTCCCAGGACCACCTCGACTTTCACCAGGACATGCAGGACTACTTTGCGGCCAAGGCCCTGCTGTTCGACGGGCGGGCGCGGCGTGAAGTTGTCGTGATCGACGACGATTGGGGACGCCGCCTGGTCGATTCGAAGACGGTGACCGTATCGACGACCGGTGGCGGCGACTGGCGCGCCACCGGAATCGCCGTGCGCCAGGACGGAAGCACCCGGTTTCGGGTGACCGGCCCCGCTGGTTCGTTCGACGCCGGCTGCCGAATCCCGGGACGGTACAACGTGGCCAATGCCGTGCTCGCCTTCGCCATCCTGTCCGAGGTGGGCGTAGACCCGCGGGCTGTCGCGGGTGCGGTCGGCGCCGCGCAGGTGCGGGGACGAATGGAACTGGTCGAGGGGGGCCAGCCCTTCCTCGCCGTGGTGGACTACAGCCACAAACCGGCAGGCGTGTCCGGTGCGCTAGCGGCTCTCCGGCCGCTGACCGAGGGACGCCTGATCATCGTGCTGGGCTGTGGCGGCGACCGTGATCGAGGCAAGCGGCCGGTGATGGGGGAGGTGGCCGCGAGGTACGCGGACGTGCTCATCGTCACCGACGACAACCCGCGCAGCGAGGATCCAGCCACGATCCGGGCGGCGATGTTGAACGGGGCGAGGTCCGTGCCTGCCGCCGAATCGGCCCGGATCATTGAAGAAGGCGATCGTCGGGCAGCGATCTACCTGGCCGTGCGGCTTGCCGAGCCCGGTGACACGGTGCTGGTCGCGGGGAAGGGTCACGAAACCGGGCAGGAATTCTGTGGCTATATGCTCAACTTCGATGATGTCAGCGTCATGCGGGAGGCCCTGCTTTCGCGGGAGTTTCGTCCCTCCGCGGGCAACACCTCCGAACAGGACGTGACCGGAGCATGATCACCATGACGGTCGGCGAGGTCGCCGACATCGTCGGTGGTTGGCTGGACGGCAGCGAGGAGTCCTTCGCCCGATCGCGGGTCACCGGCAAGGTCGAGTTCGACAGCCGGCGGGTGCGGCCCGGCGATCTTTTCCTGGCCATTGCCGGTGAACGGGTCGATGGACACGATTTTGTGGACGAGGCCCTGCGGGCCGGCGCCGTCGGGGTTCTGGCTACTCGACCGGTCGCGGTTCCGGCAATCCGGATCGACGATCCGATCGCGGCCCTCACCGCCCTTGCCGCGGCGTCCGCGCGCCGGCTGACCGCTACTGTCATCGCGATCACCGGTTCTTCGGGCAAGACCTCGACGAAGGACCTGGTTTCACAGCTGCTCGCCCGACACGGCAACACGGTTGCGCCGCCCGAGTCGTTCAACAACGAGTTGGGGCATCCGTATACGGTGCTGCTCGCCGACGAGCACACCGAGTACCTGGTGCTGGAGGCCTCCGCCCGCGGACTCGGCCACATCACGCATCTGACCGAGATCGCGCCACCGCGGATCGGCGCCGTGCTCAACGTCGGCACCGCCCATCTCGGCGAGTTCGGCTCCGCGGCGGCCATCGCCCAGGCCAAGGGCGAGCTGGTCGAGGCGTTGCCCAGCGCGGCTTCCGGCGGGGTTGCCGTGCTCAATGCCGACGATCCGGCCGTGCTGGCCATGGCCGGACGGACCAGGGCCGCCCTGGTCGCCTTCGGTGAGCACGCCAACGCCGACGTCCGAGCTGCCGACGTGCGGATCGACCAATTGGGACGCGCGAGTTTCGAGCTGATGGCCGCCTCCGGCCGGGCACCGGTTCGGTTGTCGTTGTACGGAGAGCACCACGTGACCAACGCCCTCGCGGCGGCGGCGATCGGTTTGTCCTGCGGTCTCGAAACGGCGGAGGTGGCCGCCGGACTGTCGGCCGCTTCGGTTCGGTCACGCTGGCGGATGGAGGTGACGCACACCCGCAACGGGGTCACCGTGATCAACGACGCGTACAACGCCAATCCGGAGTCCATGCGGGCCGCCCTGAAGGCGCTGGCCACAATGACGCGCGGGCGCCGGTCGTTCGCGGTGCTCGGACACATGGCCGAACTCGGCGACGCGTCGACGGCCGAACACGATTCGCTCGGGCGGCTGATTGTGCGCCTGAACATCTCCAGGCTCATCGCGGTGGGCGCCTTAACCCGCGCGCTGGCACACGGAGCCGCACTCGAGGGGTCTTGGGACGGCGAATCGGAGTGGGTGCCTGACGTGCCCGCGGCGATCGAGCGGCTGTCCGAAGTGCTGCGCCGGACGACGTGGTGCTCGTGAAGGGTTCCCGCTCCGCCGGCATGGAGAAGGTGGCCGAGGCGGTCATCGCGCAGCAGGGCGGTCCCGCCGACGGACCGCCGCGCGAGGAGCGTGACCGGCTCGGATGAAGACCATCCTCATCGCCGCCATGTTCGGATTGTTGACCTCTATCTTGTGCACGCCGTTGGTCGTCAGGTACTTCCGTCGTGAGGGGTTCGGCCAGGAGATCCGCGAGGACGGCCCGAAATCGCACCTGGTCAAGCGTGGCACGCCGACCATGGGCGGCGTCGCGATCATCGGTTCCACAATCGTGGGATACCTCGCGGCACACCTGATCGGATCATTGCGCCACAACTCCGGTCTGACGGCCTCGGGCGTGTTGCTGTTGCTCCTGATGCTCGGTTCAGGCGGTGTCGGCTTTCTGGATGACCTGATCAAGCTCAGGCGCAAACGCAATCTCGGACTTCGCGCCCGAGCGAAATTCGCCGGACAACTGCTGGTGGCGCTGATCTTCGGCGTCGGCGCGATGCTGTTCAAGAACGATCGTGGGCTGACACCAGCCTCGCGCCATCTCTCCTATGTTCGCGACATCGGCCCCATCAGCCTCGGCTTTGCCGGCTTTCTGTTGCTCGCCTACGTGATCATCACGGCCACCACCAACGCGGTCAACCTGACCGATGGCATGGACGGCTTGGTAGCAGGCAGCGCCGCCATGGTGATGGGCGCCTATACCCTTTTGACATTTATCCAGTTCCGCAGCAATTGCCACCCTGAACCCGCACTCAGCGGTTGCTACGTGGTTCGCGATCCCCAGGATCTGGCCCTGGTCGCCGCCGCCGCGATGGGCGCGTGTTTCGGTTTCCTGTGGTGGAACGCTTCTCCGGCGCAGATCTTCATGGGCGACACCGGGTCGATGGCGCTCGGAGGGCTGATGGCGGGTTTGGCGATCCTGTCGCGCACCGAATTGCTGCTGGTCGTGCTCGGCGGCCTGTTCGCCGTAGTGACATTGTCCAGCGTGCTCCAGACTGGCTGGTTCAAGATCACCCGGATCAGAACCGGCACGGGTAGGCGAATTTTTCGGATGGCCCCGTTTCACCATCACTTCGAGCTCGGTGGCTGGGAAGAGGTGACGACGATCGTCCGGTTCTGGATCGTGTGCGGCCTGGCGGTGGCCTTCGGCATGGGCCTGTTCTACGCCGAGTTCATCTCCCACGGTTGATGCCGATGATCGACCTGGGCACGCGAAAAGACTTTGCCGGACGGACGGTTCTGGTCTGCGGGGCGGGAGTCGCCGGGGCCTCCGCCGCCCGGGCGCTGGTGAGCCTGGGCGCCACCGTACTGGTGACCGACGCCGGACCGTCCTCGGTCTCCGGCAATGTGCCGGCCGGCGCCGAGTTCGCCGGTGCGCTCGGTGCGCTGCCTGAGTCGGTCGAGGTGATCGTCACATCGCCGGGCCTACGGCCCGATCACCCCCTGCTGCTTCAGGCGGGCGAACACGGCCTGCCCATCCTTGGAGAACTCGAATTCGCCTGGCGAATCCGCGGCGATGCACCAGCCGATTGGCTGGTCGTCACCGGAACGAACGGGAAGACAACCACAGTGCGGATGCTCGAGGCGATCCTGCTGGCGGCCGGTCGGCGTGCGCTTGCTGTCGGAAACGTCGGCGTGCCGGTCATCGACGCGGTGATGGCCGACCAACGGTATGACGTGCTCGCGGTCGAGGCATCCAGTTTTCAGCTGCATCATTCGGCGACGATCCGTCCCCGAGCGGGCGTCTTGCTCAATCTCGCCCCGGACCATCTGGACTGGCACGGCACGGCAGCCTCCTACGCCGAGCAGAAGGCCAAGGTGTGGGCGGGCGGCATCGCGATCGGCAACGCCGATGACCCCCGGGTGGCCGCGCTGCTGCGTGGGATCGAACACCCCCGAAAAGAGTGGTTCACGCTGGGCGAGCCAGGCCCAAGCCGGTGGGGACGACATGCCTCCGCGCTTGCCGTCATGGAGCCGCTGACCGGAATTCACCTCATTCTGCCGTGCGCGGACGTGCGACCGTCCGGCCTCCACAACCAGGCCAACGCGCTGGCCGCGGCGGCGTCGGCCCACGCGGTAGGCGTGCCTCTTGCCGATATTGCCAGGGGCCTACGTGCGTTCGTGCCGGATCGGCATCGCAACGAGTACGTTGCCACGGTCGGCGGCGTGGACTATGTCGACGACTCCAAGGCGACCAATCCGCACGCCGCGGCGGCTTCGTTGGCGGCCTACCGGCGCGTTGTCTGGATCGCCGGCGGCCAGCTCAAAGGGGTTCAGGTAGAGGAACTGGTCGCGGAGTTCGCGCCACGGTTGCGCGCCGCGGTCTTGCTGGGCGCCGACCGCGAGTTGATCGCGGCCGCATTGGCGCGACACGCGCCCGATCTCCCCGTGATCACAGTGTCCAGGACCGACGATGGAGCGATGCTCGACGTGGTGACTGCCGCCGCATCGCTGGCGCGGGCCGGCGATGTGGTTCTGTTGGCGCCCGCAGCCGCCTCTTACGACATGTTTACCGGCTACGCGGCCCGCGGCGCGGCGTTCGGCGCGGCGGTCGCTGATCTGAACGACGGAGATCGGCGGTGATGGCGGCCCTTCGCGAGCGGTTCGGCGGCGTCCGGATGCTCAGGGCGTCCGGGCGATATCTCGAAGCGCCGTTCGCGTCGGTGCAGCTGATGACGGTCGCCGGAGTCGGACTGCTGTTCTTCGGCCTGCTGATGTCGGCCTCGACCACCATCTCGGCGTCGTTGCACACGACGGGTGCCGCGATGTGGACGCAGTTGGTTCGCGAGGTGGAATTCCTCGCGCTGAGTGTGCCACTGTTCTGGGTCGCCGTCCGGATGTCGCCGCCGGTGTACCGGCGGATGGCGTATCCGTTTCTCGGCCTGGCCGTCATCGCCATGGTGGGTGTGCTGTTGCCCGGCATCGGGGCCAGCATCAACGGTGCCCACCGCTGGATTCAGCTCGGACCGCTGACCGTGCAGCCGTCGGAGTTCGCCAAGCTCGCCATCCTGTTGTGGGGAGCGGACCTTTTGGCGCGCAAACAGTCGCTGGGTACCTTGACCTCGGCCAGGCACGTACTGGTGCCGCTGGTGCCGGGATTCGTGGGAATGATCACCCTCGTGATGCTTGAGCCCGATCTCGGCACCACCCTGTGCTTCGCCCTGGTGCTTCTGGCTCTGCTGTGGATGGTCGGCCTGCCATTGCGATACTTCCTCGCCATGCTGGCGGTGATGGCGGCAGCGATGACGCTGCTCGCGGTCACCGAGCCCTACCGGCTGCAGCGGCTGACTACCTTCATGCACCCTTTCGCCCACAAACAGGACGCCGGCTTTCACACGGTCCAGGGCTTGTACGCGCTGTCTTCGGGCGGTTTCTTCGGTGTCGGTCTCGGCCAGGGCACCTCGAAGTACGGCTGGGTGCCCAACGCGAACACCGACTACGTCTTCGCGGTCGTCGGTGAGGAACTCGGGTTGCTCGGCGCGCTTGTCGTGCTCGGGTTGTTTGCTCTATTCACCTATGCCGGAATCAGGATCGCGCTGCGGAGCACCGACCCCTTCGTCCGGTTGGTCTCCTCCGGTGCGGCGATCTGGATCGCCGGCCAGGCACTGATCAACGTCGGGTATGTAACCGCGTTGCTTCCGGTGACCGGGATCCCGCTGCCGTTCATCTCCAATGGGGGCACCTCACTCGTGCTGACCTGCGGGGTGCTCGGCATGTTGATCTCCTTCGCCCGTCACGAGCCGGCCGCGGTGAGGGCCGCACAGCGCGCGGCCGCCAAGGGAACCACCGCACGCTGGGTGCGCTGGCTGCGACTCGGGTGTCCCAGGATGGTGCGGCCGAGCGTCCGCAAGTCGCGGCCGCTCAAGACCGCGGCGCTCCAGTCGCGCCCGGCCCGGCCCGAGTCCCGGCGTACCCGGCCCGAGTCGCGGCCCAGTCGGCAAGGTCGCCCGGGTTCCGAGCCAGTTGCCGCGCAAACGGGCCGCTCCCCGGCCGCGCGAACGGGCCGCTCCCCGGCCGCGCGAACGGGCCGCTCCCCGGCCGCGCGAACGGGCCGCTCCCCGGCCGCCCAACGGAGCCGCGCCGGTCGCTCCGACGTCGGACTCCGTCCTACCGGTACCGAATCCATCGGGCGCCGCGGGCGATGAGACCTGCGTCAATCGTGATTGCCGGCGGACATTCGGCGGGCCACATCGAACCAGCCATGAATGTGGCCGACGCGATCCGACGACTCGATCCGAGCGCTCAAATCACCGCTCTGGGCACCGAGCGGGGCCTGGACACCACGCTGATCCCGGCCCGCGGCTACCCGCTCGAACTGATCCCGCCGGTTCCGCTACCGCGCCGGCTCAACATGGCGCTGCTCAAGGTGCCGCACCGAGTGGTGGAGGCCGTCCGGGCGGCGGGCAAGGTCCTCGACCGGGTGCACGCCGACGTCGTAGTGGGCTTTGGCGGATATGTGGCAGCACCGGCGTATCTGGCGGCCCGCAGGCGCGGTATTCCGATAGTCGTGCACGAGGCCAACGCCCGTCCTGGCGTGGCCAATCGGCTGGCCGCCCGGCTCACCACCCACGTCTACACCGCGTCAGCCGCGGTCAAGATCGCACACGGCAGGCCGATCGGGATTCCGCTGCGGCCGACGATCACCGGGTTGGACCGGGCGGCCGGCCGGGCTCCGGCTCGACAGCGACTCAACCTGCACGCCGCTCGGTTGACCTTGCTGGTCACCGGAGGATCCCAAGGCGCCCAGCAGATCAACGCCGCGGCGCTCGGGGCGCAGCATGCATTGGTCGAGGCTGGTATTCAGGTTTTGCACATCGCCGGCCGCAACAATCCGATGATCGCGCCGGCCCGCACCGACAGCGAAGCCCCCTATGTGGTCCTTCCGTACCTCGACACGATGGCCGACGCGTACGCCGCCGCCGATTTCGTGTTGTGCCGGGCGGGTGCGATGACCTGTGCGGAGTTGACCGCGGTCGGACTTGCGGCTGCCTACGTTCCGCTGCCGCTGCGAGGCGGGGAACAGCGGTTGAACGCCGACCCGATAGTCGGGGCCGGTGGAGGCCTGTTGGTGTCCGACGCCGATTGCACTCCGCGGTGGGTGGCGGACAATGTGATCCCAGTACTGACCGATCCGGCGCGCCTGGCCGCGATGACCGAGTCGGCCAGGCGTACGGGTGCCCGCGACGCGGGAACGGTGCTTGCCCGCGAGGTTCTGGAGGTTGTCCGTGACCGGCACGCCTGAGGTTGGCGCCGAAGCCGCGGCCGAGCCGGACGGCTCCGAACAGCTCGACGCCGCTCTTCGCTCGCAGGCCAGCTACCACCGTCCGGCCGGCTGGAGCGCGCCCGGTGCGGCCCTGGTCTCATCGGCGGCCGACGAAGTCATCCCGTCCGCCGATGAGCTCGGCCGCGTCCACATCATGGGCATCGCTGGGGCGGGAATGAGCGGACTGGCCCGCATCATGCTGGCCCGGGGACTGTCGGTGTCCGGCTGTGAGGGCCGGGAGTCGGCCACGGTCACGGCGCTGCGGGCCCTCGGAGCGGACGTGGCGATCGGTCATTCCCTCGACCATCTCAATGACATAGACACTCTCGTCTACACAACCGCGATCAACCCGAACAACTTCGAACTGGTCGGCGCCCGTCAGGCAGACCGTCGCGTGCTGCGGCGGGCCACCGCGCTCGCGTCGATGATCACCGGTAAGCGAGCGGTGGCGATCGCGGGCACGCACGGCAAGACCACCACGACCTCCCTGTTGACGGTAGCCGCCCAGGCGTGCGCCATGGATCCGTCATTTGCCATCGGCGGAAATCTGTATGAGTCCGGCCTGAACGCCCATGACGGTACCGGCGCTCTTTTCATCGTCGAAGCTGACGAAAGCGACGGGTCCTTTCTGTTGCTGCGGCCGCAGATGGCCGTCATAACCAACGTCGAGGCCGATCACCTGGAAAACCACGGTGATCTCGAGGGGGTCTTCCGGGCCTTCGAACTCTTTGTCGACCGGGTAGCCGAGGGCGGGTTGCTGCTCACCTGCGCCGACGACCCGGGCGCTCGCCGAATCGCCCAATACGCCCGGACGAAGGGTGTGCGGGTACAGACGTACGGATCGGCGTCGGGCAGCGACATCACGGTCACCGACATCGCCGAGCATCCCGACTCGGTCGAATTCACCACTCATTCGGCCGCGGCCGGTTCACGCCGGTTGCGCATCGGTGCATTGCTGGGCCGGCATATGGCGCTCAACGCCGCAGCCGCATTCGCGCTGGCGATGGAGCTCGAGATGGATCCCGAGCCGGTGGGTCGCGCGTGGCAAGGGTTCCAGGGGGTGCATCGGCGCTTCGAGTTCCGCGGCGAGGCTGCCAGCGTTCGAGTCTACGACGACTACGCGCATCACCCGACCGAGGTCCGAGCCGCGCTGTCGGCCGCCCGATCCGTCCTGTCGGGGTCCGGACGGTTGGTAGCGGTGTTCCAACCCGGCACATACAGCAGAACTCAGACCTTCGCCGGCGAGTTCGGACAGGCGATGGCGGTCGCCGATGTGGCGGTGGTAATGGACATCTTCCCCGCCAGGGAGGAACCCTTGCCGGGAGTCACCGGAGCCCTTATCGCCGAGCGGGTCCCACTACCGGCCGAGCAGGTGGTGTACGAGCCCAGCTGGGGCGCCACTGCCAGCCGGATCGCCGATCTGGTCCGCCCGGGCGACGTCGTGGTAACGATGGGCATCGGCGACGTGCACCTGCTGTGCAGAGAAGTCCTGGAAGAGATCAGCCGACGGGCCGAGGGATCGTGAGTGTGCTGTCCGACCCCGGCGTGCGGACCCGAGGTTGGCTCGGCGGCGTTCGGCGCTGGCTGGCCGTAGCGCTATTGGTCGCCGGGGTGGCCCTGCTGGCTTGGGTGATCGGATTCTCCGGCCTGTTCGGCGTCAAGTACGTCGACGTCGTGGGCGTCAGGCTGCTCAACGCCGATGAGGTGCGGACCGCCGCTGCGGTGCCGTTGGGGACTCCGCTCATCCGCCTCGATGCACAAGCCATCGAGAGGCGCATTTCGGCCCTGCCGGAGGTGCGACGGGTGAAGGTCAGCACGTCCTACCCGGCGGGCGTTGAGCTCGTGATCACTGAACGGGTCGCGGTCGGTTATCGCGACATAGGTGGTGCGGCCGAACTCGTCGACGGCAGCGACGTGGCCTTTCATACGATCGCGCGACCTCCGGCTGGGCTTCCCGCGCTGGATGGCTCGGTGGATCCGGCTCGATCGCAGGCGGCGGCCGCTGTTGCCGCCGCGTTGCCCGACACGGTCGCACGCATGGTGGTCTCGATCTCGGCGCCGACTGTCGAATCGGTTACCTGCAAACTCTCCGATGAGCGCGTCGTGCTGTGGGGCGGCACGGATCGCAACGCGGACAAGGCCAGGCTGCTTCCTGCTGTCCTGAGCCAGCCGGGCAGCTATTTCGATGTCAGCGATCCCGACGCGGTCATCAGCCGCGGCGCGTCCGGTCACTGAAGCGCGTCCGGTCACTGAATTTCGGTGCCAAAATCCGCGTGTCGCGGCGCGCCTGCTTGATGTCGCGGATGAGCGAACTACCTTCGCATCTACAGCTCAGGTTGACATAACGTTAAGGGTCTACTTGAGACTGAGAGTTAAATCCGCGAACCGTCGATCGAAAGCAGGAGCCATGAGTCCAACCCCCGGCCACCGGTCAAGCGTGGTGGCCTCGTGACCCCCCCACACAACTACCTCGCGGTGATCAAGGTCGTCGGCGTCGGCGGAGGCGGCGTCAATGCGGTCAACCGCATGATCGAGCAGGGGCTCAAGGGTGTCGAGTTCATCGCGGTCAACACCGACGCTCAGGCGCTGCTGATGTCCGACGCCGACGTCAAGCTGGACGTCGGCCGTGAACTGACCCGGGGACTCGGAGCGGGCGCCCAACCCGAGGTCGGCCGCAAGGCGGCCGAAGACCACCGGGACGAGATCGAAGAGGTGCTCAAGGGCGCCGATATGGTGTTCGTCACCGCGGGCGAGGGCGGTGGCACCGGTACCGGGGGTGCTCCGGTCATCGCGAGCATCTCGCGCAAACTCGGCGCGCTGACCATCGGCGTGGTCACCCGGCCGTTCTCGTTCGAGGGCAAGAAGCGTGCCACCCAGGCCGAGACCGGCATCGAACAGTTGCGCGCGGAGTGCGACACGCTGATCGTGATCCCGAACGACCGGCTGCTCCAGATATCCGATCACAACGTCTCGGTGATGGACGCCTTCCGGAGCGCCGATCAGGTGCTGCTGTCCGGTGTGCAAGGCATCACCGACCTGATCACCACCCCGGGTCTGATCAACCTCGACTTCGCCGACGTCAAGAGCGTGATGAGCGGGGCCGGCTCGGCGCTGATGGGCATCGGTTCGGCCCGCGGCGACGGCCGAGCGCGCGCCGCCGCTGAAATGGCCATCGCGTCCCCGCTGCTCGAAGCCAGCATGGAAGGCGCGCACGGCGTGCTGCTGTCGATCTATGGTGGCTCAGACCTCGGGTTGTTCGAGATCAACGACGCCGCGTCCCTGGTCGCCGAGGCGGCTCACCCCGATGCGAACATCATCTTCGGGGCCGTGATCGACGACACCCTGGGCGACGAGGTCAAGGTCACTGTCATCGCGGCGGGCTTCGATTCCGGTCAGCTGCCGTACAAGAAGGTGGATCTCAGGCGGGAGACGTCCGTCGGCATGGACAGCCCCGCCCTCAACGGAGCTCCGGCTCCGACGCCGGTTTCGGCGTCCAACGGTTATGGGCGCACCGGCATCACGTTCGAGCCCCCCCCCCCCCCCCCAACGGCCAC
>Ga0307504_10000157_pt1 | contig 13805 bp, 11 predicted proteins | sample 19_S_MG_FD_194516 | JGI IMG/M metagenome (GOLD analysis project Ga0307504, IMG submission 194516) | Soil microbial communities from Populus trichocarpa stands in riparian zone in the Pacific Northwest, United States - 19_S | ecosystem: Environmental > Terrestrial > Soil > Riparian zone > Trees... | reverse complement strand
CACTCTGCAAGCGCTGCTTGAGCAAATTGGCGACTTGCAACGTGAGGTCCTTCTCTTTCAGATTGCGCGGCGCGGGGCCGGTCGCGTTGTTGGGAGACGATCCTCCAACTTTATCTCCATGCCCTCCGTGGCCTGGGTCGATAGCGATCTTCATACGGTCTGACATAGTTGCTCCTTTATGCGCCCACTGGTGCTGCCGCAGGTGAGGATGCGGGGGCCGGGGTATTGCTCTTCGCTTCTCTCGTATCCATTCCGCCACCCTTCACCGGCGCGTTGGCCGGCGGATTGGGAGTGTTGCCCTGAATAAGAGCGATCAGATTCGGTTGGGCGAAACGCTCCAAGGGTAGATAGTCGCTCTTGAATTTCAGGTCGACTTCGCCCGTGAGGTCGGCGTTGACGTCCAGCGAATCGGTGCTGTCCTTCTTCGTGGAGCTGACATAGGTCACTGTGTTGGTGATGCTGGCATTCGGGCCACCGAAGAACGCGCCGATCCCGCCGCCGAATCCGGTTTGAGCTTCGTTCTGCTCGTCAAACTCGCTCGCGGTCGAAGCGGTTGAAGTATCGTGAGCCACGATGTGGAAGCCCATCTTCGCGTTGATGTGGCCGCTGGTGACGACAATGCGCTGGATACCCATCATGACCATCGCGGCCAGCATCTGGTGACGGTTCTGGGCAAGCTTGCGGCGCGCCGCCGGAACCAGTTTTTCCTCCACCGCATCGTCATCCACATCCACGTCTTCGCTGAGGCCGAAGATGCTTTTGAAATCGGGCGCACTGCCGGGAGCGTTGGGGCGCGTCTTCACCCGGGCGCCATCATCAGTTTTCTCGATCTGAAAGTGACTCGGAAAACTGCTGACGACGAAATCGCGTGCCTGGTTCTCCGTGATGTTGGACGCCATGAATTCATCGACCGTCTGGGCCACGTTGGCAAGCAGTTTGCCGAAGGCTTCCATCTGCTGGATGGTGGCCTGCACGATGGCGAAGTACGTTCCCTTGATCAGGTCGGCGACGAAGCTCGGGAATGAGATCGCGTTCAGCGTGTCGCGAGTGATTTTGGCGACGTTCATGGCCGCACGGGGCGAGAATTCCTCCGCCGGCTTTTCCTTTTCCTTGGTCGGCGCAGCAGCCGCCCGGGCCAGAGGAGCAGACGATCTGGAAGGCCGTTTGTCGGCAGCGGCGTCGCTCGGAGCAACAGTGCGTTGTAACAGCACCGGCTTCTGCCCGAGTTGCTTCGACAACGCCCAGTCCTCCTGCACCAGTGCGGCACTGTAGGCAGCGATCTTGCTCAGGTTCTTTTCCATCTCTTCGCGTTGTTGATCTTCGAGTTGGTAGTAGGCTGGGCTGGACTGAAGCAGTGCGTGAACCTGTCCCTGAACCAGGTCGAGCACGGCGGGCGTGGGATGGACTCCGTTCGCGGCGGGCGCCTTGTCAAATGGTCCGGAGAGAGGCTCGTAAGAACTCTTGTGTCGAGTTGGCGATATCATCGGCGACCTCTCCTCCCGTTTTCTGCGGCGACATTCGGCGAATAGCGGGCCTGCGCGCCTACATATGCCTCCTCCAGGCCTTGGGCTGCACCCTCGGTTACCGGATCGGCCGGACTGGTTCCGCCGTCGGCGGCAGGTTTCGTTGCGTCGGCTGATGGCGCCGGCGTTTGCGCAGCATCACCTGCGGATTTGCCCGCGTCTTTCCCTTTAGCCGGTTTGGCGCTGCCTTTGTCGGGAGCGGCGTCCGACTTGGATTTGTCGGCGGTCGGCTTCTCGCTTCGGCCACTGCCCTCTGCCGGTTTCGTAGCTTGCTTTCCGCCCCCGGCGTTGTCTCCGCCAGCGTTGTCGGAATGTGCCGACGGGTCGTACCAAATCGAATCTTTCGGCGCCTCGACATGACGGCGTCCCCCAGCTGGATCTGTGGGCTGCACGGGCGCGCGCGCTTCCGGCAATGGGCTGCCAATCGGAGGCAATGTCGGCGCATTGGTTGGCCGTTGTCTTGCGCGAGGCGACTGATATGCGCCGATCGTGCCGCCCACCGGCGGAGTGTCGCCCAAGGGGTTTGCATCGGGGACCGGTGTATTCGACTGGATCCGTCCGATCGTGCCGGCGTTGGCGAATCGTTCGACTGGGAAGTAGTCACTCTTGAAATGGATTTCCACCTCGCCGGTGAGATCGGTGTCGACGTGGATGTCGGAGTCGCTGTTTTGACGCGTCGAACTGACGTACGAGAAAGACGTCGATGCCGAGACCGACCAGGGTCCAAATCCAAAACTGCCTGCCGCGGCGGCGCGGAAGTCGAGATCGGTCGCGTGTTCTTCGTGTGTGCGATCGGTCGCATCGATGTGAAAGCCCATTGTTGCCCGGATCTTGCCGCCCGTTACGACAATCCGATTTACCCCCATCAATACCATGGTGGAGAGAATCTGCAAGCGCGATTCGGCGATGCGTCGCCGCGCGGCGGGAACGAGATCGCTTTCGATCGAGTCTCCATCCAGCGACGGACTGCCCGGCGTATTGAGATCGCGCTGGAAATCTGGCGCCGGCCGCTCGTCCGCTCCGTCCACAGGGACAGCCTTCCCGCCATCGACCTTGATGTGGTCGGGGTAACGTTGCTGCAACCAGTCGCGTGCCTGCGCGTCCGTAATGTTCCCATCCATGAACTCATCAACCGTTTTGGTGACGTTTTCGAGGAGACGTTCAAACTGCTCCAGTTGCTGAATGTTCGATTGGATAATCGCGTTGAACGTTCCCTTGATCAGGTCCGCGACAAAGACTGGAAAGGCGACGGCACGCACAATCTCTTGTGTTACGCGCGCAACCTGATGGACGGCTCCGGGACGCTCCTGCGGCGCACCGGGACGAGTCGGAGCCGCCGCGGACATAGCCAGTGGCCCTCTACGCGTTTCTCTCTCGCGGAGTACCGGGCGTTGTCCCAGTTTTTCTGACTGGCTCCAGACGTCGCGAGCACATTCCGCCGCGTAGGACGCAATGTGGGTCAACCTCTTTCGCAAGCGCTCGCGATCCGGTTCGGCCAGCGCATGGTATGAGCTGGTCGAATCCAGCAAAGCCTGCACCTGGCTGCGAACGAGACTGATCGTGGCCGGAGTGGGCCGAATTTTTCCCTCCGCAGACAGGGGCGTGGCGAACGGCGCGCTCAACGGCGGGGGGACCAGCATGACCACGGGCTGTGCAACTGCGCTCATCGGACCAATCCTTGCGCATAGGTCGCGTGCAGTAGGCCCGTTGCGTCGAGCCAACCCGCAGCCCAGACCGCGACAGGCGACTGCGGTCCGATCAGCGGGACACGCGGCGGATTTCCCGTCAGTTGGGGACGAGCTGTGCCGAGCCATTCCAGAATGTGCTGTCCGTACTGGCCACGATGCGAAAGCCTTCCGAAGTCGGGAGCCTGATCGCCCATGATTTTCTGGAGCAGGTCCCACATTCCGTGCGCCTCGAAAGTAGTCTGCAATCCACTGTCAGTAAGGAGATCGACCGCGGCCGCAAGCTGATCGTGAAGCGCTTGTGCAGCGATCAGGACACTTCCGTATTGGCGCGCGCCGAGATTTCCCAAAAGCTCCAAAGCGGTTTGTGCTACATGCGCGTCTTCAAAGGCTCCCGGTCTGCCAAAGCGCGCTGCGGAGGAAGAGGCGGTAATGGCGAGGCACAATGCAGCGAAAATTCTTTGGAAATCATGGTTACCAGTTTGGTCGGAGCCGGCTCCAAGTCCAAAGAGTCTTCCGAACAGCAGGCTGCGCTCGCTGCGGCTGTACCACTGTTGCGCGCGTCGATAGAAGGTTTCCATTTTGCCTGCGGTCCTCGTGTCCTGAACGGCCAATGAATCACGGGAAGCGACCAGGATCTCCGCAACGGGAATCAAGGCTGCCTGCTCGTGCTCCGCGTAGAGATAAAGAGCGGCAAAAACGCGGAGCGCGGCCGTATCGGGAAACGTTCCTCCGCTTCCGACGCCGATCGGGGGAAGCTGGAGACGGAGCGCATCCGGCGGTGAAGACAGGCCCGGGAGTGGGCGCAGTGCCGTCGCCGCCAGCGCGATCGCGTCCTCCAGATGAATGCGTCCCCTCATGCACGATGCTCCTACTCCGCTCAGGCACGGGCTGGCGCTGGCGCCAGTATCGACGGCGCGGGAGGCGCTGCCGGCAACTGGTTCGCAGCCGCTTTCGCTCCGGAGTTGATGCGGGCAATCTCCACCGCCTGGTCACCCATCGCCTTTTCCTTGATGGCATTCATGGAGAGCACGTCCGTCATTCTCTCCATCGGGAAGTAGTCGCTCTTAAAGTTGACATTGACTTTCCCGGTGAGCTTGGCGTGCAGATCCACCTTCGACGATGAATCTTCGCTGCGCGTAGTGCTGACGCTGAACTGTGCGTTGTCGGAGTCGTAGTGGCCCCGGTACCACTGGTCGGTCGTATTGCTGGAGTCGCCTCCAAAGATGGACCCCCAGAAGCCTCCTCCCGAACTCGACTCCGTAGTCGTTGAGCGGTTGTCGTAGTTACTGGAGCTCTGCTGACCACCGTAGTTGCCTCCGGTGCGGCTGCTGTCGCGGACTTCGTCCTTCGTCTTCAGTTCAAACAGCACGCTGGCTTCGATCGAGCCATTGGTGACCACCAGACGATTCACGCCCATCATGACCATCGTGGCCAATAGTTGCTGTCGGTCTAATGCCATTCGCCGCTGGGCAGCCGGGACCAATTTTTCTTCAATCGTGTCCTCATCGACCGAGCTGTTCGCGGGCAAGCCAAGATCCTTGAACATGGCCGGAATCTTGTCTTCATCGGCATCGGGCTTGGGGATCAGTTTTGGTTTGTCGCCACTGGTATCGACGGATAGCTGATCGGGAAATTTCTGGGTCAGGTAGTCGCGAGCGTGGTTTTGGCTCACGTTGTCCTGCATGAACTCTTCCACCGACTTGGCGACGTTCTTGACCAGCTCCGAGTACGCTTTGAGTTGGGCCATCGTGCTGTTGTTGATGGCGTCGAAGACTCCTTTGATCAGGCCTCCAACGAATTTTGGGAAGTCCACCTTGGACACAAGTTGGCCCAACTGCTCAGTCCCCTGCTGCGCTGCCACGGCACCGCCGCTGTCTTTGAACTTCTGTCCCGCGGTCTTGCCAGGGTCAAACGCGGTTAGATCCTTGAAGTCCTGCTTGGTGTGTTGCGCGGCAGGGGCTGGCAGCCCCGGTCTGTCCGCAAGAGAAACAGAACTCGGATGAGAATCTCCTTTTTCGCCACCGAGAATGTAGGCCAGAGCCGTGACCGTGTTTTGCGCAAGTTCGCGACGGTCTCTCTCGGGCAGATCCGCGAAAGATTGATTGGCCTCCAGGCGATTTCTTACCGCGCTCCGAATATCGCCCAGGATTTCCGAGTTCTGCATTACGCTCGCCGACATGACGATCTCCTCGCAATCAAAGTGGCTGGTTTTGGAAGCGCGCCGCCCGCGTGCGGGCGGCGCTCCGCACACCTTTGGATCAACCCCAGGCGGCGGTCGTGGGGCTCCGAACCGGCGCCACGGCGACGATCCCTGGCGAGTCCGAGTCTGGCCGTGCCATCTCCGGTGCCAAAGCAAACGGACGCAGGAAGAGCGCCACTCGTGCCGGTACGTTCGGTCGCACCCAGACCGACAACAAGGAGACGGTGCCCGGTCCCGGAAGTCCGTCGGTCGTGAGTGCCATCAGCCAGCGTTCGAGAGCCCGCGAACTGCCCGGGCGCTCAGTCATCTGCAACCGCAGCAGAGGAAGCAAGCGTTCGGGCGGATCGGGAAGCGCGTCGAGGTTGATGTTGAGACGCATCTCCACACCGGCCCGGATGGGACGAAGGGTGATGGTCGCTGTTTCGGGCGGAAGCACGAACCTCGCGCCCATGAGAAATGCCGCCGTGGACATCAGGCTGGCGTGCTGCGCTCCCACCCCCAGTTCGTCCATCAGCGGTTTCAGATTGTTGAGTGGCGTGGCCCGGTCAAGTTCGAAGGTCACCTGCTGCGTACCGGACATACGTCCGCAGCGGATGGTGCTGAGCACAGGACGCAGTCCTGGAAGACTGGCGAGTGCGGTGCGCGAAATACGGTAGAGAGCCGGCGGCAGCGAGTCCATCAAATCGGGACCCCATTCGTAGGTGACGTGCGATTCCCGCACGCCGTCACGATCGAGGCTGCTTCCCAGAGAAGCGCCCCATCCATAGGAACGTCCTCCATCGGCGGCCCGGCTCTCAAACCAGTGGCGGGCGTCGGCCCCCAGGTTATGGCCGACGATGTCGGCCATGGCCTGGGTTGCCGCTTCCACACGATCCTGCGCGCTCGCGCGTGGACCGCCCGGATCCATCACGAACGACAGCGCGTCCGCGGTGTTTTCGTTGAAGTTGGCCTCCAGCATGCGGCTGTTGTGATAAGCCGGATCCCCCACCGGGTAAGGCAGGGAATCATCGATCACGCGGCTTAACTCGCGCACCCGCGTCGGGCTGGTTGTCCCGAGCTGGAGCGATGCCGTTTGCAAGAGATGCTTAGCGGTTTGTGCAGCCGATAAGTCTCGGATCATAATCCACCTCTCAAGCCGCGAAACCGGTTGGTAACAAAGCCTTCAATTGGTCGAGCGACGGCGTTTGCCCGGACGAGACCATTGCCTTGATCTTGTCCATGGCCGCGGTGCCCAGGCCATTCGCCGGAACTGCGGACGGTGCCATGCCACCCATCGGAGGGATGCTGGGTTCGTATGGCATCAGTTTGGGTTGCGAGCGTCTGTCGACGTCGTCGTACTGCACACCATTCACCGCCAGCCAGAACTGCGTCTGCCGGATCAATTCTTCGGTGTCGTCGACGGAGATCGCCGCCGGACCGCCCGCTGCATTGACGTTCACGGACGGGACCAGCACCGGACCGTGGCTGGAACTTAAGCTGACCCCGGCCGCCGCAGCTGCTTGCCGTGCCGCCGCGACTGCCGCCAGGTCTGGGAACAATGGCAACCCGCTCGCGCTTGACCAGGCCGTCGAGTTCTTGGCAACGATGTCCAGAATTCGCTTCCCTGCGTCTGCCATGGTGCGCAGGCGCACGATATCCGGAGCCTTGCCGAAGTCCGCGATGCACTTGCGCTCGATGACCTGGTAAGGCGTGGTGACGCCAAACAACTTCTGAATCACCTGATTCTTCAGAATGTTGAATGTGGAGGTAAAGTCAGCGTTGAGACGACGCGCCGCGAAGTGGGCATAGCCATACCCGTAGAGTGACATGTTGGCCGCCAGGTCGTGCCCCTTCTGGCGAACATTCTCCATGGTCATGGCGAGGCTGTTGCCGCGATTTCCGGCAATGCCCGATGTGAACAGATCGCTGATGCGCTGCTGCCGGTCAAATTCGGCAACCGCCGCCAGAAATCCGATCATGTAGTCATTGAAACCGGTGTTCGGCTGCACGTCTTTCGGAACTTCCCCTCCGGCCGTGCCCAGCATCCGACTGAAGACCGACATTCTCTCGGCTTCCGTCATACGATCGCGACGTTTCCAGAACCAGTCGTCGAGCAACTTGCCGCCCGCATCGAACTGCGTTGCCAGCGTGCCACTCAAAAAGTCCTCCGTCAGGCGATCCACGGTGTAAAACGACTTCATCTCGTGGAGTTGTGCGATGGCATAGACCGTCGAGAAGACGAACATGTTCTGGCCGTCCAGCTCGGCGTCCTGGACTGTGGAGCCGGTGAGTTCGGGAATGTCCAACGATTCCGCCGGTGGCGGACCCGTTACGTAGCGGTCCATCCCGACGCGCACCTGGGAAGCAAACAGCGGGCTTCCGAAGGGAACATCCAGCGCGTTCTGGACGACGTAGCGGGCTACCGAAGCTAACTGCTGATACAGAAGCGGTTCGGCGGCTCCTCCCGGGTTGACCATTTTGTTCGCGATGTCCGGATAGATCGCCCGGTTCACGACGGTGGTGCCGGTGTTGTCCAGCGTGCTGTTCAGCGTTTCCAGCCATGCGTTCCGCACGGACGGCGAAAAATCCGATGTTGTCGCATCAAATTGTTCGTCGAGCAGAAGCATGCCTTTAATGACCGCATAGGTGTTGAGAGTGACAGGGTCACCGGGATTGCTCGGCAGCCCCAGGCTTGTGATCTGGGCTTCGACTGCGGTCTCCCAAGCCTGCTGCGCAGCGACAGGTTTCAATGATGCTGGGAGTCCGCGGATGTCGAATGTGAAGGTGTGCGCGGGCGTTGTGACAGGCACTGTTGCCATAAAATTCTCCTTTGTGTTGGGGCAATGCCGCTGTTATTTTTCGCGGTCCCCATGCGAAATTTGTTTTCTCCTGACCTGCTCGAGCATTGCCGCTTCATGTCACCCGGTCGGCGGCCGGGAGTCCGTCAGACCACGCCTTGAGGCGTCTCTCGAGAGCATCCCCGAGGCCAGGTGGCGCACGCGGAGTGAGGTCGTCGCGGATCTCCTGGGCATGACGTCGCAGCCACCCGCGGATATCGGGCAGCTCGGTCTGCACCCTGCCCCGGCGCGATTTCAACCAGATGAAAGCCGCGTGCCTCATGCCGTCTTCCTCCTGGCCGCTTGCAGCGCGTCCACCGCGCGGAGCGCGGCGAACGCATCCACCAGCCCGTAGCCGGTCTCGCGATTGAATCCTTGTCCGTCCGGCGGACGGGCGCTTTCAATCAAAATCTGTCGAACCAGATTTCCGTCCGCGTCGATACCGGCACGCCGCGCGCGGCTGATGATCAGAGCGGCCACACCGCTGACAAAAGGAGAGGCAAAGGACGTTCCTGAATTCACGCGATACCCTCGGCGTGCCAGGCCATAAATCCGTTCGCCCGGAGCGCAAACGCACACGTGATCTCCGTAGGAACTAAAGCGGGAACGGCGGTCTGTCGCGTCGACCGATCCCACCGCGATCACACCTGGCAACGCCGCCGGATAGTACTTGTCGTCGTCGCCTTTGTTGCCCGCCGCCGCTACTAAGGTGCAGCGGTAATGCTGCGCGTAAGAGATCACTCGAGTGTGCGGAAGCGGGTCGCCTTGCGGGATGCTGGAAGCGACAGTGCCAAAACTCATGTTGATCACGTCGGATCCCAGGTCAACCGCCACCTTCATGCCGGCGTCAATATCGCCGATTGATCCCACACCGACGCGAGGTCCATCCGTAGAAGATTGTGCGGCCGCGAGGACGCGCGTCGGAAGCACCATCGACTTTGCCGCCACGCCACGGTGGACATGCCAGCCTTGCGCTCCGATAATGCCCGCCACCATCGATCCATGACCAACCTGATCCTGGGGATGAAAACCAATCCCCCAGCTGTCCCCAACCAGCTTCAGAGTTGAACTAACCTGTCCCAGACCGATGTCCACGGTGTTGTAGCCAGCGAGGCATTTTCGCTGGAGCTCCGGGTGGCCGAGAGAAACTCCGGTATCAACGACCGCGACCGTGACATCTTCGTCGCCAGGTTCGAGGGCATGCGCTTCTGGAACGCGGATCCGACGGAAGGGTTCAATCGCTTCCTGGGTAACATCGGACCGTCGTGGGACTGCGCTCAGCGACATGGGTGCAGTCGCGAGCAATTGCAGCGCCGCCGATTCCACCAAGTGGTGGTCGCGCAATGCGTCGCACACAGCCTGGGTTCGTTCGGGATCCGCGATTTCCAGCCGGTACGTCCGCGACAACCCAAACCGCTCCTCAATGTCGTCAAAGCCGGCGCCGTGTTCGCCCGCTCGGCCGAGCCCACGCCGCGAAGGAAACAGACCCAGCGTGCGTCCTCCTCCACCCCACTTGCGGATAAGGCAATCAAGCGTGCCGCCATCCAGTCTTGAGACTGCGCGCGTTGCTCCCAGCACGTAGTCGAGATGATTCGGCACGTGACGGAAGGACTCGCCCGTCCGCAACGTGAACGTGAGATGCCCCTGCCACTCCATGGGCTACATCCTCCCCTCTGCCGGTTCCCAGCGATCGGCATCGATACTGACGGGGGGACGATGATTCTGTGGCTCGACTTCCAGGTGATAGGAGACCTGATTCCCGTCCGGCAGCGTGACTTCCAACGCGCCGCTGCGAGGCGTTTCCGGCAAGTTCACGATGAGACGATCGTCGTCGGCTTGCAGCACGCTCAGCGGCTGGCGATTGAGCCGCACCGTCGCAGGACCGCCAACTCCGACCAATCCGGATCCGTGCAGATTCAGGTGCGGCGCATCGAATGGTATCCGAATGATCGGGGATGGGCTCGGGTTCAGCGGCGGAGAAAACGATGGCGGAGGCTGGGTCGGACCGGGCGTCACCTGCTTCACCGTCGGCCTTCCCAAATCGAGCGCCTGACGCAAACGGTCGATACGAAGATCCGCAAGCCTCGCCACGGTTCCAGTTCCGGTCGTGGAGGAGAGGTTCTGGAGCTGAGCCGCATTGTGCACGCCGATTTGTTCCAGTCTGCGACGCTCCTCCGGCGCCAACCCGATCTCATCGAGAGATGGGCTGCGGGTCACCGCCATCGAAATCGTGTTTTCATCGATCATCGGCTTGGTGATGGTGGTAAATCCGAGCCTTACGGTGCTGGCGCCAGTCTCGTTTGCCGCGGAATTGCGAAAGCGCACATTGCCTTGCGGGTCCAATTCGACAAACACCTGAAGATCGAGTGAGAAATCCCGCAGTGCATAGGTCAGGGGCCGATTGACAGACTTCAGCCTCAATGCGTCCTGAACCTTATCGAGTTGGACAGTAATGGAGTTAATAAAGTCCTCCACGAGAAATGAGCCGGCTCCGCTCACGTTTGGCTCCCGGCAACCGACGCGTTATCGTCCTCGGCCAGCTCGACCCGTAACACGGCGCGATGGACCTGGGGCAGTACGCCTGACTTCCATCGCGTGTGTGGCGGTGCCGCGAAAAACACCATCGAGTTATTGATCAGCACGCCGCTGACTTCCATGGGAACTTCCAATTCAGCTTCGGTGACGAACAAGCCCGTACCCGGAGGCGCTTCGATACCTTCCACCAGAGCAATCAGCGTGTCAGCCAGCTCGATCTGGTTCATGTTCCGTACCTCGGCGTCCAGGGATCTTCCGCCAATGCCTGCGTTGCAGGCGCTGCTACTTTGGCTGGCGTCGCCGGAGCGGCCGCGACTGGGACGGGAGCCGGCGCTGCCGCCGCTGGTGGTGTCGTTGGAGTTGGAGTTGGCGCTGGCGTCGCGGCTGTCCCAGAAGCCCCGCTCGCTGGCTGAGCACTCGCGGGCGTCGCCGGCGCAGGCACGCGAGCGTTCTGGTTGATCAACTGAATCGCCCCCGAATCCGCAAAACGCTCCAACGGAAACGCGTCGCTCTTGAATTTCACTTTCACCTGCCCCGTCAGGTCCGCTCGAACGTTGAGGTCGCTCTGGGCATTGAGGCTGGACGTGTTCACCAGAACTGCATTGGCGCTGAAGGGATTGCGGCCCGCGCGGCCCGACATCGTGCCGGTGGTTGTCTTGTTTTCGTCAAACTTGATCTTTGTGTGCTCGGCTGCGTCGATGTGGAATTGCAGTTTGGCCGAAATCTCGCCGTCCTCGACCAACACGCGGTTAATGCCCAGCATGACCATCGTGGCCAGCGTCTGCTGACGTTGCTGCGCCAAATACTTCCGGGCTGCGGGAACCACGTCCTGTTCGATTGTGTCTTCGCCGATGTCGTCGGGGCCCGAAATGCCCAGGTCTTTGAAGAAACTCGGCATTTCTCCTTCAGGTACCGCGTCTTTGTTGACCCGAAGCTGTGGGCGGCCGCGGGACGTGTCGCGCGAAATGAAACCGTCAAACTGATCGGCGAGAAAATCCCGCGCCATGCCGTTGGAAATGTTGTCGACCATGAAGCGGTCGACGGTCTGCGCGACATTCTTGAGCAGCGTCGCGTACGCTTCCATCTGCTGAATGTGCGATTCGACAATTGCCTGGAACGTCCCTTGAATCAAAGACGAAACGAACTGCGGAAAATCGATGGCGTTCAGCGTGGCGCGGGTAACGTCTCCCACGCGCGACGTGGCGCTGCCTTGTGACGGCGCAGAACCGCTCGCGGGCGTCGGCGCACCGGCAGCGGGCGCAGGGACGGGCTGCGGTTTTTGACTCTGATCCTGCCGGGGAGCGAGCGCTGCCTTAAGGTCGGGCGCCATTTGCGATGCCCAAGGACCCTCTAACGCGAGATCTGGATATCCCGCGATGTAGGACGCGACTTTGGTCAGATCGCGCCGCATCTCCAGCTGTCGCGACGGCTCCAGGTGCCGGTAGGCGGGGGCGGCGCCGAGAATGCGATCCACCGCTTGCCGGATGTGCAAGGGCTCGTTGCCGTTGGTGCGAGTCGCAATGCTGTTCATTGCTGGCGCTCCTGCCCCGGATGGAAGGGCGTGTCAGAGAGTCGGGAATCGTGTCGCAGAGCGCGCACGCGATCGAACGACGGCGTTCGCGCGGAACGCCGCACGAGCGTGTCGAGCATCTGATCGACGCTGGGGAGAGGTACGGGTGAGTTGCCGCGTGACCGCAACTCCGCCACGGCCGCGGCATGAGTCATCGGACCCCACTGACCGTTGGTATCGGTTCCGGGGTGCGCGTTCTGGAATGCGCGGATGCTCTCAAACCCGAGCGCTGCCAATGCCTGGTGACGCTGGAGAGCAGTCTGGAAAGGTCCAACTGCGTTGATGACCCACTGTTGAGCGGGTCCAACCCCAAGCTCGGCGGCACGATCCGTCAGGACGGCCAGGCTGCGTTCGGTGACCAGACCCACCGAGTGAGCGAAGCGCAACATCGGATCCAGAAAGAGTTCTGCGGCGAGTTTGTTCTGCACAGCCTGGAAAGGTTTGTGATAACCAGCTTCGCGGAAACGAGAGACCCAAGGCTCCTGCCATAGGTCCGCGCCATTTATCGGCTGCAGCCGCACCGAGCGCCCGTCAGGAGTTTCAGTCGAGGACGGACCGGTGGAACGAGTCACACGAAGTAAGGACTCGGTTTCTTTCCCAAAAATTTCGCTGAACTTGCTGGCATCGCGTTCGCGGAACGCCTCAAGCAATTTGCCTAGGTCGCCGCGTTCCTGGTTGAACAACGCAACACCAAACGATAGCCCGAGATGATAGCGCTGATATGCCGGGTGCTCGGGTCCATAAACACCGCTGTACTCAGCATCGGCGCGAATCGCGCCGTAGTCACCGATCTTGCCGATGAGGTCTCGCTTGGCCTCGATCGTTAAAGCGGAAGTCTGTGCCGGAGGCGCGTCCAGAGAACGGTAGGGTGGCGTGGGCTCCATCCCCTCGTCCGCTTCGTCGCCATAAGTGGCGGCGGCCGCCTCGGGATAGCCTCTCTCTGGGTACGCCGTGCTTTGCGATTTCTGCGCGTAAAAGCGCGCCCCGGGTCCGCCTTCCCCCTGACCTCCCCCAGCCAATCGGTACTGACCTCGATGGTGATCTTCATCGTCGTCATCATCGTCATCATCATCGAAGGCCTGCTGGGACTCTGAGGACTTTTGAGAACGCAGGGAGGATGTGCCCACGCCATTTTCAGAACTGCTCTTCCCTGACCGGTATTCCCCGTACGAGGTGCCGCCTTCATCGACGGACTCATCTTCCAGTACCGACGGCTCAGGATCTCCGGCGCGGAAAGAACTCTGCTGGGCGATCGACAGTCCGAGCGCGGATCCGGGTTGAGGTTCCCCTCTGTAGCCGTCGTCGTAGTCGGAATCGGCAGCGGCTGCCGCGGGAGCATCGGAGTAATCATGTGGCGGCTCTGGCGCTCCCGGGTATCCTTCGTAATAGCTGTCCTCTGCCGCCCGTGACATCACTGGAAGCGGCGGCGCAGAGGTGCCGTCCTCGCCGTCGGCACGGTCTTCCTCAGGACCG
>Ga0307504_10000156_pt1 | contig 13867 bp, 13 predicted proteins | sample 19_S_MG_FD_194516 | JGI IMG/M metagenome (GOLD analysis project Ga0307504, IMG submission 194516) | Soil microbial communities from Populus trichocarpa stands in riparian zone in the Pacific Northwest, United States - 19_S | ecosystem: Environmental > Terrestrial > Soil > Riparian zone > Trees... | reverse complement strand
GGCGGTGCTCGGCGATCATGACTCAACCGCGATCCGGCGGTGCTCGGCGATCATCAGCTGGCCCAATGCGAGCCCTCCGTCGTTGGGCGGGACCACCCGGTGCCTGAGCACAGTGAATCCCGCACGGCGCAATGCCGCGCAGGTTGCCCTCAGCAGCAGGGCATTCTGGAACACCCCGCCGCTGACAGCCACCGTGCGAAGCCCGGTCCTGTCGCGCGCCGCGGCGGCGATCTCGACGATCATGGTCGTGACCGCGGCGTGGAACCGGGCTCCGATCACGCCGGACGGCACGCCCGCCAGGACGTCACCGGCGATCGCCCGGATCACCGGCATGGCGTCCATCGACGCGCCGAACTGGTAGCCGCCGGCCTCGGTGATACCGCGGCTGCGCCCTTCGAGTTCGATGGCGGCCTGTCCCTCGTAGTCGGCAACGTGCCGGACACCGACGAGGGAGCTGACCGCGTCGAACAGCCGCCCCATGCTCGACGTGGGCACGCACCCGAGTCCGGTCGACAGCTGGTGCTCGAGGGCGGATCGCTCCAATTCCGGGCAAGCGGCGACGCAGGGCAGGTCCGCTGTCCACGGCACGCCTGCCGCGAACAGGTGCGCCAAGGCCATCCGGTACGGGCGGCGCACCGTCAGGTCACCGCCCGGCAACGGCACATAGCCCAGATGTGCGAAACGCTCGAACCCCCCGTAGTCGGCGAGCAGCACCTCACCACCCCACGCCGCGCCGTCGGTTCCGTAGCCGGTGCCGTCGAAGGCGATTCCGATCACCGGGCGCGAACCGTCCAGACCGTGCTCGGCCATTACCGAGGCGATGTGCGCGTGGTGATGCTGAACGCGGGACAGGGCGCGATTGCCTTGATTTCGCGCCGCCCAGCCGCTGGACCGATACGTCGGATGCAGGTCGGCGGCCAACCGCCGCGGCGCGACGCCGGTCAGCATCCGCAGATGCCGTTCGGTCGCATCGAAGGCCTCCAGGGTCCGCAGGTCGTCCATGTCGCCGATGTGTTGGGACAGCCAGCCATAGCGACCGGCGCCCACCCCGCAGACATTCTTCAGGTCGGCTCCGACGGCGAGCGCGGGCTCGACTTCGACGGGCAGTGCCACCGGCAGCGGGGCATATCCGCGGGAGCGCCGGATCGGCAGCTCCTCGCCGTCGACGACCCGGGTCACCGAGTCGTCGCACGGGACCCGGATCGGCCGGTCGTGCCGCAGCCAGGCGTCGGCAAGCGGGGCGAGCCGTCGGAGCGCGTCGTCGTCATCGGTGACGATCGGCTCGCCTGAGACATTGCCCGACGTCATGACCAGCGCGCCCGGCCCCGGGACGTCGCCCGGCAGCCCGAAGAGCAGCGTGTGCAGCGGGGTGTAGGGCAGCAGCAGTCCCAGATCGGGGTTGCCCGGCGCGACGGACGGTGCGACCGAATCATCCCGGAGCCGAGCGAGAAGGACGATGGGTCGCCGCGATCCGCTCAACAGCGCCGCTTCACAGTCACTCACCACCGCGAGCCCGCGCGCGGCGGCGATGTCGGGCACCATCACCGCGAATGGCTTGTCGCCGCGGGCTTTTCGGCGGCGCAGGGTTGAGACGGCATGCTCGTTGCCGGCGTCGCAGGCCAGGTGATAGCCGCCGAGTCCCTTCACGGCGAGGATCGCACCCGAGGCCAGCAGCCCGCGCGCGTGGCGCAACGCGACCTCGCCGGTGACGACGTCGTCGACCGACGGCACGCCGGACGCGCTCGGCACGTCCCAGACGGCATCGTCGTGCCCCGTGTGAGAACCCGAGGCGGTCACGAGCTCCAGTCGCGGCCCGCAGTTCGGGCACGCGATGGGCTGCGCGTGGAATCGGCGGTCGGCGGGGTCGGCGTACTCCTTCGCGCATTCGGGGCACATGTCGAAGGCGGCCATGGTGGTTGCCGGCCGGTCATATGGCAGATCGCAGATGATGGTGAACCGGGGCCCGCAGTTGGTGCAGGTGATGAACGGGTGGCGGTAGCGTCGGTCGGCGGGATCGGCCAGCTCGCGCAGGCAGTCCTGGCAGGTTGCCACGTCGGGCGAGGCCAACGTACGGCCGCCGTCGGCACGACTGGAGTCGGCGATCCGGAACCCGGTTCCACCGAGGGCCCGGACGTCGACTGATTCGACTTGCTCGATCACGGCGAGCGGGGGAGCGTCGCGGACCAGCCTGGTGCCGAAGCGGGTGACCTCGTCCGCGGGCCCCTCGACCTCGACCAGCACGCCGGTGGTGTCGTTGCGCACCTCACCCGTCAGGGCCAGATCGCGAGCCAGGACGTAGACGAACGGACGGAATCCGACGCCCTGCACCAGGCCACGCACCCGGAACTGCCGGCGAATCCGACCGGACGGGGGAGCGGCCACGCTCGTCACGCGATGTCCTCGGCGTCGCGCGGTCGTCCCATCAGCTCGAGACCGGATAGGGCGCGCTCGGCCGCGATCTCGTCGATCACCTCGACCGCGAAGCCGAGGTGCAACAGCACCCAGTCGCCAGGGGCGGGTGGCTCATCGAGCATCCCGGTGTTGACCTGCCGGACGGCGCCCTGCACGTCGACCAGGACCAGGAAGCCCTCGGTACCCGCGACCGGGCCGACCACTCGTCCCGGAATGCCCAAGCACATGTCAGCCTGCCTTCACCGCGGCGTCCGAGCCGACCTCGCGAACCAGGCCCAAAACCCGATCGACGGCCGTGCCAACCGCTGCCGCGACCGGCGCCGACAGGCCCATCCCGTCATCGAGGGACAGCGGCTCGCACCCGACGACGATCGTCGCAGGCAGCCGCCCGCCCATCGGCTTAAGGCTGGCGAGCATTGACGCGGGGTCCATGCCGTGCGTATCGAAGCCGGAACCGTCGAGGCCATCGGGATCGCCGCCGCGCGCATCGAAGCCGCGTCCCGCGACGTCATCCGGATCCACCCGCACCACCTGCACGGCGCCCGGATCACCCGCCGCGGGCACGGTATCCACGATGATCAACGCCTCCCAGCCGTCGAGTAGATCGTAGGCGAGGTGCAACCCCCTGATGCCGTAGTCAACCACCCGAACGCCTTCGGGCAGCGCGCGCAGGGCGAGTTGGCGAGCCACCTCGCAGCCGAACCCGTCGTCGGAGCGGAACATGTTGCCCACTCCGGCGACCAGCACCCGATTCACATGGACCGCATCCGCAGATACCGCCGTATGTCAGGCGCGGACATGACGCCGGCCACGACCGCACCGATGCCGACGGCCGCGAGTGCCGCCGCGGTGACGATTCCTAGTATTCGCACGAGTCATCCCTCCCTTCCCGCTCGATCCAGCTCGTCCGCTGGAGCTGAGTCCAGCTCGCGCGCGTCTGTCGGCTTCGGCTCGTCGCCTCGGAGCGGCTCGAGCTCGTCCGGACTGAAATACAGATAGCGGCCATACCATTCGTAGAGGTCGGCTCCAGGGTCGTCGGTGAGCGCCACGGCGACGTGTGAGTTGCCATCGACGTCGGCGTAGACCGCTGCGACGGTCGCCAGCGCCCCGGCGAAGAACATGTCCTGTGCGTCGGCGCGCCGAAGGGGGCGCACCCGAACCCTGCTTCCCCGTGAGACTGGCACGTCCTCTATGAACACCACGTCGTGCTCCGGATCGACGCTGGCATCCACTCCCGGATCCCACCACGGAGCGTCGCCGGTCTCCGACAAGCTGGGTATCGCCGCCGAGCCGCCGAAGCCGATGGCTGGTGAGTCGAAGTCGGCGGCCGCGATGCCGAAACCACCGCTTGCCGAGTCCACGTCGATACCCGCGCGCGGATCGCGCAGTCGTCCGTGCAACCGCTGGAGCTCCTCGGGCCGCATGCCGTCACACCGATCGATGATCGCCGCCGCCCGGGGATCGGTGGCCCGTGCCTCGGCTTTCTCGGCGTCAGTCATGGTCATCACCCGCAGCGTCAGGATTTCGTCGATCTCGGTCGCGTCGTACAGCTCGCCGGCACTTTCCGGGGCTACCTCTGGATGGTCATACAGGATGATCGGCGACACCAGAAGCAGGTCATCCTCGGGAGCGGCCAGCACCGGCCAGCAGCGGACGTTATGGCAGGCCGCCGCGGCACGCCGGGCCTCCTCCGGGGGGTCGAGCAATGAGATGAACCGCCCCTCACCGACGCCGACCAGCATGTTGACTCCGATAAACGACAGAGCCACCGCGTCATCTCGTCCGGCCGCGTTTTCCAGACGCTGGGTGTTGGTCACTGTCAGCGAGACCCGGTACAGCCCGCCGCCGAGGTCGCTGACGGCTACCGCCAAGTTCGCGCTGAGTGCCCGCCGGCGGCGAACAAGCCGCCCCGCGACAGCGCCGGCATTGTCACGGATCAACTCGATGTCATTGCCATCCGGTACCGACACCGGGATCGTGCGGCCATCAAGCGGCAGCGGCCCGAATGGCAATTCGTGCGGAACGGCCTCATCCCAAGCCAGATAACGCTCCGGCGCGACCCGAAGGTCCTCGACCGCCTGAAAACCCGCGCCGCACGCTCGCTCCACACCGCGTCGCCGCAACTGCAGAAACCGAAGACGCATGGTCAGGACGGGGTATGCGGCCTCACTCCGGAGTAGGAATTCGGCGTGCAGTTCGGCAGGCTCGGCGACCTCCGGCGTAGCTCCCCGCGGTCCGAGAACGCCGAACTGCCAGCGCACCGCATTCTTGGCCGAGCTGGCCCGGTAGGGATAGAGCAGGTAGCCCTCATACAGCACCGCGTCGGCCACCGCCCGGGCCCGATCCCAAACGGCCGGGTCCGGCGCACGAGCCGAGTCCCACGCCCTCACGGCACGCCCTGGCTGGCGCGGGCCAGCAGGTCCCGCACAGCCTCGTCGACTGACAATAGACCGCGGTCGGCCCGGTATTGCTGGAGCGCGGTGAAGGAATCGCGGCCGAGTCGTAGCCAGGCCGCACCGGGGAAATGCAGATCCATCACGCCGCGCCACACCGACACCGGCATCGAGTAGGTCGCCTCGGCGTCCCACGGCACCTGCTGAACCGAGAAGCCGTTATCGCCACGGGTGAAAACCGTGCCGGTGAACAGAAAGCGCAGCGGCACCAGGCCGTTCTCGACCGCATGCAGATACTTACTCGCCGAGACCTCGAAGTCGTAGGTGCACGGCAGCGGAAGATCAACCTGCCGCGACCCGGTGAATCCCGGCACCAGGGTGGTGGTGTGCAGCCAGAGGAACGAGCGGAGGGTGTCCGACCAGCGGCTTCGTGGCCCGAACAGGTCGACAAGGCCGACCGCTTCAGCATCGGTGTACAGCCTGCGCTGCGGCTCGATACGAACCTGGCAACGCAGCGCGACGGCGTGCACGACGGTGCCCGACAGTTCGTCGATGCCCAGCCGCGCCGACAATTGCGGGGCGGCCGCGTACTGTTCGGCGACGACGTCGTGCACTCGGAATCGCAGCTCGGTCACCGGGCCACCGCCGGTGCCGGACGGCTGCGGGCCGCGATGGTCGCGAAGTAGTCCTCGAGGTGTGCCCTCGCCTGCTGGCCGCCGTCGAAGCCTCGCCATACCTGCCGCAGCTGCCCGATGAGTTGGTAGCAACTGTCGATCGGCACCAGGTGCACGTCTATTCGGTCGCCGTCGGTCCCAGCAACGCCGCCTTGACCGGCCGGCGCACGAAGGATCAACGCCTCGACGTCCGGTGCGGTGATCCTCAGTTCCGGGTGGGTCTCCAGGACCGCCTCCCAGGCGTCGAGGGGGAGGTCCGATTCGGTCGCCCCGGCCGGTCCGGGATAGAACGCCACCGTGCGGTCGAGAGTGGAGTTGCGAAACAGAAATACCAGTCCTACCGGAATTTGCAAGTCGTCCCATACCGCAGGAGGTATCCGCACAGAAGGAAAGGATAGGTAACGATCGGGGACCGCCCGGTACCGCAGCTCCGCTTGGGGATAATCGAAGAGCAGCGTGCAGGGGCGACAGGTGCACAGCAGCGTCCTGCTGGCCAGGTTCACCACGTGAGAGTGCGCCGGTGGCACAGGCGCGCCGCACATCTCGCAGCGCTCGTCGGCTGCCGGCGGTCGACGCGGTGCCGCCAGCCGCCGCAATACCTCGACGGAGCCGCTCATGCCTCGCTCTTGCTCATTCCGGCCCACAGGCTGGCGAGTGGTATCACCGCCGCCGTACGAGGGTGTTCGATCTCGATGGCGCCGACCTCGGGTGCCGCGTCCCGTATGGCGCCCTGGACCGCCGCCTCCACGGTCGTCGCCGCCGACCCGCAACCAACGCCGAGGCCGGCCAGCCGCAACCGGACGACGCCCTCGTCGGTGATGTCGACCAGCTCCACGTCGCCTCCGTGCGAGCCCACGTAGGGGCGGACCTCGTCCAGCGCCCGGGCCACCCGAGTGTTCATATCATCGGGATGCAATCCGTGCACCAGTAGCAGTCCGGCCACCAGCGGGTCCGCGGCGAGCGCGTCGAGGGCGGTGTCATCCAGCCGCCCGGCATCGTGCAGGACCTCCAGCAGTCGCTCGAGCCCGGCGCCGTACAGGTCGACCACGACGTGCATGAGTTCCTCGGCTCGTTCTTGGGCCAATGCCCCTCCGGCGGCGCTGGCGGTCAGCAGGGCCTCGATTCGCTCGCCCGCCTGGTTGATCCGCTCCCTTCCGGACCGGACGTCCGTCGCGATGTCCTCCGTCATCGGGGTTACTCCGCGCCGACCGCGGCGGTCGGGGTGTGCAGGCGTTCAAGGGTCTTGCCGCCTCCGAGGTACATGTGCACGCCGCACGGCAGGCAGGGGTCGAAGCTTCGGACCGTACGCATGATGTCGATGCCCTTGAAGTGCTCCCGGTCGTTCTCCTCGAAGATCGGTTGGCCCTGCACCGCGTCCTCGTACGGGCCGGGTGTGCCGTAGACATCGCGGGGATTGGCGTTCCACGGCGTCGGCGGGTACGGGTGGTAGTTGGCGATCTTGCCGTCCCGGATGACCATGTGGTGCGACAGCACCCCGCGCACCGCCTCGGTGAAGCCGCAGCCGATGCCCTCGTCCGGCACCTCGAATTTCTCCCATGTCTTGGTTCGGCCGGCGCGGATCTCGACCAGGGCCTGCTCGGCGAAGTGCAGCGCGCAGGCCGCGGCGTAGGCCTGGAAATAGGTGCGGGCGCGGTTGCGCTCGATGGTGTTTGAGCCATGCGCCGGGATCTGCCATTCGAAGCTGACCGGAGGTTTCAGCGCGGTCTTCGGCAGGTTGATCCGCACACTGGTCCCGGTGGCCTTGACGTAACCGATGTCGACCAGGCCGGACAGCGCCGTCGACCACAACCGGGCCAGCGGTCCACCGCCGGTGTCCAGCGCCAGGTGATCGGTGCCGTCGAACCAGCGTGGTGACATCACCCAGCTGTACTTGTCGTCCAGGTCGCGCTTCTGCGGACGCGGGTTGGTGTGCTGATTCCACGGGTGGCGCCGGTCGACCGGGTTGCCGAGCGGATCGCGGGTCACGAACATCTCCTGACCCTCCCAGTCGTCGTAGTACGACGAGCCGAGCAGGATCCGGATACCCAGGTTGATGTCGACCAGGCTGTTGGTGACCAGCCTTCCGTCCACGATCACGCCCGGGGTAACGAACATCCGGCGTCCCCACTCGACCATGTCCCGGTAATTGAAGTTGCAGATCTCGGGGTCTTGGAACGAGCCCCAGCAACCCAGCAGGGTGCGTCGCAGGCCCACCTTCTCGTATCCGGGTAATGCCTCGTAGAAGAAGTCGAAGAGGTCGTCGTGCATCGGCACGACCTTCTTCATGAACTCGATGTAGCGCATCAAGCGAGACATGTAGTCGGTCATCAGTTGGATGGTCGCGACCGTTCCCACACCGCCCGGATACAGCGTCGAGGGGTGAACGTGTCGGCCTTCCATCAGGCAGAACATCTCGCGCGTGTAACGACTGACGTGCAATGCCTCGCGGTAGAACTCACCGGTGAAGGGGTTCAGCGCGCGCATGATGTCGCCAACCGTCCGGTAGCCGTGCTCGCCGGCCCGCGGCGCCTCGGTGCGGTTGGCCTGCTCCAAGACGGCTGGATTGGTTTCCGACACCATCTTTTCGCAGTAGTCCACGCCGACCAGGTTTTCTTGGAAGATGTTGTGGTCGAACATGTACTCGGCGGCTTCGCCGAGGTTGACGATCCACTCGCCGAGGTGCGGTGGCTTGACACCGTAAGCCATGTTCTGCGTGTAACAGGAGCAGGTGGCATGGTTATCGCCGCAAATTCCGCAGATCCGGCTGGTGATGAAATGAGCGTCGCGCGGATCTTTCCCTTTCATGAATATCGAGTAGCCGCGGAAGATCGAGGAGGTGCTGTGACACTCGACCACCTCGCGCTGGTTAAAGTCGATCTTGGTATAGATGCCGAGACTGCCGACGATGCGGGTAATGGGGTCCCAGGACATCTCGACCAATTCGGAGCGGTCATCGGAGGTGCTGCGATCGGAGCGGGGGACGGTCGTGGTCATCGGGTTCCCTCCGGTGAGCCGGCTTGGCGTATTCGGCGCTGCTTCCCGGCGCCGCGTCGGGAATGACAGCGAGACGGGGTCTGGACGAACTGCGATAACGAGGTCTGACCAACTGTTGTGAAGAAGCGAATTACCAGGTCCGTTTGGCGCCCGTGGCCAGATCGGGGCCCTTGCGACGCCATTTGGGTTCCTTGTCCAAGGTGCCGATGGTGACACCTCGAAGGCGCCGGATGGCGGTGCCGTACAACTGCACGGCGTTTGTCGATAACCTGCCCCCCGGCGGCTCGTCCATGAACGGCATGAACTTGTCCGGGAAGCCGGGCATCGTGCAGCCGATGCAGATTCCGCCCACGTTGGGGCACCCGCCTACGCCGTTCATCCAGCCGCGCTTGGGCACATTGCACTTCACGACAGGACCCCAGCAGCCCAATTTGACTATGCACTTGGACGATCCGTACTCGTTGGCGAAGTCGCCCTGCTCGTAGTAGCCAGCTCGGTCGCAACCCTCGTGAACCGTCTGGCCGAACAGCCAGGTCGGCCGAAGAGCCTCGTCGAGGGGGATCATCGGCGCCTGTCCGGTGGCCTGATAGAGCAGGTAGACCAGCGTCTCGGAGAGGTTGTCCGGCTGGATCGGGCATCCCGGTACGCATACGATCGGCAAGCCCGCCTTGGACTTCCAACCCCAGCCCAGGTAGTCGGGCACACCCATGGCGCCGGTGGGGTTGCCGGCCATCGCGTGGATTCCGCCGTACGTCGCGCAGGTTCCGGCGGCCACGATGGCTGTGGCCTTGGGAGCCAGGCGATTGAGCCACTCACTGGTCGTGACCGGCTGGCCGGTAGCCGGATCATTGCCGAAGCCGGACCAATACCCTTCAGCGTGCAGCGCTTCGTTGGGAATGGAACCCTCGACTACCAGGACGAACGGGTCGAGTTCGCCGCGGTCGGCCTTCCAGAACCATTCCAGAAAGTCGTCCGCGCCGCCGGCCGGCCCGCACTCGAAATCGATCAGCGGCCAGTGGACCGCCACTTTCGGCAATCCTGGCAGCGCACCGAGGGCGATCTCTTCGACGCTCGGCTGAGTCGCCGCCGTCAGCGCAACGGAATCCCCGTCGCAGCTGAGCCCGGCGTTGAGCCACAGCACGTGGATCAGAGTTTCTTCGGCCTTGGTCGCCTCGGCAGTTGGCATGAAACCACCTCCCACGCGGGCCAGCAACGGTATGAGGTCCGCCCACGTCGTCCAGGCCGATCGATGGTCGGCCGGTGCGGCGCGAGTTTCTTGCTACGCCTGACCCGAGTGGGTGTCAAGAAAATGTTGAGATCGCTTACGAAGATCCTTCAGCCATCCGTACCACCGCATCATTCCGTCACCCTCGGTAGCCGAAACAGGGATCAAGACGGCGCGTTGGTTGACTCGTCGGATGGCCTCGGTGATCTCTTCAAGGCTCAGCTTGAGGTAGGGCAGAAGATCGATCTTGTTGATCAGGACGAGATCAGCCCCGATGAACATCTGCGGGTACTTCAGTGGCTTGTCTGGTCCCTCCGTGGTGGACAGGATCACCACGCTTCCGGTTTCGCCGAGGTCGAACAACGCCGGACACACCAGGTTGCCGACGTTCTCGATGACGACGACCGACCCGGCGGCAGGATCGACGGTGCGCAAACCCCGAGCCACCATGTCGGCATCGAGGTGGCAACCGGCCCCGGTGTTGATCTGGACCACCGGACATCCGGTCGCCGCGATCCGCCGCGCGTCGAACAGTGTCTCTTGGTCGCCCTCGATGACCACCAACGGAAGCTCCGCTCCGACGTCGCGTATCGTCCGCTCCAGGAGGGTCGTCTTGCCCGAGCCCGGCGCGCTCATCAGGTTCACCGCCACGACGCCGCGCGCGTGGAGCCAACTGCGGTTGTGCTGGGCACGCTGGTCATTCTTGGCGAGGATGCGCTGTTCGAGCAGAATCATTCGGTCGTCATCCGGCTCATCCGGCATCGCGGGGCCATCCGGGGCCGCGGGGTGCCGCGAGGTGTGCGAATGAGCTGGAAACTGGGCCGCATCGTGCGATTCGTGCGGGTGCGGTCGAGACTCGACGTGATCATGCGATTCGTGCGGGTGCGCATGAGTCGGGGTGCCCACGTGCCGATGCTGGTGTTCGGATGGCGCGGTCGCGCCCGCCCCGCCGGTGACCGCGGTGACCCGCACCGCCGGATCCTCGCCGCAACCGCAGGTCGCGCACATCGTCAGGCCACCATGACCGAGCGGATGGTCAGTTGGTCTCCGCTGGTCAGGCGCACATCGGCACTTCCGCACGGGCACAGCAGGATGCAGGACTCCGGTTCGAAATCGGCTTCGCACGCGGCGCAGTGCGCTAGACCGGCCGGTTCGGCGATCCTAAGCTCGGCCCCGTCCAGGGGAGTGCCCGCGGTCACGAGCTCGAAGCAGAAACGCAGCGCGTCCGGTTCGATGCCCGATAGTTTGCCGATCTCCAGCGACACGAGGCTGATCCGCCGGTCCGGAAGCTTCGTCACGACGGCGTCGACGACGCTTTGGGTAATCGACAACTCATGCATGCGAGTCTCCAGCCTGTCGAATTGACAGAACGGTACGCCGCCGCACCGGCTCGCGCATCTGCACCTTTGTCGGCTTTGCACCTACCCTGTCCGGGATTCGATCTGGACTGATAACGTGCAGCGGTGGCCTTTCCCGCGGCCGTTGGCCACACCTTGTGAAGTCCCCGCGCCGTCGTCGCGACATCAGAATCGATGAGGGAGAACGATGACATCGCTGCCGCGATTGACGTATTCGGGCGCGATCAATCTGACCAACGATCTGTCCGTTCTCGAGGCTGAACTGCATGCCGGACGGGTGGCGGCCGCCGAGAAGGGTTATCTTCACGAGCCGGATTCGATCGACGTCGAACAAGCCATGTTCGTAGCGGACAGTGATCGCCTGTTATCGGCTGACGAGGCGGCGATCGCCGGGCTTGACTTCCAGCCGACCCACACCCGCTTCGTGATGATCTGGGCTGCGCAGCCCTGAAAATGCCCAATGCCGACAGGACGCGCTCGTGCTGCGGACGTTCCCCAGCGGAGCTAGGTGAGTCGCGCCGAGGAACGCCGCCAACACTATCTTCACGCGCCGGCACTGGCAACGCAAGAGCCCGCTCGTGGGACAACTCGTGGGACAAGTAGCTTGGTGCGATGGGACACCTACTCGAGGGCATCCTGCACCTGCCGCCCCCGCTGGCCCTGGCCTTGGTGTTCCTGCTCCCGGCTCTGGAGGCATCGGCCTTCGTCGGCGTCGTCCTGCCGGGTGAGGTCGGGGTCATCCTCGGCGGCGTGCTGGCGAACCAGCACAAGCTAGCTCTCGTCGCCGTCCTGATAGCTGCCGTTGCCGGTGCGATCATCGGGGACTCGGTCGGTTACTGGGTCGGCAAACGCTACGGCGAGGCGCTGCTGTCCAAGGTCCCGGACCGCATTCTCAAGCCCGAGCATGTCCAGCGCTCCAAGGAAACCGTACGGCACTACGGCGGTAAGGCCGTCTTTCTCGGCCGGTTCACCGCGGCCCTTCGCGCTCTGGTGCCCGGCATGGCGGGCATGAGCAGAATCCACTACGGCCGGTTTCTGTTCTGGAACGCGCTCGGCGGTTCCGTGTGGGCCTGCTCGTTCGTGGTGCTCGGCTTTCTGGCCGGTAGCCAGTACAAGCGGATAGAGCACTACGCCAACATCATCGGGCTGGTGCTGCTCACCGCGGTCGCGGTGTTCCTCTACGTCGGGCACCGGCGAGCGAAGCGAACCACCTGACGTCGACACCGCCCGATCACAGAGGCTCGAACGTGGCAAGATGCGTCAAGTGAGTAGGCCTCGACGTTCACGTATCGGTCGGCCGTACCGCAGGTTGCGACGGTGGGCCCGGCACACGCCGAACGGGACCATGGCCCTGAACATGATCTCCGCGGGCATCGCGCTGATCTTCATCGCGGCGCTGCTCGCCCTGATCGTTTTCTGACCGATCGGGCGTCCGATGTCAGGAGTGTCCTGGCTCGCTGGTTGAAGCCGACGTGACCGGCTCGGCCTCGACAACCGCCTCGGGCTCAGTGAGAACTGGCGGGTATGCCTCGTCGGCGGCTTCCTTTCGGGCACGCTCTGGCCGGTATGCGGCGTAGTAGTAGCCGTACTGGTCGTCGTAGCGGCCACGACCACGGGTGATCATGTTGAGCACCACGCCGACCGGCTTCTCGCCCACCTTGGCCAGAGCCTCGATGGCGCGGGCGGCCTGCTCCCGGGTGGACTTGCCGGCGCGGTGCACGACCAGGGTGGCGTCGGCCATCGCAGCGACCTCCGCCCCGTCCGCGACAGGCAGCAGCGGGGCCGTGTCGAGGATGGTGTAGTCGACCCGCTCCGCGATCTGGCGAATGAGGATTCGCGCCTGCTCGGAGATCAGCAACTCGCTCGGATTCGGGGGTATGGGGCCTGAAGTGAGAACCGCGAGATTGCGACCGGCGTTCTGGAGGACGGTTTCGACAGGCGCCTTGCGGATCAGTGCGGTGGTGAAACCTACGTCGCCCACCAGCCCGAGCATGGTCGCGAGATTCGGCCGGCGCAGATCCGCCTCGATCAGGCAGACCCGAAAGCCGCCTTCGGCCAGCGCCGACGCGAGATTGAGCGCCGTGGTGGTCTTGCCTTCACCAGGGATGGCGCTGGTGACCGCGATGACCCGCGGGGCTTCGTCGACGTTGACGAATTGCAGATTGGTGCGCAGCTGACGGTATGCCTCGGACCGAGCACTGTGCGGGTCACCACGGAACGCGATCGGCGTCTTGGGAGTCTGCTTGTCGAAAGGGACGTAACCGAGCACCGGTACGCCCAGCGGCTCGAAATCCTGTGGGCCCTTGACGGTGTTGTCGAGGACGTCACGCAGCATCACCACGCCGACTCCCACGAGCAGGCCAAGGACGAACCCAAGCCCGATGTTGATGGTCTTGCTCGGCTTGATCGGCGCGAGCGGTACGGTCGCCGGATGGATGACGGTGAGCTTGACGACCGGCTTTCCGTGGGCGTCGGTCTGCTCTGTCGTCTGGACGACCTGGTTGAACTGCCGCGCTACTTCGTTGGCTAACGTCGCTGCCTGTTTCGGGCTGTGGTCGGTCACGTGCAGGTTGATGAGCACCTTGTTCTGCGGCGCGTCAGCGGTGATCTTGGCCGCCAGCTGGGCTGACGACAGGTTCAACCCGAGCGTGGTGACGACTGGACCCGTGACCGCTGGCCCGGTCGCGATACTGGTGTAGGACTGAACCCGATCCTGGGTGAAGGTGTTTCCCTGGGCGAGCTGGGTCGCGGTGTCAGAGGTCGAGGTCGCCACGAAGACCGTGACGGTTGCCTCGTAGACCTTTCTCGTCG
>Ga0307504_10000155_pt1 | contig 13945 bp, 14 predicted proteins | sample 19_S_MG_FD_194516 | JGI IMG/M metagenome (GOLD analysis project Ga0307504, IMG submission 194516) | Soil microbial communities from Populus trichocarpa stands in riparian zone in the Pacific Northwest, United States - 19_S | ecosystem: Environmental > Terrestrial > Soil > Riparian zone > Trees... | reverse complement strand
CCGGCAGGCGTCGATGGTCGACGGCGGCACGGCGTAGCGCTCGTCGTGCATGACGTGCTCCTCCACCGAGTCGACCTTCACGGGCCGGAAGGTGGCCAGCCCCACGGCCAGGTCGACGGCGTGCACCTCGGCGCCCCGCGCCCGGCACCGGTCGAGGACGGCCGCGCTCAGGTGGAGGCCCGCGGTAGGGGCGGCGACCGAGCCGGGAGTCCGGGCGTAGACGGTCTGGTACCGCTCCGGGTCGGCCAGCGCCGTTGTGATGTAGGGCGGCAGGGCGAGGGCGGCGTGGCCGTCGAGGTCGCCCAGGACCCGCACCGTGAAGGTGCCGTCGCCCCGCGGCCCGCCCACCTCCACCAGCGGCGACCCGCCCGGGTCGAGGGCCAGGAGCGTGCCCGGCGGTGTCCGCCGGGCCGGACGCACAAGCGCCTCCCACTCTCCCGACTCCGTCGCGCCGGGCGCCGGCTCCAGAAGGAGCACCTCCACCTGCCCGCCCGAGGCCTTGTGCAGGCATAGGCGGGACGGCCGCACCCGCGTCTCGTTCACCACCAGCGCGTCGCCGGGACCGACCAGGTCGGGCAGGTCGCTCGCGTGGCGGTGGGCGGGCGCCCCGTCCGGGTCGAGGGCGACGAGCAGGCGGGCCGACTCCCGAGGATCCGCCGGCACCTGGGCGATCGACGCCTCCGGGAGCGGGTAGTCGAACTCGCTCATCGCCGTCACGGGCGGCAGCGTACGGCCCCGATCGACGCCCTCCCCCGGGCCGCCCGACCATTCTGGGAAGCCGAACCTACGGCATGCGGAGTTTCGGCTTCCCGGAACGGTAGGGACGCTCCTCCCGGCCCCTACTGGTCGTCGAAGAGGACGGCCGCGGACTGGGGGGCGGTCAGGCCGAGGTGGTTCCATGCGGCGGGCATGGCCACCCGGCCCCGGGGAGTGCGCTTGAGCATGCCGAGCTGCAGGAGGAAGGGCTCGTAGACGTCCTCCAGCGTCTCGGTCTCCTCACCGATGCTCACCGCCAGCGTGGACAAACCCACCGGCCCGCCGCCGAAACGGGAGCACAGGGCCGACAGGACCGAGCGGTCGACCTTGTCGAGGCCGAGGTCGTCGACGCCGAACAGGGCGAGACCGGCGGCGGCGGTCGGCTGGCTCACCACACCGTCGCCGCGCACCTCGGCGAAATCGCGCACCCGCTTCAGCAGGCGGTTGGCGATGCGGGGGGTGCCGCGGGACCGGCGGGCCACCTCGGTGGGACCTCCGGCATCGACGGGCACGCCCAGGATACGGGCGGCCCGCTCCACGATCACCACCAGGTCGGCGACCGGGTAATGGTCGAGGCGGGCCACCAGGCCGAAGCGGTCGCGCAGAGGCGAGGTGAGCAGGCCGGTACGGGTGGTGGCGCCCACCAGGGTGAAACGGGGAAGGTCGAGGCGGATGGAGCGGGCGGCCGGCCCCTTGCCCAGCACGATGTCGAGCTGGAAGTCCTCCATGGCCGGGTAGAGGATCTCCTCGACCTGGCGCCCGAGGCGGTGGATCTCGTCGATGAACAGGACATCGCCGTCGTGGAGGTCGGTGAGGAGAGCGGCCAGGTCGCCGGCCCGCATGAGCGCGGGTCCCGAGGTGATGCGCAGGCCCACGCCCATCTCGGCCGCCACGATGCCGGCGAGCGACGTCTTGCCCAGCCCCGGCGGCCCGGCGAAGAGCAGGTGGTCGACCGACTGGCCCCTGCGGCGGGCCGCCTCCAGGACGATCTCCAGGTGCTCCTTCAGCTGGGCCTGGCCCACGAACTCGTCGAGCCGGCGGGGCCGGAGGGTGGCCTCCTCGGCTGCCTCCGCCGGGTCGGTGACCGCCGCCGCCAGCACCTCTTCCCGGGTCACCCGATCACCGGCCGGCTCCGGCCATCTGGCGCAGCGCGGACGTGAGCAGCTCCTCGACGCTGCCCTCCTGGGGTAGGGAGCGCAGGGCGTGGCGTACCTCATCGGGCCCGTACCCCAGGCCGGCGAGGGCGGCCCGGACCTCGGCGTGGGCGTCGCCCGCCGTTCCGCCGCCGGCCGACGGCAGCTCGTCGAGCGGCAGCTCGAGGCGGGACTGGAGTTCGAGGAGCAGCCGGGCCGCCGTCTTGCGGCCCACACCGGGCACGGCGGTGAGGGCGTCGGCGTCCTCGGTGGCCACCGCCCGGCGCAGGGCCTGCGGCGAGTGGGCCGAGAGGATGGCGAGGGCCAGCCCGGGCCCCACGCCATGGGCGCCGAGCAGGGCCTCGAAGCACCGCCGCTCGTCGGCAGTGGGGAAGCCGTAGAGGACGAGGGCGTCCTCCCGCACGTGGGTGTGCACGTGGACGAACAACGGCTGCCCGGGCGAGCCGGCGGCCAGGGTGGCCGGCGCGACCGTTACCCGGTAGCCCACGCCCCCCACCTCCAGCAGGAGCTCGGCCGGCGGCAGGCGGTCGACCACCACGCCCCGCAGGGAACCGATCATCGGGACCCTCCGGTGGCGGCGCCGGCCTCGGCGATACGGGCCAACCGTGGTGCGACCGCGAGGTGGCACAGGGCCAGGGCGAGCGCATCGGCCACGTCGGGCGGCTTGGGGACGGCGGCGAGAGAGAGGAGGGATTGGACCATGCGTTGCACCTGCTCCTTGCTGGCCGCCCCGTAGCCGGTGACGGACGCCTTGACCTCGTTGGCCGTGTACTGGACGATCTGGCACCCTGCCGTGGCGGCCACGGCCAAGGCGAGGCCGCTGGCCTGGCCGACCGACATGGCTGTGCGCACGTTGGTCTGGAAGAACACCCGCTCCACCACCACCACGTCGGGCCGGTGCTGGCCGATCAGTTCGGTGAGCTCCCGCAACAGTGTGGCCAGCCGCCCTGGCAGCGGTTCGGTGGGCGGGGTGGTGATCACACCGGCGACCACGGCCCGGTAACCGGCCGCGTCTCGCTCCACGAGCCCGTAGCCGCAGCGGGACACGCCCGGGTCGATACCGAGTGCGAACACTCGTTCGAGTCTAGCGGACCGGCCCGGCCGACGGGTGGACCGTCGACCTCGGCCACCAGGCCGCCCTGCTGATCCCGCTACCCCGCCGCTACCCCGCGTCGGAGCGGGCCGCGTCCCGGACGGCGGCGACCAGTTCGTCGGTGGACCGGAACGTGAGGCCATGGCCGGACCGGTGGGCGTAGCGGACGACGCCGTCGGCATCGACGACGAAGACCGACCGCTTGTAGAAGCCCAGAGGGCCTACCAGGTCGTAGGACCGGCCGACCGCCTTGTCGGTGTCGGCCAGCAGTGGGAAGCCCAGGTTGTTGCGCTCGGCGAAGTGCTCGTGGCTGGCGACGTCCTGCGGGCTGACACCCAACACCTCGGCGCCCAGGTCGGAGAACTGCTTCAGATCGGAGCTGTAGCTCACCAGCTGGGTGGTACACACGACGGTGTCGTCACCGGGGTAGAAGACCAGGACGGTCACCTTCCCGCGGTAGTCGGACAGTGAGTAGGGCCGGCCGGCCGGGGTGCCGGGAAGGGTGAAATCGGGAGCCACGTCGCCTACCGCCGGTGTCGCCATCACTCGTCCTCCCCCCGCCCGCGCTCCATCCGGCTGAAGCCTAGGGGTGACCGGCGACGAAGCTTCGCCCCAGCCGCCGAGCCGCTACCGGGCGCCAGGCGAGCAGCCGACGGGCGCTCCCGCCCCTGGTCCTGTACCGTGGATTCCCGAGCGTGACGATCGGGATTGTTGGAAAGGACGGGCACCAGTGCACCTCGATCTCGTAAAGGCGGCGGCGGGGGCACTCGTGGGCTTCACGGTGGGCCTCACAGGCATGGGCGGAGGCGCCCTGATGACGCCGATCCTGGTCCTGCTGTTCGGCATCAGCCCGAGCACGGCGGTCTCGAGCGACCTGCTCACGTCGCTGGTCATGAAGCCGGTGGGTGCCACCGTGCACTTCCGCAGGGGCACCGTGAACTGGTCGTTGACGCGGTGGCTGGCCATCGGGTCGGTGCCGGCCGCCTTCGCCGGGGTGTTCATCCTCAATCACCTCGGTTCCGGCGAGGACGTCGCCCGGCGGATCAAGAGCCTTCTCGGGTGGGCCCTGATCGTGGCGGCCGTGGCAATGGTGGCCCGCGCCTTCCTCGGCGCCCGCGCCCGGTCGCGCGCCGGGTTGCGGCCGGGTGACGCCGAAACGCCGGCGCCCCCGGTGCGGGTCAAGCGGGTGGCGACGATCCTCATCGGCCTGGCCGGCGGGTTCATCGTGGGGATGACCTCGGTAGGTTCGGGCTCGCTGATGATCGTCATGCTCCTGTTGCTCTACCCGCAGCTGTCGGCCAAGGAACTGGTGGGCACCGATCTCGTGCAGGCGATCCCGCTGGTGGGCGCAGCGACCCTGAGCCACGCGTTGTTCGGCCACGTCGACCTCGGCCTCACCGCCTCGCTGCTCATCGGCAGCCTGCCCGGCGTCTACCTCGGCGCCCGGGTGTCGTCTCGGGCGCCCGACGCCCTCATCCGTCCGGTGCTCGTGGTGATCCTCCTGGCCTCCTCGCTCAAGCTGCTCGATTTCACCAACGTGGCGCTCGGAAGCACGCTCCTGCTCGTCGTCCTCGTGGGCGCTCCGCTCTGGGGTGCCACAGACGCCTCGCTCCGGCCGGCCTGGCAATGGGACGTCGTGGGGCACAGGCGCACCACGTGGGTCACCGCCCAGGCCGTGGCTGCACCCTTCCTGGTCGGCTTCCCACTGGCGGTGATCTATGCGACGACGGTCCGTAGGCGCTTCGCCGAGGTGGGCGCCCACCGTCCGGTCGGACCGCCGCTGCGGGTCTGACGGAGCTCTTGATCGGATCGATCCCCCGCCACCCCGACCCCCCTACGCCTCCACCAGTTCGATGATGCTGTCGGGGATGTCGAAGTTGGCGTAGACGGCCTGGACGTCGTCGTGCTCCTCGAGCAGGTCGATGAGGCGGAGGATACGGCGAGCCTCGCCCTCCTCCTCGATCGGCACAACGGTCGTCGGGCTCAGGGTGAGATCCGAGTCGGCCACGGGGATGCCGGCGTCTTCCAGCGCCTTGCGCACGGCGGACAGCTCGTTGGGCGGACACGTCACCTGCCACAGCTCGCCCTCGTCGGACAGGTCGTCGGCGCCGGCCTCGAGGGCGACCAGCATGATGTCGTCCTCCACGCCCGCCGACTTGGGGAGGGCCAGCACGCCCTTGCGCACGAACTGCCACGACACCGCTCCCGGCTCGGCCATCGAACCGCCGTTGCGGCTGAACGTGCTGCGCACCTCGGAACCGGTCCGGTTCCGGTTGTCCGACAGGCACTCCACGATCAGGGCGACGCCGCCCGGGGCGTAGCCCTCGTAGGTGATCGGTTCGTAGCGCACTCCTTCCAGCTCACCGGTGCCCCGCTTGACAGCCCGGTCGATGGTGTCCATCGGCACCGAGGCATCGCGGGCCTTCTGCACCATGGTGCGCAGGGACGCGTTGGCGGAGACGTCACCCCCGCCCTCGCGGGCCGCCACCTCCACCTGCCGGATCAGCTTGGCGAAGAGCTTGCCCCGGGCCTTGTCCTGGGCACCCTTCTTGTGCTTGATCGTTGCCCACTTCGAATGTCCGGACATCTACATCCCCTCGCAGGAGTCGAGGAACAGTCGGTGGAGGCGAAGGTCCTCCGACAGCTCCGGATGAAAGGCGGCGACCAGCACCCTGCCCTGCCGGCAGAGCACCGGCCGGCCGTCGACGGAGGCGAGCACCTCCACGGCAGGGCCGACCCGTTCCACGGCGGGAGCCCGAATGAACACGGCGTCGAACGGGCCACCGGGCGACAGACCGGCGACGTCGAGTTCGGCCTCGAACGACTGGACCTGGCGCCCGAAGGCGTTGCGGCGCACGCCGATGTCGACGGCGGCGAAGCTACGTTGGTCGGGCCGGCCGTCGAGGACGTCGCAGGCGAGCAGGATCATCCCTGCACACGTACCGAAGGCGGGCATCCCGTCGCCCAGGCGCTCGGCCAGCGGCTCGAAGAGCCCGGCCCGCTCCAGGAGCATCGACATCGTGGTCGATTCGCCGCCAGGGAGCACGAGGCCGTCGAGCCCGCCGAGATGTCCCGGCACGCGTACTTCGACGACGTGCGCGCCGCAGTCAGCGAGTGCGGACGCGTGCTCCGCGACGTCGCCCTGCAGGGCAAGTACCCCGACCTTCACCTGGAGGCCTCTTGTTGCTCACCAGCCGCGCTCGGCGAGCTTCACGTCCACGGTGGCGGCGTCGAGGCCGCGCATCGCCTCGCCGAGGCCGCGACTGACCTTGGCCACGAGGGCGGCGTCGCGGAAGTGGGTCGTGGCCTCCACGATGGCGGCCGCCATGCGGGCCGGGTCGGACGACTTGAAGATGCCCGACCCGACGAAGACGGCCTCGGCCCCGAGCTGCATCACCAACGAGGCGTCGGCCGGGGTGGCGATGCCGCCGGCGCAGAACAACGGCACAGGGAGGCGGCCCGTCTCGGCCAGCTCCTGCACGAGGCCCACCGGCGCCTGCAACTGCTTGGCCCAGGCGTAGAGCTCGGCCGGGTCGGCGGTGGTGATCTTGGCCAGATCGCCGCGGATGGAGCGCAGGTGGCGCACCGCCTCCTGCACGTCGCCGGTGCCCGCCTCGCCCTTGGAGCGGATCATGGCCGCCCCCTCGGAGATGCGCCGCAGCGCCTCGCCCAGGTTGGTGGCGCCGCACACGAAGGGCACGGTGAACGGCCACTTGTCGATGTGGTGGGCCTGGTCCGCCGGGGTGAGCACCTCGCTCTCGTCGATGAAGTCGACGCCGAGCGCCTCGAGGACCTGCGCCTCCGCCAGGTGGCCGATGCGGGCCTTGGCCATGACCGGGATGGTGACGGCCGCCATGATCCCCTCGACCATGGCGGGATCGCTCATGCGGGCCACCCCACCGTCACGCCGGATGTCGGCAGGGACGCGCTCGAGCGCCATCACGGCCACCGCGCCGGAGTCCTCCGCCACCTTGGCCTGCTCCGGGTCGACGACGTCCATGATCACGCCGCCCCGCAGCATCTCGGCCAGGCCCCGCTTCACGCGGGACGTGCCGGTACGGGGAGCAGAGGCGTCAGTCGAGCTCACAAGATCGAGTCTACGACCGCCCCGCCTCCAACTGGTCCTGATAACGCGGTGGTTCCGATGTCGATTTCGGGACCAGAAGGCGAGTTCCCGCGGGGCTAGAGCTCCCGCAGGGCCTGGATGCGCTCCTCCAGCGGGGGATGGGTGTCGAAGAGACGGCCCAACCAGGCCAGCTTGCCCTCCTCGTCGGTACGGGCGACCGGCGACTCGATCCAGAGGTGGGCGGTGGCCCGGGAGCCCGAGTGCACCACCGTCTTGTCGTCGCGCAGCTTCTCGAGGGCCGACACCAGGCCCGGCGGGTAGCGGGTGAGCGACACGCCGGTGACGTCGGCGAGCGACTCCCGCCGGCGGCTCACGGCGAACTGCATGAGCTTGGCGGCGAGGGGCGCCAGCAGGAGGAGGACGAAGCCGAGGATGGCCATCACCGCGGCCGGACCGCCGCCGCCGTCACGCTGGTCGTCACGGTGGCGGGGCCCACCCCACCACAAGAAGCGCAACCCCCAGTCGGAGAGCAGGGCGACCAGCCCCACCATGGTGACGGCGAGGGTGGAGACGAGGATGTCGTAGTTCTTCACGTGGCTGAGCTCGTGGGCCAGCACGCCCTCCAGTTCGATGCGGTTCAGCTTGTCGAGCAGCCCGGTGGTGACGGCGACGGCCGCATGCCTGGGGTCACGGCCGGTGGCGAAGGCGTTGGGCGCGTCGTCCTCCACGACGTACACGCGCGGCTTGGGCAGGCCGGCGGCGATGCACAGGCCCTCGACCAGATTGTGGAGCCGGGCGTACTGGTCGGGGTCGGCCGGGCGGGCATGGCTCATGGCGAGGGCGACTGCGTCGCTCTTCCAGTACGACGCGGAGGCGATGGCCCCCGAGATCACCAGGGCGATCAGGAGGCCGACCGGGCCGCCGCCGATGAGCAGGTTGAAGGCCCACGCCACGGCCACCACGACCACCACGAAGGCGGCGACGAGCAGCGCAGAGCGGCGCTTGTTGGCTTTGACCTGGTCGTACACGGCGCCGCGTCAGCCGGTCAGAACTGGACCTTCACCGGCGGCCGCGACGCGTCGTCCGCCTCGAAGTACTCGCGCTCGGTGAAGCGGAAGGCGCCGGCCACGACGTTGCTCGGGAACGCCTGCACCTTGTTGTTGTAGCTCTGCACCACGTCGTTGTAGAACTGGCGGGCGTAGGCGATGCGGCCCTCGGTGCCGCTCAATTCCTCCTGCAGGGCGAGGAAGTTCGTGTTGGCCTTCAGGTCGGGGTACGCCTCGGACACGGCGAACAACGACTTCAAAGCGGCGGTGAAGCCCGTCTCCGCCTTGGCCTGGCTGGCGACGCCCTGGGCGTTGAGCGCGGCAGCCCGGGCGGCGGTGACGTTCTCGAGCACCTGCTTCTCGTGGGCCGCGTAGCCCTTGACCGTCTCGACCAGGTTTGGCACGAGGTCGTAGCGGCGCTGGAGCTGCACGTCGATCTGCGCCCATGCGCTCTCGATGCGGTTCCGCAACCTGACCAGTCCGTTGTACTGCAACGCGAGGTAGAGGCCTGCCAGCACCACGAGGCCGAGCACGACGACGAGGACAGCCACGAGACGAGTGTAGGTGGTGGTCCGCGGCCGACGCTTGCACCACCGGCGGCCGCAGTGGGCAGACTGAACGGGTGCAGCGAACGTCCCGACCCGTTTCCCTCGGCCCGTGCGCCGCTTTGGCTGCGGCCTTCACCCTCGCCGTCACCCTCGTCGGCGCCCGGCCGGCGGCGGCCGTGCCGCCGACGCCCCCCGACGGCACGTACAAGGGGGCGGTCGTCGGCGGCGGACTGGCTCGGCCGGCGGTGGGGATCGCCGTCACGCCCTCGGCCGAGGGGTACTGGTTGGCGGCGTCGGACGGCGGCATCTTCGCATTCGGCGACGCCCGGTTCCTCGGCTCCACCGGTGCGATCCGCCTGAACCAGCCCGTCGTGGCCTTGGCCGCCACCCCCACGGGAGCCGGGTACTGGCTCGTCGCCGCCGACGGTGGGATCTTCGCGTTCGGCGACGCCCGCTTCTTCGGATCGACCGGGGGGCTCCGGCTCAACAAGCCGATCGTCGCCATGGCCGCCACCCCTACCGGCGCCGGGTACTGGCTCGTCGCCGCCGACGGTGGGATCTTCGCGTTCGGCGACGCGTTGTTCCAGGGGTCCACCGGAGCCTTGGCCCTGAACATGCCCATCGTCGGGATGGCGTCCACACCGACCGGCGCCGGCTACTGGCTGGTCGCCTCGGACGGCGGGATCTTCGCCTTCGGTGACGCCGCCTTCCGGGGGTCGACGGGGTCGCTGGCGCTGAGCAGGCCGATCGTCGGGATGGCGTCCAACCCGTCGGGCGGTGGCTATTGGCTGGTGGCGGAGGACGGCGGGATCTTCGCCTTCAATACCCCCTTCCACGGTGCCATGGTCGGTCGGTGCCTCCCTGACCGCGTCGTCGGGATCGCCACGTCGAAGCGGGGCGAGGGCTACCGGCTGGCCGGCCGCGACGGCCTCGTCTACGCCTTTCCAGGCGGGGCCAGCTACGCCTTCGAGAGCGAGGACGGCGGGTGCAGGCCGGTGCGCTGGAACCCCTGTGCGCCGATCTCGTACGTGGTGAATCCCGCCGGCGGCCCGGCCGACGCCATCCCGCTGGCGCAGGCGGCGGTGGCCCAGGTCTCGCAGGCGACCGGGATGGAATTCCGCTTCGAGGGCACCACCGACGAGCCCGCTGTGCAGGGACGGGCCATCGTCCAGGCCCGCTACGGGAAACGATTCGCACCTGTGCTGATCGCGTGGGCAGACCCCGGGGCCATCGAGGGCGCGGCCGGTCTGGGCGGCCTCAACTTCTTGGGTAGCGGTCCGGCACCGCCCCAGGCGGTCACCGGCTTCGCCTATCTGGCGACGAACCTCACCGATGTCGGGGGGCCCAACCTGCAGACCGGCCTGCTGCTCCACGAGCTGGCTCACGCTGTCGGCCTCGACCACGCCGACGACACGCTCCAGGTGATGAACTCCGTGGGCGACGCCGGCCGACCCCTCACGGCCTACGGCGACGGCGACCTGGCCGGCCTCGACCGGGTGGGCCGTCGCGCCGGGTGCGTGACGCCGATCCAGGTCCGGTGAGGGACCGCCGCGAAACCGGGTGAGCACGACGGACCGACCGGGCAGGGCCGTGGGGTACCGTTCGGCAGTGCGCCCGCGCCGGACGGCTGCCGTCGTCCTCTTCGCCCTCGCGATGGCCGGCTGTCGCACCACCCACAATCCCTCCGTCGAGTCGGGCGGCGCCACCACGGCGCCCACCACGGACGCTCCCACCCCGCCGTCATCCACCCCGCCGTCGTCGGCCACGCCCGCCACCCCGCCGATCTCGGTACCGGCTCCGGCCGAGCGGGCCTACCTCACCGCAGTGCGGGTGGCGGCCACCGAAGGCGGCGGCAGCCGGGTGGTGTTCGAGTTCGATCCCTTGGTGCCCGGCTACCTGATCGACTACACCACCCGACCGGTCACCGAGGACGGCTCCGGCAAGGAGGTGACGGTGGCGGGCGACGCCGTGCTGCAGGTCCGCATGGAGAACGCCTCGGGGGCCCGTATCGAGGGCGAGAAGGTCATCCGCACCTACACCGGCCCGAGACGCGTGGCTGCCACCGGCGTGGGCGGCGTGGTGACCGAGGCGGTGGACACCGGTGACTTCGAGGGAGTGGTCAATTGGACGGTGGGCCTGCGCCAGAAGGTCCGCGCCATCACCGTGACGACGCTCAGCGGTCCGAGCCGGCTCGTCATCGACGTGCCCGCCGCGGAGAAGTGATCACCCGCTCGTAGAGTTCCAGGTAGCGCTCGGCCAGGCGTTCCATAGACAGCTCGGCCGCCCGGGCCTCGCCCGCCGACACCAGGTCGGCGGCCACAGCGGCGTCACGCAGGACCCGGTCCAGCGCCGAGGCCAGGGCCCGGGAATCGCCGGGCTGCACCAGAAGGGCGTGGTCCCCCGGCACGGCCACGTTGCGGTAGCCCGGCAGGTCGCTGGCCACCACCGGCGTGGACGCCGCCATCCCCTCCAGGAGCACGACACCGAACGACTCGCCGTGCAGCGACGGCGCGCACATCACGTCGGCACCCCGGACGCGCGACGCCACCTCCCTGTCATCGATCCGGCCCAGCCACTCCACCCTCGCATCGCCGGCGGTACGGGCCTGGAGCTCAGCCGTCTGGGAGCCCTCACCCGCCACCCAGAGGTGGACGTCGGGACCGAGGGACGACATGGCGTCCACCAGCACGCCGAGTCCCTTGCGGGGCTCGTGACGACCCACGAACACGACGGTGGGGCCGGTCGTCGGCCATGGCGTGGCCTTGGCGAAGCGCTCGACCTCGATGCCGTTGGGCAGCACCTCGTAGTCGCCCTCGAGGGCCTGGGCGGCGGTGCGGCGGGCATCCTCGGAGACCGCCACCCTCACGGCCAGGCGGCGGGCCATGCGCACCGTGACGGGGCGCCAGAAGGCGTACGACGCCCCGATGCCGGCCCGGTGGAACGTGCCCACCAGGGGCTCCTTGGCGAACGCCAGGCTGGTGAGGGTGGGCCCCGGGCAGAACGGCTCGTGCAGGTGCACGACGTCGAAGGCCTCGTCGCGAAGGGCCCCTATGGTGCGGAAGATGCAGGCGGGGTCGGGTGCCAGCTGGGCCACCGAGCCGTTGCCGGCGAGGGGAACCGAGTTCCCGAGCGGCGTCACGCCACCGTCGGGCGGCGGGCCGTCGCACGGCGCCAGAACGCGCACTTCGTGTCCCAGGGCACGCAGGGCGCGGGCCTGGCCCAGTACCTGCCCCTGCACCCCGCCCGGATGGGTGAGGCTGTAGGGGCACACGAGCCCGATGCGCACCGCCTCAACGTAGCCGTCCGCCAGCCGCTCCCCGTCGCCCCAACCCCTCGCCGCCCTGGGCGCGCCATCCGCCGGCGGGCTCGCTCCGAACACTCGTGTACGACCGTGACGACAGGAGGATCCGTGGCCTACGAGTTCAGGTGAAGGGACGCCGACCACGCCTGCAGGTGGCAGGGAAGAGCGTCGACCGAGGACGAGCTGATGGGCAAGGTGAGCGAGCACGTCCGCAAGAAGCACGCGGTGCACACGACGACCGACACGATCGTCAATTTCGTCAAGCTGAAGATCCGCCAGAACTAGCACCGCACCAGCCCTTCGACCCCCGCCCTGCCGTGCAGCGTCGCCCGGCAGGACGTGGGTGGGGACCCGCGAGAACGCCCGCGGAGAACGCCCGCGGAAAACGCTTGGCTACCGTGTACTCGTCCCCCAGGCTTGTCAGGACGAGGAACCGGTTCGGCGAGCCTCGCGACCGGGATGCCGACGTTCCCGCCCGTCTGCCGTGCTGCCGTTCGACAACAGGTGCGTCGCCATGGCCCCACCCGATAGCAGGCTCACCAGGCTCGTCTCCCCCGTGCTCGCCGCCCGGGCCGAGGAGCTGGAGTTGCTGGGCCGAGTCGTCGGGTGCCCGCCGGCGGTGGCGATGGTGGAAGGCGAGGCCGGGGTGGGCAAGACCCGCCTCGTCCAGGAGCTGTCCGCCGGCCTCGTGGCCGGTGGCCGCCGGGTGCTCACCGGCAACTGTCATCCCATGCCCGAGCCCTTCCCGCTCGGGCCGGTGGTCGAGGCTGTCCGCGCCCTGGGGGACGAGTTGGCCGCCCTGCCCCTCACGCCGCTGGCCGGGGCGCTGCGGCCGCTGCTCCCGGAGCTGGCCGACCGGCTCCCGCCTGCCCCCGAGCCCCTCGGGGACCGCACCATGGAGCGCCATCGGCTGTGGCGGGCGCTGGTCGAGTTGCTGCACGCCGCCGGGCCGCTGGTGGTGGTGCTCGAGGACCTGCACTGGTCCGACGACGCCACCCCGCAGTTCCTGGCGTTCCTCACCGCCCAGCAGCCGCCCGAGCTGACGCTGGTGCTCACGTCCCGGGTGGAGGAACTGGCGGGCCCGGCACCCCTGCGGTCGCTGTCGGGCCGGCTGCCGGCGTCCACATCGGTCGTTCGCATGCAACTCCACCCTCTGGCGCCCGAGGACGTGAAGGTCGTGATCGGGGCCATCCTCGAGACCGACTGCGTCTCCGACGAGTTCGCCGCCTACCTCCACGAACGCACGGCCGGGATCCCCCTCGCCGTCGAGGAGGTCCTGCGACTGCTGGTCGACCGGAGGGACATCGTGCGCTGGCGGGGCCGCTGGGCGCGGCGCGCCCTGGAGCAGGTCGAGGTCCCCGCCGCCATCCGCGACGCCGTGCTCGAGCGTGCCGGCGCCCTGACGACCGATGCCCGCCGGATCGTGGAGGCCGCCGCCGTGGTGGGCGAGCCAGCTCCTGAAGCCCTGCTCGGCGCGGTTGCCAGCCTGGCGGTGGGACGGGCGGCGGCGGGCCTGGCGGACGCTGTGGCCGCCGGCGTCCTGCAGCCGGCCGGGGAGGGCTACGCCTGCCGCCACGCCCTGGCCGCCCAGGCCGTGTACGGCGCCATCACCGAGCCCGAGCGCCGTCGGATGCACCAGCGGGCGGCGCAGACCCTCGAAGCGGGTGCCGAGGGCACCCAGGGCTTCGGGCCCCGCCTGCCCGCCCGGCTGGCCCACCACTGGAAGGAGGCCGGCCGGTCCGGATCGTGGGTGCGCTGGGCAGAGCAGGCTGCCTCCTTGGCCAGCGCCCTCGGCGATCCGGGCGCGGCCGCGGTGCTCCTGCTCGATGCCGTCGGCGCTGCCGGCCTGGATGGCGAGACGCGAGGCCAGTTGGCACTCGACCTGGCAAAGGCCGCCATCGCGAGCCTGGCCCAGGCCGAGGCGATCGACGCCGTTCGCCATGTCCTCGGTACCGAGGACCTGCCACCGTTCCTCCGCGGC
>Ga0307504_10000154_pt1 | contig 13963 bp, 9 predicted proteins | sample 19_S_MG_FD_194516 | JGI IMG/M metagenome (GOLD analysis project Ga0307504, IMG submission 194516) | Soil microbial communities from Populus trichocarpa stands in riparian zone in the Pacific Northwest, United States - 19_S | ecosystem: Environmental > Terrestrial > Soil > Riparian zone > Trees... | reverse complement strand
TCGGCAATGAACACCACCGCGCTGGCTGCCGCGGCGGTAGCGATCGTCGGCGCGGTGGCGGTGGCGGCCTACCTGCCCGACCGCGAATCACCGATCGCGGCCTACCTGCCCGACCGCGAATCACCGATCGCGGCCTACCTGCCCGACCGCGAATCACCGGCCACCGTCGAGTCCGCGGGGCCGACCACGAAGGTGTCCAAGCGCGGCGGACGTCATCGTTACACCAAACCGAGCCACCACCGCCATGCGGAGCGACACGGCCGAATGGGGTCCGGCACCGCCGTTGCGGATCACCCGCTCATTGGGTTTGCCCGTGACGCCGACGGATTGTCCCTCGTACCATTGCGGCAGGAGACCTGAAAGACCTAGCTGACGAGGAATGGGACCATGTCCAGCTATTCCTCCGCCAACGTCAGCGGCAGCCAGTGATCCTTTCGACAGGCTCGCGCGATGTCCCAGCCGTGCACCGCGATTTCCAGCGCACCCGGGTCGGCCATGCCTACCATTGCGCCTTCATCTCCTCGTCCTGCGCCGCGGCGTCAGCAGTCCACGGTTCTCAGTCACCGACCTTCGTTCGGGGCAGGCATTACTGCGCCTTCTTCTGCCGTGAGCCGACGCGAGTCACGCGCCGACCGTGCCGTCGATCATCTCTCGTATCAGATCCGCATGGCCGTTGTGGCGCGCATATTCCTCAATCATGTGTACATGGATCCACCGCAACGAGCACTCCTGCCCGCGGCGCAGACCGGTGTATTCCAGCGGGAACCGAGCCGCGCTCTCTCGGCTGCGCTCGCACTCGTCCTGCCAGGTGGCCAGATCCTGGAACCAGTCCGCGTGCTCGAGCGGAACCAATTCGCTGTCCTCGATCTCGGGGTCATAGAACAGCGGTGCGAGGTCGGGCTGGCGTAACAGCACCCGCGCGAACCAGTTACGTTCCACCTCGGCCATATGCCGCACGAGTCCATGCAGGGACAGTTTCGACGATGCGACCGGTCGCGCCACCAGAGCCACTCGGTCGAGGCCCTCGCACTTGAGCAGCAGTGTTATGCGATGAAAGTCCAGCCACGCTTCGAGCATGGTGCGCTCATCGGCCTCGAACGCCGGCTCGACGCGTCGCGGATCATCGAGGTCATCGACCATGGAGTGCCCTTCTCGAGCCGGGGGTCATCCGGTAGCCCACAGCAGATTCTCCCGCACCGGTCGAGTTCGATGCGGAGCGGCGGTACTTCACTATATCGGTCGGTTTGTCGGTGAGCGCCACGAGCCAGGTTGAGAACACCGGCGGACTTTCGGCGGATTGTCATTTCGGACACCGAGGCATGACCGCGCTGGTAGCCTCGACCAGTGGCACCGTCGACGACGGTTGGTGAGCGCGAATCGTGTCAAAGCACGAGCGGTACGACAGGGTCCTCGACGCGCTCAGTGAAGGCGTGCTCGTCCACGATGGCGACGGGCGGATCATCGACAGCAATATCGCGGCGCGGACTCTTCTCGACGTAACCGCGGCGGAGCTGAACGGCCGGACCTTCACGCATCCCGGGTGGCGCGCCGTCCATGAGGACGGCTCGGTGGTGCATCCTTCCGAACACCCCGCCATGCGGACGATCAGCTCCGGGCAGCCAACGGAGAACACCGTGATGGGTGTGTACCGCCCTGACCAGACGCTGGTCTGGTTGCAGGTCAGTTCGCGCCCTGTTAGGCCGGCTGCCGGCGAACTTCGACCGGTCGTGGTGTCGAGCTTCCGCGACATCACGTCCTGGCGAGCCGATCAGTCGAAGGCCGCAAGACTGGCCCGCTTCTACGCGACTCGTGTCAAGACGTGTCACGCGATCGCGCGCATCGAGGATCGAGACGAGCTGTTACAGGCGGTGTGCGAGGCGGCATTGACCGAGGGCCGCCTGCGGATGGCATGGATCGGCTTCACCGACTCCTCGGGACGACCGCAACCGGCAGCCTGGGCCGGGGTGGAACGCGGCTATCTGGACCGGGTCTCGATCTCCGTCCATGGCGCCGCGCCCGAGGGCCAAGGGCCGACCGGCCGGGCGCTCAGGACCGGAGAGCCACACGTCTCGCACGACATCGCCACCGATCCCAGGATGGCGCCGTGGCGAGCCGAAGCACTTGCTCGCAACTTTCGCTCCTCCGCGGCATTTCCCCTCAAGGTAGGCGGCGCCATTATCGGCGCGTTCACGGTCTATGCCGGGGAGATCCAGGTGTTCGACGAGGAAGAAGTTCGTCTGCTGGCAGGTGTTGCCGAGGACCTGTCATTCGCGCTGGAAGCGCGCGAGACCGCCGTGCGCGAACAGATCGCCGAGCGGGCACGACGTGCTTCGGAGGAACGCTTCCAGACATCGGTCGAGACCCTTCCGGACGGCTTCGAAACCTACTCGGCCATTCGTGACGACACCGGCCAAGTCGTGGACTTCCGTATCGACTACCTCAACCGCGCCGCGTGCGAGCTCCATGGGCATCCCAGGCAGGCGCTGGTTGGGCGCCGACTCCTCGACGTCCTGCCCGGTCACCGCCGGGCAGGGCTATTCAAGGACTTCTGCGAACTGTTGGCATCGGATGGCCTTCTGGTACGCGAGGCAGTCGACTACGCCGATCGCGGCTCCGACGATCTGCCGGCACTCGTTCTCGACGTACGTGCCGCACGCTTCGGCGACGGTTTGCTGGCAACCTTTCGCGACGTCACCGAACGGGAGCGAACAGCGGCAACGCTGCGGGCGAGCGAGGACCGCTACCGCACAATCGTGGAAACCGCGCATGAGGGAATCTGGGCAGTCGATGCCGAAGGAAAAACGACCTTCGCCAATCGGGCGATGGCCGCGATGCTCGGCCTCGCTCGCGACGAACTGCTGAACCGGTCGTTCCTGGACTTCATGGACGAGGACGCGAAGGCACAAGCCGCGGCAAACATTCAACGGCGCAAGATCGGCGTAGCCGAGTACGTCGATGCCCGGCTGACGCGCGATGACGGTAATGAGATCTTCGCGATCGTTGCCACGACTCCGCTGGTCGCGGCCGATGGCACTTACCAGGGCTCTATCTCGATGGTGTCTGACATAACGGCTCGAAAGCGGGCTGAAGACGATCTGAGGGTGGCTGAGCGACGTTGGCGGGCCCTCGTGCAGAATTCAGCCGATATCATCGCGGTAATCGGCGAGGATGGCACCGTTGGTTACGCCAGCCCGGCGGTCGAGACCGTTCTCGGCTACTCGCCGAGCGAGATCGTGGGTCGTGCTGTCTTGTCCCTCGCCGAGGATATGGACGTGCCCAAGATGGCCTCGATCCTGGACCACGCCTTTGGTCAGGAGTCACCGACCCGGTTCGAACTCCAGGTCCGGCACCGGGACGGGACGCAACGCTGGATCGAACTCACGGCGAACAATCTCGGGCAGGACCCGGCCATCCGCGGCATGGTCTTCAATGCCCGCGACGTTACCGACCGGCGCGCGTTCCAGACCCAGCTCCAGCACGACGCGTTGCACGATCCGCTGACCGACCTTCCCAATCGGGCCCTGCTCCTTGACCGTCTGGAGCACCTCCTGGCTGGAGAGCGCCGTTCTGGACTCGCGGCGGGGGTTATCTTCATCGACCTCGACCGATTCAAACTGATCAACGACAGTTGGGGCCACCAGGTGGGCGACGAAGTGCTGATCGCGGTTGCGAAGCGGATCAGCGCCTCGGTGCGTCCGGGCGACACGGTCGGACGACTGGGTGGCGACGAGTTCGTGGTCATTTGCGAGGTTCCGGGCGGGGAGCAGGAGACGCTGGCCGTGGCTGACCGGGTCCGTTCTGCCATCGAGGAGCCCTTGACGCTTTCGACCGGAGGCATCCACCTGACCGCGAGCGCCGGAGTCGCGACGTCAGATCGCTACTCGGCCTCGGAATTGCTGGCGGCAGCTGACGCCGCCATGTACCGCGCGAAGGAACTCGGCAAATCCCGGACCGAGATCTTCGTCGCCGAGATGCGAGAGATCGCCTCGGCCCGGCTGGATCTGGAATCCGAGCTGGACGCGGCCATCAAGAAGGAAGCTTTTAGCATCGTCTATCAGCCCATCGTCGAGGTCGCCTCGCAGCGACTGCTTGGCTTCGAGGCACTCCTACGATGGCCGCATCCCAGGCGCGGAATGATCAATCCCGCCGACTTCATCCCACTCGCCGAGGACACCGGCCAAATCGTGCCACTCGGTGACTGGGTGCTGCGGCAAGCAACCCAGCAACTCGGCCGCTGGCAACGCAAGTACGGCCGGGACGATCTTCACGTCGCAGTGAACCTTTCGACCCGACAACTCCTAGCCGCGGGCCTGACCGACAGGGTTGCCGAGTATGTCGCCGCGGCGGCGATCCAGCCCGAGAATCTGGTCCTCGAAATTACCGAGACGTCGATCATGGACAGGATCGACGTCTCGGCCAGGGTGATCGCCACTCTGAAGATGACCCAGTTCAGGATCGCCGTCGACGACTTTGGGACCGGCTATGCCTCGCTTGGGTACCTCAAGCAGCTGGACCTCGACATCCTGAAGATCGATCGGACCTTCGTGGAGGGGCTGGGCACCGATCCGCGCGATACAGCCATCGTCTCGGCGATCAACCTACTCGGCGGTGCCCTCAGCCTCCAGGTCATCGCCGAGGGAGTGGAGACGCGGCTACAACTCGAGCACCTACGTACGCTGGGCTGTGATGCCGCCCAAGGCTACCTGTTCTCCCGTCCGGTCCTGCCCGAAGTGATCGAACACCGCTTCCTCGCCTAGCTGGGTAACAGCGTCACGTCGTGCCAGCCTCCGGCCATGACGTCGGCCGCGGCCGGTCCCCAGGTTCCCTTGTAATAGGGCACCGGACGGTCCGGGCGGTCGAGGATCGGTTCGACTATGCGCCATTCCTCCTCGATGGTGTCCTCGCGCGCGAATCGGTGCCGGCGTCCGTCCATCGCGTCGTCGAGCAGCCGTTCGTAGGCTTCGCGCCGATGCCCGAGCGCGGTGTCGAAGTCGACCGTCAGATCGACGGGCTGGCTGACCGTGCGGGTCCCGGGTGCCTTGGCCTGCACCGACAGGGTGACCCCGTCGCTGTGGCCAAGCCGGAACCGGATCAGGTTCGCGTTGGCCAGGTCCGCGTCGTGGCCCGCGAACAGCAGCCGCGGCGGCCGCCGCAGCTCTATTACGGCCTCAGTGGCGCTGCCCGGCATGCACTTGCCGGCCCGCAGGTGGAACGGCACCCCGGCCCATCGCCACGACTCGATACTGAGGCAGGTGGACACGAAGGTCTCGGTCGTCGAATTCGGGGTTACCCCGTTCTCGTCGAGGTAACCCACGTACTGGCCACGCACGGTCCTTGCGACGTCGAGCGGCTCGATTTGACGAAGCACCTTCACCTCCTCGTCTCGGTAGGCATCGGCATCGTCCGCGATCGGAGGTTCCATCGCCAGCAGCGCCACGACCTGCAACAGATGGTTTTGCAGCACATCACGGATCGCGCCAACGCCGTCGTAAAAACCCGCGCGGCCCTCGGTGCCGAACGCCTCCCCCAGGGTGACCTGGACGCCGGCGACATAGTTCCGGTTCCAGAATGGCTCGAGGAAGGCGTTGGCGAACCGGAACACCAGCAGCCCCTCGACCGACTCCTTGCCCAGGTAGTGGTCGATCCGGAAGATGTCCTGCTGGTCGAATGCCGCGGCCAGGATCGCATTGAGTTGACGCGCCGAGGCCCGGTCACGGCCGAACGGCTTCTCGACGATGACCCGGCCGCGACGGGCGAGACCCGCGGACGCAAGTCCCTCGACGACATCGGAGAATACCGACGGCGGAATCGCCAGATAGAACACCGGCCTCGTCGCCGAGACCAACCTGGAGGCCAACTCCTGATAGGTGACCGGATCGGCGTAATCCCCGGTCACCATCGTCAGGTTATCGACCAGGCCCGCGAACGCGTCCTCGTCGACATGGCCCTTGGTCACCGCCATGACCGATTCGCGCACGTGGGCACGCAATCGCTCCTCATCCCATGCCGATCGCGCGACGCCGATCACGGGCACGCCGAGCCGTCCAGCCAATGACAACTCATAGAGCGCGGGGATCAGCTTCTTGCGGACAAGATCACCGGTCACGCCGAACAGGATCACCGCATCAGAGCGACTGTTCACGCTGACGTCCTCGGGGTCGGCATAGGGGCTGCTGTGCGCAGGTCGTTCATGCCTCGACCGTAGTCGGGAGCCGTCGACCTCTCGCAACCGACCGGTCGGCCCGGCGGATCCACACGATCACCGAGTCGCTCTCGAGCGCGGACACATCCGCGGTTCGCGCCAACGACGTCCGCGCGGTGACGCGGTGGCTCAATCGCCGGCTCGTCGCCGGGCCAATTGGACATCCCGACGCCGTTCACCGGCGCCGTGGTATCCCGACTGACACGCTTCGGAAAGGTCCAATAGCGTGACCGGTCATGTGCACCCTTGTTTGCCGCTGGGCGCCCGGTGAGGCCGTGCCGATTCAGACGCTGGCGCTGCGCGACGAACTGGCAAGCCGCGCCTTCGATACGCCCGGCGCGTGGTGGCCGGACCAGCCGGCGGTGATCGGCGGACGCGACCAATCGGCTGGCGGAACCTGGTGCGCCTCCGACGTCGGCTCGGGTGTGACGGCGGTGGTGCTCAACCGGGCCGAGCGCCGCACCGCGGCGCCGGGAGCACCAAGCCGAGGCATCCTGCCGATGCTGGCGGTCCGCTCTGGCCCGCGGTGGGCCGACTCAATTGACGTCGCGCCGATGGCCGGTTTCAACCTGGTCCTCGTTACTCCGGACTCCCTCACTTGGTGGTCCTTCGACGGGACGAGCCTGGTGGCCCAATCGCTGCAACCCGGCACCCACATGTTCACTCCGAACGGTCGCTCGGTGCCAATCCTCGATGCCCGATTCGCCGATGGTCAGGCCCTGGTCTCGGCGGATCTCGCGGGGCGGACCGATCAGGTCTGGCGAAACTGGCTGCCGATTATCGCGGACAGCACGCCCCGTGAGGACGCGCTCGCCCTTCTGGTACGCATTCCGGTCGGTGATGACGTATTCGAGACCGTATTCGGCCAGTTCATCGCGGCCCGCCCCGGCGTTCTGCGCCTGGACTACGCCGTCCGGCCGGCCCACGCCAGTCTGTGGACCACGGCACGGTGGCGCACTGAGGGTGGGGCCGCGACGCTACTTGGGTAGCAGGTCGCCTCTTCGGTAATCGGCCGCCACTTGGGTATGGGAGTCATCACTTAACTTGGGGTAGTGGGTCGCCACTTGGGTAACGGGTATGCGAGCGGGACGCGGATAGTCCTGTCGTACCTCGCCCGTACTGTCCGAACCGGACGAGAGGAGATTTGGACATGGACTGGAAGATCGAACTGCTTGGCATCCCGGTCATCGATGTCGATCGAGCGCGAGACTTCTACAAGCGCATCGACTGGAAGGTCGACTGGGACCACACCGTCAACGAGCAGCTCCGCTTCGTGCAGGTCACGCCGCCGGGCTCGGCGTGCTCGATTTGCTTCGGTACCGGACTCGGTCGGCTTACCGACATGCCGCCGGGGAGCGCTCGCGGCATTCAGCTGGTCGTCCCGAATGCCGATGAAGCGCTCGCCTTCCTGCGCGAACAGGGCGTGCCAGCTGACGGTGTTGACGAGCAACCCTGGGGGCGATTCGTGACATTCCGTGACCCCGACGGCAACGAATACACCCTTCAGCAACTTCCCGCACGCTCATAGCAAATATCTGACCGCATAGCGAAGGGCCCGTTCGGGGGTAGCGACAAGATAGACATGAACTGTCGGTTACGCCCGAACTAGTGGGATCAAACATATAAATAGCGAATTAGCCATCGAACACCACCAAGGGCGGCAAGGCCGCGCCGGGGCGACGGGCACCCGGTCCCGCCTCCCGCCGCGCTGCTGGGCGGTGCTAAGTGGTCTCCTCGGCACCCGTCGCCGTTCGGCATGGGGCTGGTCAGTCCCGCCGTAGCAGGATTGCGACGACGACCGCGGCGGCGGCTATCGCGACCGCCCCAGCGATAAGCGCCGACCGCATGCCGTCGGTGAACGCAACGCTTGCGCGGTTGGCAACCTCCGGGCCGAACTGCCGGGCGAGGGCAATAGACGAGCGCGCGTGTTCGGTGACCGACTGCGGTACCCCCGGCAGCTGAAGGTGGTCGCGATAGGTCGACTGAAGGACGCTGCCGAGCACCGCGATGCCGAGCGCGCCGCCCAGTTCTCGGGCGAGGTCGTTCATCGCCGAACCGATGCCTTGTTTGGCCGGGGGAAGCGCGTCGGTGACCGCGGCAGTTGCGGGGGTCATGGCCAATCCCATGCCGGCACCGAGCGGGAGCAGGCCGGCAAGCAGCATCCAGTACGAGCTGTCTGGATCCAGCAGGGACAGCACGACCAGGCCGCCGGCCAGCAGGACGAGACCCAGGACGGTGACCTGTCGCGTCCCGACGTGCGCGGCCAGCCGGGGTGCCACGATGCGCGCGCTCGGCATCATCGCCAGGGCCATTGGGATGAGGCTCAGGGCCGCGATCAGCGGGCTGCCACCACGCACGAGCTGTAGGTACTGAAGCATGATGAAGACAAAGCCGAAGAACGCGAAGAACTGCACGGTGATCGATAACGTCCCAGCCGCGAACGCCCGGTGGCTGAAAAGCCGAGGATCGAGCAATGGGTTCTCCCGGGTGAACTCCCAGCCGACGAACCCAGCCAGCACGGTCAGCCCTATCGCGATGCCGAGGAGCGTGCGGGTGCTCGTCCAGCCATCCGTCGGCGCCCCGATGATCGAATAGACGACGATGCCCAGACCGGCGGCGGCGATCAGCGCGCCCACGACGTCGAGCCGAGGCGCGTCCGGATCGGCCGATTCGGGGATGACCCGCAGCGTGCCGACGATCCCGACGACCGCGAGCACCACGTTGAGCCCGAACACCGCGCGCCAAGACCACAGCTCGAGCAGCACGCCGGAGGCGAGCAGGCCCAGGATCGCGCTCGCGCCCGCGACGCCGGCCCAGGTTCCGACGGCCCGCGCCTTCTGCTCGGCGGGGAAGGTGCTGGTGATCGTGGACAGTGTCGCCGGCATAACCAGTGCCGCCCCGATTCCGAGGATCGCCCGAATCACGATCAGCCAGCCGGGATCACTGACGGCCATGGCCGCCGCCGACCCCGCTCCGAAGATGGCCAAACCGGCCAGCAGAGCGCGACGGCGTCCGTAGCGGTCACCGAGGGCGCCGCCTGGCAGCAGCAGCGCGGCGAACACAAGGGCGTAGGCGTCGATCACCCACGACAGCTGGGTTTGGGTCGCGTGAATGTCGCGTGCGACTGAGGGAATGGCCACGTTCAGCGAGGCGACGGCAGACACCACGGCCGCGAGCGCGACGCAGATGACGGCGAGAACGCGACGGTGCTCGGTGCGGTGCTCGGAGCGGTGCACGGTGTGCCCGGTGAGGTGCACGGTGGGGGCGGGCGCGGTCTGGGCGATGCTGGTCATCCGAGGTCTCCTCCAGGAATTCATTGATGATGAATTGATTCTGCCCTCGAGCGGGGATAGATTTCAACCATGATGAATAAATCCGCTCCTAGAGGCCGGCGCCCAGGCAGCCCGGATACCAGGCAGGTGGTACTCGACGTAGCCCGCCGACGTTTCCTTGCCAGCGGATATCAGGCGGTGACGATGCGCTCGATCGCTGACGAAGCTGGCGTGGATGTCGCCCTGATCAGCTACTTCTTCGGCTCGAAGCGGGGGCTGTTCGGTGCGACGATGGCGCTCGAGGCCAATCCGGCGCTGGTGCTGGCCGACGCGCTGCCGGGCGACCTGAACACGCTCCCAGAGCGGATTCTGCGCGCCTTGATCACGACTTGGGACGATCCGCTACGATCGTTGCCAATGCGGGTAATGATAGCTGGCGCGGTGGCCGACCCCGGGGTGGCGCGCCTGCTACGCGAGGTCATCGAGGCGGAGATGATCGCCCGAATCGCAGATCGCCTCGGAGGTCCGGACGCCACCGCGAGGGCGGCGGTTGCCGCCGTGCAAGCGTTCGGTCTCATCTTCGACCGCTACCTGCTGCGGGTAGAACCTCTCGCCTCGATGCCAGCGGATGAATTGGTCGCGAGGATGGCTCCCGCGATGCGCGCCGCCCTGAGTCCACACCGCTGAGACGACCTATTGTGATCTGCGACGCGCCCAGGCCCCGTCACCTGGCGCCACCGGGTATCTTTTGAAGCGGCACCCCGGCGGTTAATGGCCCGGATGCGGCCAACCGAGAACGTTGATGACGTCTCGCCGGTCCCCCGAGGTCGGTGCCGAAACCACCCCCGGCCGATCGCCCCGAAAGCCCGCCGCATGCCGAGGTGCGGCATCGAGCGGGCCGCGTCAGTAGACGCTCTCGGACCGCGACACGAAGGCGCTGACTTTCCCGAAATCCCCTCCAGCAGTTTTCGCGGCTCAGGCTGCGGCGCCGGACTCCCGGACGCGCGCGCCCCGCGACTGCGTCCCATCTTGAAGGATTCCCAATGACGATGATCTCCGCTGACCTCCACACGGCCCACCTGGTCGCTCCCGACTCCGAACCGTGGTGGCGTGACGCGGTCACCTACCAGGTCTACCTATCCTCGTTCGCCGATGGCAACGGTGACGGCATCGGCGACCTGGCTGGCGTGACCGCACGCATCCCCTACCTTGCCCGGCTCGGCGTCGACGCGATCTGGCTGACCCCGCATTACCCGTCGCCCGGTGCCGACGGCGGGTACGACATTTCAGACCACATGTCCGTGCATCCGGATTTCGGCACCTTGGAGGATTACGACCGACTGCTGAAGCAGGCACACGCCGCGGGCCTGCGGGTCCTGATCGATATCGTGCCGAACCACGTCTCCGAACAGCACCGCTGGTTTCGTGACGCCCTGGCCGGCGTGCCGGGTGCCCGGGACCGGTTCCACTTCCGGACGCCACGCACCGACGGCGCCGTGCCCAACAACTGGCAGTCGCTGTTCGGCGGCCCGGCGTGGACCCTCGATGAAGGCTCCGGCCTGTACTACCTGCACCTGTTCAGCCCTCAGCAGCCTGACCTGAACTGGAACCACCCCGACGTGCGCGATCACTTCGAGCAGGTGCTGCGGTTCTGGCTGGACCGCGGGACCGACGGCGTCCGGGTCGACGTCGCGGCGGGTCTGCTCAAAGACCCCGACTTGCGTGACAACCCCGGAACGTATGCGCCCGGCCTGTTCGGGCACGGTCCGGAACAGGTGCACACGTGGGACCAGGAAGGCGTACACGACATCTACCGGTCATGGAATGCCCTGCTCGCGGAGTATGAGCATCAACCCGCCAGCGTCGGCGAAGTCTGCCTGGCCGACCTGACCGCGACCGCCCGGTACTGCAGGCCGGACGAGCTCGGCTCGGCGTTCACCATTGAGTTGCTCAAGACGCCCTGGGGTGCCGGCGAGTACGCCCGAGCGATCGAGGGACCGGTGGCGACGTTCACCGAGGTCGGCGCCAAACCGGCCTGGGTGCTGTCCAACCACGACAAGTCCCGGATGCGGACCCGCTTCGGCGGTGGTGACGTCGGCGCCGCCCGGGCCAGGGCGGCCGCCCTGCTCCTGCTGGCCCTACCCGGTCAGGCCTACCTGTACGCCGGCGACGAGCTGGGCCTACCTGACGCCGACGTCCCGGCCCATGCCCGGCGCGACCCGATCTATCACCGCTCGGGTGGCGGACGACTCGGCCGCGACGGCGTGCGGGTTCCGCTGCCCTGGGCAGTCGGGGAGCCGCACTGCGGCTTCTCCCACACGGGCGCCGATCTGTACTTGCCGCAGCCCGAAGACTGGGCGGCCTACGCCGCCGGCGAGCAGTGGGAGGACGAGCATAGCTTCCTCAACCTCTACGCCGAGCTGTTGCGGATTCGGAAGTCCTCTCCCCTATTCGGCACTGCCCAGGCGACGGTCACCGCCGACGGCGACCTGCTCACCGTGCATCTTCGCGACAGAAGCGGCGCAGCTGGGCGATGCGTGGTCAACATGGGTGATCCCGCGGTCACCACTCCAGAACCTGGCAGGCTGGTCGCCCTATCGCATTTCGACGTGTGGGCCTTTGAACAACAGCTGTTCCTCCCTGGCGCCAGCGCGGCCTGGATGATCGACGACCGCCAGTAGCACCCGGCACCCGCGCTCCGTCCGTCCGGCGATGACGCCGTTCCATGGCTACCGATGACCGCGTCGGAACGTCGGCGGCCACCGAAATCAGCGCGCGCGCCGAACGTGCTGCTCGCAGGGCGGCCTGAGTCCTGCCCGAGCCGATTCCAGCGTTGATCGATCCCGACGTGTGGGTGTCAGCGTTGCCGACGCGGTCGCGTTCGTCGAGATGTTAGCTGGGATCGCGACGATCTGCCCGGATCCCGGCCCGTCGCGGCGGTGGGTGCGCGGTCGGCGATGATGATTATCTCGTCGCGCTCGCGGAGGCCGCCGGGGCGGTGCTGGTGACCGGGGACGCTGACAAGGCGGGCGTGGCGCCTGCCGCGGTCACAGCTCGCGAGATGCTCCAGCGCTTGGGCAGATAGCGCCGCTTGCTCCATCCGCGGCAAGCCGTCCTGGCTGCTCGGCCTCAGCCGACGATGGGTGACACCGGCGATCACCCGGGATCGGATCGCTTGAGCTGGGGTCCATCACTTGGCCCTCCTTGCGTCCTGGCCCGGCACCAACGACGGCGTCGCGGGCGAGTTTTGGGGTCCCATGAACCTCCGAGGCGTCGGGCTGTCTCGCCTTCAGCGCCCGTCTGCAAGCGTGGAGTCAGACCGCGATAGTGACCGTCGCCGTTTGCGAGCTCTGCGTCCAGGAAATCGAGCTGTTCGGATGAATACCAACCAGTAGAGCACGGCGGCGGCAATCGCGGCGACGACGAGCGCTGGGACGCGCAACCACCAAGAGTTCACGCCGGGCGTGCGCGAGCCGAAGAGGACCCCAATCACTGCGATGGTCACGGTAACCAGTGTGAGGACATTGAGGTAACCCAAACCGTCTGCCGTGCGACGGCTGCGATAGGCGTTGGCCTGGTCAACCCTGCGCTTGGCCAGCGTCTCGAGCATGTCGAGTTTGCGATCAACGGCATTCACGATCGCATCGAATCGCTGTACGTTCGTGATGGTCTCCCAGATTGCGAGCTCGTCGCCACCGCGCCCGCTCAGCGCGCTATCGAGCCTCGCCCGCGCGATCATTACCCATAGGTACGCGGCGAAGACAGCGTCTGCGTCATGTTCGAGTTGCCGAAGCGGGACCGAGTCGTCCCATGGCGGCTGATCCAAAATGGTGAGCAGTCCGCGGTCGATTTCCATATAGAGGGCGTAGTAAGCCCAGTGCAACTCCGTGAGCTTGACCGGCGTGGTCGCGGCTGCCGGGTCTGCCGACACCACAACCGCGCTCCAGCCGATACCGGCGGCGAACACGCCGCCGTCGACGTCGATTAGCTGGTGAAAGGTCGGTGCGAGCTGCTGGACGGCATAGTCGGGTGATTCGGTGGCAACCAGGACCGGGATCGGGTGCAGCCACAGCAGACGCCCGCGGTCGTCGGCGCGGCCATACACGAGCGGCAGCCGGGCGGGATAAGGTACCCCACCCAGCGGTGGTGTCCGCACCAGTTCGTGCGGCGCCGCTGGGCCAGCAGCATCCCGATACTGCTTGGCGGCCCCAGCGGCGATGGTCTGCAGCGCGTCGGCCAAAGGCGGGAGGCTGCCATTTTCACCGCGGAGCCAGACCATCCGTTTCAGGGCGCGCGCGGTCGAATCGAGGCCGACCTGGACGGCTGTAGTCACGTCAAACCACGCCGTCATCACCGCCACGCCAAGGTCATAGATGTCGATGGTGAGGCTGGTTGGGACGGCACCGGTGACCGGGGTTGGCTCGCCGAGGGCATCAACGTCACGTGCCGCCAAAGTAAGCCATGGCAGGAGGTCGGCGCCGTCCCGTCG
>Ga0307504_10000153_pt1 | contig 14009 bp, 10 predicted proteins | sample 19_S_MG_FD_194516 | JGI IMG/M metagenome (GOLD analysis project Ga0307504, IMG submission 194516) | Soil microbial communities from Populus trichocarpa stands in riparian zone in the Pacific Northwest, United States - 19_S | ecosystem: Environmental > Terrestrial > Soil > Riparian zone > Trees... | reverse complement strand
TACATCTGAAAGAGAGCGTGACATGTCTCGTCAGAACCGATGGTTAAGCGCAGTCCTTGTTCTGATGGGAATCAGCGCCTCGGGCTGTAGATCGGCGCCAGTAGAAACCCAGTCAGGCGTGGGCCCCGACCCCGCGTCGGTGTCCGCGGTAGACGGCTCCGGCCAGTCATCACGGATCCAGCTGTCCGCGGACGCGGCCGAACGGATCGGTCTGCGCACGGACACGGTGCGCAGCCTGTCGGCAGGCCAGCGGAAAGGAACCGGTTTGGCCGTTGGCAAGGCCGCCGCTTCGCCCCGGCTGGGCGTGGCGGTCGCCGCGCTGCTCTACGACCACGACGGCACGACGTGGGTCTACGTGCAGACCGAAACCCGGACGTTCCAGCGGCAACGAGTTGTCGTCAGCGCGGTGGACGGTGATCTCGCGCTGTTGACCTCAGGGCCAACGGTGGGAACCGCCGTCGCGACGGTGGGTGTGGCGGAGCTGCGAGGCTCCGAAGAGGGAGTACCGGGAGAATGAGCGAGCGCCGACGGCCGACGCTCATGCGCTGGATCGTCTCCTCGAGCCTGCAGCTGCGCTACCTCGTCGTCCTGGCGGCTGTGGTCATGATGGCGGCGGGGTTGGCACAGCTCGGCAACATGCGGGTGGATGTCTTTCCCGAGTTCGCTCCGCCGCAGGTACAGATTCAGACGATGTGCAACGGCCTGTCGACGGCCGACGTGGAGGCTCTGGTCACCGTCCCCTTGGAGCAAGCGCTCAATGGCGTAAAGGGTTTGGACGACCTCCGCTCGAAATCGGTACCGCAGCTGTCCGCCATCCAGATGATCTTCAAGCCGGGCACCGATCTGCTACAGGCCCGTCAGCTAGTGCAGGAGCGACTCGCCATCGCGACTCCCAACCTGCCGACCTGGGCGGCCCCTCCGGTCATGCTGCCTCCGGTCGCGGCGACGAGCCGCGTCATGCAGGTCGGGATGTCGTCCACGAAGCATTCATTGATCGAGATGTCGATGCAGGCCTACTGGACGGTGCGCGCTCGGCTGCTGAGAGTGCCGGGCGTGGCCAACGTGGCCATCTGGGGAGAGCGGCTCCAGATGATGACCGTCCAGGTCCAACCCAAAAAGATGCTCGCTCACGGTGTGGCCCTCGATGACGTGATGGAGGCGACCGCCGATTCGGTGGACTCAGGATTGTTGCGATTCTCCTCTGGCTCGATTATCGGCACCGGTGGCTCGATCGAAACGGTGAACCAGCGGATCGGGATCCGACACGTCCTGCCGATAGTCGGCCCGGCCGACCTGGCCCGCGTCACGGTGGCCAGCCGGAACGGTGGACGGGTGCCGCTGGGCGATGTGGCGACCGTGGTGGAAGATCATCAGCCCCTCGCCGGCGATGCCGTGATCAACAACGGCCCCGGCCTGTTGCTGGTGGTCGAGAAGCTGCCCTGGGGGAACACCCTTGCCGTCACCCGAGGTGTCGACGACGCGCTTCGATCCTTGCAGCCGGGGCTGCGTGACATCAAATTCGACACCACGATCTTCCGGCAGGAAGACTTCATCAAGGCCTCGATCCATAACCTGACGCAGGCTCTGATCCTCGGCTTTCTACTTGTGGTCATCATTCTCGCGGCCTTCCTGTTCGAGTGGCGGGTGGTGGTGATCAGCCTGCTGACCATCCCGCTATCGCTGATGGCGACGATGCTCGTTCTGCACATGCGGGGTGCCACGGTGAATACGATGACGCTCGCCGGGCTGGTGATAGCGCTCGGCGCCGTCGTCGACGACGCGATCATCGACGTCGAGAACATCCTGCGCAGGCTGCGGCGCCGTCGCGAGCAGGGCAGCAACGACTCGACCGCGTCCATCATCCTGGAAGCGTCGCTGGAGGTCCGAAATCCCATCGTCTACGCGACCTTGATCATCGTCGCGGCAGCGGTGCCGGTGTTCCTGTTGCCCGGCTTGACCGGCTCCTTCTTCCGACCCCTGGCGCTGTCGTACACGCTGGCCATTCTCGCCTCCATGTTGGTGGCGTTGACGGTGACGCCCGCGCTCGCACTGATCGTGCTTCGCAAAGCGCCGCTGCGGCGCAGGGAGTCGCCGCTCGTGGGTTGGTTGCAGCGCGGCTATACCTCCACTCTTTCGCGAATCGTCACCCGACCGCGCCGAGCGTATGCCGGCTGCCTCGCTTTGGTGGTCGTCGCCGTCCTGATCGTGCCGACGCTCGGGCAGTCGTTGTTCCCGAAGTTCAAAGAGAGGGACTTCCTAATCCACTGGCTCACCCCGCCTGGGACGTCGGTCGCGGAGGAGGTGCGGATGACCACACAGCTCAGCAAGGACCTGCGGGCGATCCCTGGCGTGCGCAGCTTCGGCTCCCACATCGGACAGGCGTTCCTGGGTGAAGAGGTCGCTGGCGTCAATTTCGGGGAGAACTGGCTCAGCTTGGACCCGAAGACGGACTACGCGAAGACCCTGACTGCCGTTGAAGCCGTCATCACCAGGTACCCCGGTGTGTATCGCGACGCCCTGACCTACCTCAACGAGCGTATCGAGGAGGTGCTGACCGGTTCGAAGGAGCCGCTGGTCATTCGTGTCTACGGCCAGGATTTGAAGATCATCCGGGAGAAGGCCGCCGAGATTCAACACGCGCTCGCCGGCATCCGCGGCGTCAATGACGCGCACACCGATCTTCAGGTCGACGAGCCGCAGATAGAGGTCGAGGTAGATCTGGCCAAGGCCGCGAAGTATGGACTCAAGCCTGGAGACGTGCGCCGGGCGGCATCGACGATGGTGGCCGGCGAGGAGGTAGGCGACATATTCCGCGAAGGCAAGGCCTACGACACCGTCGTATGGAGCACCCCGGATACCCGTAGCAACGTCTCGGCCATCAGCGAGTTGCCGATCGATACCCCGTCCGGGCCGGTCATTCGGCTTGCCGACGTCGCCCGGGTGAGCGTTCGGCCGGTACCCAACGTCATCGAACGTGAGCATGACTCCCGGCGCATCGACGTTGCGGCGAGCGTGTCCGGCCGGGACCTCGGCTCCGTTGCGACCGAGGCCAGGCAGGCTTTATCCGCGATTGCCTTCGATCGGGGCTACCACGCGGAGGTGATCGGTGAGTACAAGGAACGACAGAACGCGCAGGCCACGTTGGTGCGCAACGCTTTGGTGGCGTTGCTGGCGATCCTGCTGCTTCTACAGGTCTCGTTCGGCAGTTGGCGACTGGCGTCGCTGATCCTGTTCACCTTGCCCATGGCGCTGGTCGGCGGTGTGCTCGCCGCCTACCTCGGTGGCGGTGTGCTCTCCCTCGGTTCGCTGGTCGGCTTCTTCACGGTCTTCGGGATATCTGCCCGCAACGGGATCCTGTTGATCAATCACTGCCAGCATCTGGAGCGACACGAAGGCGAAGTGTTCGGGCCACAACTCGTCCTGCGGGGAGCCCGCGAGCGGCTCTCGCCGATCCTGATGACCTCCCTCGCGACCGGGCTCGCCGTGGTGCCGCTCATCGTTCTGGGTGACAGGCCTGGACACGAAATCGAGTACCCGCTGGCCATCGTCATCCTGGGCGGCCTGTTCACCTCGACGCTGCTCAACCTGTTCGTGGTGCCCTCGCTCTATTTGCGTTTGGGCCAGCGTCGGCGTGACAAGGCGCCGCCGGCAAAGGCCCTTGCCGCGCACCAATAAGCCCCAATCCCCTGGAGTCCCGACAGGACCCTGGTCCGCACGAGAAGCGAACCTGAGTCCGCAAATCGAAGTGAACCTGAGTCCGCAAGGGAAAGGACTGCCATGTTCGGATTTCGCCGTATCCGGCCCACGTTGACCCTGTGTAGCGGAATCGCGTGCCTGCTGGTCGGCTCGACTCTGACGCTGCCCGCCGGCGCGGTTAGCGCGAGCCCGACCCGAGCCGCCGGCGCCACGACACCCGACTGCCATTCGGCCGGATCGTTGGACCGTGCCGCCTTTCCGCGTCATCCGAAGATCGACAACAGGTTCCTGCCGCTCAAGCCGGGAAACAACATCGTCCTTTCGGGAACGGTGTTGGGTGACGACGGGCGGCTGCACTCACACGAGATACGGTCCACCGTGAGCGGTGTGACCAAAATGCTCGACGGCATCACGACGGCCGTCGTATTCGAGCGCGATTTTCAGGACGGCCGGTTGCAGGAGTCCGAGCTGGCGTTCGAAGCACAGGACAAACGCGGCACCGTGTGGAACCTGGGGGAGTACCCGGAGGAGTATGACAACGGCGTACTCGTGGGTGCCGACAGCACCTGGATCGCCGGCATCGCGCATGCCAGGGCTGGCGTCAATATGCTCGCCCGTCCGAGGGTCGGTACCCCGTCCTACCTACAGGGTGTCGCGGTGTCCGTCGGTTTTCGTGACTGTGCCAAGGTTGCTCGTACCGGCCAGCACATCTGCGACCGGGGCCGCTGCTTCGGTGACGTCCTGATGACCGACGAATGGTCGCCGCTGGATCCCGAATCCGGCCACCAGACCAAGTACTACGCCCCGGGCGTCGGGAATATCCGTGTCGGAGCGGCCGGCGGAACGAATCAGGAGGTGCTAAGCCTGAGCGTCCTGAGCAAGCTCAGCGGCACGGCGTTGGCGAGGATCAACGCGGCCGTGCTCACGCAGGATCGGCGCGGCTACCGGGTCAATCCGGATGTCTACGGTCACACGCGCCGGGCAGGGCTCGGGCGCGGTGAGGATTAACCAAATGCCAGCGGCAGCGGTCCCGCTGGCCCCTAAAACAGGGGGTCTTCCTCATATCGATTTAGCACGAAGGCCCCTGATCTGGATGTAGTCCCAAGCTTTTCCCAAGGTCCTCCGCAGATCGTGTGCGAAGGACCTTGGGCATGCCGTGCCTGGTCCGGGGTCGGGGGGCTCACAGTGATCAAGTCGGCTTTGCGCTGCCGTGGAGTCGCAGCCGTGGTGGCGGCGGCGTTGACCGTCCTGGCGCTGGTTGCCCTATCTTCGGACCTGTCGCGAGCCGTTGCCGGTGGCGGCACCGCGAAGCCGCCGCCAGGGGCGGTGGCGCCGTTCGTGACCCCGACGCTGCCCGATCCTCCGCTGGCGGTCGACCCGACTCGAATCCATGGTTTCGATGACACCGGATTCATCCAGGCCGCGTCGGTCGCACCGGACAACGCGATGTGCCCTCATACCAGCGACCCACATCGCTTCGGAGGTTCGGTCGTACTGAACGACCTCACCGTGGTCGTGCCCTGCAATATGGTTATCCAATTGCCGGCCAACACCATGACCTGGGCTGACTTTCTGCAGGGTGGTCCGGATCTTTCCCTCGGCCATGGATACCCGTCCTACCAGATCCACGTCATCGGCAACATCGTGGGTTCCGATCGGATCGCCGGACTCATGTACGCCTCCCAGCATGCGGCCAATGCCGGCACAGGCGTTGTCAGCGGAATCGACTACTCCACCGGTGATCTGCTGGTCGACACCGGGGACGCCGCTCATCCGACGATTGTGCGGATCAACGACCCGAACGGCCGCTTCGGACGTGCGCAGAGCCCGGACCCGCGGTTCAGCGTTGACGATGCCAACCCGACAGTTCACGCCAGCACGGGCTATCCGATGTGCGTTCCGCGCACGGACCCGGCCGTCGGTGATGATCCGCTCTGTCCGCAGGCCAATCGCCCTCGGCCGGTCTCGGGAAGCTGTCGCAATTTCAGCATGGCTGGCGTAACACCGCCGAAGGGTGGTGAGCTGACCCGGCCGGTGGCGGGTCAGGCATTCTGCGCCCAATTCGTCATGAATACCGCGTCGGCTAGGGCCGCCGGCGACCCGGATCCGCGTCAGCAGGCACCCTTCGAGGTCGGCGACGTGATCAGGTTTTCGGGAAGTCTGATGCACCCGGGTGTCGGCTCGGACTACATCTCCGCGCATACCGTCGAGGCCGATCTCGGCATCTATACACAGCCGGGCACACAGCCGAGCTATCTGGCCATCGGCGACTTCGGAGTCGGCAGCGCCGATCCGAACCCCCTGTCGATCAACGGCGTCACGGCGGAGAGCCAGGATCGGATTTTCCTCGAGGCCGAGACGACGGACGTGAAGACGCCTGTCGACATCTATCTGATGGACGTCGACCCGCTGACCGGTTCCGTGCGGAATCGATGGGTGACTCCTTTCGAGATGACCGGAGAGCAGAACGGCCCGGTGGGCGCCGACGGTGTGACACCGATCGGTGGCGGCATCACCACCCAGAACGTCGGAGCGCAACCTCAGCGGGTCCGGCTTCGGGCGACCAAGGCTCCCGCGGGGCTGCTCAGCCAGCCGAGCCGTACCGTTCGGGTGGCGGCTCGCTCATTGTGTACGCCCCAGGCACCCGTCAATGACCCGCAAGGAAGGCCAGTGCTCACCGCACTGGACAGGTGTCTGAACAACGCGGATGCCGCGGCGCGGGTTGCCAACGGTCTGCTGGCCGGACAGTACTTTGCCCCTACGTTCGAATTCCTCTTTCCCGAGAACGTCAAAGTGGGCGATCTGCTCGTCCCGTATGACTTCTGGCACCTTGCCTTCCTGCGTCTGGGTGAAGGTGCTATCACGCCGTCGTCGGTCGGGCCGGGCGTCGGCCCGCTCGAGCCCGCCCCTTGGGGTCCCACCGAGACCGTACCCGGCGCTCCCACCATCGGCACGGCGACGGCCGGCGACACCAGCGCGACCGTCACGTGGGCACCGCCCATTTCCGACGGCGGCTCACCGATCACCGGCTATACCGTCATCGCCGTGGATGCGACCGGAGCCGTGGCGGCCACCGCGCTCACCGATGCCGGGCCGACCAGCCTCACTGTGACCGGCCTGACCAACGGTGACAGTTACCGCCTACGGGTCGCTGCCGGCAACGCGGTGGGGACCGGAATGTCGTCGGACCTGTCGAACGCGGTCATCCCCACAGCGCCGCTGAGCGCACCGCTCGCACCGGTGATCGGAACCGCGACCGCTCGCGTGGGATCGGTGTCGATAACATGGAACGCTCCTCGCTCGGACGGTGGTTCGCCGATCACCGGCTATACCGTCACGACGGTCCGGGCCGGCACTGGCACATTGGTCAGCCACACCTTCGCGGCGTCCTCTCGGAGTGCGATTGTCAGCGGCCTGTTCAACGGAGTCGGCTACCGGGTCCGGGTCACCGCGCGGAACTCGGTCGGTGCAAGTCCCGCCTCGGCCCTTTCCAACCTGGTGACCACGCCGAGCATCCCCGGAGCGGCGCGGATCACCAGTGCCCACCCCGGCGTGACAACCGACGGCGCACGGATCTCGGCGACCGCAAGCTGGCTGCCGCCGGTGTCCGCGGGCGGTACGCCGATCACCGGATACCGGGTCACGGCCTTCAGGTTCAGCGGTGCTCGACTGGTGTACCGCGGAGTCTGGGCGCGGACGCTGCCATCGGCGGCCCGCAGCCTCACCTTCAGCGGCCTCGTCCCGCGGGGTACCTACAGATTCAGGGTTCAGGCAGTCAACGCGGTCGGCGTCGGTCCCGCCTCGGCCTATTCGAACCTGGTCACCGCACGGTGACGCGACGCGAACCACCATCGAAGAAACATCGTTGACATAACGCGGCATCCGGCGGACCCTATGACAATTGTCAGTTTCGTTGGCCGGGGGCCCAATGACCCAGAACCTTTCCGACGCTCAGGTACGCCGGGAGGCCGACGACGTGCCGGCAGGTCTCAAGCTACCGGACCCCGTCGACTCGAAGAAGGCATTCAGGGGCTCGCGGCGGGCCTTGTTCGGCGATTCATATCGGGCAAGTGAGATCAGCGGACTGATCAGCCGGTACGCGGAAATTCGCAGTGACTATTCACTGGTTTCCGTCGGCCACGGGCGCCCAGGCGGTAATTGCGTCGAGATTCATGGCGATCCAGGTCCGATGCGCGACAAGATCGCGGTCGCCGACGGCCGGGAATCTGTCGTGGACCGGGCAGAACTGGCCGGCAGCCCTGCCAGCTCGTGCATCGATACCCTCAATGCGGTTAAGGGCGAACTGGAACGTCGGCGATCCAATCTGGAACTGTGTACGCGACTGCTTGGCTTAGCCCAGCGTGAGCTCGTCTCGAGGTACTCGTCGCAGGTGCTCGGTTATCGACTGAATGCGATCAGAGTTGATCTGGAGGCGATGCAACCGGTACCGCAGGCGCAACTCGACCGGTTGGACTGGGTAATGAACCGCCTGAAGGCCTCGACCAACGCCGCGGATCACGAGCAATTGGCCCGTACCGCGCTCAAGGATGCGCTCGCCTACATTGACGAAGTCAGGGTGAACGAGCAGATCGAGGAAGATCTTCAGGTAGCACGATTGCGTCTTCTGCTGACCTATCTATTGATTTCGTGGTTCGTTCTGGTGCCCGTCATCCCTGTCGTGTCGGCGGTGAGAAGGTCCGCGACCTCACCGAGCGGCGCACTCGCGTGGCCGGTCTGGTCCACGGGCTTCGGAGACTACCTTGATCTTCTGGTCGCATCCGTCGCGCTGTCTGTTGTCGGTGCGGTCGGAGGCGTTGTCAGCGGCATGCTCAGCGTCCGTGACAGCCGGGCGGTTCTCGGTAAATACCGCACCAGCGTTCTCAGGATCCTGCTCAAGCCCGTGGCAGGTGCCATCGCGGCATTGACGATGTATCTATTCCTGTCCGTCGACTTGATTTCGGGTGTGCAGGTCACCACGACGGGCGTCTATATTGTCGCGGCCTTCGTCGCCGGTTTCTCGGAACGATACTTCCTGAAGTTCCTCAGAATTCGCGAGACCGAGCAGTCGAACAAGGAAGCCCATGACGCGAAGGGCCAGGTCCAGCGCTCTGGCCCGCGCACCATGTCTCCCGCGGCCTGAGAGGGCTGTTGTACCTGAGAGGGCTGTTGTATTCGCGACGACGGCAACGAAGCGGGGCGCCGTCTGAGCCCCGGCAGACCTTGGACGTATTTCCGATCCTGACCGCTTGGTCTTGGCCGATTCACCAATCACGCCAGTCGGGTTACCTCGACGACGACACCGATCGCGGATGATTTCGGTCCGGAATAGATACCCTTCAAGGGCGTGACATCGTCGTAGTCCCGGCCGCGGGCGACCGCGACGTGTTGCTCGCCGACCGGCTTGCCGTTGGTCGGGTCATAGCCGGTCCATTCGCCGTCCCACCATTCGACCCATGCGTGGCTCTCGCCGGCGATCGTCTCACCGATCTCGGCGGTCGCTCTGGGATGCAGGTAACCGGAGACGTAACGGCTGGGTATGCCCAGTGACCGGAGCATGGCCAGCGTGATGTGGGCGAAGTCCTGGCAGACGCCCTTGCGTTCGACCCAGGCCTCCAATCCGTTGGTGTGCACGCCGGTCGCGCCGCGCTGGTAGTCCACGTGCTCGCGTACCGCGACTACACAGGCGATCGCCGCCGCCGCCGGGCTTCGGTCGGCGCCGGCGGCACGAGCTAGGTCGGCAAGCTCACCATCGGGGTCGGTGCGGGGTGTGAAAGCCAGCCATTCCGCATACCTATCCCGGACGACCTCGTTCTCCAGATCGCGCCAATCCAACCCACCGGAGGAGGACGCTCGCAGGTGCGTCTCGACGACGCTGGTCGCCGTCACCACGAGCTCCTTGTGGGGCGTGTGGATGTCGAAGGAGGTCACCCGGGTGCCCCAATAATCGTCGTAGCGGTACGTGCTCGCGGGCGGGCTCACCTCTACCCGCGACTCCAGGGTGGTCTGGGTCGCGTCGGTCAGCGGTGTCATCCGCGCCTCGTTGTAGGACGAGGCGACCTCGCCGTCGTAGGAATAACCGGTCCGGTGTCGTACCCGCAGTCGCCATGTCATGAGCTAGGCGCCCTTTCCGACCCAAGAGATAACGGCATGCGGGAAGTACCTGGTTCCCAGAGCCGACGTCGCCTCGGCGCAAGCGGACTGGATGGACTCCAGTTGCGTTGACAGATCCGCCAGCATCTCCTCCACGCCCCGATACTCCAGCCCGGTGCGGGCCCGGCCCAGTAGCCGCCGTGCCGCGTCCTCCGTGCCCACCCGCCCCTCGCCGCGATCCAGCATGCTCAGGCATTCCTCGGCGGAGGACAGGGCGAAGAACATCGAGCGCGGAAAGAGCCGGTCGAGCAGCAGGAATTCGGCGGCCGTCCGGTCGTTCACCCGGCCCCGATAGGTGCGCAGATAGGCTTCGTTCGCCCCGCAGGAACGCAGCAGCGTGGTCCACGTCGGTCCGTGGCCTCCCGACATCGCGCGGGTAGTGATCAGCCTGGCAGTCATGTCGACCCGTTCGATGCTGCGTCCGAGCACCAAAAAGTGCCAGCCTTCGTCCCGGCTCATGGTCGAGTCGGCGACGCCGGCCGCCAGCGCGGTTCGCTCCCGAACCCATTGGAAGAACCGATGCGGGCCGACCCGTTGGGCCCGGCGTCGCTGCTCTCCCAGATCGAGATAGGTCAGGTTCAGCGCCTCCCACATCTCCGAGGACACCGAGTCCCGGGCGCTGCGAGCGTTGATTCGGGCCGCGGCCAGGGCTCCGGTGATAGAACTCGGTGCCTTCTGGTCGAAGGCCAACTGCTCCAAGACCTCTCCGACGCCGACCGCGCCGCCGTCCTCGGGCATCGGGCGTCCCATGACCTCGAACAAAGACCGGCAGGCCGCCGATTCGACCGAGGCGTCCTCGAGGATCTGCTGGAGGTAGATATCAAGAATGCGAGCGGTGTCGTCGGCTCGCTCGATGTACCGCCCGATCCAGAACAGCGACTCGGCAATTCGGCTCAGCACCGTGGTCCCCTCACTGTTGCTGCTGTTCGACCTGTGCGGCGGCCGGACCTGGATCGGGACTACGCATCTGAAGGTGCGGGCCAAGGTGGCTATCGTGGTGTCGGCCGTCGGTGCTGTCGAATCCGGCTTCGAACTCGTGGCCATCTTCGTCCAAGGTGGAGCGGGGCAGGTCGAGCACCAGGGTGTCCTTCGAACCACCGCCCTGGCTGGAATTCACCACCAATGAGCCTTCGGGCAACGCGACCCGGGTGAGGCCGCCAGGCAGAACCCACACCTCGTCCCCGGAGTTCACCGCGAACGGCCTGAGGTCGACATGCCGGGGCGCGATCCGATCGCCGATCACGGTCGGCACGGTGGACAGGTTGACCACCTGCTGGGCGATCCAGCCGCGCGGATCGGCGAGCACCTTGGCCCGGAGTTCGTCGATCTCGGCCTTGTCCGCGTGGGGCCCGATGACTATCCCCTTGCCACCGGAGCCGTCCACCGGCTTGAGCACCAACTCGGCCAGCCGGTCGATGACCTCGGCCAAGTGGTCGGGTTCCTCGAGCCGGTAGGTGTCGACGTTGGCGATCAGCGGTTCTTCGCCGAGGTAGTACCGCACCAGATCCGGCAGGTAGGTGTAGAGCAGCTTGTCGTCGGCGACGCCGTTGCCGACCGCGTTGGCGATGGTGACGTTGCCGGCCCGCGCGGCGGTGAGCAGACCCGGGCAGCCGAGAACGGAGCTTGGTTTGAAATGGACGGGATCCAGGAAGGCGTCGTCGATCCTGCGATAGATCACGTCGACCCGGCGTTCACCGGCCGTGGTGCGCATCTTCACGGTGTTGTTGGAGCAGATCAGGTCCCGCCCCTCGACCAGCTCCACTCCCATCGTGCGTGCGAGCAGTGCGTGCTCGAAGTAGGCCGCGTTGTAGGCACCCGGAGTGAGCAGAACGACGGTCGGATCGCTGACTCCCCGGGGGGCGGCCGCGCGGAGCGCCTTCAGCAGCCTGGACGGGTATTCCGACACGGTGCGCGCCCGCACCCCGGCGAACAGCTCAGGCAATGCCTGCATCGTCGCGCGCCGATTTTCCAGGACGTAGCTGACGCCGGACGGCACTCGCACATTGTCTTCCAGCACCCGGAATTTGCCCTGTTCGTCACGGATCAAATCGATGCCCGCGACATGCACCCGGACCCCGTTGGCAGGTTCGATTCCGGCGGCATGCCGCTCGAAGTACTTCGAGGTGATCAACACCCGGTGCGGGACCACGCCGTCCGAGACCGCGCGCCGTTCGCCGTACGCGTCGGCCAGAAAGGCCTCCAGCGCGCGCACCCGCTGGGCGACACCGCGGCAGACCATCTGCCACTCCGCGGCCTCGATAATCCGCGGGATGACGTCGAGTGGAAAGGGCCGTTCGACACCGCCGACGTCGAAGGTGACGCCGCGATCGAGGAACGCCCGAGCGAGGCCGTCGGCGCGGGCTTTGAGGTCCTCGGCGTCCAGTGACTGGACGGCCGCGATGACCGGCTCGTAGGCAGAACGGGGGACACCGGGGGACGCGAACATCTCGTCCCACGCTCGGCCGAACGTGTAGTCGGAGAACAGGTCGGCCATGTTCGAACGATATGGACGTGAGATTTCCGGGCCGTTAACGCTCGCGTCGGAGATGCTCTTCACGGGTTTCGACTCCCTGCGCTCAGCTGGTGTCCCAGCCTAGGCCCGGGTGAAGCCGTAGGCTTCAACGTGTGGAATTGACACACGTGGACGCCTCGGGCGCCGCGCGAATGGTCGATGTGTCCGGCAAGGACATCACCGCCCGCGAGGCCGTCGCGTCAGGACGCTTCGACACCACACGCCAGGTCATCGAGTTGTTGAATGTCGGCGGCCTGCCCAAGGGCGACGCGCTGGCGGTAGCCCGGATCGCCGGAATCGCCGCCGCCAAGCGCGCGCCGGATCTAATTCCGTTGTGCCATCCAGTGGCGTTGCACGGGGTCACGGTGGATCTCGAGCTGACCGATTCCAGTGTGCTCATCACCGCGACGGTGCGAACCGCTGACCGTACCGGAGTCGAGATGGAGGCGCTGACGAGCGTCGCGACCGCCGGGCTGGCCTTGTACGACATGGTGAAAGCGGTGGACCGCGGGGCGGTACTACGGGAGATCCGGCTGGTGCGCAAGAGCGGCGGCCGGCGCGGCGAGTGGGTGCGGCCGACAGAGCGTGAGGCCACCGATGAATGATCTTCTCGCGGCTGTCGTGACTTGCTCGAACCGGTCCGCCGCCGGTGAACGAGCCGACGATTCGGGCCGCCTGATCGCCGACAGACTTCGGGACTGGGGTTTCGACATCATCGCCCAGCTCGTCGTGCCGGACGAGATAGCGGCCATCCGCAAGGCCCTCCGGCATGTGCACAATGATGGTGCCCGGCTGATCATCAGTACCGGCGGCACCGGTCTGACCCCGACGGATGTCACACCGGAGGCGGTCGGCGGCCTGCTGGAGCGGCAGATTCCCGGCATCGCGGAACGCATCCGTGCTGCCGGAGCCGACCGGACCCCGACCGCCGTGTTGTCGCGCGGGGTCGCCGGCACGATTGGTGATGCGCTCGTCGTAACGTTGCCGGGCTCACCTGGAGGCGTGCAGGACGGCTTGGACGTGCTGGAGCCATTGGTTCGTCACGCATTGGACCAGCTGGCGGGCGGGGATCACCGACCCGGGGGAGGGGTCTGAGCGTGGGGAAAGTCCGGATCGCGATGGTGACCGATCGGCCACTCGACGTCGGCGCCCACGCCGCGGCGGTTCGGGATCAGGGGGCCGGTGCGGATGTCACATTCTGCGGCGTGGTGCGCGACCATGACCACGGCCGGGTGGTCAAGGAGCTCGAGTACACCGGGTATCCGGCGGCCGAGGCCGTCCTTCGCGAGGTCGCCGAGAAGATCTCCGCCGAGCAGGGCGTAATCGCGGTAGCGGTCAGCCATCGGGTCGGAGCACTCGCCATTGGTGACGTCGCCCTGGTCGCGGCCGTTACGGCCGCGCACCGTCAGCAAGCCTTTGACAATTGCGCAAGGCTGGTAGAAGAAGTCAAGATAAGGCTGCCCATTTGGAAACGTCAGGTCTTCGACGACGGCACCGACGAATGGGTTAATTGCCCCTGAGCACCTTCTTGCTCGGGTTTGGTCAGTCCCAGTCGGCCAGGCGATGAGTTCGGTCGGTTGGCGGCCAGCCGGTCAGCCGGTCAGTCGGTCAGTCGGTCAGTCGGTCAGTCGGTCAGTCGGTCAGCCACCGG
>Ga0307504_10000152_pt1 | contig 14054 bp, 9 predicted proteins | sample 19_S_MG_FD_194516 | JGI IMG/M metagenome (GOLD analysis project Ga0307504, IMG submission 194516) | Soil microbial communities from Populus trichocarpa stands in riparian zone in the Pacific Northwest, United States - 19_S | ecosystem: Environmental > Terrestrial > Soil > Riparian zone > Trees... | reverse complement strand
GCGCACGCGGCGGCACCGGCCGCAAGCTGCGGCACACCGAGGCGTCGGGCGCAGGCGAGTGCCGCAAACCCCTGACCGGCAGCGCCGTGCGTGAAATCCGGCCAATCAAGGCGACCTGCGAGCGCGCCGGCGAGATCCGTGCGCAGCGCATCATTCGCCGAAACGCACCCGGCTTGCACCGCCGCGGCGACTGCCAGCGCGCGGCCGGCGCGCCCGTGCACGAGGCCGGGCAAGTCGGGGGTTACCGGCGTGCGCGCCGTCAACGCGCGCGCCGCTCGTTCGGCGAACGTCGTGTCGAGGCGCGCGACTCGAGCGCCATGCGCCGCGGCGAGCACGTACAACAGCCCGGCGATGCCAGCGTGTGCATCGATCATGGCCGCATCCTGAGCCATGCGCCGACCCCGCAGCCGATCGAGCCGGGAGCGCAATCCCTCAGTCAACATCTCCAATCCTTCGACCAGCACCGACTCGTGCGCCGCCGCTGTGAACAGCGGCGCTGTGGAGTGTTGACGGCGAGCCGTTCTGCCGTACGCCGTCGAGGCGAGCGCGGCCAGCAGCGTTGCGGCGTCGAGCTCGCCCGATGGTTCGTCCGCGAGCGTGCGCGCCAGCAGCTCGATGAGCATTGTGTCGTGCAGCCCGGTCAGCTCGGCGAGCCGTGTTGCGAGCTCGCGCGGCCGGCCATGCACGACCGCTGCCGGATCGAGCCCCGTGAGCATGAACACGAGCACGCGTCCACAGGCCTGCCAGTCGTCGCGGCGTGCCGGTGCGCGCTGCTCCTGGCTGAGGTCGCTGAAGCCCGGCGTGCCGAGTCGAAACGTCGGTATCCGACTCCCCACGACGTGCGCGCACTCCCAGTCGAGCAGGTAGACATGATCGTCATCGCCGATCCACACGTTGCCGGGCGCGACGTCGCGATGAATGATGCCGCGGGCGTGCGCGGAGCGCAGGCGGCGAACGAGTTGGGCCGCGTAGCGCAGCAGGCGCCGTCTCGCCTGCGCTCGCACGCACAGCCATGATCGGCCCGTGACGAGTCGGTACACGAGCTCGCCGAGCGTTTGACCCGGCACGTAGGCAATGGGCAAATAGCCGGTACTTTCGTCTTCGAAGTACTCGCCGGCGGAGGCGATACCCGCAAGTCCGCGCAGTCGCGCGAGCACCGCGCCCTCGTGCCGGAGCCGAGCGCGGCGATCACGCCCGAGCTCATCCGCGGAGCAATGCGGCCGGGCCTGCTTCAGCACGCGGGCAGCCGGTGCTCTCACGTCACGAAGATCGATCGCGCGCAGCACACTGCCGGCAAGTCCGGGGCGCAGCACATCGGTGACGAAATACCGTCCAGCGAGCAGCCCGCGCGCGTTAGGTCGCGCAGCCGCCTGCGCGGGGGCTGCTGTTGGGAAGGGGATGGCGATGCCTTGCGGACAGCTGAAGGGTACCGGCCGGAGATCCGGCATCCAGTTGCCGCTGCCATCGCGGATGAGCTCGGTTGGCTCACCGAACCGGTCGCGCACGATCCGGGGGCGCACGGAGCCGTAGCGGGTGTAAACCGCCTCGCCGAGATGCAGATCGGTCGCAATACTGGGCCCGACGATTCCGCGTGTGTGCTCGATGAGCTCGCGGGCCAGAGCGACAGCCTCGGTGTCGTTGCGCGGATAGACCGTGATGACCTTGCCGATCTGTGCTTCGCCGAAATTGCCGGCGCTCAGCTGCACGATCGCATCGCGCTCGGCCGCTATCTTGAAATGCGCGCCATGACGCGCCAGGTAGGGCAGCACCCGCTCGAACAGCAGGTCGACGCCGGTGACAGATGCCGACACGTGCAGTTTCCAGCCCGCCACGCGCGTCGGCTTGCCGACCATCAGCCACGCGTCCTTCCGCTGAGGGCTGACTCCGAGCGCTCGCAGGCGGGTGGCGAATTCGTCGGCGGCGCCGCCGGTCCTCACTCTCGCGGGTCGGACCCCGGCGCGGGTTGCGCGTGCGGACATGCAGTGACGCCTGTTAGATTCGACGGACTGCTCGGCTGCGGCGGCACTTGCGCGGCATCACCCGCGTTCAAGCGCTGAGCCACGTTTTAGCGCGGCTGCTGCGTGCCTTTGAGACACCCCGGCACCACCACCCTCGTGCCCTTGGCACAGAGATGCTGTGTGTTTTGCAAACACTGAGCGATCGGGTAGCCGTCCTTGGGCCCGGCAACATACTTCAGGAAGGCCGTCGCATCCACGCCGAGGACCAGTCGGCGCGCTGCCTTGGTCTTGAGCAGAGCCTTGATGCTAGTCGGGTCGAAGACGAGTTCTTTGATGAGCTCCGGGTGAGTCTTGAGCAGTTCGAGCAGCTCTCCCAGGCCATTGTCATTCTTCTTCATGGCTTCTGCCCCTTTCCCGGCCTGCAGGGACGGGAACTGTAACTTTACCCAAGTCTAGATCCGTACGCCGCATGTGTCCAACCGCAGACGGACCGAACTTGGTCACCGGTCGAATCCGAGCCTGCCGCGCAAGGCCGCAAACCTCGGATCCGCGTGCAGGGGACTGAAGGCTGGCTCCGGTGTGCAGGCGAGGCTCGCCGCAAACTCGGGCTGGCGCTGCTCGACTGCTCGCTGCAGCCACTGGAACGCAGGCTCGAGCTGGTTGCGATACGCGTACGCAAGTCCCGCCAGCCCCGGCAAGGTCTGGCCGTATCGTGTGCGTAGCTGGGTAATCGCTTCGTCGGATGCATCGCGGCGGCCCAGGGCGGACTGGATGCTTGCGAGCCCCGCAAGACGCGCTGTCTCGTCGGGCTCCAGCGCGATGACCTTGAGCGCGGAAGCTGCGTCACCCCGCGCCGCGAGCGCCCGGGCGAGCAGGGCATGGGCTCCGGGATATCTGGGGTTCTCCGCGATCGTCTGCCTGAATATCTCCTCGGCATTGGCGTACTCGCCTCCGCAGAGATGACTTTGCGCGACGATGAACTTCGCGCCGACGCTGAGCGGATCCCGCTGCAGGCGCTCGTGCTCCAGACGTATGGCCTCCGCCCACCGCCCCGCGCTGCGCGCCAGCTCGCCGCGCGCCGTCAGCACGGACAGACTTGCAGGATCGAGGGTATCGGCACGCGCGATACTGCGCTGCGCCCCCACCCAGTCAAGCTGGCTCATCTGCAGCCATGCCAGGCCGATGTGGGTGCGACTGTAATTCTTGTCGAGGGTGAGCGCCCGGTCGAACGCCGCGCGTGCTCTGGGGACGGCCGTTTCCGGGACGGCCCTGCCGATCAGCATCGAGTCGTACCACCAGAATCCCAATTCGACCCAAGCGTCCGCGTAGCCGGGGTCCTTCTGCAGCGCGGCCTCGATCAGTGCACGCTCGCCGTCCGTGGCGGCGTCCTGTCGCGAGAGGTGGCCCGCCTGCAGCAGCAGTCGGTAGGCTTCGAGCGAGTGCGTCGACGGCACCGCCGGAGCTAGAGTATCGAGGCTGCCGTGGAGCTCCGCGGCGACGGCGCGCGCGATGTCCTCTTCCAGCTTCAGGATCTCGCCGCCGCTGCGGTCAAAGACCTGCGACGACAGCTCGAAGCCGTCCGCGGCGCGGATCAACCGGGTGCTGACGCGCAGCTGCTCGGCGGACCCGCGCACCGTGCCTTCCAGGAGGTATTCAACACGCAGGCGTCGAGCAAGCGTCGGCGCGTCCTCCTTGCTGCCCTTCAGCGCGAAACTCGAGGTCTGTCCGGTCACTGACAGCCCGGGGAACAGCGTGAGCCGATCGATCAGCGCCGCCGTGAGGCCGTCGGCAAAATACTGCTGCTCGTGTCCTGTACTGAGATCCAGTAAGGGGAGCACGGCGATGGACTTCGGAGAGACCGCCGCCTGTTGAGCGTCCGAGCCCACGGACTGGACCACAACGGATTGCTTGGAGATCCAGAGGTAGGTAAAGCCCAGAGCAGCGACTGTAGCGATGAGGGCGGCTCCAAGAACCGCATTCCGGCGGCTGCGGGGGACTTTGTCGGTTACAAGCCCGGCGAGGAGCTGCTCCACCGACGCGGTGCGCGCCTCACGGTCGAAGGCCAGCGCTTGGGCCAGCGCTCCGTTCTGTCCCCGCGACAGCACCCCCAGCGGCGGCACTTGAGCACCCGCTTCGCGAGCCTCGAGCGCGTTGAGTTGGCCAAACGGGCGCTCGCCGCACAGGATCTCGTAGATGACGCACGCGAATGAATAGATATCATCGCGCCGGTGCGCTTCCTTGCCCTCCAGCATCTCGCAGCTGGCATAGGCGGGAGTGAGCGCGAGCGGCCCCGACCGCTTGTGCGGTAGCGGACCGCGCGAGACTCGCGCAATCCCGAAGTCAAGCAGCTTCGTCCTGCCTGAGGTCGTCACGAAGATGTTCGCGGGCTTCAGGTCGCTGTGAATCACGCTGTGGTCGTGCGCGTTGCCGAGCGCAGCTCCCACGTCCTCGATGATCGGCCAGGCGTGGCTGAAGGGCATGCCGCGGCCAAACTCCTCATCCAGCAGTGCATTCAGTGACTTGCCCTCGAGATACTCCATCAGCACGTAGAGCTTCGTGCCGTCCACGTTCACCGAATGCACATCGACGATATTCGGGTGGCTGAGTTTGCGGGTCTTGCGGACCTCCTCGCGCAGAAGGCTGAGCGCCTCGGGCTCAAGGCCTTCCTCCAAGACCTTGATCGCGAAGACCTCGCCGGCGACCTGCGTATCGGTGACTAAGTACACCACCCCCATGCCGCCCTCACCGAGCTCGCGCTCGATGCGGTAGCGACCGGAAAGGCTCTCACCAATCGCGAGGCGGTCCCCGCTGGCAGCCGCTTGCGCTTGCACCGAGCCGTCCGAGGGGTGGCGTTGGGTTGAGACCTCGGTCGACAGCGGTGCGCGGTCTTGTTCCTTTGCCATACACGGCGCCCGCGCCAAGCATGCGCCCACGTTGCTGACCACGGCAAATCACGCGGGCGACAGTTGCTGCGCGCCAGCCTCCGGCGCCACTCTCCTGCCCAGACGTCGCGGCGCTAAGAGGACGATGAGTACAGACCAGTGGCGCTGAAGTGGGCGAGTTTTTGGCACACTATTGGCACACTCACTGCCTCAAATCGGCTCAAGGCGCCTCAGCTCGACTGCACTAAGTCCTTGAGCCGATTGGTGATGAGTGGGGTTGGTTTGTGACCTAACTCGATTTGTAAACCGGAGGTCATCTGTTCGAATCAGATAGCCGGCATTTCGCTTATCGCTATGATTCATGGGAGCTTTCTCACGTGAACGTGGGCAACGCGTCGCCGCTTGGCACAGACTTGGCACCGGCCAACGGGCCGAAATACCGCACTCGCTGGAGCTCATGATTGCCGACCTCCTCAGCGATGCCACACTGATGCACGCCAGCAGCGCGAAAATATTCGAGCGCGGCGAGACCTACGCGTCGTCGGGCGCCGTCTCGATAGTCGGCGAACAGGGTGATCCCCAGCCGGCGATTCACGCAGAAGTTGCCGGCACGCAGATCTACATGACGAGCGTGAGGATCGAAGACGGCGATGTGGCCGGGTCCTGCGACTGTCCGAGCGCGGACGATGGCTGGTTCTGCAAACACCAGGTGGCTGTCGCACTGATTTGGCGCCACCGATTATCAGGCACTGAACCCGTCGTCGACGAGGCGGCGCGAAGAAAGGTGGAAGCGAGTGCCAAGCGTGCGCAGACGGTCAAACATCGGCGTGAGGCGCTGCAGGAGTTCCTGCGCTGCCAGCCGGCGACGGCTCTGGCTCAGAGGTTGATCGACCTTGCTGAGACTTATCGCGAGATCGAGCGCGAGCTGCAACAGTGGCAGAGGCTAAGTAATGCGGAGCCTGAAGACCTTAAGCCACTGGTGAGCGAGATTCTCGCGGTCGGTCAGCGATTCGTTCCTTTGCCGGAGGTTTCGACATACGTTCGACGCGCCGCGGCGGTGCTTCCTATGTTGCAAGGATCGCGAGAGCGCGACGTAACGTCGGCGGTGGCGCTGTCCTTGCATGCGCTGCGCCGCAGTTGGGCGGCGATGATGCAGGCGGACGATTCAAATGGAGAAATCGGCGATCTCAGTCGCGCCATTGCGGCGGAATGGGTGGCGGCTTTGCAGGGTGCTGGAGCACAAACCGCTGCCTTTGGTAACACCTATCTGCGCGTGCAACTTGATGACCCGTTTGGTTGCTTCGACCAGCAGGCCGCGGAGGACGCGATGGGGGCGGCGGCATTGAACCGCTATCGCAGTGCGTTGGCCGCGCAATGGCGTCAGGCTAAAGACACCGTCCTGGCGCAGAGGGCAGTTCGCGCAGCGAAGTTCGCAGCGCGCGAGCGAGGCGCTGTCGATTGGCTGCACCGTGATGGTGAGACGCGCCTCGGGACACTCGAACACTTGCACCTTGCGCAGCTGGAGCGGATGGGCGACGTAGATGGTGCGCTCGCGGTGCTTCGCGAGGATCTGTCGGAGCCGTACAAATTCCGCGCGCTCACCAGCTTTCTGGAAAGGCACAACCGCCTCCGCGAGGCATTTGCTAATGCGGAGCAGGCCTGCAAGACCTTCCCCGACGATTGGCGCCTCCAGGAGGACTTGCTGCGGTGCTACGAGCGCGACGGTTGGACCGCCGAGGCCTACGAGTTACAGCGCAGGCAGTTCGAGGCGGCACCGAGCGTGGAAAGGTTTCACCAGACACTGAGCGCTGGCGTTGCGGCGAAGAGAGATGGCGTTGCGCTCCGCGAAGAGTTGATGCAGGAGATCGAGGCGCGCGAGATCAAGGAGACGCAACAAGGCAAGCCGTCATCGTTATCGATGCCTCGCGGAGTCAGTCGCGCGCGGGCGCACGACGTCTCCCTGCGTGCGCAGATACTATGTTCCGAGCGGCAGTGGGATCAGGCTTGCCTGCTCGTGCAGCCGCCCGCCGTGTGCCATGCGAACGTGCTGCGGCACATTGCTTTGCATCTGGACGATACTCATCGCGAGGAGTCGATAGCGCTGTTGTTACGGGTGTTCGCACAAGCGATGCGTACCGCAAGCACGCCATACCAGGGTGAGCTTGGACTTGTGAGTGAGATCGCTGAACGGCTCGACGCAGCGCGCCGTAGCGCGTGGCTCGCGAAGTTGCGGGTCGAGTTCAAGGCCAAGAGAAACTTCATTCGCGATCTGCCAAAATTTTGACCGCAAGCAGGCGCCCAAAGCGTCGGGCAGCGCCTCAGCCTCTCTTTGTGGCATTTGCCGGGTAGGGTGTAGTCGCGTACGTCGTATTGAGCGATATTAGTATCATCTATGCATAGTTCTATAAGATAAGCTAAACTCGCTCAATCGATGGACCCGGTTCGCAACCCGTACAGTCCTGGCGCCGGCACACCGCCCCCGGCGCTGGTGGGCCGCGATGCCCTGATTGAGTCGTTCCGCGTGGCCGTGCAACGGACAACGCGGGGTCGACCAGGGCAGAGCCTCATGCCTATCGGCCTGCGGGGCGTCGGTAAGACGGTGCTCTTGAACCGGTTCATCGACGACGCCCAGGCGCTTGGCGCGCAGGCCGTGATGATCGAGGCTCCCGAAGACGGTAATCTCCGCCAGCTCTTGGCGAAGGAGGCGCGTCGAATTCTGCTGCAACTTGATCGGATTGGTGCCTTATCGCAGAAGGTCAAGCGCGCGCTGCGTATCTTTAAAAGCTTCAGCCTCAAAATTGGGCCTGATGGGAGCTTTACCGCGGGCGTCGATGTCGACCCTGAGGTCGGCGCGGCGGATTCGGGAATCTTGGCGGACGATGTCACCGATCTGTTCGTAGCGCTTGGGGAGGCTGCGAAGGATCGCAACACCTCTCTGGTGATCGCGATCGATGAGCTGCAGTACTTGAGCGAGGAAGAACTCGGTGCGCTCATCATGGCCGTGCACCGCACGACCCAGCTTCAGTTACCTCTTGTGCTGGTCGGTGCCGGGCTCCCGCAGCTGCCGGGCCTTGCCGGAAACGCAAAGTCCTATGCCGAGCGGCTGTTTACGTTCCCGGAAATCGGACCACTTGCGCCCGCGGAAGCGCAGCTGGCCGTCGCAAATCCCGCGGAAGAGGCGGGTGTCAGCATCGAGCCTGAAGCGGTCGCCTCAATTCTGGTGCACACCCATGGCTATCCGTATTTCCTACAGGAGTGGGCCTACGAATCATGGAACGTGGCTACGGGCGAGCAGATCCGGGCGGCGGACGTCGAACGTGCGGGTCCACGGGTAACCGAGAAACTCGACACCAACTTCTTTCGAGTGCGCTTTGATCGGCTCACCCCGGGCGAGAGAAGGTATCTGCGCGCGATGGCGGAGCTCGGGTCGGGGCCGCACCGCTCCGGTGAGATCGCCCGCAGATATGGTGCGAAAGTTGAGACGGTCGGACCGATGCGAAGCGCACTGATCAGAAAGGGCATGATTTACAGTCCTGCCCACGGCGACACGGCGTTTACGGTGCCGCTATTCGACGAGTTCTTGAAGCGCGCCGTTCCCTTTGAGCGCCGCGGTAGCAAGCAGGCCAGATCCAGCCGCTGAAGAAGCTAATCAGCAAACGACCGACTCCAGTGGCCGCAACGGCTCAAACGCGAGCAGATACGACGAAGCGGCGTGACCTGTTTGACGAATTGATGCTCTCGGGAAGAACAGATGCTTGTGGGGACTTTTGCGGGAATCAGTCATGCTTCTCGCTGCTCTGTCGTGACAACTGCAACGGGTGCCACGCGGCGACGGTTAGTGAATCATCAATCAAAACATTCGTTTGCGACGATGGTCCTGTTGCACCGATCTAACACGGTTGGCAGTACTTTCAATTTGTAAGCCGTAGGTCATCTGTTCGATTCAGATAGCCGGCATCACTTTATGCCTATGTTTATAGGGCGTTTCCCGCGCACGACTGGCGTTGCGCAGTCGTTTGGCACAAAGCCGGCACAGTGGATCGGGCCATAAGACCGTTGGTCGGGGGTTCAAGTCCCTTGCACGGCTCATAATGCCGGGGTCGAGGGTTCGAGTCCCTCCCTTTCCACCAATTAGCTCAAAGCACTGCCCTTTGGCCTGGCGTTGCAACGATCTTGCAATTAGATGTATATGCATGTACTATACATGCGAGGTGAATGTGTGAAATTGCAATCGCTTCCTTGTTACTGCGCGACAGTGCGCCAAGTTGCCCGAGCCGTGACCGTTCTCTATGAGGAACTGCTCGCCGACAGCGGTCTGCACGCCACGCAGTACACGGCGCTGCAGGTACTCGACTCGGTCCCGAACTTGACCACGACGGAGCTGGCGGAGGCAATTGGCATTGACCAGACGACGGCCACACGAACCCTGGCGCTGATTCGGAAGGGTGGTCTTGCGATCGATACTGTCGGAGCTGACCGCCGGCAGCGGCGCTGGGCCTTGACCGCGAAAGGGCAGACGCAGCTGCGAAAGCTGAGACCGGCCTGGGAGGCCGCGCAGGAAGCCTTCGAGAAGCGTCTGGGGCGCGCGGAAGCCGTGGCGCTGAAGAGAGCAGCGTATTTTGCCGCCAGCAGGCTGGCGTCGAGTTGAGCCGGTTCATGGATCGCGACGGATAGGAGGAGTTTCGCTTTCTAATTATTTCGATATAAACCATGTATATACAGTTATCGTCATCATGACATCAGGAGATCACCATCATGTCACTGCACATCGTGAAGTTTTTCAGCCGTCCATTGTCAATTATTTCGGCGGCACTTCTTATTCATGTCGGCGGCGCCGTGGCAGCGGATTCCGCGGGCGACGCTCAGCAGCAAGCGAGGGAATTGCTGGCTGGGAGAATCGCAACCCAGTCGGCGCCACCATCCGAGCGGCGCGCTGACAGGGCAGTGCGGCCCACCGGTGATGCGCAGGAGGCCGCAAGGCGACTACTGCTGGGTGTGACCGACTCCGGTATCCAAGGCACTAAGCCGATCACACGGCCCGATAATGCGGCGGCGCCAGTCGAGTTCACCGTCCAAAAAGGCGTGCCCGTCCATGGCGACGCACAGGCGATGGCGCGGCGCTTACTCCTGGGCCAGGCAAATGCGGCTGGGTCGTGACGTGCGGTTGGCCGGCTATAGCTCGTATGCGTGAGATCGCAATTTTCGGATCACACAACCGTTTGCGCCGTTTGGTGAGTTCATAGGAGGGTTATCATGTTGGATCTCGTTGGATCGATCGTGGGAATGATCGCGATCGGCATAAACCTCGTGGCACTTACGAGTGTCCTGCCAGGCCCGCTTGCTCAGCGCCTGAGCTTGGCTGCAATTGCCGGTGCCTGGGTTGGTTTAGCGACCGGGCTTGGCGCGGCCGGAAGGTTGGTTTTCTCTCCAGACAATCCCGTGCCGCTGGTGGGAGTACTGTTCGCCGTGCCGTTGCTTACCGTAGGTGCGCTCGCGCTGAAGTACCCCAGAATGCGTTCCACCTTGATGGCAATTCCCATGCCGTTATTGATTGGCGTTAATGCGCTGCGCGTGCTCGGCGTGCTGTTTCTATTACTGGCAGCAACAGGACGTCTCAGCGGACCCTTCCCGTATTCTGCCGGCTGGGGAGACATCATCACCGGCGCGTTCGCAATTCCGCTCGCATTGAGCGTGGCTCGGTCTCAAAAGCCCCCGGTGAGTGCGATCATGCGTTGGAATATTTTTGGGACACTCGACCTCTTTGCCGCCGTTGGGCTCGGCATCACCTCAGCAGCCGGAAGCCCACTACAGCTGATTCACGCTGGCGTAGGGTCGGAGGCGATGCAGTACTTACCATTTTGCCTAGTGCCTACTGTATTGGTGCCGTTTTACCTGATCACCCACGCGATCATTGTGGCCCAACTCAGAGCGCCACGAGCAGCGCCTTCCGCCCGAGCGCGCACGCTTGCCGATGCGTAACCAGTGGACACGCATTCAGCTTGCTGCAGTAGGGCGTTGTCGAGTGGCTGCGAAGTATCTTGCGGTGGTGTGCGGTGTCCAATCGACTGACCAGAACCCGTCGTGTCACGGCGATCCGGGAGGACGTGCGGCTGAACTCAGCCCTGTGGGAAATGGCCGTCGCCCGCGCTGCCTGAGGGGCATCGGAGGAGAGGATGCTTCGGCGTCCTTTCCTCATTTTTTTGCCCGCCGGGGGCGGATGCGGAGCTACTGTCGGTGTTCCTTGACGGCTAGACTGGCGGAGTAACCGAAGCGAGTCCGAACAAGAAGTTAACCGCAACAGTTGTGTTCCTTGTCTCTAGACTGACATAAAAATGCGCCATGACTGTAGACTGAGGTGCACGTGAAACGGAGACCGCGTGAGGCGTACTTCCCTCTGCCGACGCTCACACATCATTGGCTTAGAAACGCGAACTGGAGGCCACCATGGACACGCCCCTGCTGTGGCACATCCCGCTCTCGCACTACAGCGAGAAGGCCCGCTGGGCACTCGACTACAAGCGCATCGCGCACCACCGTCAGCTGCTCGGCCCTAACTACCTGATCCGCGCCTGGCGCGCGACGGGGCGCGGCACCCTGCCCATCCTGTTCCTGGACGGCCGGGCGATCGGCGATTCGACCCACATCATCGCCGCGCTCGAAGAGCGCTATCCCGAGCCACCGCTCTATCCCGGTGACGCCGCCGCGCGGCAGCGCGCGCTCGCGCTGGAAGACTATTTCGACGAGCAGCTCGGCCCGGCCCTGCGGGCAGCCATCGTCACGCCGCTGTTCCGGCACGATCAGGATGTCGCACTGCGCGTGCTGACGACGGGCATGCCCGACAAGGCCTACCAGACCCTGCGGCCGCTGGGGCGGACCTTCCCGGCGTACTACCGCTTTCGTCACAAGATCCGCGACGCGAAGCTCGAGGCCGATCGCGCTACCGTGAACGCCGCGCTCGACCGGATCGAGCAGGAGCGGCAAGGCCGCGCGTATCTCGTCGGCGATGCGTTCACGGTCGCCGACCTCACGGCGGCGGCGATGCTGGGGGCGCTGCTGCAGCCACCCGAGATCCAGTACCCGCTGCGCGTGGAGCTGCCGCCGTATCTGCAGGACTACCGCGCCGCGCTCCTGCGGCATCCGGCCACGCAGTGGGCGGCCGGCATTTACCGACTGCATCGCGGCGGCTCCGCGGCAGTGTCGCGGCGGCTGGCGGCCAGGTAGATGCCAACCGCATCCGTATCCGAGCGCTCGCCTATGCAACAGTGGCTAAGGGGCCCAACAACGAGTTGCAGCCGACGCTTACGGCCTCACTAGCGTCACGCACCAGCAGCCAGAGCTTCATGAACGAGCGCTTCGGGGCGACGAGTTCTTGCCCTCGACCGGCGGGTCTTGGCCGGCTCCGGCCACGGCTGCCTGTTCAGGTTCGGTATCTCGGCACACCCTGCAGGCCGGCGGTCTATAAAGTCGGGCGCAAACCCCGCTTTTTCTAGCACTCAGCGATCTGAAGGTCCAGTGGCTCGCGGAACACTCTTTGAAATGTGTCCTCAAGTTCCGCAGAAGGTCTGAAGCACACGTTCCGACGGCTGGGGCGGCTGCTCGTACTCGGCGACTTCAGGCTGGTCGTCATAGGGGCGCTGCAGAATTCCGAGCAGCTGATAGAAGGGTTTGAAATCGCTGCCTTCGGAAGCCGCATTGAGCGCTGCCTCCACGCGGTGATTGCGGGGAATGAAGGCGGGATTCACGCGACGCATGCTCGCCACTCGTTCGGCGACGCTTTGCGGATCGCGCGCCAGGCGCCGGTGCCAATCCCGCAGCCAGTTATTGATGCCAGAGGTCTCCGCAAACAGCTCGCACAGCGCGGTCTGCTCGCCTCGAATCTCCGCCGCGAGAGCCAGCTTGCGGAACGTCAAGGTGAAATCCGCCTCAGCATCCTGCATGGTTGCGAATAGACGCTTGATAAGGTCGGCGTCGCCTTCCACCGCTGATGCGAGGCCTATCTTGCGGCGCATCCCCTCGAGGAACTGCGCGTCGAATTGCGCGATGAAGGGCTGGACTACGTCTGTCGCGAGACTGACGGCTTTGTTGAAGTCGGAATCGATGAGCGGCAGCAGCGCCTCTGCGAGTCGTGCCAGGTTCCACTGCGCGATAGCAGGCTGGTTCGCATACGCATAGCGCCCACTATGGTCGATGGAGCTGAATACCGTGTTCGGATGGTATTTATCCATGAACGCGCACGGGCCATAGTCAATCGTCTCGCCGGAGATCGCCATATTGTCGGTGTTCATGACGCCATGGATGAAACCGACCAGCATCCAGTCGGCAATCAGCGCGACCTGTCGCTGTGCGACCGCCTTCAGCACTGCCAGTGCGGGCACGTCGGCGTCACGTGCTTCGGGGTAGTGTCGTGCGATTACATAGTCCAGCAGCTCACGCACGGCGTCCTGGTCGCCCCGGGCGGCAAAGTACTGGAATGTCCCAACGCGTACATGGCTTGCGGCCACGCGGGTGAGCACCGCACCGGGCAACACGTCTTCGCGAAACACCTGCTCACCGGTCGTGACCACGGCGAGCGATCGGGTGGTGGGGATCCCAAGTGCATGCATCGCCTCGCTGATGAGGTACTCCCGCAGCATCGGCCCCAGCGCGGCGCGGCCATCGCCGTCGCGCGAGAAGGGCGTGAGGCCTGCGCCCTTGAGCTGAATGTCGCGGAGAACGCCGTCGCGCCCTTTGAGTTCTCCGAGAAGAATTGCGCGCCCGTCACCAAGCTGCGGCACGAAATTCCCGAACTGGTGCCCTGCATAGGCCATCGCGATCGGGTTTGAATCGTCCGGCAACTGGTTTCCGGAGAGCATGGCCGCGGCTTCGCGCTCGATGACGTCGGGGTCCAGTCCAAGTTCCTTGGCTAGGCACCGATTGAAGACGACGAGCTGCGGGTTCGCGACGGGCGTCGGACCGACCCGCGCGTAAATCCGGGGCGCCAACGCGGAATAGCTGTGTTCGAACTGTATTCGCATGGGGAGGATGGTATGAGCTCCAGCCGATCTGCGCATCCGATGGCGGTTCTTTGCTCCGATGCCCGCCCTTCGACCGAAGTCAGGCGCGCCTCAGACCCCAAAACACCGCGCACGGATATTCCGGTACCACGCGCTGGCCTCGCTCACGTGCGCGGCCGTGGCCGAGGTGTTGGTTTCCGGGTCGTTGCCGGCCTCGATCT
>Ga0307504_10000151_pt1 | contig 14131 bp, 23 predicted proteins | sample 19_S_MG_FD_194516 | JGI IMG/M metagenome (GOLD analysis project Ga0307504, IMG submission 194516) | Soil microbial communities from Populus trichocarpa stands in riparian zone in the Pacific Northwest, United States - 19_S | ecosystem: Environmental > Terrestrial > Soil > Riparian zone > Trees... | reverse complement strand
CCGCACGCGCACCACGTCCGGTCCTCTAACGGGTTGAATGTCACGCCGGGGTGGTTGTTGGTCACGCACCACTGCCGGTGTTGTGAGGTCGCCGCGACCGTACGGAAGTCGAAGGTGCCCCAGTCAGTAGCCACAATAAATCGGTCCTTCCATTACTCTGCGGGGGTTCGGATGGGTGCCGGGTGGCTCCTTGTCAGCCGATGCGAGCGGCGGCGAGGGTCGATGAACGCTTCCTCAGTGAAGGCCATCGGGCTAGGGTTCGTGGCGATCCTCGCCCGGTCCTCCACCAACGCGCGGTGCAGCTCGCCCAACGCGTTCCACGCCTCGCCTGGCGACCAGTTCAGCCCGAACCCTTCCTGGCCTTCGCCGAAGGTGGCTTCGAATGCGTCCAACGCGTCGGCGACGGTCTGGACGCGCCTGTCGGCATCGGCGAGGCATGCGGCAAGTTGGGCGGGGGTGAGGCGAGGGCCGGCTGTCATCGGGTCATCGCGATGGTCGCGGTGCGGCAAATGGTGTCGCGGATCTGATCCTCGGCGAGCACACGGATGTGCTTCCGAACGTCGTCTCTGATGGCCTGCGCGCCGGTGACACCGAAGGTTCGCGTCCAATCCGCGGGGTCGACGTCGACGGTTAGATGCACGGCGATCCTCACAAGAATGGACTCCTTTTCAGCGCGGGGTGGTTCTCGGGTCAGTTGTCGAACGGGGCGCGGTGGCTGTACCGGCCCAGGTGTGACGGGCGGCCCTGCTGGTTAACTTCCCGGCCGTTGGACTTGGCGCCGTTCTTGTTGGCGACCATCCACCGAAGCACCGTGTCCACATCGAATAGGTCGGCGTGCACGCCTCGCGCGATCTGGCTGGTGCTGAAGTCTTTACCCGCGCGGGCTTCTAGCCACAGGTCGATCTGGTCAGCGATCTCGCCCTGCTCGTCAGTTAGTACCCATGTGGACCGACTGGTTGTCTCTGTTCTCGTCATACCCGAATACTATCACCGCTACTAGCAGATAGCAAGGGTACTAGCTAAGGCATTGTTGTATCGGTGAGCGGCCCGCACTGCCGCCCCGCGTTCACGCACACCCGCGTCAACCGGTCCATCACCGGCTGGTTCCACGCGTTCCAGAAATCGGCGTGCGCCGTCAGGTACGACCCCGACGACAAGGTAATCCCGGTCCCGTCCACGAGGGGGTAGCCGAAATCCTCCGACACCCGAGGCACCGGCACCGGATGACCAGCCGGGCAACGACCGTTACTTGAGTACGCCATGTGCCCCTTGTGATCCGCCGAATCCAAATGTGCACCGTCCCAACAGTTGGGGAAGAACACGTGCAGCACGATCTTCTGCCCCTGCTTGCACGAGACCGGATGGTCGTACTGTGTCTGCCCTTGCACGCCGCAATTCCAACCGACCACGTGTGTCGACTGCGGTGTGGTGGCGTGCGCGTCGCCCGCGACAATCTTCAACCCCGCCGGGATCGGCCGGATCGACCGCACGTTCGGCACGTTCCCCCACCTGTAATAGGCGTGCAACCGGTCAGGTTTGACCGCTATCCCGTGGGAGTACAGCACCGGCGTCCAATACCCTGCGGTGTCCGCCGACAGTCGGCAGTTCGTGCCACCCGCACGCAAAGACTTCAACGTCGAATCAGCGCCCGTCGTGAGGTTCCCCTCGAAATCATGCGCATGGGCGGACACCCCGCCCGGCGCGACGATCGGATCCGCCAGGGCCGTGTGGGAGTAGAAGCAGAACACCTCCCACCCCGGAATCACCCCATCCGCCCGCGCGGGTGTGACCATCGTGGCGAGCAGGACGAACGCAACCGTCAAGCACCGCATAACCCACTGTCACGCCCAACGTCCGGGCTACGTCAGCGGCTCCCAACGCCAACGGCGCGCGGCGGCGGCACGCCTATCCTTATGCCACAACACCACCCGCGCCGAGGTGGAAGCGCCTGGCGTCCGCTCGCCGGACGGCGACACCGAAACACCCTCAATCAGCGCTGTCGCAGTCTCCCAAAACCTGTGCACACGGCACGACATCACCGGCGACGCGTCGGACACTCCCGCACCGGCGAGCCTCGGCAGGCCGGTCACCGTCAGCCCGGCGTCGCACACAGGGCACCGTTGCCGGTCGAGCGCCGCTACCGCCGCCGCCACGTTGACCATCGCCGCTTTCACCTCGGCGAAAAGCCTCACGCGCGTTCCTCAGCGAACCGGCGCATCGTCTCCGCCGACTGCCACCCACCGAACGGAGACTCAACCCAAACGGTCACGCCCGCCTGTTCATCCGCCCACGACTGAGCCTCGCGCAGCGCCCACACCCGCCACCTGTCGGGGGTGACGTAGCGGTGACTCCCCGCCGCTGTCCATGCCGTAAAGGCCACTCGCCCGTCAGGCCAATACTCAACTGTGATGTAGGGGTCTCGGAGCCCGTTCGGGGCGAACCATGCTGCGATGTCGTGGTCATCGCGGATCGGGGGATGGGTGGGCGCGGCCGGTGTTCTTCCGCTTAGTGGGCGCCTCACGGCCGCTCGTATTCGCGGCAGTCGGGCTGCCCGCACCAGCACACTACCCCCACCGTCTCATCGGGGTCTGCTGGCCCGTCACCGTCCGCGTTGATAGGCATCGGGACGTGCTGGGGCAGGTCGCTGTCAGGCCACCACAGGCGGGACGGACGGATCGGGTGCGCAGGGAAGGATATGGGCTCGTCAGGGTCATCAGGGTCGACCGGCCCGGACGGGGTGCACCACCCGTCAGCCACGCCGCTCACCGGCCCGGCCGCGAGTCCACGATGACATGACCAGCGACGTCCAGGACCAGCCACAGATCCGGGCCGTCATACTCACTAGCGACCAGTTTCGGGTCCGGGAGCGCCCCTCCTGCGGTTTCCGTTTCCCACCACAGGCTCCACCCGATGGACGGGCTGCATGACACTGTCATCCCGCTGGGCAGGTCGGCGATGCTGGTTCGTGGGATGGTTTCGGTCGTGACATGCAGGGCGCGGTGGCTCGGGCCGTCCGCCGTGCTCACGGGTCCGTCCCGCAGCAGCCGCACGGGTTCACGGCCCCGGTGGTCGGGCATTTCACGGTCGCCCGGCATTCGGCGTGCCTGCTGTGGGCGCAGCCGGTACACACGCGGCACGCCCGCAACCGGCACGTGGTTACCGGGACGAACACTTTGACGAGCGCCGCGACGGTGCCCCGCCCGTCATTGGTGAGGAGTTCCGCGAGCAGCGCCCCAGCCGCGTCCTCGTCGTACACCGCCGCCTTCTCTTCGCTGGTCATCAGATCCTCTCGACGGTGGTGACCGTCCTCGACGCCATCGGCTGGGCCAGCGCCCACTCCACCGCCGCTATCAACCAATCATTCCGGGAACGGCGACCCGACTGGGCCACCCGAGCGTCCATCTCCGTCAGCAGATCCACAGGCACCCGGAACAGGACGTCCCTAGTGTCGGCCATCACTCGCCTCCTTGAGTTTCAGCAGCTTGCGCGGCGGCACGGTTCGCCCGCGCATCATCCTTAACGGCACGGACCAGCCCCAACAGTTCAGCCCTGTCCGCGAGCGCCAGCCTCTCAGCGGCAGCCAACGCGTCCCGCATCAGCCCGGCCGTGTACCACGCCGGGACCCCGTTCACGCCGGGGTCGTCGCCGAGCAGCCTCGCGATGTCGGCCAGCGCGGGAACAACGGTCGAGGTTAAAGCGCGGGCCGCCGCCTGCAACCCTTCTTCCCGCGCGGTCTGGAAACAGCGCCGTTCGTCCCTGGACATGTTGGTGAGGAACCGCATGTAACGGTTGTTTATGGCCGTGTTCTCTGCGGATAGGTACGCTGCTTGTTCTTCGAGTTCGGCTATACGTGCTGGCATGTCGTCGCCGGACGGTGCGTCAGCCATTGTGTGCCCCTTCCAACGCGCGGCCGATAGCGAGAGCGAGATTCTGGCAGTCCTCACAAAACCGAAGCGGCGGGCCTGCGCCATCCGACAGTTCCACGAACTCCACCCATTTCCACCGCAAGGTTTCGCGACCGTACGTGTCCTCATGGCAATCTTCGACCCACCCGACGTCGTGGGGGCCGTCGAACGCCGCGCCCTCGTATGCGTCTGTCCTATTGTGGGCGGTCACGGTGTACGTAGTCATGCCGTGAACCTCCCAGTCTCAGCTAGCGTCCGCTCGTCGTCGTCGGCTATCGCGGCCTCCTCTATGCGGCACGTCTCGGCCATCGCCTCGTAGTCGTCACCTGTCGCGTCTTCGGGCGCCCCGAGCCAGAACGCCAGGTCGGGTTGCGTTATCAGGACCCGTCGCGGGCGTCCCCCGTCCGTCCACGACGCGGTAGTCAGATACGGGCTCGGGATCACCTCCAACTCGCCGTCATCCAGAAACCGGATCAGGATCGGCTCCGCAGCCTCGGAGTTGTGCAACTCCCGGATCAAGGCGGCGGTCACTTCGGGGGTCATGCGGATGCCACCATGAGCGCGGCGGCGACCTGTTCGGCGAACGCGACCGCTTCACCCCACGTGTGGCCGGTGTCCTGCTGCCGCTGCGCGGCTAGCAATACCCTCACCGCAGGCTCAGTGAGCGTCACACCGGAGAGCTCAGACTCGTCGCAGTAGTCGAGGTCTATCGCGACATAGTCGGCGACTACATCATCGAAAACGGCGACAGGCCGGACGGTGAGCCCGGCGACCTCCTCTATCCCGCCGGTTAAACCCGCGAGCGTGTCGACGGGTACCCCGGCGCGGTGCAACGCCACCCCGACCAGGCATGCCGGCGTCGGCGCGTCACTGCCTGCCGCGTAGACGCATGCGCCGGGGAAGTGGTCGGAGTAGAGGTAGTTGCTGCCGCGTTCGTCCCTCGCCTGCCGTAGCAGGTCGAGCGCTTCGGGTAGGTCAATCAGGGTCATGCTGTTACTCCCAGTCGGTCGGGTGGTGGTGAGTCGGCGGGTCATCGGGGCACCTTGACAACGGCTCCGTCGCTGGCGGCGGTTACTTCGGGGGTCACTGCTGGCCCGCCAACTGCTCGAAACTGCCGTTTCCGCCATGATTACGGCCACGACATGAATATGAACACGACGGTCCGGTCGCTGACATGCACACGCCGTTGCACACCCTGCCGGGGACGAACGTCGCCTTGATGGCACGCGGCATCGCCGGCCCGCCGCATCCGCAGATCAGCCACGATCCGGCTTGGCTAGCACCGGGAGTGGTCGCCCGTACTCTGCCGGTCGTCTGGTCGGTTACGCCGCGCACGGCGTGCCCACGGGGGCACTTACCGATGAGTTGCGGGGCTGCGTCGTCTTGGTCGAGACCGAGCGGTAGAGCGTATTGGGTTGAAGGGCTGTCCGTCTTCGTCATACCCAAATACTATCACCGCTACTAGCAGATAGCAAGTGGGCTAGCGCTATCCCCCGGACGGCGCTGCGGACACTCGGGTCGTGGCGCTAACGAAAGCGGAGCTCGACAAGCTCCAAACCGAAGCGCGCGCACGCTACAACCGGCACGAACAACAACTCCTACCCCACGTCACAGCGGCGCTCAACGCCTACCTCGCCGTATGCCGCGCCAGGCTCCAACAATCCGCTTGGGGCCTCGCGCCCCTCGTAGCGGCCGGACCAATCGCCAGTCCTGTGGGCGAGCCGCACGGCTTCACCATCCACGACGCCGAAACGTTGACAGCGACACTCGACCAAGCCAAAGCCGAATGGCCGGGCATTCTCGACACGAAGCTGATGCCCGGCTACGGCATGCTCCTAGGGCAGCTCCCCGAAGACGTCGACCTCACCCACCCGACCGTCGCGTCGTCGGTGCAAGCCTGGCGCAGCGAGTGGCTACAGGAACGCACCCAAGTCCTCGTCGGCGTCCCCGACGACGTCACCAGCCAACTGCGGACGGAGATGGACCGGCTCGCCACCGAACACGGAACATCCGTGTTCGACGCCCGCGTCGCGGCGCAGGAAATGCTCGACCAGGGCTACCCGTCCTGGAAGAACAGGGCGGAACTGATCGCCAGGACCGAGACCGTGGCCGCTAACAATCAGGGTTCGTTGCGGGCGTGGACGGCGATGGCCGAAGCCGGGGGTGTAGCCGATTCGGCGATGAAAACGTGGGTCGGCGGTACCCGCCCCACCCATTCCGCTGTGTCCGGTGCGACGGTTGGTTTGCGGGAGAAGTTCGTCGTGGGCGGGCAGGAGATGAACGGGCCCGGCGATCCTGCTGGTGGCGCGGCTGAGGTAGCGAATTGCAGATGTGCACTTTCATATGAATTGCCCGATACTGCTACTGTACCGCTATCCGGGGGTGACGGGGCCGTCCTAACCGAATCGGCTGGCCTCGCCGAAGGCGCAGGACTAGACGAAGCGGCGGCAGGAGAGGCCAGCGCGGAAGAGGCACCACCCGAAGATACCGGCCCCGGCATCGCCGACCTCATCCCCGCCCTAGCCGCCATCAACCTCACCCCAACCCACCCCAGCAGCGGCCGGACCATCCCGGACGTGACCCCCGATGATGACGGTATGACCGCGACGGGCTTGACAGCAGCGGCGTGCCCCACATGCGGACACGAAACGTTCGCGACGGGAGACACCATGACCACCCCCGAAGCCCCGCCCGTCCCCGCGCCAGCGCAACCATCCGACCCCCAGCCGCCCGCCGAATCGTCCGGCCTCACCTGGTCAGGACCACTCGCGCTACTCGACACACCGTCAAGCGACCGCCGGAAACTCGCAGCGACCGGCGGTGTCATCCGGCCACTGCCCCTACCCATCTCCTGGCAGGAACGGACCGACGACCGGCACGCAGGCGCCGTCATCGTCGGCCGCATCCTCACCGCCGAAATCCGCGACGGGCAACTGTGGGGCCACGGCGACTATCTCAACCCCGGATGCAACAGCGACGCCGAGAAAGCCATCGCCCAAGTCGACGCCGGCCTCGGCCTCATCTCAGTCGACACCGCACCCACCGAAGTCAGCTTCGAGGACGGGACGGGCGCGCCCGTCGACCCCATGACGTACCCCGGCGACCCCGACGACATTATTCTCGTGTTCACGCAATGGGAGTTCGGCGGCGCCACCATCGTGTCCTTCCCCGCGTTCGCGGACGCCCGGATAGCTAACGACCAGCCGGCAGAGGAAATCTCGGAAATCATTGGGGGGCCGCTTATCATGCCTGGCACTGTTGAGACGTTCGCGGGCGCGAACCCGGAAGGGCCGACGTTGACGCCCGACGGGCAGGGCGTCGTGTTGACGGACGGCACAACCGTCGCTGTTGGCGACCTTGTCGGTATCGGCGACCCGGACGGTGACGGCGACGTGGACACCGGAACGATCACCGGCATCAACAGCGACGCCCTGACGGTGGATGTGACGATGACCCCGGACGCGGACGACGCCGATACGGCGGTTCCGCTCACCGTTCCCATCGCCGACCTGGTGCCGGGTGCGGCGGATCAGAACCCGCCCGGACCGCCGAAACCACCCCCGGCTGCGCTCGTCGCGTCCATCGGCGACGCGCCCGAGGACCCCGACATGGCGCTGCTCGCATCGAGCGCCAGCGAACCGTACAACTCCCAATTCTTCGCCCGCCGGGAACTGCTCGGCCCCACACCCCTCACGGTCAACAGGGACACGGGGGAGGTGTACGGCCACTTCGGGCAGTGGGGCGAATGCCACATCGGGAAACTCGCTGAGACGGGAATGTGCACCACCGTCCCCCAAACCAAGCACGGCTACGACTATTTCCACGTCGGAGAAGTCATCACCGACCAGGGGCCGCTGCCGATCGGGAAAATCACCATCGGGCAAGGCCACTACACGGGGAAGGGGTGGCGCGGCGCCGTCGAACACTACGACCGCACCGGGTCCATCGTCGCCGTGGTCAGGGCGTATGAGGACGACTGGGGTGGGCAGTTCGCCGGGCAGCTACGGCGGGGTGTCCAGCCGGAGCAGGTCGATGAGCTGATGGCCGCCGGTCAAGTGTCCGGGGATTGGCGGATGCTGAACGGAAACCTTGAGTTGGTCCACATTCTTGGGGTGAACGTCGGCGGGTTCCCGAAGAAACGCCTCTCCCCGGTGGTGGGGATGGTCGGCGGCCGGCAAGTGTCCCTCGTCGCGGCTGGTGTCGTGTACCCCGAAGAACACCCGAAAGTGAGGCTACCCAGCGGCGCGGAACTGGACCGGGACGAGTGGGACACGTTGGTTGCCGCAGCGGTGGAGGCGCAGGACCGGAACACGCAACGACTCCGGCGGTTCGCTCGGGCCACGGCGACGCTCGCGGAACAGGACAAGATGGCCCTCAGACGGGCCAGGGCACGCGCCCAGTTGGCGTTGGCAAGCCGATGACGCTCGGGTCGTGGCTGCTCGTCGCAGCAGGCATCATCGCCCTCCTAGCGGGGTGGGTCGCCGCATCCCCCAGGCCCAGACCCAACCCCACCGTCCTCCTAGCCGCCGCTGTAGTCCTCGTCGTGATAGGTGTGCTGATCGTCGCCGGCCCGGCAACCGTGCGATGGAGATGACCCGTCCGGGGTGGCGAGCCATCGTCCTCCACCTACTCATCGTCATCCTCGCCGTGGTCGAGATGCGGCGGTGGCGGTAGTCATGCCGTGTTGTGGGCAGCCGGCGCAGGGCTACGAGGTTCGTTGGCAGTTGCGGGTGAAGGGTGAGGTGCGGGAGTACGCGGACCAGGCGGCGGCGAAAACGGATCAGGCGATGCTGGGGGGTGTGATTCTGCGGGTCCTGAAGCGGGTTAGCTGACGCCGATGGAGCGGAGCCAAGCGGCGTCCGCCAAATCATGGGCGGTGAACGCCCGCCAACCGCCGTCTACGGGCAGCCACGCGACCACTTCGGACCCTGCCGCGTTACGGATGAGCCTCGCGGCTTGGGAGCGGACCTCGAAGTAATCCTCCGGGTCGGCGCGGAGCAGCCAGTAGGCGCCGGTGTATTCGACGCTGAACGTCGGCGTCATTCGACGGCACCTCCCGTTAGTGCTTCGACGCACGCCTCCGCCGAGGAATGCACCTTCAACACAACCCCGGTCGACAGGTGCACCTTGCATTGATCCAGATCAACTACCCACCGCTGAACCGCCACCACCATCGCGGGGTTTAACCAAACCCCGTCCTCAACCTCCACGAGCGCCATTACTGTGCCCGGTGTGTCATGCCGAACTCGGTACGGCATGGAGTGGGGTGACAGGAGCTACTCCTACTCGTTCGGCGCGCTCCACCGCGCGGTAACACGTGGGCCGCGACACCCCGAACAGTTCCGCGATCTCCCCCATCGTGTGCTCACCCGCGCGGACGAGGGACACGAGGTGCCGCTCCTGCGCCTTCGACAGTTTCGGCAGTCCACCTTTGAGCCGGCCTTTCGCCCTCGCTACGGCCATGCCCTCTTTCGTCCGCTGCCTCACTAAGTCGGTTTCGAACTCCGCGAACATCGCCAGCATCGAAAACAGCATCCGCCCCGCAGGATTCGCCGGGTCATGCACCGATTCCGCGATCTGCAACCGGACACCACGAGCCGTCAACTCATCCGCGATATTCCGGGCATCCTGCATCGACCTCGCGAGCCGATCTAGCTTCGTCACGACCAGCGTGTCACCGTCGCGGCACGCAGCTAACGCCTCACGCAGGCCGGGCCGGGCCCGGTTGGTACCGGTCAGCCCGTGGTCCTGATACACCCGAGACCGCTCGCACCCCAAACGCATCAACTCCGCAACCTGCAACTCGGGATCTTGCGACTCGGTCGACACCCTGGCATACCCGATTTTCAGCGGCTCGCCACGGCCAACAGCCGCGACCTCCGGCGCATCAACCCGCGCGAACTTATCCAGCGACCGTGCGCGTATCAGCAACCGCCCGCCGCGCCAATCCGACTCGATATCCCTCGACTGGATCAGCGCCTCAACTAGCGGCACGGAAACATGCAGCCGTAACGCGGCCTCATCAACCGTCACCATCACATCAGTCATACCGGGTTTCCTCTCGCCAGCACGGACGCACCTATCCCACCGCACCCGTCTGACAACCTCAGAACATCGGCTGGTCGAGGAGGGTGACCTCCCGGAACTGGCCGAGCGCGTCCGGGGCGCGAGCGGACCCCCACTGGTGCATATCAGCGCAGCCGCACGGCCGCAGACACGTGCAATAGTCGCCGGGGTTACCGCACACCCCGCAATGCGCGGTGCGTTCGAACCATTCCAATTGAGCCTTCTCAGCTAGGTCCACGGCCATACCCCCGGATTGTACCCGCCGCGCACGATATTCAGGTCGGCTCGGTCCACGACAACAACGGGTGCGCCGGGTCGGTAACCCGCCGTTCCGCCAACTCCACCAGCGGACGCAACGGCAGAGGGACGGCACCCCACAGCAGTTCGATCGTCTCGTGCACCGTCCGGTCCGACACGCCACCGCCGGGCAGGACCGTCCGGCCGGTGAACACGATTACCGTCGGTACCGCGTGCGGCGACGCGGCGTCCCGCTCGAACACCACCGCGCACGCCCTCGGCTGGAAAACCCGGCCGTCCGCCTCCCGCAGTGGGCACGAATCGACCCGGAACTTCACCGTCGTCGTCACCGTGTGACTGTCCTCAACCACAGCCAGCGGCACACCGTTCCCCTTCGCCACAGCACCGAAACCCACCAGCCCAGTGTCCCCCGCAACGTCCGGCGCCCCACCCCGGACGGCCCTGTTTAACCTCCGAGCAAGACAAGCATCGACAACCGAATAAGAAGCGTCGCTGGCGGCCGGGCCGGACAAGTCCACCCACGGACCCGTCCCCAGGAGACCCGAATGCCCACCACCCGGAAGGTTGAACTGCCAGCCGACTCCGCCGTCTACGAGCCGCCAGCGGACGCCACAGTCGACGAACTCGCCGCCATGGCCGCGCAGGCCAGGCAGGACGCCCAAGCGCTCCTGAAAGACGACACCGCGTCAGCGGAGGACGTCGCGACCGCTGAAAGGTTCATCGCAGCTATCGACGCGATCACCGCCCGCCGTGGCGAGCTGGTCGCCGAGCAGGAAGCGCAGGCGCAGCGGGTGCAGGAAGCCCGCGCCCGACTGACGGAGCCGGACCCGGAGCAGCAGGACGACGAGGACCCGGAGAAGACCCCCGTCCCGGTCCCGGCGGCGCCCGCTGAGGGTGGGGAGCCGTCTGGGGTGAACCCGACCGGTGAACCCGTCCTCGTCGCCGACGGCGGCCTGAAGCCCGTCAAGGACCCGGCGGTGCGTATCCGAAACGCCGCCACAACCGTCGCCCGCACCACCCTCCCCCCGACCGTCGACAACCGCGACAAGGGCGAAGCGGCTTGGCTGACCGCCGCCGCCGAGGTGAAAGGATTCCACGCCGGGGCGCGGCTCGACTGGGCGCAGTACGGCATCGCAGCGCAGCACCGGTTCAACTCTTTGCCGCACGGCACCAGAACCAGCGAAGGCAACGCCGTCCGGCTGTCCATCGCCGACGTGCAGATCCCCACCCACGACGAAGCGCTCGTCGCGTCAGCGAAAGCGAACTCCGAATTCGCCGAAGCGGACGCCGCGATCGAATGGGCAGTGTCCCGCCACCGGTTGGCGGAAGCCACCGGAACCGACGGGTCACTCGTCGCGGCGGGCGGCTGGTGCGCACCCTCCGAGACCCTGTACGACCTCTTGGACATCACCACCGACGACGGCCTGCTCGACGTGCCCGGCATCACCGTCAACCGTGGCGGCGTCCGCTACTCCCTCGGCCCGGACTTCACCGCCGTGTACGTCACCGGCAACGCCAACTTCACCCGCACCGAGACGCAAGCCATCGCCGGCACCCCCACCAAACCGATGGTGAACATTCCCTGCCCCACATTCACCGACAACCGCATGCTCGTCGACGGCCTCTACCTGACCGGCGACATCCTCTCATCCAAGGGATACCCGGAGGCGTACACCGACTACACCCAGAAAGCGTTGAAGGCGTTCGCGCACTACGTCAACGCCCAATCCATCATCGACATCGTTGCCCTATCCGGGTCACTCATCGACCTATCCACCAGCACGGGCACCCTGCCGGTCACGAACCGGACCGGGTCAGCGACCGTCGAACTTTTAGGCGCGGTCGAGCTGCAAGTCACCGACATGCGATACAAAAACCGGCTGTCCATGACCCAAGCCGTCGAAGTGATCATGCCGTTCTGGCTGCGCGGCAACATCCGCTCCGACCTCGCGAAACGGCAAGGCATGGACAACGGATTCATGATCAGCGACGCCGACATCCGGTCGTGGTTCGCGCTGCGCGGCGCGAGTATCCAGTTCGTTTATGATTGGCAGGACGCTTTCACCGGCGTCGGTTCCGGGTTCGGCGCCGCGACCGCGATCGCGGGCTGGCCGACCACCGCGAACTTCCTCATCTACCCGCAAGGCACGTTCGTCCGCGCGTTGGAACCCGTCATCGAACTGAGTGCGGTGTACGACTCGACCCTGCTGCAAACCAACCAGTTCGTGCAACTGTTCCAGGAGCAGGGCCGGCTCACCCTGAAACGGCATTGGGATGCCAGGTATGTGAAGGTCGCTGTCGCGCCGCTGGGCGGCACCTCCACCGGTTCGCCTGTGGGTGCTGCTGGCCTGACCGGCTCCGTCCTCTAAGAGCTCCGGGGTTGGGTGGGGTTCCACGGCTCCCACCCAACCACCGGCCTATCCCTTAGAGGGGGTGTGCCTGAATGCCCGTGCTCCCGTATTTCTATGTCGAAGCTCCGCAGGTCGAACGTTATCGTCACGGCCTGTTGGACGTCGCGCCTGTTGTCGAGCAGCCGTCGGACCACTGGCAGTATTCGGGGGTCGAATTCGAGTCGTTCGCCTGCTACCTCTCCGCCACGTACCCCGGTGGCTTGAACGACTGCAACGGCGCGGGCGGCACCAAAGTCCTGCCCGCCTGTTTGGGTGTCACCCAAGCCAGCTCGTTCGCCGTGTACGGCGGCGTGTCGTCCGGGTCGCTCGGGCATAACGCCGACGACAACGCGTGGTGGACCGACCGCGCCCGCCGCATAGTGGAGAACGGGGCGCAGCACGCCGTCGAATCCGCCCTCTGGACCGGCACCGCAGGGGCGACACCCGCGTTCAACGCCGCGACGACAGCGAAAGTCATCGGCGGGCAGGCGAACACGACCGTCGGCGCCGTCGACCTCGCGACCGGGGTGGCGGCGTGCGAAAACTATCTCGCGAACAACTACGCCGGCCGGGGCGTGATCCACATGCCCCGTGGGGCGGGAATCCACATGTCCCGCCTGCAACTGTTGAAGGCGGAACCGGACCGCCCGGAGCAGTACTGCACACCGCTCGGCACGAGGCTCGTGTTCGGCGGCGGGTACGACGGCACGGGCCCCGCAGCGGTCACCCCACCCGCCGGCACCGCGACCACAAGCTACTTCTGGGTGTACGTGACCGGGGCTGTGATGCTCATGGCCGGGCAGATTGAGCAGCCAGGCGGTTTCGCCGCAGCCCTGGACAGGGCCGGTAACCAGGTGAAGCTGTACGCCGAACAACCCTGGCTCGCAGCCGTCGACTGCCTACAGGCCGGGGTGCTGGTCGGGACGGGCGCCACCATCGACGGCGGAGCCCCATAGCCCGGACGCGCCGCCTTACCGTCAACAACAAACCACGGAGGAAACGCAATGTCTGACAACAAGAGTGATGAGAGCGCCGAGTCGGGTTCCGCTCCGCACACCGACGTCGTCGTCGGGTTCGGTCTCGCGTCGGGGGAGGAAACGGAAGTGTTCCCCGAGGACGGGAAGATCGGCGAGACCGCGCAGGCGTTGAACGAAGCCGCCGAGAAACTGGGTCTCCTGCCTCAGGTGAAGTGGACGGGCGGGTCGTTCACTGTCCCCCGCGAGGTGGCGGACAAGGCGAACCTGGGCGGGGCCGAGTCGGTAGACCGCCCCGCGCAGACACCGCAGCCGGCGACGATCACCGGCACCGACACGCCAGCCGGTGACGAGACGCTGACCGACGCGCAGAAGGAAGCCACGAAAACCACCCGCCCACCGGCTAAGAAAACCGACAAGTAACACCCACTTTCCACTTGCACCCCACTGCTGGCGGCCGGGCCGGGTGACCCCCTTAGGAGGGCTCACCGATGGCCGGACCATATTCGCTCACCACGAAACTTGTCAGGGGGAAAGT